>UOFE01000049.1_pt1 | contig 182159 bp, 162 predicted proteins | sample 1988381 | NCBI WGS metagenome assembly UOFE01 (sample SAMEA4712194, study PRJEB27164) | hydrothermal vent metagenome | biome: marine basaltic hydrothermal vent biome; feature: marine hydrothermal vent; material: mineral | place: Pacific Ocean | collected 2011-06-14/2011-07-23 | depth 1689 m
GGGAGATATTTTATTTAATAGAACGAATAGTAAGGATCTGGTTGGAAAAACAGCCGTGTTTCGTGAAGATAAGCCATATATATTTGCTGGCTATTTAGTGAGGTCAAAAGTTAATGCTTTAGCTGAGCCTGAGTATATATCCAGTTTTCTTAACTCAAAATACGGAAAGACTGTTTTACGATACATGTGTAAAAGTATTGTTGGGATGGCTAACATTAATGCAAAAGAATACCAGTCTATAAAGATTTTAATCCCGCCAATCAGTCAGCAACAAAAGTACGCGTTAATAGTAAAAAAATGTGAACGAGATTTAGTAGATTATAAACAATCGCTTAGTAGGAGTGAGGATCTGTTCAGTTCATTAACCCAACAAGCCTTCAAAGGTCAATTAAGTAAACAAGCGGAAGCGGCTTAAAGGGTTAAACAAGGATGACAAATAACAAAAGCAATTTTTCATTCTTATCCGAACACTGGTCTTTCCTGTTGCAGGATGCCCAGCAAGTAGAAAGCTACGCCCTGCGTGACCCCCGCGCTGCTTCCATCTATGCTCGTCGTACATTGGAACTTGCCCTTAAATGGTTATTCGTCAATGACACTGCTTTAAAAGCGCCTTATGAAAAGAACCTGGCAGCGATGCTGTATGAGACAACCTTTAAGGCGAATATAAAACCAGCTTTATTTAAAGATATTAAAGTCATTCATCAGTTAGGTAATATTGCTGTACACGGCGATCAGGAAATTACTACAGAGTATGGCCTTGCTGTCACTCGAGGATTGCATCAGTTTTTAGGCTGGTTGGCGCGAGTGTATACACGAGGTGGCGCGAAACCTGAGACATTCCATGCCAGTTATTTACCGCAGAGTGAACCCAGTCATCATCATTTATCCGTTGATGAAATAGAAAAACTACAGGATAACTTGAAAGCCAAAGACGAAGCACTTGACAAAGAAAAGACAGCGGCTGATGCTAAATTAACAGCAACTGAAACGGAGCTTGCAGCATTAAAAGAACAACTAGCTTTGTTGCAACAAGTTAAAGAAACCAACAAACAAACCATCGGCAGTGACGAATACACCGAAGCGCAAACACGCGAACTGATTATTGATGTGATGTTGCGTGAAGCGAGCTGGAATCCGAAAGCCAATAATGTCGAAGAATACGAAGTGCTGGACTGTATGCCGACAGCCTCTGGTGAACGCACCGGTACAGGTTATGTCGATTATGTATTATGGGGCAAAGACAATAAACCGGTCGCACTGGTCGAAGCTAAGAAAACCCGTGTTAGCCCGAAAGACGGTAAACGTCAGGCAGAGTTATATGCCGACTGTTTAGAAAAACATCACGGTCAACGTCCGATTATTTATTATTCTAACGGTTACACCACCTGGCTGTGGGATGACCAGTTTTATCCACCCAGAGAAGTGCAGGGTTTTGCTACCCGCGATGAATTGCAATGGCAAATCAACCAACGTGCCGAACGCAAAGATCTGAGCAAGTTACAACCGAAAAAAGAAATTACCGGGCGTTACTATCAGATGGAAGCCGCCGCGCGAGTGATGGAAAACTTCGGCACCAAGCGAAAACGTAAAAGTTTAATCGTAATGGCAACCGGATCGGGTAAAACGCGCCTTGCCATCACCTTGGTCGATATGTTGATGCGCGCAGGCTGGGCAAGAAAAATATTGTTTCTTGCCGACCGAGTTGCGCTGGTGAATCAGGCAAAACGAGAATTTAACCGCCATTTGCCGCATGTATCTGTTGCCAGTTTGTTGGATAAAAAACAGGAAGATGCACGAGTATTGTTTTCAACTTATCCCACCATGCTGAACTGCATCGACGGTACGAAAAAGGATCAGAAAGAAATATTCAGCGTAGCGCATTTTGACCTAATTATTATTGACGAAGCTCATCGTTCAGTTTATCAAAAATACGGCGCAATCTTCGATTACTTTGATTCTCTGTTACTAGGATTAACCGCAACACCCAGAGGGGAAGTTGATCGAAATACTTACAAGCTATTTGAACTTGAAGACCATCAGCCCACATATTCCTATGAACTGGAACAGGCAGTCGATGATGGTTTCTTAGTACCACCAAGAGCAATTTCAGTACCAGTAAAGTTTCAGCGAGAGGGCATAAAATATAAAGACCTGTCACCCGAAGAGCAGGAAGAGTATGAGTTACAGGAACAATTCTACGATCAGGAAGGGGAGTTAAAAGAAGAAGTAAGTGCCTCGGCATTAAATCAGTGGTTGTTCAATACTGATACCGTAAATAAGGTGCTGATGCACCTGATGGAAAACGGTATAAAAGTTGAAGGCGGTGACAAACTAGGTAAAACCATTATCTTTGCTAAGAACACAAAACATGCTGATTTTATAGTCGAGCAATTCGATAAAAACTACCCTGAAATGGCGGGTAAGTTTTGTCGCAAGGTCGATTACTCAGTGAAGTATGTTCAAAGCCTAATCGATGATTTCAGCATTAAAGACAAAGAGCCGAATATCGTAGCATCGGTAGATATGCTCGATACCGGCATCGATGTTCCCGAAGTGGTTAATCTGGTGTTATTTAAACTGGTTCGCTCAAAAACCAAATTCTGGCAGATGCTCGGTCGTGGTACACGCTTATGCGAAGACCTGTTCGCACCCGGTAATCATAAGAAAGAGTTCATTATATTTGATTACTGTCAGAACCTTGAGTTTTTCGACGCTAATCCTGATGGTTATGAATCAGGTATTCAGGAATCGGTTAAACAAAAAATCTTCAAGCGACGATTGGAGCTTTCAGTAGCATTACAGAATGGCGAGCCAGATGATGAAGCACTGGTTAGTCTCGGCGACCAGCTAAAAGACCAGGTGCACAGTGCCGTCGATACCATGAACCTGGATAACTTCATCGTAAGAAAGCAGCGCCAGAATGTAGAAATTTTCGCCAAGCGTGAGCGTTGGTTAAGCCTGAATGAAGACGATATGAAAGTGCTGGCTGAAAAGCTCAGTGGTTTACCAACAAAGGATGATGACGATGAATTTAGTCGTCGCTTTGATCTGCTGATCCTGAGTCTGCAACTGGCGATAATGCAAAACGACCGGTCTCAGGAGACATACCAGAAAAAAATACGCGAGATAGCAAAAGGGCTGGAGAGTAAATCAGCTATCCCGTCTGTTGCAGAACAGATGGAGCTGATTCTTGAGCTGATAACCGATGACTGGTGGCAAGATGTAACGTTGCCTTTGCTTGAAGTGGTAAGGCTGAAACTGCGTGACCTGATACGCTTCATAGATTCAGCAGAAGGATTGCAAGATGTGTACACCAATTTTGAAGATGAAATCGGTGACGGAACGGAGAAGTATGATGTTGTAAAAGCCGATCCAAACTTGAAAGACTACAAACAACGGGTACAACGGTTTATCCGCGATCATCAGGATCATATCACTGTCAGAAGGTTGAAAAACAACAAACCGGTGTCCAAAAAGGACATAGCAGCGCTTGAAGATATCCTGTTCTCAGATGATGGACCGATAGCTCGGGATGAGTACGAAAAGCTATATGGAGAACTGCCAATAGGGTATCTGGTCAGATCTATCGTTGGATTGGATCGTAATGCCGTAACCAGGGTATTTGCCGACTTGCTGGAAAAATCGCCCCTACACCCTGATCAAATTTCTTTCTTAGATGAGATAATTCGTTACCTGATGAGAAACGGCACAATGAAGCCAAAAGTGCTGTTTGACGCACCTTTCACTCATATCAATACAAAGGGAGTTGCCGGTATTTTTGGTGATGAAGGCGGTAAGAAGGTAATTGAACTGGTTCGTGAGATTAATGAGAATGCGGATGTGGCTTAAAAGGTATTGATGTACAATTGGATTATTGTATTTACCTACTAGGTTAACAAAAATAATAATAAAATGGTATAATATGGATATCTCATTTAAGACTAAAAAACTGGAAAAATCCTTTAATGAAGATAGACGGCTAGAGGCTGCTCATGGAGCGAAACGTGCGAAAAAAATCCGTATTCGTATGAATGAATTTCGTGCGGCGTTAACTTTGAAGGATTTTTGGCCGCCAAATAGTCCACCAAGTCGATGTCATGAGCTAATAGAGGGTAAACGTAATGGCCAGCTTTCGGTTGATTTAGATCACCCATATCGACTTATATTTATTCCAAATCACGACCCATCGCCTGAAAGGGAAGAGGGCGGGCTTGATTGGTCTCAGGTAACAGCAATCGAAATTTTTGGAGTGGAGGATACTCATGGCTGAGCAAGGCAAAAATTATTATGTTCCAGACTATGCCGTTTCGCCGGGCGATGTGTTGGAGGACTATTTAGATGCTTTTGGGATGACTCAGGCAGAATTATCTAACAGGCTGGGTTTTGCTAAGAAAACCGTTAATGAAATCATCAAAGGTAAAGCTCCTCTCTTGCCGGATACTGCTCTGAAACTGGAACGCGTTTTCAATAGACCTGCGCATTTTTGGAATAATTTACAACAACATTATCAAGAAGATTGTGCGCGGTTGGCCGAAAATGAACGTTTAATTCAGCATTTGGACTGGCTTAAAAAAGTACCAGTTAATCCTATGGCTAAATTGGGCTTTATCGAAAAATTTAAAGATAAAGTTGAGCAGCTTGAAGAAGTTCTACGTTTCTTTGGAGTTGCATCACCAGATCAATGGAGAGTCGTGTGGGAGCAGCACCAGGTGGCATATCGACAGCATCAGCGATACGAGCCTTGTGCTGAGGCTGTTTCTGCATGGTTGCGTCAGGGTGAATTGAAAGCTCAGGAGATTGATTGCGCGCCTTTTGATAAAAATGGGTTTAAAGTTGTACTAGATGAAATTCGTTCTCTGACAATTGAAGAGCCAGAAGTATTTCAACAACGTGTTATTGATCTTTGTGCAAGTGTAGGTGTGGCAGTCGTTTTTGTACCGGATTTGCCAAAAACGGGTGTTTCTGGGGCAACACGCTGGCTAGGCGGTAAGGCAGTTATTCAACTGAGCTTGCGGTTTAGGAGTAATGATCATCTTTGGTTTACTTTTTTCCACGAAGCTGGTCATATCCTTAAACATGGGCGTAAAGAAATCTTCCTGGAAGGTAATGGTATGGATGGGGAGAAGGAAGAGGAGGCTAACACTTTTGCAAGAGACAAATTGATTCCTAAATCTGCATATAGAGCTTTTACTAGTAGTTCACGAGTTTCATTCACAGAGATTATTTCGTTTGCTCGTGAAATAGGTATAGCGCCAGGCATTGTTGTAGGTCGATTGCAGCATGATGGTTTGTTGCCTGTAACGCATGGTAATAAACTCAAGGTTTATTACAAATGGGTTGAGAAGGCAACGTAGTAAATGATGCCTGGTATGTCCCTCTCACGGCTGAAAAAAATCCAAGAGTGCCGGAAATATTTGGTGCACTTGCTAGTAACATACGACAAGTAACAACAATATAAATTTTTGTTTTAATTGTTGTTACTTGCTTCTGAGTGTTGTGGTTTGTTAGCTAAGTTAGATTGAAAATCCGCGTGTCCCTGGTTCAATGATTCGGCGCGTCGATGCGCCTCACCCTAAAGGGCAAGGTTCGTGAAAAATCGTTCCAGACGATTTTCCCAGATTCAGTCACTGTTTGTTTCGCCTATCTTTGCAGTCACTGTAAATGTAAAATCAGCGTCTTATGCATGCTTCTACCCGCACAATTCCAACCGTCACCGTTCAGTCTGGTCGACCATCGAGTAAGATTGCTATCAGTGATGATGCGCAGGCTGAGGTTCGGCTGGCGTATTTGTCTTCTCAGCGGCAGCGATTTAAGACGGAGATTAATCGTTTGACGCGTGGTGATATGTTGCTGTTGCTGCAAAATAAAACATCAGCAGGTGAAAGTGCAAATCAACTCAGCTTTCTGATGAGTTATGTTTATGCCTGGTGTTGGCTGCAACAAAATGTGAATGCTGATTTTCAAGCTGAAGTACTTACAACTTTTACCAAGGGGTCTCAGGATTTTTTGATTGAGATGCTGCTCAACAGTTCTTCAGTGTCAGAATTCATTGATGTTTATATTGATTACTGGGTGACTTTTCAGGGGCCAGCACAAGTTCAGCAGCAACATTGTTTAGACTTATTGCAGCAAAAGGGCGGGGTACAATCTTTATCTGAGTATGTTGAGTCGCTTTGGACGTCGTTGGATTTATTCGAGCAGAGTTTTAAAATTGGATATAAAGATTTAGCAAAACAGGAAAAAGACCGTTACGCCGATATGCTTGGTGCAGAAGATATGGCACGTTTAGCATTGGTTGATGCGTTACCCGATAAAGAGACTCTAGCGCCATTTGATAAGCTTGGCATTATTCCCGCGATGGGCTGTCCGCAGACTTGCAGGCACTGCATGTTTATCTTTCGTCCCTTGATGAAAAATACGGATGATCCAGCGCCGCTGTATCAAATGATTGATGAGTTAACAACATCGGTTTTGTTTACGGGCGGTGACCTCACGAAACAACTGGATCATTTTTATACTGCTATTAGTAGTATGAAAAATGTGATTACATTCGCCATTTTATTAAATGGTGATTTTGCGGATAGTCGTGATGTGACTAACCGCATTATGGGTAAGATGGCTGCTGCTATCAGGCAGCGGCCAATTACCTGGCCGAAAGCAAAAGTGATGCTGCAAATTAGTTTTGATGAGTTTCATCAGGAAGTGGTGGTTGATCGTAAGGGAAATCTAAACGAACGCATACCGGTCACAAAAATTGCAAATATCATTGAAGCCGCGCCGAAATTTGGTGATGAAATTCAGGTGTGTTTATTGCATAAGCAAGTCCATCTGAATTTTTCTATGGAATTATTTAAGAAAGGTGTGTTTGCCCGGCTGGTAAATGAACTTGGCCGTCGTGGTCATCAGGTGCAAGTTTTATCATCAGCGCCCTCTTCGAGATTGAAACGCAATCCACTCGATCCAGAAACGCCTGCACCATTGATTAAAGATGCCACTTTCATTCTAAGTGAGTACCCTGATGTACATATGTTGCTCACCAGCACCACGATTGATGCTTACGGTAGAGCGAATATGATGGAGTTGTGTGAAGCGGTAAATGAACGTGACTTGCTTAAACAGATGCTCGCAGGAGAAGGAACGGGCGGTGAAACTTTCGATAAAGATTTAATGTTTTGGTTTAACGGCTGGGCAACATTGTTTTCGGCAGTTCATGTTTGTCTGGGGAATGTATTTGAAGATGGTATGGAGACCATACGAAAACGTCAAATTAAAGACCCGCTAAGCAATGCGTTAAATTGTTTTGATCTTCGATTGTTGGACTTCTATCGCGAAAAACAAAATGACTTTGATGAGATTATCGAACGATCTACCAGTCCTCATCATTTGTTTCACACGATTACTGAAGATAGTTCGATGCGGTTGCATATGACTAAACGATTAATTGACGAAGAAGGAAGATTGTAAGTCGGGTTGCACAACTGGCGAACTTCTCCCTCTCCCAGAGGGAGAAGGGATTACTTTCATCTCGTTCCCACGCTCCTGCGTGGGAACGAGGTTTATCTACAGGGTGCCAGGCAAGCTTTTTATTGTTTTGATAGAAAGTTTACCTCCCAGTCCCAGGCTGTTTTAACGATATCTTCAAGTTCGGCAAATTTGGGTTGCCAGTTCAGTTCTTTTTGCGCCAGTGATGCATCGGCAACAAGTACTGCAGGGTCACCAGCACGTCGTGGTTCGGTCGTCACTTTGAAATCATTACCTGATACCTGTTTTGCTACATCAATGACTTGTTTCACAGAAAAGCCTTTGCCGTTGCCGAGGTTAAACCGTGCGCTGCGGTTATTTTTAATCATACGTTGCAAGCCTAAAGAGTGTGCATCGCATAAATCATTTATGTGAATGTAGTCACGTACGCAGGTACCATCATCTGTTGGATAATCGTCACCAAATATTTTTATGTCTTCACGACGACCCGAAGCCGCCTGTAGAATCAGCGGAATTAAATGTGTTTCTGGAATGTGTCGTTCGCCGAGTTCACCGTCAGGATCGGCACCGGCTGCATTAAAGTAACGAAAGCAGGTTGAGCGTAGTCCGTATGCTTTGTCGTAATCGTCCAGGACCTGTTCAATCATTAGCTTGGAGTGACCATAAGGGTTAATCGGTTGTTTGTTGTGGGCTTCATCGATGGGGGTGTAATCAGGTTCGCCAAAAATGGCGGCAGTCGAAGAGAAGATGAAATTTTTAATGTCGTGACGCAACATGGCATCGAGCAAGGTGTGCGTATTGATGACATTGTTGTGATAGTACATAGAGGGTTTGATGACCGATTCGCCCACCTGAATAAAACCGGCAAAGTGCATAACGGCATCAATATCGCCTGATTTAAATATTGAATCCAGAATGGTTGCGTCGCCTAAATCACCCTCTATAAACTCGCCGTATTTTACGGCGTCTTTATAGCCATAGCTCAGGTTGTCCAGTGTGATGACATTGTTGCCGGCCAGAGCGAGTTGTTTGACCATGTGTGAGCCGATATAACCGGCTCCGCCTACTACAAGTATTTTCATAATTATAAAGATGTATATGCAAGATTATTTTAGTTTTTATTTTACTTCAATTACGGTGTTGCCGCCTGCAATCTGTTTTTGCAGTGTAATTTGCATACCTTCAGCGGCACAATAACTTTTATTGTTGTCATAATGTTGTTTAAAAAATTTTTCATTTTCGATTTGAATTTCATCCAGTTCAGCATCAGTACGATCTGGGTCATGGTGAAATAAAACCAATGTGCCGACCTTTGCATCGATAGCGAGTTGCCTCACTTGCGAGATAAGTGAATGGCCCCAGCCATGTTTGTGTGGCATGTCTTCTTCGGTGTATTGTGCATCATGAATTAATACATCAACGCCTGAGCAGAAGTCGACCCATTCATCGTATCGTGTATTTACCTTGTAAGGAGGGTCGAGTTCATTATCGGTAATATAGGCGCAACTGACGCCCTCATCCTCGATACGGTAGGCACTGCCGCCACCTGGGTGGTTCAGTGGTTTTTTGGTCAGGTGTATATTTTTTTCAAACAAGACTGTTTCCGCACCTTTGAATATGCATTCACTGTTAGACGGCAACTCTTCAGCTTTTAGTGGAAAATTAAAACCATCCATTTGATCGAACAATGAACAAAGCAGTTTATGCCCACCTTCATCACTGGTGAATACGTTTATCTGTCTACTGGGTTGATAGATGGGAGCGAAAAAAGGATAACCTTGTATATGATCCCAATGCCCATGTGAAAGGATGATGTTGATGCTTGAGTTGTCTTGCAGTAGGGTGCGGCCCAGTTTACGCATGCCTGTACCGGCGTCGAGAACCAGACGCTGACCGTTGTTCAGTTCGATTAGAACACACGATGTATTGCCGCCGTATTTTACTGTGGTCGGCCCCGGTGAGGGAGTAGAACCGCGAACACCGTAAAAGGTAATTCTCATGTTGGTCTCATTTTTATTGTGTTGGCACTAACACTACATTGGATATGTGCTGTGAACAAGTCATTACAAAAGATTACACAAAAAAAATAATCCCGTGCTATAAATAAGGTAAGTGAAAAATATTCATCACGTGTTCGTAAGAGGACGGATAAATGCTTCCTAAAATGCTTTATGAGTTGTTGCCTTATTTATACCTAAGTGTCGGCGCAGGTGGATTTATTATTAATTCAGCCATTGTCTTTGTTGCATCGGTATCGCTGATAATGGCTGGTGTTTTAGTATTGATGATGCGTATCAGCTATCGACGTGGTATTAAACAGTATCGTCATCAGTCGTAATTAATTTTTATTCTTCAAGGTACTGAGACCAGTCTCGACTGTTATCTCCAAATACGAAGAAAAACGGGTTAAGCAGGCTGTCTTTAGTGTTGTACTCCAGAGGGCTCATATCTGTTTTCGTGATGTAACCGCCTGCTTGTTCAACGATGCAGTGTGCCGCAGCCGTATCCCATTCTGATGTCAGTCCTAATCGTGGGTATAAATCTGCTCGACCTTCCGCGACCAGACAAAATTTTAGTGAGCTGCCCATGCTTAGGATTTCGACTGTACCCAGTTTGGCCATGTACCGTTGCATCATTTCAGAACCGTGTGAACGACTTCCTGCTACGGTGAGTTGGGCGCTTTTATCGTTATTCAATTTTTTAACCGAGATAGATGTTGCTTCGTTTTTTTGCTCGGATTTAAAACAACCACCGTTTTCCCAGGCAAAATAATCTACATCTAATACCGGGACATTGATGACACCAATGATGCTTTTGTGTTGATGGATGAGTGCGATATTGACGGTGAACTCGCCGTTACGTTTGATGAATTCACGTGTGCCATCAAGAGGATCAACCAACCAGTATGTTTCCCAGCTTGCTCTTTCTTCAAATGGTAACTTGGCAGACTCCTCAGAGAGTATTGGGATTTCAGGCGTCAGGTTCGATAAACGTTCGATGATTAAGTTGTGGGAAGCGAGATCGGCATCGGTGAGTGGGGACTTATCATCTTTTTCTTGAATATTAAAATCAGCGTCGTAGACAGCTAGTATCGCATCGCCGGCATCACGTGCGATGTTGACACATTCGAGGCAAAGTTCTTCTAAATTCAGTGAGTGGCTCATAATTATAATCTTATAGGGTTAATCTTGATGTGTGGCATTGTATAATATATTCATGACTATAGACGCAGATAATAATAAATTCCCTCAATGGCAGGATATCGATACGGTATTGCTGGATATGGATGGCACGTTACTGGATTTGCATTTTGATAATCATTTTTGGTTGCAACATGTGCCAACGTGTTATGCCGAAAAACACGGTGTAACACGTGATGAAGCTTTCCAGCTGGTTATGGAACGTTCTGCAGAAACGAGAAGTAGCCTAAATTGGTATTGTGTGGATTTTTGGACACGTGAACTATCGCTTGATATCGGTCAGCTAAAACATGATATTTCAGAAAAAATTGCCATTCGCCCTGATGTGATTGCTTTTTTATCCTGGCTAAATGAAAATGATAAACGCGTAGTGTTAGTCACCAATGCGCATCCGGTTAGCCTTGATTTGAAAATGGGAAAAACCAAATTACATGTTCATTTTGATAACATAATAAATGCCCATGATATAGGGTTAGCAAAAGAGCATGACGGGTTCTGGGAAAAGCTTCAGCGTTATGAATCGTATGATAAAAATAAAACAATGTTGATCGACGATAATATGGATGTACTCGGGTGTGCGTACGATTATGGTATCAGGTATTGTTACGGTATTACGCAACCTGATAGTCGTGGTGATGTTGTGAAAGGTGCAGCATTTGTTACTTTGGATAGTTTTAAGGAGCTATTGCCGTAGTAATAGTGTGTATGGTTGTTAACAACTCAGAATGGACAGTCAAAAACTAACGTCACAAGATTTAAAAACTTGAACCGCGGAGACGCGGAGGCGCAGAGAAAAGCTGATTGTTATTTCTCGTTTCTACGCTCCTGCGTGGTAACGCATAGGGTAATAAATAAATTCGTATGTTAATGATACGGCAGACTGTATATATGAATATAGGTTTTAATTAAACCTTGTTGCGCCACCTTAAGGCTACGCGTTCCCACGCAGGAGCGTGGGAACGAGATAAAACACGCCGGTATGACGATGTTTTTATAATCGCATTTGTTTTTCTCTGCGCCTCCGCGTCTCCGCGGTTCAAGCTTTTGACTTTAGCTTTTTTAAACTTTGTTTCTGGTTGAGCACAGACCTTTCTCTATATTATCTCTTATCCCACGACTTAAAGCGTTCTTTGCAGTACTTCAAAAGATCAAAATAGTTTTGAAAATATAAATCGAAGCCATCTTCAGATGGGGCATCAAACTCACAGTAATCATTGGTATGCGCGCGACAAATATCAGGGCGATCTTCATAGATGCCACAGCCGCCATTTATCTGAAGATGCTGACAGTTTCCTTCGACTAGTAATGTCCAGCCATCATCATCTTTATATATTTTTGTATGGTCATGCGAAACTTGCCACAACAATTGTCTGAAATCTTCTTTAGAGCGGGGTGTTTCGATATGTTGAGTCACATAAGTGCAGCAGATTGATCCAGTGCAAAATGAACATTTGTTTTCACTGGTGACTTTTATACCCTTAATTGTTTGTGTCATGTCTTTATAATAATCCGATTTGGTCGAGTGAACCCTGGTTGTCTATCAGGTATGTGCCATTGTTTTGTTTTTTTGCAAAAAGATTCAGGCTTTGTTTGATGTTATTACTGGCCGATGCCGTGGGTGACAGGGTTATGTTAACAGCATAATTTGCTTCAGGAACCAGTTTTGCATCGCCGTTTATTTTTATATCGCCGTCCTGGTTTTTTATATCGGCAGTGAGAAATTGATCATCTGATTCGTTGAGTATAATTGTTACATTGCCTAGTGAAGCTGATTCTGCAACTGTCACGGTTGCGTTCTTCCAGTTGATAATGCCTGTTGCTAACGGGAGTTCGCCTTGCTTCCATTGAGCATGTTCGATGTCGACGGATATTAGTCCGGACAGTTGTGCAATAGGTATATTGGCAAGTTTTGCGACATTTTCAGCAGTTATATCAGCGGTAAGATTGTTGATAAAAATTCTACCTAAAAATGATGAACCAATTTCAGCAGTTAACGCTCTATCTGAATACTGTGTGTCGATATCGATGGCGATTCTTCCGGTGAAAATTTTCCAGCCTGACAATGACCATTTTGTATTATCCAATTGAGCAATGTTGTCGATATCTATGATACGTGCCTTACCATTCCACAGTGTGCCGCTGATACCTTGAATAAGTACCAGACCATCATCGTTTATTAACTCAACGAAAGGTTTTGCTGGCACGGTCGCAATGAGGAACAGGAAGTACGAAACAATAGCGGTGATAATGTAATGTCTTTTTTTCATTCGATTTTTAGAAAAAACAGGGTTTGATGGGTTTTAATTACTGCGTGCGTTCGAGTGTCAGGCGTGCGTTAGCTCGTCCTGTATTATCGGCGCGTTCAATATTGGCACTTACTACTTGAATGCCATTGTGTTTCGCTAGTGTATTTAGCCATACCATAATCTGATTAAAGGGCGCTGCGTCCAATGTCACCCTCGCGCCATTTTTGCCCGAGGATTCAATTTTTTTTACGGAAGGTTTTAACCCTGCATTGGCAATAGTTTGTTCGATGACCAGTGTTGCCGGTTTATTTTTGTCACGTATAGTAACGCCGCCTGAAGAGCGTAACCCTTTTACTTCTACTGCCGCGTTCTGCATCCATATCAAAACTTCTTTTTGTGACTGTCGTTTCTGTTGCTCAGTGTTCAAGCCAGTGTGAATGGGCTCCCATATTATGAGATAAAAGAGTGTGATAAATATAAGGGTGCCTGTGCCAGAGACCATCCACTGTTCTTTAGAAGGCAGGGAGCTGAACCATTGTTTGATTTGTTGTAGTTGATCCACTAGCTTCGACCTTCGACTCGTAGATTACCCTTTACTTTGTCTTTTTCAGAGGAGGAAGAGGTGATTTCAGATTTTATATTATTGTTAGCGTTCAAGTTTTTGTTCAGTGTTTCTATGGATTGCAAATTATTGCTATCGAGTCCAACATCCATCCGGTTATTTCTAAATGTTAATGACTGAACGGAGATGTTCTGTTTGTTTGAACCTGTTGTGCCGAATGATTCTGTGAGTAAATAAATTAGCCCGTTGTTATTATTTCCAGATCCGCTTTTTAGTTCTTTAAGTTTTTGTTCCATTTGCACGCGTGCATTAACTATTTTTTTACTTTGTGGAAACGATTTTTTATAAATTTTTTCAATTCTGGCTTTAGTGATAATATTTTCATTTTTTATTTGCGAATGTTTAAAGCCGGTAAACCCTAAATTAAGTAAGAGCCAAATTGCAGAAAGTGATGCGGCTAATTTCCAGTGTCGCCAGATGCCGGATGATTGTCTTTTTGGCTTGAACTCATGTTGTAATAAATTAAGTGATGCAGCCTGTTTGTATTGTCCGCAGAAAACAACCAGTGGGTGAGTATTGTAAACAATACTAAGTTTTTCTATTTCATTGTCACCGACTATTTCCTCAAAGGGAATTGAATCAAAAACATTATTGTTTTCTTGTTCGCTAAAAAATAGAATTTTTTCTGGTGTGCTCAGAGATTCATCAGCAAGTTTATTGGTCAGTGTGTATTGTAAAATATCATTTGGTAGAACAATGCCGTACTGCGTGTTTGTTTGTAAGTAAGTGTCATTTAAGTAGTTGAGGCAGATCCACTGACTTTCGTTGGCGGCCATACACAGTACATCGGGAATTATTTTTTCAACATTGATGTTGGCTTTTTTGAAGACCTGAATGATGCTTTGTAATGTACTTTTTTCAATACCGACGACAGATGTGAAGTCATTGTTTTTAGCGATGACAAAGTGAAATTTTTCAATATCGCCAGCGATAAATTCTTCTATCGCATAGGGGACAGCTTTCAGCATTTTCTGTAGATTGGTTGTTGGTAGTTTTACCTGATTTATATGTAAGCACTGGCTGTTTAATAGAACGACTATACTGTGGCCGCCAGCGTTTTTGCTAATCTCGTCGAGTGAGCAGGTGGTGATTTTTCCGGTAAGCTCGCCTGCTTCATTGCATAACGACCAGGTTGCCTGCTGTGGTTGTTCTATATTGTAATGGATGAGTAATGTTTCACTCATTGTTCGTTCTCAGTTATGGTTACAATGTACGTTGTGTCGAGTAAATAACGTTGGTTTTACCTGATCCATCCCAGGAGATAATGCTGTACATTACGTTATTAGCATTGCCTATTTTCGTCGTGGTCTTTAGTAAATAGTAACTACTTTCTGTCACTAAATTTTTTTTCTCTGTAAAAAGCTCAGGTATTTTTGTATAAGCAGTATCTTCTCTGCTCTGTATGATACTGTCTATTTGAGATTGATCGACATTGGGTTGTAGTGATTTTAGCACTTCAAAGCTAGCTGTGTTGATATTGATAGGTATATTGGCATTATTGTTGGTATCAAATGCACAGATTGCAGCACTGGCGAATTTTTTTGATTTTGGTGTGAAGCCGCCCTGTATTAACCTATTAATGGATTGGTAAATATCCTTTTTTTGAAAGCCTTTTATCAAACGTAGTTCACTGATACTTTGTATCGATGTGTTTGCTGTGCGGTAGGGTTTGGGCAGGTTCATGTAATAACCGTCTTCAGCACCATCTGGGATGCTGTCGGTTAGATCACTGTCAATCCAGTCGGTGATGGCTTGTATCAGGTTTTCTGGAATTTTATTATTTTTAAAAAGTTCTTTTAAACGCGAAACGGTTACTGGATCTGGTGCTGAAGTACTGTTGTTTCCGACTAGTGCATTCAGGTTGATGCAAGCGCTTAGGTCAGTGACCTCCACTTCTAAAAACACAGCTTGATCTGATTCCACAGGAATGACTTGTTTAATGAAGCCGTCCTTGATGATGGGTATCTCGATGAAATCTTTTCGAGAAGTTTCATCTTTCAATAAAATTTGGAAAAATTCTTCAGCGAGCAATGAATACAGATAAGCTTGATCAGTGGCAATCATATTGCTGGTACGACGGACATCGAGTTGCAGGCGAGTGCTTATGGATATGCTAATGGTAGTGGCGATAGCGACAATCAATAATGCCGTGATAATGGCAACGCCTTTTTGTGATTTTTTAAAAGAATATTTATGTACGGTCATCACTTATTTCCTTGCATAAAGGCGGCGAATCTCGCCCCAGTCTTTTAAAAGAATGGTAATTTCAATGGCTTTCAGGCCAGGAGTTTCCGTTGTTCCATCATCATTTGTCACGATGTTTAATGGTGGCCACTGTGTCTGCGATCGATTGTTTTCATCCATAAAGGTAACAGTGGCTTCTTCCACGTTATCGATTAATGTGGATTTTCTGGGCTCTGACTCCTGGGTGCGATCGAGGTGTGGCCACTGTAACCTGATGAGTTCGCCATCTTCTAACTGATAGGCAACACGTTGTAAGGTACTCAGTGCTGCCGAGGTTGGGTTGGGTCTTCCGCTGCGAGTAAATTCGACTAGATAGTCCAGATTGGTCGAGGTACTTAAAGCGGGTTGTGGATTACCAAACTCATCGCGTATCGGACGTGGAATAATTTGTAATAAATCACGGTTTAATACTGAGACGCACTTTTGTAGTTGTTGTAGTCGGTTCAGTGCCTTTTTAGATGATTGACTGTTATCAATAACATTCTGTAGTCCGCCATATGCCATGACCGCCATGATGGCGAATATGATACTGGCTATTAACACTTCTAGCAGTGTGAAGCCTTGTTGCCTGTTTGGTATTCGGCTATGGGATGGCATTTTGTTTCGAGCGTAGAGCATGGCCGCGTAGTGAAGTCAGGCTTTGTTTGTATTCCTTATCGGCATACACCTTATAAGTGATTTCTCGGGTATTGTCATCGGCTGTTTTTTTAGTGGTACGTATCCAGTACCACTCGTGATTAGCCATCTTTGTTGAATCTTTTTTATCACCGATATCAGGGAATACACCACCGATGCGAATCTGAGCAAGTTCATTTAGTGCAACCCAGTGAGCAATGGTTTTTTGTTTTAGGTAAGTTGCACTATTCGCTTGCGTACCAGAAGTGTTGAGTAATGCACCGAGAGAAATTGCGATGATGGTAAGTGCGACCATAACCTCGATTAAGGTGAAGCCGGCGAATTGTTTGTGGATGCTGTTCATCGATTACAGTCCACTGGTCTCAGTGGTCAGTTTGCCATCAAATTCACCTTTAACCAGATAGCTAGTTTCGACACCTAATATGTAAAAACGAATTTCAAATTCAGGTGTGATTTCACCGTTGGATAATAGATAAATCTGGGGTTGAACTTTGCTTACTTCGCCACTTTCTTCATCGTCGCCATCACCACCAAGTGTGGTATCAGCCAGTGCGGCTTCTAGAGCACTGGCCTCGTTCATGAACGTCGTTATCGCACTAGACGTTAAGTTGCTGATCTCAATGTCTGTTTCTTCGGTTTGAAGTTCGATTTCCATATCGGAAGGTAATTCGCGTTCGCGTAATATTTTGTCACCTTCGAAAGCAAACCACTTGCCATCGGATTGACGAAGAAAGCGATAACCATCAACAAAAATTTCGATACCGTATTCTTCACCGCGTAGTATCGCTTCTTCTGATGCCAGTTGAACCAGTCGCGTCAGGCGACGCGCTTCTTCCTGAATAAGTTCTTCAGGCGAGGTGCCGCGTATCGCCAACGTGGTATAGGTAAATAAAATGGCGACGATGACCACAACCACCAATAACTCGATGAGGGTGAAGCCATGTTGTGACCCAATGGGGCGTATTTTAATAGGGCGCACAATGCCAGCGAAAAGTTTGAATAAAAATGGAAGTAATTAATCTTTGTCCCATGAACCGATGTCTGTGTTGGGGCCTTCACCACCCGGTGAGCCATCTGCGCCCAGAGAATAGATATCAATTTCACCGTGCTCGCCAGGGTTAAGGTATAAATATTCATTTCCCCAAGGATCACCGTTCAGTTTTTTGATGTATCCGCCCTGTTTCCAGTTTGTTGGTTCAGGTGAAGACGTTGGTAGGCTGACTAAAGACTCTAAGCCTTGATCCGTTGTTGGGTAGACAAAGTTATCCAGACGGTAGATGTCCAACGCGCTTTCGAGAGCACGGATATCATTTTTTGCTTTTGCGGTGCGGGCTTTATCTGGATTATCCATAATACGAGGTACCACGACACCGGCTAAAATGCCGATAATAACCACTACAACCATAATTTCGATTAAGGTAAAACCTGTCTGTTTATTAATATTTTTGCTTTTATAAAACACGTAACACTCCAAATGTGTGCAAATATTTACTCTGCACCGGTTAAATTCTTTAAAATGAAAATCTTTGAAGACAAAATAATAGCAAATGCCGAGCAGGCTGCCTATGACAATGACCCCAACTAAATCGATAAAGTTTCAATACCAATATCATTCCAGCCATATTATATGGTTATTGTTGTTTTTAGTATCATGTGTCTTGCAAACGTTTGACTGGGTTGATAGTTGGCGATTTAACCGAAACCTGGTCGAGCAGGGCGATGTCTGGTTGTTGCTTAGTGGTCACATCGTACATTTAAACTGGTCGCATTGGCTGTTGAATATGGCAGGGCTGGCCATTGTTGCCTTTTTCTTTAGTTCGCATGCCAGCCTAAAACAATGGTTGATGGTGATAATGGTTTCGGCGGTGATTATCAGCGCTGGAATTTGGTGGTGGATGCTTGATATTGTCTACTACGTCGGTCTATCGGGCGTATTACATGGCCTGTTTTTATATGGTGCATTACGTGAAATTCGGTTTTATCCTGTCAGTGGGTACGTGCTTACCGCAGTATTATTTACTAAATTACTGTGGGAATTTTTTTACGGTGCACTACCGGGGTCAGAGGATATGGCCGGTGGCAGAGTATTAACAGAAGCACATCTTTTGGGCGCGATAGGCGGTGTTGTCGTCTGGTTGGCGGGGTGGTTGAATAACCAACTGTCATTGAAAAATGGAGTGGATCGTTCTGCTTGAGGTGCTTAATTCAGGGGCCCCTAGTTATTCCTCTCAGCCAGTGTTGCTGCAATAAGTGTTTTGAGTAACGCATTAAATTTTTCAGTGCGTCCCGCAGCCATTAGCTGATCGTATGCTTTTTGGGCGGCTGCGATAAGGTGATTTTTTTTCTCATCATCCAGACTTATCCCTTCTTCGTTCAATGTCTGGTCAAGTTTGGTGGTTATCATGGTAAGCGTATCGTCCCGGATGTAATCTTCGATGATTAAACTTAATCGATCCTCAAGGTTCAAGTGTCTGTTTTGTATAGCGGAACCGGGTGTTCGTGTCTCCGTGCCGCTTCCCTGATACTGTTTAGCGTTTTCGCTGACCATGTCTGTTATAGAGTAACCCGCTATCTTATTTAGTTCGTGCATGGTTAAGCCGGTAACAATATAATAGATATCTACGCCGATCTCGCTCAGTTTTCCAACTTGATCAAGCGGGGCATTACCTTTTTCGATCCAGTTATAGATGGTGTTGCGTGACTTGCCCAGGTGATTTGCTGCAGTGGTTACGCCGCCTTTGAGTGCCTCAATCTGTTCCTTTAATCTATGTGTTAAATAATTTGATCGCATACGCTTGACAAGTTAAATATATTGAGCAATAATCGAGATAAATATCAAAAAAGTATAATTTATTGAGCATTCGTACCATCTTTTGTGTGGGCGTTACTAATGCTGCGGATCTCTATTGTCACCATGATATCAAAATGGTTAAGTAATAGGGCGTTCGATGTGCCTATTGCTCAAAATATATAACGATTTTTTGTGATATTTAATCAGAGTCGTATCGAGTACAAGTAAAGGAATAAGTAAGATGAATGGAAAAACAATTGTTTTCTCTGGCGCGACTAAAAATCCTTATTTGTTTACGGTGTACCCTTGGGATGCTTCTCTTGTTACTTATGGTGCAGTGTATGTTGTGCTGCGACGTGACCGTTTTGGTTATTCAATAATCTATATCGGTAGGACGGGTGAGTTGAGTCCGCATCTTTCCCGACACCCTTTGTTAAAGGCGTTTATTGCAGCAGGGCGAACACATGTTGGGGTGCATCTTGAGCCGGTGATTTCCAAACGATACGCAAAACAGATGGATCTGGTGACAAACTTTTCACCTGACTTGAATGGAGGCGGTGAGATATTTGATAAAAAACTACCTGAATAACGGGAGCGATATTCAGTTTAATACAATAGTATGTGTTAATGGGTTCGAAAAAAAACATTAGTAATCAATGGTGTAAAATAAAAAATCAATTAGAGTCAAGATTTTGCTCTTATTTTTATTTGCGGTTATTTTAGATAAACGCAACACTGCGATTTTAAAAGGGCGATGCACCATGTGTCTGATTCAAAAATAATAAACGGACTTTATTTTGATAACTCCTTTAGTCGGGCAATGACAGTAATTTTCTTTATAATTCGTCGCAGCAAAGAGAATACCTTCCTGCCTTTTACCAGCCTTGCTTTTTACCAACTTGTTGCTCAAGCCACGCCTAATCGTACCGCTGTTTTAGAGAATAACAAACTTCAACGTTTATTTAAAAAATCCATCCATGCGTTCAGCATTTGGTGGTTTATATTGTTACACTGACACTGTGGGGGAGAATGTTGTTAGGTACAAGGGCGTAATGATAAAGATGAATGATTCATAAGAAGTGACTTGATTCCCGAGCCCAGTTTGTAATTATTATGTATTGCAAACTTAAACTATGTAAACCGTATAAAACTAATGCCTGAAACCTTAGCAGACGATTCCGTTGGAATAATTGAAACACAAATCGCACACTTTTCAGAAGATTTAAAGCTGGAATGTGGCAAGGTGTTGTCAGGGTACGATATCGCCTATGAAACTTACGGTGAGTTAAATGCCGATGCCAGTAATGCTATTTTAATTTGCCATGCTTTATCAGGTGATCAGCATGTGGCTGGTTTTAATAGTATGGGTGATAAAAAGCCGGGTTGGTGGGATAGTGCCATTGGTCCGGGTAAAGCGATTGATACCAATCGCTTTTTTGTCGTTTGCATCAATAATCTGGGTGGCTGTAAAGGGTCGAGTGGGCCCAATACTATCAATCCAGAAAGCGGAAAATATTGGGGCCCAGATTTCCCTATCGTGACAGTGAAAGATTGGGTGCTCAGCCAATATCGATTCATGCTGTCACTGGATATCAGTCAATGGTGTGCGGTGGTTGGCGGCAGCCTGGGTGGTATGCAGGTGATACAGTGGAGCATCGATTATCCTGATTTAATTAAACACGCTATCGTTATTGCAGCCGCGCCCAAGCTTTCTGCGCAAAATATCGCGTTTAATGAAGTTGCGCGACAGTCCATCATGTCTGACCCGGACTTCTGTGAAGGGCATTATTTGGAAAAAGACACGGTGCCACGCCGAGGCTTGATGCTGGCGAGGATGCTGGGTCACATCACTTATTTATCAGATGATGCGATGCGCGACAAGTTTGGTCGCGAGCTACGCGAGGGAAAACTTAACTTTGGTTTTGATGTCGATTTTCAGGTTGAAAGTTACCTGCGTTACCAGGGGCGTTCATTCGTCGATCGCTTTGATGCCAACACCTATTTATTGATGACAAAAACACTGGATTATTTTGATCCAGCCGCCGAATATGGTGAAGACCTGGCGGCAGCCTTGAAACAAACCAAGGCTCAGTTTTTAGTTATATCGTTTACCTCAGACTGGCGTTTTGCACCGGAGCGTTCGCGAGAAATAGTGAAGGCGCTACTACAGGCAGAAAAACGTGTGAGTTATATAGAGATAGAAGCCAATCAGGGACACGATGCGTTCCTGATTCCAATACCGCATTATATGAATGTATTTAATTCTTATATGAATAACCTGGCTGAGGAATTGTCATGACTCGGCATTATCAACCCTCTTCGGTAGCGGTTAATGGCGGTATTCGTGCTGACCTTGCCATTATTGCGCAATGGATAAAAAGTGGTGCAAAAGTACTGGATTTAGGCTGTGGTGATGGTACTTTACTGGCGTATTTGCGTGATAATCGTAGCGTTCAGGGTTATGGTCTGGAGATAAATGCGTTTGATATTGAAGATTGTGTGGCAAAAAATATTAATGTTATTCAGGCTGACTTAAATAATGGGTTAAAAGATTACTTTGTCGATAATAGTTTTGATTGTGTCATTATGAGTCAGACCTTGCAGGCAACCGAGCAACCAGACTTGCTAATCGAAGAGATGTTGCGTGTTGGTGGTGAAGGAATTGTAACTTTTCCGAATATGGCGCATTGGCGAGCACGGCTTCAATTAGGCTTGCTAGGTATTATGCCGGTGACAAAAAATTTACCAAATCAATGGTTTAACACGCCTAACGTGCACCTGTGCACACTTAATGATTTTGAAGTTTTGTGTGCGAACCATGGTATTCAGATTTTGCAGCGAACGGTGGTCGACCATAGCCACCGTCAGGGCAATGCGTTGACAAAACTGTTCCCCAATTTACTCGGTGAAATAGCAATATACCGCTTTTGTCGAAATCAATAAGAGTCTGCCCTCACTTTGTTTCTGACATTCTGACCGGTTTCCTTTTGAACCGAGCACTCAACTCATGCTCCAAGTTCACATTGTGACAATATTATGTATTTTCATACAATTAGCCTGCAACTCGGGCTAGACACTGCTAGAATTTGAGTACTTATGCTTTGTACTTTTAGTATTATCTGGAAATAATGGCTAACATACTGATTACACAACTAAACAACCCTGTTGTGTTACAACAATATAACCAGCGACTGGCGGCTATCGTCAGTCTGTTGTTGGTTATCGCCTGCGCCTATTTACTGGTTGAAATCACCTGGATGTTTTTCCCGCAGAGCGATGATGGTTTGGTGTCCGTTCAGCAAAAGAGTGCGCCGCAAATAACGGATCGCTCGCAACAGAATAACTTTAGAAAATTGACGGCTGCAAATATTTTTGGAGTGAGTGAAAAGACAGTTAACAATAAACCGACTAAAGCGCCGGTAACAAAATTGAACCTCACTTTAAAAGGTGTGTTGGCAGCGACACCTCAGGAACTTGGCAGTGCGATTATTGCCAAAGGCAAGTCAGGTAAAGAGGATATTTACAGCATCGGTGACAAGATACAGAGCGGCGTTGAGATTGAAGAAATTCATCCCGACCATGTGGTTCTTAATCGCAATGGTCGGTCAGAAATATTGAAATTACAAAAAATTAGTGGCCTGGGTGATTTGGGTGCATCAGCCAGTCGTGGTAAAGCACTCTCTAGTCGTGGGGGTACGCCGGCTGCGGCGCTAAAAGAGATTCGAGGTAATATTTTAAAAAACCCTACTTCGTTTGGTGAGTACGCATTACCCGTGGTAGTGAGAGAGAAGGGTAAGCAAATCGGCTACCGTTTGCAGCCTCAAAAGAAAGGGGCGTTACTTACAGAGTTAGGCATACAGAGCAGTGATATTATCACTGAAATAAATGGCGTAAAACTAAATAAACCGCAAAACGGTATTAGTGCGCTTCGTAAATTAAGCACAGCAAAAGATTTAAGTTTAGTGATTAAACGCAATGGCGCAGAGATACCACTTAACATTTCGCTGCCATAGAAAAATCATCAGGATTATTGCATGACCATTGTACAACCATTGTTTTATTCATCTAAACCTCAGACAACATCTGTTGTGCAGAGATTTATTTTATCCGTTTTTCTGATGTTATTTATTTCTGTTAGTGCGATTGCTGATGAGATTACACTCAATTTAAAAGATGCGGATATTCGCGCTTTAATTAGCACGGTTTCAAAATTTACGGGTAAAAACTTTATTATTGATCCCCGTGTAAAGGCAAAAGTGACGGTGATTTCTGCCAATACGTTAACACCTGAAGCGGTGTATGAAGTTTTTCTTTCTGTTTTGCAAGTACATGGTTATGCGGCGGTTTTAACTGGCTCGGTGATAAAGATTGTACCCGAGGTGAATGCAAAACAGGGGCCGTTACCCTTATCAGATAAAAATACGAAGTACGCAAGCGATGAGTTGATTACCAAGATAATTCGTCTTGATCATGTTCCTGCATCGCAGCTGGTGCCTATCTTGCGACCATTGGTGCCGCAGCAAGGACATCTGGCTGCATATAACCCAACAAATACACTAATCATTACTGACCACGCCGGTAACATCCAACGGCTGATGAAAATAATTCGCGGTGTTGATCGTCCCGATAGTGATGAATTGGAAATCATTCCGTTAAAACATGCGTCAGCGTCAGAACTGGTTCGAATTATTAATTCGTTAAAAACAACGGCCACTAAAGGCGCTGGCTCGACGGGCCCGAAGTTGGCTGCAGATGATCGTACTAATAGTATTTTAGTGACGGGTGATCGTAGCTCGCGATTAAAAATAAGAGCCACAATTGGTTATCTAGATACACCCTTAGAAGATGGCGGCGGTAATACTCATGTCATTTACCTGAAGTACGCTAAAGCGGAAAACCTCAGCAAGATTCTGACTGGCCTAAAGAAGCCACGTCGTAATGGTGCCACAAAAGCAAAAGGCGCGGTCGCAAAAACGAGTTTCGGAAATGCAATTAGTCAAAGTGCAATAATACAGGCCGATGAAGAAACCAATGCTTTAATTATTACGGCTGATCCAAATACGGTGAAAAATTTAAAAGCGGTTATTCGTCAGTTAGATATCCGTCGTGCGCAGGTAATGATTGAAGCCATTATTGCTGAAATCACCGAGTCCAAACAAAAAGAACTAGGCGTTGGTATCGCAGTAGATGGTTCTTCCGATAATAATAATACGATACCTTCTGCAATTAGCAACTTTGCGGGTATTGATGATGTATTGTTATCGGTTCTCGGTGGTAACACTTTATCTTCTGTTCCATCTGGTCTGTCATTTGGAGTTGGTGAAAGCACCAGTTCGGGCGTGCGTTATGGTTTGTTATTACGTGCGCTGCAGAGTGATACCAATACCAATATATTATCAACACCCAATATCGTAACTTTGGATAATGAAGAAGCAGAGTTGATTGTCGGTCAGAACCTACCATTTGTTACCGGCAGCTTTACGGGTGCGGGTAACAATAATCCCAATAATCCTTTTCAAACCATTGAGCGACAGGATGTGGGTTTAACCTTAAAAGTAACGCCACAGATTAACGAAGGCGATACTATCAAATTAGAAATTGAACAGGAAACATCGAGTGTAATTCCTGGTACGGTGGATTTGGGTATTGCGACGCGCAAGCGTTCGTTTAAAACCAGTGTGCTTGTTGATGATGGCGGTATTTTAATTTTGGGCGGTTTAGTACAGGAAGAAGTAACAGACACACAAAGTAAAATTCCACTACTAGGTGATATTCCTTTAATTGGTTTTTTATTCCGCTCGCAAAGTACCACCAAGAACAAACAAAATTTAATGGTATTTTTACGTCCAACGATTTTACGTGATCACAGAGATGCTGCATTTGTAACAAATGAAAAATATTCTCTCCTGCGTGGAGTCGAAAGCGCCGCTTATGATAAAGAGGATGAAAGTTTTGGCTTGATAGATGGTGCCGCTCCCAGATTGCCACCAATTGAAGGGATCGATCGATCAAAGCAGACGACAGATAAATCACAGGTTAATCTGAAGCCAGATGAGAGTGATGACTGGGAAGACGATGATGAGTTCATCTAGTACGAGTGAACAACTTCAGGATGCTCAACAGAATGATATTGAGCCTGAAGCATTTACTGAGACGCTTCCACTAACAGCGCAAGTTTTACCTTACGCATTTGCTAAACGCCATGGCGTGCTGATCGGGCAGATTGAAGACCATGTCGTTAATCTGATACACCTTGATTCTCCCGACCCTATTATTCTTGCTGAAGTGAGTCGTATAGCAAGGCGGAGCATTTCGTTAACCCCCACTACTGATGATCAGTTTGCGGCATTGCTTGCGCAAACTTACGAACAGGGTAGCGATCAGGCGATGGCGATGATGGAAGGCGTCGGCGATGAACTTGATCTCAATGAATTAGCTGAAACACTTGAACCTGAAGATTTGATGGAAGCCGATGATGACGCGCCTATCATTCGTCTGATAAATGCACTGTTAAGTGAAGCAATTAAAGTTAATGCGTCTGATGTGCATGTCGAACCTTTTGAGAATCGTCTGCGTATTCGTTTTCGTGTCGATGGTCTGTTGCGAGAAATTTTACAACCACCAGGCAATATTGCGCCGCTGGTTATCTCCCGAATAAAAGTTATGGCGAAACTCGACATCGCTGAAAAACGTCTGCCGCAGGATGGACGAATTTCATTACGTGTTGCCGGGCGAGCCGTTGATGTTCGTGTTTCGACCTTACCTTCCGGACACGGTGAACGGGTGGTAATGCGTTTGTTAGATAAACAAGCGGGTCGCCTCGATCTTGAACAACTGGGTATGTCCCAAGACTTGCACGATAGTTTTGATTATCTCTTACACAAACCGCACGGTATTATATTAGTTACCGGGCCAACCGGTTCGGGTAAAACGACGACCTTATATGCGGGTTTAACTATTCTTAATGTGAAGTCTAGAAACATATTAACGGTAGAAGATCCGGTCGAGTATTTTATTGATGGTATTGGGCAGACACAGGTAAACACAAAAGTTGATATGACATTTGCGCGTGGTCTGCGTTCTATCTTACGTCAGGATCCTGATGTGGTGATGATTGGTGAGATACGTGATCTGGAAACTGCTTCGATTGCGGTGCAAGCAAGTTTAACAGGGCATTTGGTGTTATCTACTTTGCATACAAACAGTGCCATCGGTGCCATTACCCGTTTACGCGATATGGGTGTCGAACCTTTTTTACTGGCATCCAGTTTAATCGGTGTTATGGCGCAACGATTGGTAAGAGACCTTTGTCCGCATTGTAAGCAGCCACATGAAATTACTGAAAAAGAACGAATATGGTTAGGTATGAAGGACGATGATCATACTGTTATCTACAGCCCCGAAGGTTGTGCTGAATGTAATCATCTGGGTTATTCTGGTCGGAGTGGTTTGTATGAATTTATACCTATTGATAATCAGTTGCAAAATATGATTCATGAAGGTGAAGGTGAGCAGGCGATGGAAGAGTATGCGCGAACGGTAACACCTAGTTTAAGTCAAGATGGAAAACGAATGATTTTACAAGGTAAAACGTCGCTGGAAGAAGTATTACGTGTGAGTCGAGACGACTAGATTAAGTTAATAACTAATAGTGAACAGTGAATAGTGAATAATAAAAAACAAAAGTTTAATTTTGGTTGGCGAACCATAGTTGGTAAAAGAAATTTTATTATTCACTATTCACTATTCACTATTCACTGCTTCTAATAGTGGCTGCATTCGATTACATTGCGCTAGACGCTAAAGGAAAAGAATTAAAGGGTGTCATTGAAGGTGATGCCGCGCGTCACGTGCGCCAGTTATTGCGTGACAAAGGTTTGGTGCCGCTTGAAATTACCGAGAGCCATAAAAAAGCGCAAAGTAAACAGAGTGCAAAAAATAGTGATGCATCAAAATTACAATTATTTCAACGCGGTATTAGTTCAACAGAACTTGCTTTATTAACCCGACAATTAGCGACCCTGATACAGGCTGCATTGCCGTTGGATGAGACACTCTCCGCTGTTGCCAATCAAGCAGAAAAACCCAGAATTAAAAGTATGCTTTTTGCTATTCGTTCGCGTGTGCTCGAAGGTCATTCGTTGGCAGTGGGTTTATCTGATTATCCGAAAGTGTTTCCTGAATTGTATCGCGCCACCGTTGATGCGGGTGAGCAATCCGGTCATCTTGATACGGTATTAGAGCGATTGGCTGATTACACAGAGAGTCGACAGGAAATTCAGAGCAAGGTCAGTCAGGCATTAATTTACCCGGCGTTTCTTTCTTTGTTTGCGATTGCGATTGTGATCTTTATGATGACCAGTATCGTGCCTCAGGTCGTCTCGGTGTTCGAAGACACTGGGCAGGAATTACCAGGTTTGACTATTACGCTGATTACCATGAGTGACTTTGTCGTTGATTACGGTATGTTTATGTTGCTGGTTGTGGTGGCTGCAGTAATCGGTTTTCAGGTAATGTTAACGCGGCCGGCGTTTGTCATGAAGTATCATTTCTTCTTACTTCGATTGCCACTTATTCAACGTCTGGTTCGGGGTTTAAACGCCGCGTTATTTACCCGTACATTCAGTATTCTTACGGGCAGTGGTGTGGCTGTAATTGAAGCCATGAAAATTTCTGCAAAGGTGGTGGCCAATCTACCCATGCGTCAGGCTATTCTGTCGGCGACCGATCGTGTCCGAGAAGGTACCAGTATTAAGAATGCGCTTGATCACAGTAAGTTATTTCCGCCGATGACTTTGCAACTGATTGCCAGTGGCGAAAACAGCGGTAAGCTGGAAGAAATGCTGGAGCGTGCTTCGATGCAATTAGAGCGAGAGCAGGTTACTTTGATCGCCTACATTGTTGGTATTTTAGAGCCGGTTATTATCTTGACGATGGGTTTGATGGTGTTGATGATCGTGCTGGGTATTTTGTTACCAATTTTCGATTTAAATTCTTTGGTGAAATAAAGACTTACCGCAGAGACGCGGAGGCGCAGAGAAAAGTTGATTATTTGGTGTGCGCGAACATCGTCATGCCGGCATGACAGTGTTGTTAGAATAATATTTATTTTCCTCTGCGCCTTCGATAATTTCTCCTGCATTGTTCTACTTACGGGCGTCCTGCCCTAAATCTGCGGTTTGCATTTTTTACAACATCTGAAACAAAGATAAAATCAGTCGCTTAAGAAACATCAACCCAATCAATCCAACTATAGTAGAAAGATCAATGCCGCCCATCGGTGGCATAAACTTTCTTATCGGGTCGAGTATCGGGAAAGTCAAACTACGTAGCAATGCGCTAACAGGGTGATAGGGGTCGGGATTGACCCAGCTTAAAATCGCCTGTACAAATAATGCGACGATGAAGATATCAAAAATTAGTGAAATCAGATCGTAAAGGCCTTTTACAGCGAGCTGCTGACCATTCATCGGATAGCCGGCAATGCTGAATAAAATAATCAGTTTGATTATGATTAAAGCGAATACCAGTGCCAGAGTCGCCGTATCAATTTTCTTTATGCTGGGGACGTAACGTCGTGCAATACCGACTAAGGGTTGCGTTGCTTTAACAATGAATTGTGAGATTGGATTGTAAAAGTCAGCACCGACCTGTTGCAATATAAAGCGCAATAACATAACGGCAATATAGATGCTGAATATGGTGTCGACTAAAAATATAAAAGGGTTTTCCTGGCTCATTTGTGTTTCCGCGCAATTAATTTGATAGTTTATATGATAGGGGATTTCTGATTTACTCAGAGGCTCCTAGCTCGTCTGCAAGAGAGATAGAACGGTCATTTGCAGCTTGCAATGCATTTTGAACAAGTTGCAGGTAGTCTGCGTTTTGAAAGCTTAATATTGCCTGTTCGGTAGTACCGCCTTTAGATGTCACCATTTGGCGCAGTTCAGCGGGGGAGTGCTCGCTCTCGGTTGCCATGCGTGACGCACCTAGTGCGGTCTGTAATACCAGTTTTTGAGAAATCTCCTTGCTCAACCCTAATGTTTCGCCAGCCTGTTGCATCGCTTCCATCATTAAAAAAAAGTAAGCGGGGCCACTGCCCGAAACGGCGGTAACGGCATTAAGCTGGTCTTCTGTTTCAATCCAAACAACCATGCCAACGGCCTGCATGATATCTTCGGCGGATGTTTTCTGTGTATTAGAGACCTGATCGTTAGCAAATAAACCAGATGCGCCGCACTGTAGTAGCGAAGGTGTGTTCGGCATGCAGCGAACAATGGCACTTTGTTTATCTTGATTTCCATTCAACCAGCGATTGATATCGGTACTTCTGACGCCAGCAGCAATTGAAATAAATAATAGCTTGTCGGGGTGGCTTCTGAGGTCTGGTTCCAGCTGTAAACACACGGTTTTAAGCAGCTGGGGTTTGATTGCCAGCACGATAATGTCACATTGCAGCGTGTCAGAATTATTTTCTGAAGTGTTGATTTTATATTGTTCATTTAATGCGAGTCGTCGAGCCTCATCGGGTTCAGCAATCATTATGTCTGAGGCCGAATAGCCGGCGTTAATCAGGCCACCGATTAGGCTCTTCGCCATATTTCCGCCGCCAATAAATCCAATCTTGGGCATATTGAGTTCACATTGTTTGCGATTAAAGATGGCGAAATTTTAGCACACTCAACCAATACGCAACGGTCTGGAATGTTTGCGAAAAGAACCATATGAAAAAAGATTGTTGAAATAGTTGCTGAATGCAGAAAGTAGGCAAAAATTTAGCTATAAATAGGGTTGATATAAGAAAAAAGGTTAATTTTTCAAACAGGGGATTTTGATGGATATCGCTCAGTTATTGGCGTTTAGCGTAAAAAATGGCGCATCTGATTTACATTTATCGGCGGGTTTGCCACCGATGATTCGTGTCGACGGTGACGTACGCCGTATTAATGTTGATCCGATGGACCACGAATCGGTCCACGGCATGGTGTATGACATCATGAATGATAAGCAACGTAAAACGTTTGAAGAATATCTTGAAACTGACTTTTCGTTTGAAATTCCTGGTCTGGCACGTTTCAGGGTGAATGCCTTTAATCATAACCGTGGTGCCGGCGCGGTATTTCGTACCATTCCGTCAAAAATTCTTACGCTGGAAGAATTGGGTGCACCGAAGATATTTGAAGAAATTTCAGATACCCCACGCGGCATTGTTCTGGTGACGGGGCCGACCGGTTCAGGTAAATCAACCACACTTGCAGGCATGGTCAACTACGTTAACGAAAATCATTACGGTCATATCCTGACCATTGAAGATCCAATTGAATTTGTGCATGAAAGTAAAAAATCACTAATCAACCAGCGTGAGGTGCACCGCGATACCTTAGGGTTTAGTGAAGCGTTGCGTTCAGCGTTGCGTGAAGACCCAGACGTTATTCTGGTCGGCGAGATGCGTGACCTGGAAACCATTCGTCTGGCATTGTCAGCAGCAGAAACCGGTCATCTCGTATTCGGTACTTTGCATACTAGCTCAGCCGCTAAAACGGTCGATCGTATCGTTGATGTATTTCCTGCTGCAGAAAAAGAAATGGTGCGTGCAATGCTGTCGGAGTCATTGCGTTCGGTTATCTCGCAAACATTATTGAAGAAAATAGGTGGTGGTCGTATTGCAGCGCATGAAATTATGATTGGTACCTCAGCGATTAAAAACCTGATTCGTGAAAACAAAATTGCACAGATGTTTTCGGCTATTCAAACCGGGCAATCTATCGGCATGCAGACGTTGGATCAAAACTTACAGGAACTATTAGCGCGTGGTTTAATTAGTAAAGAAGAAGCGCGTAAAAAGGCCGCAAATAAAGATATTTTTTAAATTGACCTATTGTCAATTGTTAACAGCCAATAACCAGGAGTGATCTAACGTGGATCGCGAAAAAGCAATAAAATACATGCATGACCTACTTCGCACTATGGTGAAGAAGAATGGTTCGGATTTATTCATCACTGCCGGCGCAGTACCGTCGATTAAACTTGATGGTGAGATGACACCCTTATCCAATCAATCACTCAGTCCTCAGCATACACAGGTTTTGGTCAGTGCGATTATGAATGATAAACAACGTGCTGAATTTGAAGAGACACAAGAGTGTAATTTCGCTATCAGCTTACCCGGTGTTTCTCGCTTTCGTGTCAATGCCTTTACCCAGCGTGGTTCCGTAGGCGTGGTACTTCGTGTGATTCGTTCTGAAATTCCGTTGTTTGAAGATTTAAATTTACCATCAATCCTAAAAGATATTTCGATGACTAAACGTGGTCTGGTTATATTTGTGGGTGCCACAGGTTCAGGTAAATCAACTTCATTGGCCGCGATGGTAGGCTATCGAAATCAGAATAGTCATGGTCATATTATTACCATCGAAGATCCGATTGAATTTATTCATAATCATCGAAATTGTATCGTCACCCAGAGAGAAGTTGGGGTGGACACAGAGGATTATGGCATCGCGTTGAAAAACACTTTACGTCAGGCGCCAGATGTTATCTTGATTGGTGAGATTCGTGACCGTGAAACAATGGAGCATGCAATCGCTTTTGCAGAAACAGGTCATCTTTGTTTATCCACTTTGCACGCCAATAGCACCAATCAGGCATTAGATCGTATTATTAACTTTTTCCCAGAAGATCGTCGCCAACAGTTGTTGATGGACTTATCTTTAAACCTTAAGAGTTTGGTATCGCAACGTTTAATACCGACTGTTTCGGGAAATGGTCGAATGGCAGCGATTGAAATTATGATTAACTCACCTCTGATGTCTGATCTTATCTTCAAAGGGCAGGTGCATGAGATAAAAGAGTTAATTGCAAAATCGAATGAGCTCGGTATGCAAACATTCGACCAGGCTTTGTTTGATCTGTATGAGAGTGGACAAATTAAATATGAAGATGCCTTACGCAACGCTGACTCAGTAAATGATTTACGCTTAAGAATTAAACTCGAAGGTAAAAATGCCAGCACCACAGATTTAATGGAAGGATTAGATAATATTTCTGTGGAAAATAATGATGATGAATCACGCGTTCGCTAATTTTGATTTTATTAATCCCGTGTTTATTAATTAAGTAGAGTTAAACAGATGAACCTACAACCGTATCTCAAATTGATGTCTGAGCAACAAGCTTCAGATATGTACTTTACAACGGGCGCGCCAGTGAGTGTACGCATCGAAGGTTCGGTTCGTCCTGTCGGTAAGAGCATGCTTAATCCTGGTATGACGAAAAAGCTAGCCTATGATTTATTGACGCCGACTCAAATAAAAGATTTTGAAAAAAATCTTGAATTAAATTTAGGTATGTCATATACCGAACTTGGGCGCTTTCGTATAAATATTTATATGCAGCGCGGCGAAGTCTCTATGGTTATTCGATACATAAGAGCGGATATACCCACTATTGATGAATTGGGGCTGCCAAAAATATACAAGTCGGCCATCATGCAAAAGAAAGGTTTGGTTTTAATCGTTGGTGCAACAGGCATGGGGAAGTCGACTTCTCTTGCATCGATGTTGGATCACCGAAATATGACTGAGAACGGTCATATTCTTACTATCGAAGACCCGATTGAATTTATGTTCCGCCATAAAAAGTGCATCGTCGGTCAGCGAGAAGTCGGGTTAGATACCTTATCTTTTGATAATGCTTTAAGAGAAGCAATGCGTGAAGCCCCTGATGTTATTATGATTGGTGAAGCAAGAGACAAAGAAGTGATGGAGGCAGCATTACGTTACGCCGATACAGGACATCTATGTTTGACAACACTGCATGCTACTAATGCTAATCAGACATTAGATAGACTGTTAAATTTCTTCCCAAGTGATGCTCATAATCAGGTGTTGATGGATTTATCATTGAATTTAAACTGCATACTAGCGCAGCGGTTAGTTAAAACCGAAGAGGGTACGCGCATTGCTGCGGTAGAGGTATTAGTCAATACACCTTATATCAGCAAGCTAATTCGTGAAGGTAGTTTTAATGAAATAAAAGATATCATGGCCAAAGGCAGTGAAGCAGGCATGAAAACTTTTGACCAGTCTTTATTTGATTTATTTAAATCACGAAAAATTGATTTGCAAGCCGCATTGGCTAATGCTGATTCCAGTAGTGATCTGGAATGGAAAATTAACTTTGGTGGTGGCATGAAAGAATTACATGGCAAGGCAGAAAAGCATGAAACTTTGCAGCTTCCTGTTGGTCCGGCAGACTTAGAGGGTTAGTCTGTATCTCGGTTTCATTTATAGAGCTTACATCTGGTTAAATTTCTCAATAGTAGACATTTAATATTTTTAGTTATACTTCTTAGTTCACCTCATAAGAGGCATTGGCAGTTTACCTCTGAAAACCCAAAATCAGGGATAAAGCAGACCTTCGAATAAACCGGGTCAGAGAAGAATGGCACTTACTTAAGAAAATTTTTATTACCAAGTCCGTCATACTGGCACGTTTTTAGCCGGTATCCATCTAGTAGAAAACGTAATATAACTCTTTTATAGCAATCTGTTATACCAATCTAAAGCATAGATTCCGGCTAAAAACACGCCGGAATGACAGTGTGTTGCTTAAGTAAGTGCCATTCGTGTCAGAGAATAATTAACTCTAGTATTAGAAACAATTGCTCTCTGACCTAGTTTTATTTTAACTCATCTCATTGAAAATATAGCGGTATATCATCCAAGTATCATTAATACGTTTCATGATAAAAAGTTCTCGACTGTTGTTTTTGATAATTGCATTTTTTTCAAGCAATGTAATTTTTCCATCTGATGTTGTGCGTACGAATGCAATATCACCATGGCGTTCAATTTCATCAATATGAAATTTAATATTTAAATCAAGCTCTTTAAATACTTCTTGATAAGTTATTTTTACCTGCGCTCGACCAATAGCGGACGGCTTTTTTGATGGCATAAAAACACCATCATCTGCATAAAGGGGTGCAACTTTACTGGCATCGCTATCATTTAATGCTTGTTGGTAATTGTTTAACAAAATTTGTATATCCGCTTTGCACTGCGTATCTTTACCTGCATTTACTGTTGATTGATAACCTAGTACAAGTAATGTTACGGCTACTAATGTTTTTATTGTGTTTTGTAACATGATGAAACTCTCTATTTGTTTACGGTTGCAAAAGCATACATAATTTCTTAATATGAGAATAGATAGTGTTTTTTAAAAACACATTCCCATATATGGAATAATTAATATGATGCCTGATTTAAATGCTATAGCTCTGTTTGTGCGAGTTATTGAGCATAAAAGCTTTACTGAAACGTCTAGACAGCTTGGGATTCCTATATCTACAATAAGTCGAAAAGTCTCTGATTTAGAGAAAAACTTGGGCATCCGCCTCATTGAGCGTTCAACGCGCAGCCTCCGGTTGACCGAAAACGGTCAGGAATATTTCCAGTATTGTCGGCGGGGGTTGGAAGAAATTGAAGCGGGTCTATTGCTGATTAACAATAAGCAAAGTGAGGTTGCAGGTACATTACGAATATCCATTCCACCAAACATTGCTGATGTACTGGTGATGCCACTAGTTTGTGGTTATCAGAAAATATATCCCAAAGCAAAAATAAAAATGCTTGTTACTGAGCGTGATGTAGATCTTATTGAAGATGGTGTTGACATCGCACTTCGTGTGGGCGCACTTGAAGACAGCTCATTAATCGCACGCCAACTGCTTAGGTATCGGCATTTACTTGTTGCATCACCAAAATATATTAAAGCTCATGGTGAGTTGCGTCATCCAGATGAACTTTGCTCTCATCGTTTGCTTACATTTACTGGTTGGTTTGGGCAAACCAGTTGGGAATTATTTAATAAAAATAATGTTTGCAAAATTTTCGTCGAAAGTGCCATGTCAATCAATGAAATGAGTGGGCTTCAATTCGCCGCAGAAAATCATCAGGGAATTGCAAATTTACCAGCAATACTTTGCGATAAACCTATAAAAAATGGTACATTAATCGAAGTGATACCTGACTGGAGATTTGCCCCAACAACGCTTTCTGCAATGTATCCCAGCAACCGTAACACCTCTCGTCTAGTGAAATTATTTACTGATTATTGTGTAAAGCACATAAAAAAACAGTCATTATTTACTGGGCTTTAATTCACCTTAAATGCAGACATGGAAAACTGAACGAAGCATCCGCTAATTTAGGTTGATAATGTTGGCAGAATTTCTATATTTGAAATAATCATTTCCAAAATTAACGGGTAATTTTGATTGTAAGAATTTCATATACTTTTTATGTCTAATCAAAATAGGTATTATGATGAAATCAATGAAAGCGGTTGTTCTCCACAAGCCTGGTTCGGCAAACGAATTAATAATTGAAAATGTAGCTATTCCAATACCCAATTTAGGACAAGTATTGATCCAAGTGAAAGCATTTGGTTTAAATCGTTCTGAATTGTTAACACGTAAGGGATATTCTCCAAATGTAATGCTTCCAAGAATACTTGGTATAGAAGCTGTAGGCATAATAGTTGAAGCACCCGGTGGCGAATTTTCCTCAGGACAAATTGTTGCCACCGCAATGGGTGGCATGGGTCGTGACTTTGATGGTGGTTATGCTGAATATGTTTGTGTTAACGCAAGTCAAGTACAGGCAATTAGTACCTCTCTTGATTGGGCGACACTTGGGGCGTTGCCCGAAATGTTTCAAACAGCGTGGGGTTCGTTATACCATGCTTTGAAACTAAGTAAAGGCCAGAGTCTATTAATCCGTGGCGGAACAACATCGGTTGGACTTGCGGCAGCAGTGTTAGCTAAGCAATTAGGCGCTATCGTTTCTAGCACCACACGTAACCCTGGCCGCGTAAGTATGTTAAAAGCCAATGGTGCAGATCATGTATTTATAGACACTGGGAGAATTGCCGATGATATCCGCAGCATATTCCCCGATGGTTTTGATAAAGTTTTAGAATTGGTAGGCACCACCACGCTGCTCGATTCTTTACAAAACTGTGCTCGTTTTGGTTCAGTTTGTATGACTGGAATGGTCGGCAACGCTTGGGAGTTGAAAGACTTTAGCCCAATGGATTCGATTCCTTCTGCCGTCAATTTAACCATATACTCTGGCGGTGTTGCTGAATTTATGGAAACACCCCTACAAGAGATAATTAACGATATTGAAGAAGGGACTATAAATTCAGGATTAAAAAAAGTATTTCATATAGACGACATCATTATTGCGCATCAATGTATGGAAAATAATGAAGCGGGTGGAAAAATTGTGGTTGTAACTGATAAATGTGACATAAAAATATAGCATTACGTTGTATGTAGCCATGTTTCTATCTTTCTGGTCGCCGCAAAACTAACATGTAGCAATAATTTATCACCGTCGTATTTTGAGTGAAATACTTTTATGGTGCTTTCATCTATTTGGTAGGGTGCAATAGTGGTTCATTATTCTCAACTCCTAAATAGGCTGATAACAATATAAACTGTCTGCCTAAGACGAGATTTTTATAATCGTAAAAGTTTCAAGCGATCGTGTAGTGATAAATAGTGCCATTATTTCATAATATTAAATGCATTTGCATTACGTAATTTTTGTTTCTTCAGCGATAACACACTCAACAGAATACGGTTATTTCCCCTCTCTCTGGGAGACAACTACAAGGATGTAGTCGGTAGGGCGACGCAGGAAGCTAAAGTCGAAGGCCGGGGTGAGGGTTTTGTAAAAACACCCTCACCTTAATCTTCTCCCAAAAAGAGTTACTTCAGCACCTTGGTGGTATAACAAACGCTATCTCTATCAGTGAGCGTGCTTCTGTGATCCACGTAGTCCATGGCGGCGTGGTTATAAAGAAAATACAAACCGGTTACTCCGGCAGTATTTTCCAAAAGACACTGACTTAGCTGTACACTCACAAGCAAAGCTCAATGCTGTGGCTCGTTGGTTAAACGAAAGATCTCGAAAAATATTAGAGCATGAAACACCAGCCGAAAGATTTAATGCGTGTGTTGCATCGATCGGTTGAGCTCACCATTGAATCTAGGATATAAGTAGAAATTTATATATGTCTGGTTAGCGATATAGATTAGTCGTTTCGATGGCACATTTTTTTATGCGATGAAAGAATAGTAGAGTGGTCTCAATTATATAAAAGATTTAGTCACTAAATAATAACCGTCCATCAACAATAGTATGCTTAACCCGTCCCTGAAAATTCCACCCAAGAAAAGGTGTATTCTTCCCGCGACTATTAATTGAATCTTCACTCAACTGCCAGTCCTCACCTTCATCAAAAATACAAATGTCAGCAGTGGCGCCAATAGTAAGTGTCCCTGCTTCAATGCCCAAAATATTTGCCGGTGCATGGGTTATTTTTTTAATAACGGCTGGTAAATCCAAAGACATATTCTGTGTAAGACGAAGACAAAGCGGTAGCATAGTTTCTAACGCAGAAATGCCTGGTTCAGTACTGGCAAACGGTGCTTGTTTGGCATCGATGTCGTGAGGCTGGTGATCAGAACAAATGGCATCGATTGTATTATCAGCAACGGCTCTTTGTAGTGCTTCCATATCACGTTGTGAGCGTAATGGTGGAATGACGTGACAGGTACTGTTGAAGCTGCTGATATCCTGTTCAGTTAGGTGTAATTGAAACGCGCTGACATCGGCAGTGATATTGAGTTGTTCATTTTTTGCGCGATTAATCATTTCGACACCGGCTGCACTGGATAGGCGACCAAAATGCGCACTTACACCGGTTTCTGCAATTAGTTGCAATGCTCGACTGATAGCAATTGTTTCGGCTGAAACCGGTATGCCTTTTAGTCCGAGTCGTGTTGCTATTTTTCCTTCGTGGGCGCAGCCACCTTTACTTAATGAATGTTCGTCGGGTTCGATGAAAACACGCATATCAAATGTAGCAGCGTAAGCAAAGGCCCTTTTTAGAATAAGTGAACTTTCGATCGGGTGGCAAGTGTTGCTTAGTCCGACACAGCCTGCTTGTTGCAGGGCATGCATTTCACTTAAGTGTAAACCGTTTAAACCCTGAGTTAAGGCACCCAATGTAACAATATGACTGTGTCCGGCATTGGCCATTTTTTGATTGATTAATTCTACAACGGCGGGTTCATCAATCACGGGGTCAGTATCGGGTGGGCAACAAAGTGTGGTTATGCCTGCTTGGGTAGCAGCAATGGTTTCACTGTGTATGGTTGCTTTGTGTTCTAGTCCGGGTTCACGTAGACGCGCACAACAATCTACTATTCCCGGAATTGCGGTTAGATTGCTAGCATCAAGTTGCGGAATATTTTCGGTTGATGAAATACTGCCAGCTGATTCAATCGCTGCGATTTTTCCATTAATGATGTGAATATCAGAAGATTGATCAAGATTATTTGCCGGGTCTATCAATCGGACATTTTTGATTAGCAGGTTGCTCATTCGCTATTGCCTGCTGGTTTTTCTCTGCCCAGAGTCATCGTCATAACGGCCATGCGAACAGCTATGCCATAAGATACTTGATCGAGGATAACGGAGTGCTTGCCATCGGCGACCGTCGAATCGATTTCGACGCCACGGTTGATAGGGCCGGGGTGCATGACGATGACGTCGCTTTTTGCAGATTGTAATTTTTCTTCGGTAAGACCGTAAAGTCTGAAGTATTCCTGTTCGCTAGGTAAGAGCGCACCTTGCATACGTTCTTTTTGCAAACGTAACATAATAACAACGTCAGCGTCTTTGACACCAGTATTAAGATCATGAAAAACACTGACGCCCATGTTTTCGATATCAACGGGTAACAATGATTTTGGTGCGATGACGCGGACCTCACCGGTATTTAAATTATTGAGCGCGTGAATTTGTGAGCGTGCGACGCGTGAGTGCAGGATGTCGCCGACGATGGCGACGCGCAAGTTGCCAAAGTTTTTGCCTTTATTGCGACGGATGGTAAACATATCCAGCATGGCTTGTGTTGGGTGTGCGTGGCTACCATCACCCGCATTGATTACGCTAATGTTGGGTGCAACGTTGTTTGCAATGTAGTGTGCGGCACCTGAATCACCGTGACGGACGACAAACATGTCGCAATGCATGGCCTGTATGTTTTGCAGAGTGTCTAACAGTGTTTCGCCTTTTGATGTAGCAGATGTACTGATATTTATATTCAAAACATCGGCAGACAATCTCTTTGCTGCCAGTTCAAAAGTGGTGCGTGTTCGCGTACTGGCTTCAAAAAATAAATTGACGATGGTTTTACCGCGAAGTAGTGGAACTTTTTTGACACTTTTTTCATTAATGTCAGCAAAGCTTTCTGCTGTATCCAGAATTTGCGTGAGTATGTCAGTGCCCAGTCCTTCCGTGGTGAGGAAATGTTTTAGCTGACCATTTTTATCAAGTTGAATATTCCAGGTATCATGCCCGATTAAGTCATCAGTAGGCTTTGTCGCTTTGTTTACCATGTAATCTAGCCCTCCGAAACTTTCTGTAGTTCAAATGCCAGAGGGTCTGGGCCAGTTAATTTTATGTGTTCGCCTTCATTTAATTTTATGTGTTCACCAACAATATCGGCCTGCATGGGAAGTTCGCGACCACTGCGATCAATTAGGCAAACTAAGGTGATACTTGCTGGACGCCCGTAATCAAATAATTCATTCATGGCGGCACGGATAGTGCGGCCGGTGTGTAAGACGTCATCGACTAGTATGATGTGACGGTTTTCAATCTCAGGGGGCAGTGATGAAGGTTTGACTTTTGGATTCATGCCGATACGTGAAAAATCGTCCCGGTAGAAGCTGATGTCGAGTGTTGCTAAAGGTTCTTTGATACTGAGTTGTTGATGCAGTTTGGTCGCAACCCAGACGCCGCCGGTTTGAATACCAACCATCAATGGGTTATCGATTGCTTTATTTTCAAGCAATATTTTTGTTCGTTGTGCCAGTTGTGCCAGAAGTTCATCTGGTGTGGCGATTTTTTGCATCGATTCTCGTTGTCTATTTTGTCGTTTGTTAATCGGTAGTAATTGGCAGTTTGTTTGGTAGTTTACTAATCTGGTTGTCCATCTAGCCAACGCTGCACTATGATTGCGGCTGCCATTCTATCAATCTCATGTTTGTTCTGCTGATTTATTTTCATATTTTGTTTTAAATATTCTTCTGCTTCATCTGAACTTAAGGCTTCATTGGTTTCGATGACGGGCAATTTGAATCGTTTTTCAAGTTCGTAAGCAAACTGCCGGGCAGCTGTCGTCATTTTATTTTCACTGCCGTCGGTGTGATAAGGCATGCCGACGATTAAAGACTGGGGCTTCCACTCATCGATTAACTCGCCGATTACCGGCCAGTTAGGATTACCATCAAGCTGTTCGAGAGTGATGCAAGGTGTGGCTGTGTTGGTAATGGTTTGACCGGTCGCGATACCAATGCGCTTTTTACCGTAGTCGAAACCTAGGACGTTGGTGATAGACATAACGCATGAGTTATCTTTAATGTATGAATGAATTTAAGCATGCCCGGTATCATTGCTGAGTAATGAGAGGTCTATACCGATTAGATTGGCAGCTGCTTTCCAACGTTCTTCTGTTGGTGTATCAAAGATAATCTGTTCGCCTGCCGGGCAACTTAGCCAGGTGTTGCTGGCGATTTCTTCATCGAGTTGTCCCGCCGCCCATCCTGCATAGCCTAATGCAACGATACAATCTTTTGGGCCCTCGTTATGAACGAGGGCTTTTAGAATATCCTTAGAGGTAGTCAGTGCGACTTTGTCATTGACCTTAAGGCTAGATTTCCATTCACCCGATGGACGGTGAAGAATAAATCCTCGTCCTTGATCGACTGGGCCACCCATATAAACAGGTTTATTGTAATTGTAGTTATCGCTGGTTTCAATTTTCATTTCATCGGCAATCTGTTCCAGCGTGATGTTGGTTTGCTGATTGATAATGATGCCAAAGCTGCCGCTTTCATCGTGTTCACAAATATAGGTAACGGCTTTATTAAAGATGCCGTCGTTTAACGATGGCATCGCGATAAGGAAGTGGCCGGTCAGGTTGTCTCCGGTTCCATTCGGCGTGGCGTCATCTGTATTAGCCACGGTATTCAGCGTGTGCGGATTTGACTATTGTTTAAGAATTCCCAGCTTCGGGTAATGTGGATAACATCGGCTTCCTGTCGTAATTTTTTCGGAAAGGTCGAAAAAGGTGCGGCCAATCGTACAATTCTTTTAGCGGCATCATCAAGAATCTGATGACCGGATGATTGGCGAAGATCTGTTTTGATTAATTTACCCTCGGCATTGATTACAACATCAAGAATCAAGGTGCCGCTTAATTTACTTCTTCTAGCTTGATCTGGGTAGTTCAGGTTGCCGATGCGTTCAACCCGGTTAATCCATTCACGCATATATTTTGCGGGGGTGAATTCTTTGGTGCTTGAATTTAAGTAGCGCGTTCTATCGATGCTAGCCTGTTCTTCGATGGCATTACTAATTTCAGCGGCAAGGCGAGCCGTTTGGGTATTTTTGTTGGTATCGTTCTGTGTCAGGTTGGACTCGTCTTCTGCCTTGGCAGATTCATCCTGGGTCTTAATGTTGTACTCGGCGTGGCTCTGTGAGAGCAACGCTAATTGTTCATTCTTTTTTTGCTTTTGTGCTTGTTGTATGCTGATTTGTTTAGCAATACCGGGTTGATTGGATAAAGTGGGCGCGCTAAATAGTTCTTGTGGTCGCGCTTTTTCCGGCGCATTGCCACCACCTTGCTGTGAGACCTGTGCCAGAAATTCAGCTTTTTCAACTTCGTCCGGTGATTGGGTCTGAACCAGAATAATGTCCAGCGCGGGTGATGTTTTACTGTCTGCATCCGGAGCAATAGTGAATGTTACGCCCAGAATAACCATGCCGTGAAAGATGGTCGCTAGAAAAAACGTCATGCCGAAGCGATCGTTATCGGTGATTTTTGCCTGTATGGTTTTGCGTTTTGCCATGGTGCCCTGAATATTAATAATCGGTCTTCGGTCATGCCGATATCACGATCTGTTTTTTAACATTTAAACAAGGAGGCTCTAATCCAGTCTAATTATTTCAGACTGGTTAAAAATAATTAGCTTAGTCGGAGACGCCTTTCAATAACTAATTATAGTTCTTCACTGACAATAATGTGTGAAGCAGGGGATTTATTAAGGAACTTTATGCGTTTTTCCATGGCAGGGGTCAGATGGATATGACCTTTTGAATCAATCAGCATGACGTGATCGATACCCATTTTTTTGGCGATTCTTTGCCAGTCATGACTGCCTGCGACAAACAGGGCTGTGGCGGCGGCATCAGCACGACCGGCGTCACTGTGTAGAACGGTAACGGATTGCGCATCGTGAGTTGGATAGCCGGTTCCAGGGTCGAGAATATGGTGAAACCGTTGGTTTTGATAGGTATAAAAACGTTCATAATCACCGGAAGTGAAGATGCTTTCGTTGTTTCTCACTTCGATGCTGGCCAGAATGTTATCTTCGCGAGGATGTCGGATTCCTATATTCCATGGGCGGTCACCATGTTGGCCTATCACGCTCAAATCGCCGCCGGCATTAATGACAGCATGGTGAATATTTAATTTTTTTAGTTGTTGTATTTCGCGCTCAATCGCATAGCCTTTTGCAAAAGCACCAAAGTTTAATGATACGGCGGAGTTGATACTACTTAACTGATTATTTTCGTTGAGCGATAAATCGCTCATTTGTGGGTTCTTGTTAATTAATTTCTGTATGGCGCCATTCTCTGGTGGATGGACATCTTTTTTCTGATACTTATGAAATTGCCACAGGTTGATTAGATTGCCGATTGTGGGATTGTAGTAGTTGTCGCTTTCCTGGCTTAGCTGCGTGGATTGTTTGATTAGGGGGATGAGGTGCTCTGGCAAATCAATCGCTTTTCCTGTTCCTGCCTGTTCAATCAGTTGAGTATTTAATTTTGCCAGATCACCATTTGTCCATGGCGACCAATGCTGATGGTATTGATCAAAATCTTTTTGTAGCTGTTCAAATGCAGTCTCAGCCTGCTTTTTATCGACATCATAAAGCGTGATATCAATTAAAGTACCAAAGGCAAAAATACTGTAGTCGTATTGCTGGGCGGGTTTTTCACAACCGCTTAGTAAGGTAGTGCATATTAAAAATGCACAGAAGCTTATTGGTTTAAATGTTTTTCGATACATTTTATAAGATCGCCAGCAATATCCAGCGAATAAATCTGATCCAGTTCACGGATACAGGTTGGGCTGGTGATGTTGATTTCGGTTAGATAATCACCAATGATATCTATGCCTGCAAATAAAATGCCTTGTTTTTTAAGTACAGGGCCAACTTGTTGGCAAATCCAGTGATCGCGTTCAGATAATTCGATACCCACACCCGAGCCACCGGCCGCGAGATTACCACGTGTTTCACCTGCAGCAGGTATGCGAGCCAGTGCATAAGGAACAGCTTCGCCATCAATTAAAAGCACACGTTTATCACCGTTACTAATCTCGGGAATGAATTGTTGCGCCATGACAGTGCGAGATTCATATTCTGACACGGTTTCCAAAATGACGGATAGATTAGGGTCTTGAGGGTTAACGCGATATATGGAAGTGCCACCCATGCCATCCAGCGGTTTTAAAATAACATCTTGCTGTTCTTCCTTAAATCGCTTTTCGACAAACTCACGCAGACGCCGAGTATCACGTGCAACCATGAAAGGTGTGCAGCATTGTGGAAATTGTGTGATGAACATTTTTTCATTGAAATCACGCAGGCTGGCGGGTTTATTGACGATTAAAGAGCCTGCTTGTTCGGCTAATTCCAATATGTAGCTGGTGGCAATGTACTCAATATCAAATGGCGGGTCTTTGCGCATCAAAATGACATCGAGTGAACTGAGTGCAATGTCCTGTTTTGAGGTGAAGTCAAACCAGTGGTCGAGGTTATCTTCGACACGTGTGGTACGAGTAAATGCTCTTGCCTGTTCGTTACTAGTGTATAAATCTGCCTGATAAATCGTGTGGATTTCCCAGCCTGATTTTTGAGCCGCCAGCATCATAGCAAAAGTACTGTCTTTTTTAATATTAATGGATGGCAGAGGATCCATAACGATGCCAATTTTAATACTCATTTATGTGTACTCATCGGATTCTCCATTCAGCAGTTGTTGGTTGCCATTTTCTAATATTTATCAGTCGTTGATTTATGTAATGACTGGATTTTAACAGTATTTTAACAGCATTATTTTGTTGAAAAAATGACTATATTTTTAGACTAAGCAAAAACTTAGCCAATATTGTTATAGATTCGATTAATTGTTGGCAATACGTGGAATGTGGTCTACATTCAATTTATCAAAGATTTTTTAAAAGGCTTCACATTGGGTAGTTTTTTGAGTCTTTTTATTGGGGTGTCGATTTTTGGCGCATTTAAATAGTACTGCTAAATGGTACAGCAATGGCTGATAAGAATTCATAATGAGTGACCTAAAAGTAATGGTCATTGATGACAGTAAAACAATAAGGCGGACAGCTGAAAACCTGTTAAAAAAGGAAGGCTGTGAGGTCGTGACTGCGGTAGATGGATTTGAAGCGTTATCGAAAATTGCAGAAAATAAACCGGATATTATTTTTGTCGATATCATGATGCCGCGTCTTGATGGTTACCAAACCTGTGCATTAATAAAGAACAATAAAACATTCAAAGATACACCTGTCATTATGCTATCCAGTAAAGACAGTATCTTTGACAGAGCGAGAGGTCGAATTGTAGGTTCGACACAGTATTTAACTAAACCATTTACCAAGGAAGATTTGATTGGGGCCATAAAAGAACATGGACCCTCCACTTAGGTTGGTAAATGAAACATGAGTATGGAATTTGTAATTAGGTAGGTGACTGTTCGAAATCAAGTTCAGTTAATAACAATAGATTAGTGGTGTAAGAGTTATGGCAAAAGTAATGATAGTTGATGATTCACCGACTGAGGTGCATGTATTGCAAACCATGTTGACCAAAAATGGTCATGAAGTGGTTGTTGCAACGTCGGGTGAAGACGGTGTCGAGATGGCAAAAAGTGAAATGCCGGATTTAATATTAATGGATGTTGTTATGCCGGGTATGAATGGTTTTCAGGCGACGCGTCAGATATCAAAAAATACGGAAACAGCTTCTATCCCGGTAATCATGGTTACTACGAAAGACCAGGAGACAGACAAAGTCTGGGCGATGCGTCAGGGCGCAAAAGATTACATCGTCAAGCCAGTACAGGAAAAGGCCTTGATTGAACACGTTAATATGGTGTTATCCGGTTAGTTAATTGAAAAAAATAAATCATGTTGTATAAAACGAATAAAAATAATTAATGAATACGAGCAACCCATTTGATTTACTACTGGATTTAGAAAGCCGAACCGTGAAAGGTGCGGCTGGACTGCCCACGCTTGATCGCGTAGAGGATGAATGGGTTGGCGTTGGCTTCAGAATTGGTGATTCTAAATTGATTGCGCCAATGTCAGAAGTGAAAGAGATACTAGATTTGCCTGAATATACTACTGTGCCAGGTGTTAAGTCGTGGATTGTTGGTGTCGCGAATGTGCGAGGCAGCTTGTTGCCGATAATGGATATGAAAGGTTATCTGCTTGGCGAAGATATTAAACAGAGACAAAAAGGGCGAGTAATCGTTATTGACTACAAAGGTTTTCTAACGGGACTGGTTGTCGAAGAAGTATTTGGTATGCGTCATTTTAGAGAAAGCGATGAAACATCGAACATACCAGAAGTCCATGAGAATATTTTGCCTTATATACAGCGAGCTTTTAAGCAAGACGATGAACACTGGCCGGTAATTGATTTTATTGAAATGACGCAGGACGACCGCTTTGCACATGCGTCATTGTAACTGAATAATAATATAAAAATAACAAACGAACTAGAGATGACTGATTACATCAACATAGAATTGATGGATTATGTTGATTGGAGATAATGCCTTATGAGTGCAAAACAAAAAAATATCGCAATTGGTAAACCGTTAATAATTATCGGTGTACTACTGTCGGTCTTTATTATTCTTATGTTGAGTAGTTTAGTTTATGTGGGTGATAAACGAGCGACATTGCAGCGTCACGTAGAATTATCAGCTGACGAACTTTTGCTCTCACAGCAGATGGCAACTTATTCATTAAGTGCATCATCAGGTGACGAAGATTCATTTGACGATTTAAGTAACTCGCGCATGAAGTTCGACAATATTTTAACTAACTTTCGTTCGGGTGGTATTGTCACAACGGCTTTATCTGAAGAGTTGATCCCCGACCTTGATGAAGTTGAAGCTGATTGGAGAAATTATCGCAATAATGTTGAGGTAATTTTGAATGGTCGTCAGTCAATTTCCGAAGTAAGAGAGTTATATCAGGTTATTGAAAGTTTTATTCCCCAGATGTTGACGTACTCCGATGAAGTCGTTGGCGTGTTAATCAAAAAGAATTCTTCTCCTAGACAAGTTTATCTGGCAACTCGACAGATGATGTTATCGCAACGTATTAAAAACAACCTGAATCAAGTATTGGTAGGTGGTGAAGCCGCCGCCGCTGCAGCAGACAGGTTCGGTCGAGATGCGGCATTGTTTGGACGTGTACTCGAGGGCTTGTTGAAAGGTTCTAAAGGTTTACGTATCGAGAAAGTTAAGGATAAAGAGGCGGTTGCTAAATTACGCGAAGTGGCAATGCTTATTAGTGCAGTGAGTGACAATATCGCTGGCATCCTAGAGTTATCACCTGAGTTATTTGAGGTTAAAGATGCAGCGAGTCTGGTTCGTGATAACGCAGCACAATTATTGGTTTCGTTAGAGTTGTTGCAGGAAGGCATTATTTCACAAGGTGATGAACTCGACCTTATTCAGTTAGCCGGTATCGTGTTTGGTGGTGTGGCTGTATTATTAATTATCATCGGTGGCATCTTGCTGTTGAAAGACGCTCGTAAACGTGAGGAAAGCGCGTTAGAGAATAACCGACGTAACCAACGAGCAATTCTTCGGTTGCTCGATGAAATGGCGAATCTTGCGGATGGTGACTTAACCGTACACGCAACAGTGACGGAAGAAATTACGGGAGCGATTGCTGACTCGGTTAACTTCACAATCGATGCATTACGTACACTGGTGACCACGATTAACAGCACTGCATCAGAAGTATCTCATTCGACAGAGAAAACGCAGAATACAGCGATCGAGCTGGCTGAAGCGTCGAATAAGCAGGCACGTGAGATTGCATCAGCGAGTGCGGCGGTTACTGATATGGCGGAATCAATGTCAATGGTATCGAATGATGCAGATAACTCAGCTCAGGTAGCGCAACAATCGGTGGATATTGCGCAGAAAGGTGCAGACGTTGTACGTGGCACTATCGGTTCGATGGAAAATATTCGAGAGACCATTCAAGAAACATCAAAACGTATTAAACGATTAGGTGAATCTTCACAGGAAATTGGCGACATCGTGGGGCTGATTACTGAGATTGCCGATCAGACTAATATTCTAGCGTTAAACGCAGCTATTCAGGCATCGACTGCCGGTGATGCCGGTCGTGGTTTCGCGGTGGTAGCGGATGAGGTGCAACGACTTGCGGAACGTGCGGGTAATGCGACCAAGCAGATCGAAGGATTGGTGAATACCATTCAGGCAGATACAAACGAGGCAGTTAAATCCATGGAGATGAGTACTGCGGGTGTGGTAAGTGGAGCGTCAATGGCAGAGGATGCGGGTGTTGCATTGAAAGAGATTGAGACAGTAAATACAGAGTTATCAAATCTGATTAAAGGTATTTCAGATTCTACCAAGCAACAGTCTAAAGTGGCGTTATCGGTATCAGATTCGATGAACGTAATTCAGGAAATTACACTGCAAACTTCAGAAGGAACAGAGGAAACATCAACATCACTTTCTGCGCTAAATGAGTTATCTGGTGAGCTGGGTCGATCAGTATCAGGTTTCAAACTACCGACTTCTGATGAAGACAGTAATATCGATACAGTCATACTAGAGAAGCAGGCGTAAGCTAAGCAGATATAGGTGATCGGTAAAATGAATCCGGATAATACAGTCGAATATAATTCACTTAGTTGGGTTAAGACCCAGCTAGATGATGTTTTATCTGATGCTCAAACGAGTCTCAATGAATATATTGAGAACCAGGCAGCGGGTGAGTTAGAAAATTGTATTGAACATTTGCAATTAATCTACGGCACCTTGCAGATGGTGGAAGTATACGGCGCGTCGATGCTTGCAGAAGAAATGCAACAAACAACGACAGCCTTGCTCGAAGGCAACATCGATCGTGCAGAAGATGTCTACGACGTTTTAATGCGTGCCATGTTGCAATTGCCTGATTATCTAGAAGGTATACAAGCGGGCAAAAAAGATGCACCGATTACATTGATGCCATTAATCAATGATTTACGTGCTGCACGAAAGGAAGGGTTATTAACAGAAAGTGTGCTTTTTTCTCCTGATGTGGAAAGTGCAGCATTAAATTCTGATGCGTATGACGCAACAGCAATCGAACCAGGCAAGCTTAAAGCTGAGGTTAAACGTTTACGCACACATTACCAGTTAGGTCTGCTGGACTTTATACAAAATAATAAAGAACGTGTTGGTCTGAAGCGTATAAGGGCAGTGTTGCAAGCTTTAGAAAAAGTATCCAGTGATGATGAAGTTCGCCGCATGTGGATGGTTGTTGGCGCGCTTGTGGAAGGTTTGATAAAACAAGGTATCGATACTAACCTCAGCATAAAAATGCTTTTAGGTGCTGTTGATAGGCAGCTTAAATTGATTCTTGATAAAGATGAAGAATCCTTTGTAAAAAATTATTCGAAAGAAATCGTCAAAAACATCCTCTACTATGTCGGCCTATGTACTGTAGATAGTAAAGCTATCAACGAAGTTAAAGAGGCCTATCAGCTAGATGAATTAATCCCTCAGCAATCAGATGATACAGCAGCAATCGGTGGCCTAAATGCCGAACTGTTTGACACGGTATCTCGTGGAATAACAGAAGACTTGGTGCATGTTAAAGAAGTTCTCGAACTGTTTATGCACAGTAACGAAAAAGATATCGAACAACTTGCCCCTGTCGTTGAACAGTTAGCAAAAATTGCAGATACATACGGTATGTTGGGTATGGGTGCGACGCGCCAGCTCATTATGGAACAACGAAATAGCCTTGATAGTATTGTTAAAGGTGATGCTGAAATAACAGATCAATCTATTTTAGATGTGGCTTCGGGATTGTTAAATGCTGAAGCTGAGCTAAAAGACTTTATAGATTCTCGTTCTGGCTTCGTTGATATGAATCGCAGTGATGAGGAAAAACCAATAATTCCTGCAGCTGAATACCGTGAAGTTGTTCATGCAGTTGTTGCAGAAGGGTTGAAAAACTTTAGTGAAGCGAAAGAAGCTATTTTGTCTTATATCTCAGGCATCGGTGATAAAGAGCAGCTGGATATAATTTTAAAAAGGCTAGAAGAAGTACGCGGTGTTTCAATGATGTTGCCATTGGGGCGCGTCGAATCGTTGATTGAGAAGCTGCAAACTTATATACGTATTGCACTACTGAATAATAATCATCAACCAAGTGAGCAAGAGCAAGATGTTGTTGCCGATGTTGTCACATCAATTGAGTATTTCTTTGAAGCTTTGTCCGAGGGACGGCCAGGTGTTGAGCAAGGTTTAAATGCAGGTGATAAGGCGGCAGAAAAACTTGAAGCTGTTTATAGTGGTTTTGAAAACGTAGAGCCTGGTGTTGATGCTCACGATACAGATGCCGCTAAATCAGAAGTTTTAGATGACATAGTTATAAAAGATACTGAAATAAAAAAAAGTGATGTAAGCAAGCCTGTACCACTTGTTGAGGAAATGGAGGTCTCGCAATACGCAATTTTAGCCGATGATGCGGATGAAGAAATTGTAGAAATCTTTATCGAGGAAGCGGTTGAAGTGCTGGGTGAGTTGCATGAGTACTTACCGCAATGGCGAGCAAACAACGATGATGAAGAGCCGCTAGCTGTTATCCGTCGAAGTTTTCATACATTAAAAGGCAGTGGTCGATTGTTGGGCGCTGAGATGATTGGCGAGTTCTCCTGGAAGTTTGAGAATATGCTCAACCGGGTGATCGACAATAAGATTACCGTAAGTGATGACTTGTTTCGTGTCTTAGATGAAGCACTGGCTGTCTTGCCTCAGTTGGTCGAGCAGCTAAAAGGTAATCGAGAGCCTATCGAAAACATTGTGCAATTGATGAATTCTGCCGATGCTCTGGCAGAGGGTCGTGATATTCCATTAGAGACAATTGACTTGCGGCAACAGGATGTTGTTGAGGTAATGGAGGAATCGCCAACCGCTGAAGAAGTGGGGCAAGCTAATGATGACACGATGGACGGTGCAGGCGATGTTGTACTGGTAGATGATTCGCCAAATGAAAATAATATCGTTGATGGTGACACTACGGGTGCTCTGGATGAGATGAATCTGGAAGTAGTCGACGATGAAGATACCCTTGTCGAATCGGATAATATAGAACCTGAAATCACATTGTACTCTGTTGATGAAGAATCAAATATTGAAGTAGAAACTAGTGAAAAGTTGGTTACCGATGAATTTACGCTAGAAAATTCTGTTGAAGAAGCAGCGGTAGATGACAGTGTAGAAGCGAGCAGCGATGAAGTTATTGAGCTTATCAATGTTGATGAAGTTACTGTAACTGAAAACGGTTTTGATATTGAAATTGATGAAGGTGAAATTGGTCAATCAGATGACCTTTTGGATATCGACCCAATGTTGTTACAGATCTACCATGATGAAAGTCAGGGGTATGTAGCGAGCATCCGTCAATTAATCGAACAGAGCGAATCGAGTGTCCAACCACTAAAAGCAGATAAAGACTTGATACGCGCTTTTCATACGCTCTATGGCAGTGCTCGTACGGCCGAAGTAGAGCCGATTGCTGATTTGAGTGGTTCTGCTGAAAAATATGTAAAAGTACGTCAGGAAAGCGGTGAGGAAGATATTCCCGCAGATGTTGTTGAAGTGTTTAAAGAAATTGAGCAGGCTATCAGTGCAATGCTCATGAAAGTTTCTGATGGACATCTGCCGGCGAGTGACAAAGTTTTACAGGAAAGAATAAATAAAATTGTTCAGCAGGAAATACAGCATCAATTACAACAATCATGGCAGGGTAACTCAACTGTAGATGAAGTAGAAGTTAGCAGTGGAAGTGACGAGGAAATGTCTGTTGATATAGCAGACCTGGAACCGTCATCCTTAGACGAATCTGAAGTAGTCTTAACTGATGAAGTGAAGGAAGAGGAACTGCCTAATGAAAATACTGCTGACCAATCCCAACTGACGACCTATGGGGATATTGATGATGAATTAATCGATATTTTTTTAGAAGAGGCAGATGAGCTGCTTGAAAATTGTGAAGATACGCTCAATGGAATAAAAGAATCACCTAATTCAACAGAACACGTGCAGCAGTTACAGCGAAATATGCATACCTTAAAGGGTGGCGCGCGAATGGCTGATTTAGGTCCTGTCGGTGACTTGACGCATAAGCTTGAGTCATTGGTAGTGAATGTGAGTGAGAATAAAGTTAAAACGGATGATGATCTGTTTGATTTGCTGCAGGAGTCTTTGGATACTCTAACGAGTATGATGGCTAATGTTAAGGCGCGTAAGCCACTATCTGCAGTGAATGAATTAAATAGCCGCATTGATATGATGATACGTGGCGAAGTGCAGGAAAAACGCTCAGTTGAAAGGTTTGATATCGAGCTGACAGATTTAGAATCTGATGATGGCGAAGAACTCGAAGAAATCGATATTTCTCAGTTGTTGCCAGATAACGGTGAAGGCACCAATGACGCTGTAGAAAAAATTGTCATCAGTGAGCAAAATGAAACCGCTCAGGGTGATAATGAGGAAGACTCAGACGGTGAAAAACCGCATTGGGGTGAGCGTGCATCAGATGTTAATTATAAAGATTCACAAGAACAGGTTCGTGTTCGTTCTGACCTGTTAAATAATCTGGTGGATTATGCGGGTGAGGTAAATATCTACCATGCTCGTATGGGTAAGCAAGTAACAGACTTTGGGTTCAACCTTTCGGAATTGACACAGACTGTTGTGCGTTTGAAAGAGCAATTAAGAAATTTAGAAATTGAAACAGAAATTCAAATTCGTTCGGGTTATGAAACAGAATCCGATAATTATGACGAAGATTTTGATCCATTAGAAATGGACCAATATTCAACTCTGCAACAATTAACACGAAGTTTAAGTGAGACGGCAGCTGACGTAGATAGTATCAATGAAATTTTGTCCGATATTATCCGAGATACAGAAACATTACTGGTTCAGGAATCTCGAATAAGTACCGATTTACAGGAAGGTTTGATGCGGACCCGAATGGTTCGATTTGGTGGCTTATCTTCTAGATTACGTAGAATCGTGCGCCAGGTTTCTCGTGAACTTGGCAAAGAAGTTGAAGTTGTTATTGAAGGCGAAAACAGTGAAGTCGATCGCACCGTACTTGATCGTATCATTGCGCCGATAGAACATATATTACGTAATGCTGTTGCGCATGGTATCGAAAAGCCAGAAAAACGAAAAGCACTAGGTAAAAATGAAAGCGGAAATATTGTTATTCGTGTTGATCGACAGGGAACAGATGTTGTAATAAACATTAAAGATGATGGCCGCGGTATCGATACTGAAAAAGTAAGAGAGAAAGCGGTTCAGCAAGGCTTAGTTTCAGCTGACTCTGAGTTGTCAGATCATGATGCATTACAGTTTATTCTGCAGTCCGGATTTAGTACGGCCGACGAAGTAACGCAAGTAGCCGGTCGTGGTGTTGGCATGGATGTTGTTGATAGCGAGATCAAACAATTAGGTGGCGTGCTTGATATCGATACGGAACAGGGGAAAGGAACCAAATTTAATATTCGCTTACCTCTAACGCTCGCGATTAATCAGGCGCTTTTGGTATCAGCAGGTGATGATGTATTTGCCGTGCCGTTAGCCAGCATTGAAGGTGTTGTGCGTATGACGGGATATGAGTTACAACGTTTTTATGATAGCGATAACAGTCGCTACGAATTTAATGGCGTTGAATTTGATTTAAAACATCTTGGTGGTTTATTGACAGGTGTCCAGCCTAGTTACTCTAAGCAATTGCAATTATTCCCGGTATTGTTAGTCCGTGTGGGTGATCAGCATTTTGCATTACACGTTGATGATATGCTAGGTAGGCGTGAGATTGTTGTTAAGCCTGTAGGTTTACAAATAGGTGCTGTTCGTGGCATTGCGGGTGCGACTATTCTTGCAGATGGTCGAGTAGTCCTTATTCTTGAAATGTCGGCTCTGGTTGCTGCCGAAAGTTTATTCAAGCCACATGTACCGATTGAAAAAGTCGCTAAATCTGTCAAGGACGATAAGAAAACAATCATGGTGGTGGATGACTCCATTACCATCCGTAAGATTACAGAACGTATGCTGAAACGTTACGGTATTGAAGTAGTGTTAGCGAAAGATGGTGTCGATGCAACAAGTCAACTACAGGATAATATCCCCGATTTAATGTTACTGGATATTGAGATGCCGCGAATGGATGGTTTTGAGGTTGCAAGTTTTGTGCGCAACGATGAACGTTTAAAAGATCTTCCCATCATTATGATTACATCCAGAACGGGATCTAAGCACAAAGAGAAAGCAATGGAAATTGGTGTGAATAAATATTTAGGTAAGCCGTTCCAGGAAGAAGATCTAGTCAATAATATTAATGAAATTTTAAAAACGGCTTTTTGAAAAAAAACTTCAAAAACTAATAGATAAAGTAGAGTACAGATGATGACTGTAGACACAGAATTAATTAAATGCGTTATTCTTACATTGCGTAAAGAAAATGTAATTGTACCCAATGCGCTTGTGGCCGAAATTATTTCTGTTAAAGATTTAGAAGGAAGCGAAGATGCACCGGCATGGTTTTTAGGCCGCATGAATTGGCGTGGCGCAGACGTTCCATTGCTGTCTTTCGAGGCAGCCAGTGGAGCTGAAATGAATAAAGTCAATCTGAATACACAGGCTGTGGTGCTTTATGCTGTCGGAAAAAGTGGTGAAGTAACAGATAATCCTTATCTGGGTTTAGTTATGTCTGGCGTGCCCCATGTTAGTCGCTTCACTCGTGAGCAGATAACAACAGATGGGGAAGAGATAGAAGAGCACCCTATGGTTGCGCAGAAAGTACGTATCAATGGTGCAAGGGTTAGTATTCTAGATGTGGACGCGATGGTGGAAATGGTCGCGGGTTTGGCAGCCTAGTCTATATCAGAGCGCTTACCAACACCAACGCCGTAATACAGCTTTCTTAATTAACCAAGATCTCCCCATAATAATTGTAGGGCGCTAATGATGGCGGGTCCAGCCGTTTCCGTTCTTAGTACCCTCGGTCCAAAACAAATATTGGTAAAATGTTGATCTTTTAGGTAACGGATTTCTTCATCATTCAGTCCACCCTCTGGCCCAATGAATACTTCAACTTTATTTTCATTTTTCTCTAGTTGGTTGGTATCAATGTCCTTTAGAGTCGTGTTTGATGTTGGGTCTAGTATTATCTTAAGTGCCTTTTTATCTAATGATGGAGCGAGTGTTTCCAGTGATAGTGTCTCATTTAGATGAGGGAGAATACTACGACCGGATTGTTCGCAGGCGCTGACGGTGACTTTTAGCCAGTGTGAGTGTTTTTTTGTTGTGTTTTCTTTATTGAGTTTTAGATTTGAACGTTGACAGATAACGGGAATAATTGTGTTAACACCAAGTTCAACAGATTTTTGAATAGTGGTATCCATTCTGTTTTGACGCGATAACCCTTGAATAAGACAAATATTAATATTTGATTCGTTATTCGTTTTAATCTTTGAGTCAATTGAAAGAGACGTGTTTTTAGTATTGGTGTCGAGTGTTTTGCCATGATAATCAAAACCATCGCCATTAAATAATATAACAGGACTTCCCGTTTTAGTACGTAATACACGTATTAAATGGTTAGACGTATCCTTTGAAAGATACACGGGTTCACCACATTCTAGCGAGTCGGGGTAATAAAGACGTGTGATGCGCATTTAAGTACGAGCTAGAGTGACAAGTTTTTCCAAATAGCATGGGTAGTTGTTGTCTGGTTCAACGTGTAGAAATGCAAACCGGGTACGCCTCGCTCTATCAGTTGGTTGCATAAATGACTAACAACGTCGACGCCAAAAGATTGCAGGCTTTCTTTATCGTCAGCATAGGCTTCAAGTTGTTTTCTTATCCAACGTGGAATTTCTGCGCCACAGGTATCAGAGAAACGCGTCAGGCTTTGAAAGTTTGTAATCGGCATAATACCGGGTGTGATCGGGATCGAAATATTTTCTCGCTGACAGTTATCTATAAAACGTTGATAAGCATCAATGTTATAAAAATATTGCGTAATGGCACCATCGGCGCCTGCGGCAACTTTATTTTTAAAGTGTTCGAAGTCACTCTGTGGCGTTGTTGACTCGGGGTGGTACTCAGGGTAAGCGGCAACCTCTAATGTAAAATGATTGCCGGTTGTTTCGCGTATGAATGATACGAGTTCATTGGCGTGTGCCAACTCTTTTGTACTTTCACCTGATTTGGGTATATCGCCACGAAGCGTTACCAACCGGGTCACACCAAGATTTTTATATTCAGTTAATAAATCATTTAGTTGCTGTTTAGTTGAGCCTATACATGAAATATGTGGCGCAACGTTAATATTTTTAGCACTTAATAATTTAATAATTTCCAGTGTGCTGTCGCGTGTGCTGCCACCCGCGCCGAAGGTGACAGAATAATATTCAGGCGAGATAGCCTCGTCCAGAATTTCCTGAACCGACTGTAATTTTTCAACACCGGCTTCCGTGCGTGGTGGGAAAAATTCACAACTTATTTTTACTGTACTGCCTGTGTTGTTGGCTAAACTCATTAATATAACCTTGTCAGTGAGTTAGTGTCGTCCATTAGTTTGGCTCACTAGTAACGGTAATGTTCAGCTTTGAACGGGCCATCAACAGATACATTGATGTAGTCAGCCTGTTCTTGAGATAGTGTAGTCAAGTTGGCGCCCACTTTTTTCAGGTGTAAGCGTGCAACTTTTTCATCCAGTATCTTAGGCAGGATATAAACTTTATTTTCGTAGTTATCGCTATTCTTATAAAACTCAATTTGTGCCATTACCTGATTGGTAAATGAAGCAGACATAACAAAGCTGGGGTGACCGGTTGCGCAACCCAAATTAACCAGACGACCTTGAGCCAGGATAATAATGCGTTTGCCGTCAGGGAAAATAACGTGATCAACTTGTGGTTTAATTTCAACCCACTCGTAATTTCCCAATGATGCGATATTAATTTCTGAGTCAAAGTGGCCGATATTACAAACAATAGCCTCGTTTTTCATTGCGACCATGTGATCATGATCGATAACATTGACGTTACCCGTAGTGGTAACAAAAATATCACCGGTTGCGGCAGCCGCATTCATGTCAACGACGCGGTAGCCTTCCATCGCTGCCTGTAGCGCACAGATAGGATCGATTTCTGTAACCCATACTGTCGCACCCATACCTTTAAATGCCTGTGCGCAACCTTTACCAACATCACCGTAGCCAAGTACCACACAGATTTTGCCGGCGATCATAACGTCGGTCGCACGTTTGATACTGTCAATTAATGATTCACGGCAACCGTATAAATTATCAAATTTTGATTTTGTAGCAGAATCGTTAACGTTCATCGCAGGGAATAGCAGTTCATTTTTTTCCTGCATTTCGTAAAGGCGATGAACGCCAGTGGTGGTTTCTTCGGTAACGCCTTTAACGCTAGCCGCAATGTCCTGCCACGTATTTTTCTCTGGATTGATAGTACGACGTAAAACGTCGAGTATCGCTTTATACTCTTCGTTGTCGTCATCTTTGGTTGCTGGAATAGCACCTGCTTTTTCGAATTCAGCGCCTTTGTGAACCAATAATGTGGCATCACCGCCATCATCAAGAATCATATTAGGTAGCTTGCCATCAGGCCATAATAGAGCTTGCTCAGTGCACCACCAGTATTCTTCGATGGTTTCACCTTTCCACGCAAAGACAGGAATACCCTGGTCAGCTATAGCAGCCGCAGCGTGGTCTTGTGTAGAGAAAATGTTACAGGAAACCCAACGAACTTCTGCACCCAGTGCAATCAGAGTTTCAATTAGTACAGCCGTCTGGATAGTCATGTGGATACTGCCCATAATGCGACAGCCAGCAAGAGGTTGCTCTTCTCCGAACTCTTCACGTAATGCCATTAAGCCAGGCATTTCTGTTTCAGCAATACGGATTTCTTTGTGGCCCCATTCAGCCAGTGAAATATCAGCGACTTTGTAGTCTTGAGAGTTGTTTGTATCTACGACGGCATTCATGCTCATCTCCTAATTAAATAATTTAAGAAATGAGCGCCGTTGCTATAAAGATACCGTAAAGAATCTTGCTTCTGAGCCTGACAGATTGAATCTGGTGCAGCGCTCCTCAGAAATGTAAACGAATTATAGGACACCTCTATCGAATAAACAAACTTCTGGTAGAAATGTCGGATAGTTTTTATAAACCTGCTGCATCCTTTAATGCATCTGCCTTGTCAGTTTTTTCCCAGGTAAATTCAGGCTCTTCGCGGCCAAAATGACCATAGGCTGCAGTTTTTTTGTATATGGGGCGTAATAAATCCAGCATATCAACAATGCCGCGCGGTTTTAGATTGAAATGCTCACCGATTAATTCGACGATTTTTTCATCCGCAATTTTGCCTGTACCGAAGGTTTGCACCGATATCGAAGTCGGGTCAGCAACACCGATTGCATATGAAATCTGTACTTCACATTTATCAGCCAGGCCAGCAGCAACCACATTTTTTGCAACATAACGCCCCGCATATGCTGCTGAACGATCAACTTTTGAAGGATCTTTACCGGAGAACGCACCGCCGCCATGTCGAGCCATGCCGCCGTATGTATCAACGATAATCTTACGTCCAGTGAGTCCGCAGTCACCAACCGGGCCGCCAATGACGAAGATGCCTGTTGGGTTGATATGGAACTGTGTGTCTTTAGTAATCCACTCGGCGGGCAATTCAGGAAGTAAAATCTCATCCATTATCGCTTCGCGTAGATCTTTATATTTGATATCAGGTGAATGCTGAGTCGATAATACTACTGCATCTATACCAACAGGTTTGTCATCTTCATAGCGGAAAGTCACCTGACTTTTTGCATCAGGGCGCAACCAGGGTAAGGTGCCATTTTTGCGAAGTTCTGCCTGACGTTTTACTAGACGGTGTGCATACGTGATGGGGGCAGGCATTAGTACATTGGTTTCATTGCTGGCGTAACCAAACATAAGGCCCTGATCACCCGCACCTTGTTCGTGGTCGTTTGATTCATCGACACCAGCAGCGATATCGGCAGACTGTTTGTCGATAGAGGTAATGACTGCGCAAGAGCCATAATCAAATCCCATGTCTGAGCTGTTATAGCCGATTTCTTTAACTGTGTTTCTAACCACATCCTGCATATCAATCCAGGCTTCGGTGGTGATTTCACCTGAGATGACGACCATGCCGGTATTAATCATCGTTTCACAGGCAACGCGTGCTTTGTTGTCCTGTTCGAAAATAGCATCGAGAATGGAATCAGAAATCTGGTCTGCGACTTTATCGGGGTGGCCTTCAGATACGGATTCAGATGTAAATAAATAACTACTCATAATGTTTAACCTTTTTGTTTGTATATCTCGTTCCTATGCTCTGCGTGGGAACGAGGTGATTGAGACAGGTTGTAGGTCTAACCATTTATTCATGGGTGTAACCGCACTGCCATCCCTGGCTCCTTGCTGAACGCCGTCCATCCATAGACATAAAAAAACCCGTCTCAGCTAGTGCTAAAACGGGTTTTCGATATTCGTTTGTACCGAAACTCGCTTTAGCTGTATTTATATAGCGCTCGCAATCTGAGACAAATTAGCGCTGTTAGTGAGCATTATCCATCAAATCGTATTGATGTCAATACTTAATTGTTTGGTACCTTTAGGTATTCCTGCTGTTCTTCTGCGGTGAGAGGTTCGTCATTCTGTATTTTATATTGAAAGTATTCATCACGGTCTTCGCTTTGCAGACGCTTAATAATATCAATGTATACGTTAGTGATATTTTCTAAATTTTCGGTTTCTGGTGTTTGTAACATGGCTAGTTTGCCGAGTGCTTTTTCATGTTCGGTGTCACGGAAACGTTCTAGTAACGCGGCAGGTGAAATATCAGGATTCGATTCTATTGTTAACTGTAATGTATGCAATAAGGGTAGACCTTTTGTAAATGCTTTCTTAAATCCTTCTGGAACTTTTTGTTCAGAAGCAAGCGTGGGATTTTGAATAAGTAAAGCGATAGCTATTCGTGTTTTATTGTTGGAGACTTGTTGTCCGCGAATGGGTTTGCTTTCCTGTACGATGTTTCTTTTGGTTTCTGGTTTTGAATCAATTTTTTCTTCCAGGTGTTGTTGACTCAAGCCAACAAGAGAAGATAATTCTTCAATTAATAAATCTTTGAAAATGCTGTTATGCATTTTTTGAATAAGTTTGTTGGCTTTGTTGGCTAACTGCGCTTTGCCTTCATTGGTACTAATATCTGATTCTGCTTTTAAATTTCCAAACAAAAATTCCGATAAGGTTGTGGCGTTTATTATGCGTTGCTCAAAAGCATCTTTGCCTTCTTTGCGCACCATGGTGTCGGGGTCTTCTTTTTCAGGTAGAAAAAGAAATTTTGCAACCATGCCGTCACGAATAACGGACAATGTATTTTCAAGTGCTCGCCATGCGGCTTTTTTTCCGGCATTGTCACCGTCGTAACAATAGATGATTTCATGTGTGGTGCGAAAAGTTTTTTGTATCTGGTCGGTAGTGGTGGCTGTGCCTAACGAAGCGACGGCGTAATTGATTCCATTTTGCGCTAAGGCAACTACGTCCATATAACCTTCAACGACGAGTATACGGTCTATTTTTCTCAGTGCCATTTTGGTTTCATATAGGCCATAAAGTTCGTAACCTTTATGGAAAACAGCGTTTTCAGGCGAGTTTAAATATTTAGGTTCGCCCTGGTCGAGTATGCGCCCACCGAAACCGATAATGCGTCCACGTTGATCGGTGATGGGAAAGATGATGCGGTCACGAAAACGGTCGTAGGTTTTGTTATTTTCTTTATTTACGATTAAACCTGTTTTACTCAGTGACTCTAAGTTTTCTTTTGATGAACCAATGTGTTTGATTAAAAAGTCCCAGCCATCAGGTGCGTAACCAATTTTAAATTGTTTTGCAATTTCTCCGGAAAGTCCGCGTTGTTTGAGATAGTTGATGGCGCGCTCTGATTCTTTTAATGCGCTCTGAAATAGATCACTAGCCTGAGCAAGGATGTCATATAGCGGTTGTTTGTCTTCTCTGTTTTTATTGACGAAGCCATCGTTTTCATGCGGCACATCAACATGTTGATCAGCGGCGAGTGATTCAATGGCATCGATATAGCTTAGATGCTCGTAATCCATCAAAAAGCCAATCGCATTACCTTTGGCGTGGCAGCCAAAGCAATAATAAAACTGTTTAGCTTCGCTTACTGTGAATGAAGGCGTTTTTTCATTATGAAAAGGGCAGCAAGCGGTAAACTCTTTGCCTTTTCTTTTTAATGGCACACGCGCATTGATGACTTCAACGATGTCGCATCGCGTAATCAAATCGTCGATAAAGTTTTGTGGAATACGTCCGGCCACGGATATTTAAGTTGAGTGGTTGTCGAAGGATAATTGGCGAGGGTTAAATATTCTTTCATATTCTATGATGGCATATCGATCGGTCATACCGGCAATATAATCGGAGATGCCGCGTGCGATGCCTTTATCACCATGTTTGTCTTTTAAAATATTGCAGTGTTCCAGCGCTTCTGTAGGCAGAATGTTTGGGTCTTCTATGAAAGCTTCGAAAAGTGAATCGATGACATCGGCTGCTTTTTTTGTCATGCGGTGAACGCGGTAATGTTGATATAAATTTTTTCGTAGAAATTGTTTTAATTCCAGTTTTTTCTGATTCATACTCTCACTAAATGCCATTATTTTTTGTTTTTGATTGCGCACATCGGCTACATCTTTTAGATTGATATTGGCAATATTGTCACGTGAAGTATCGATGAGATCGACTACCATGACATTAATCATGCGACGGATGACTTCATGAATGAGTTTTTTATCATCTAGCCCGGGATAGGTTTTGATGACGATATCGTGTTGTGTTCGAAAAAGTTCGACTTTTAATAAATCATCAATAGTAATTAGGCCGTAGCGTAATCCGTCATCAATGTCATGATTATTGTAAGCCGTTTCGTCGGACAAATCGGTTAGCTGTGCTTCCAGACTGGGTTGTTTTTTATCGAGAAAACGCTGACCGACATCGCCGAGATCTTTTGCATTGATGATTGAACAATGTTTTAAAATCCCTTCACGTGTTTCAAAGGTTAAGTTGAGACCGTTAAAATCAGCATATTTTTGTTCAAGTTTATCGATGACGCGTAATGACTGAATATTATGTTCAAACCCGCCTAAATTTTTCATGCAATTATTTAGTGCGGTCTGGCCGGCGTGGCCGAAAGGGGTGTGTCCAAGGTCGTGTGCTAATGCGATGGCTTCTGTGAGGTCTTCGTGCAGTCGAAGTTCACGTGCGATGCTACGAGCGATTTGAGCCACTTCCAGAGAGTGTGTTAATCGAGTGCGAAACAGATCACCTTCGTGATTGACGAAGACCTGCGTTTTGTACTCCAGCCGCCGGAATGCAGCAGAATGAATAATACGATCGCGATCGCGTTGATACTCATTTCTGTATGTTGGGTGTTGTTCGTCAAATCGACGGCCGATCGACTGTGTATCGTCACAGGCGTAAGGCACCAGGTGACCACTATAGCTGTTTGATGAATCCATTGTATTTAGCTTGGCCTCATGATTATATTTTAGGCCGCAAGCGACGCTTCGATGGCTTTAGTTAGATCATCCTGAGAGTAGTCGTCGGTCAGGATGGATTGTCCAATGCCTTTCATCAGTACCAGACGTAAAACACCATCGAGAACTTTTTTATCAACAGACATCAGGTTATGAAAATTTTCTGCTGTCATAGACGAGGGGGCTTTGCTTGGTAATTTTGCCTGTTCGATTAACTTAATAGTGCGCACGAACTCTTCGTTACTCATCCAGTTCATCTGTTCAGACATAATCGCGGCCATGCACATGCCTGCACCGACTGCTTCACCATGTAACCATTCACCGTAACCCATACCGTTTTCAATTGCATGGCCAAAGGTATGCCCCAGGTTGAGTAATGCACGGTTACCGCTTTCGCGTTCGTCAGCAGCTACCACATCAGCTTTTGTCTGACATGAGACTTCGATGGCATAACTGAGCGCTTTTTTATCGCGAGCCAGTAACGCTGACATGTTATTTTCCAACCAGCCAAAAAAATCGCTGTTACATATCAGGCCGTACTTGATGACTTCGGCGATACCGGCGCTTAATTCTCTATCGGGTAGTGTATCCAGTGTGTCGGTGTCGGCAATCACTGCTCTGGGTTGGTAGAAAGCGCCGATCATGTTTTTACCGAGTGCGTGATTGACGCCGGTTTTTCCACCGACAGAGGAATCAACCTGTGACAGCAGGGTTGTTGGAATCTGAATGAGGTGCACGCCACGTTGATAACTGGCCGCTGCAAAACCTGCCATATCACCGACAACACCGCCGCCTAATGCAATTATTGTCGTGTTGCGGTCAAATCGGTTGCGTAGTAAACCATCGTAAATCTGGTTTAATACTTCAAGGTTTTTATATTTTTCACCGTCAGGCAAAATCACAGACTGATGTTTTAAGCCAGAAAGCATCGCTTGTGTTTTTTCAAGATACAGGGGGGCGACGGTTTCATTGCTAACAATAAGTGCGCTTTTGCCCGGTATGTGTTGTTTTAGTAGGTCGGCTTGTCCGAGGAGGGTGCTCTCAATGTAGATGGGGTAACTACGCTCGCCGAGGTCAACAGTTAATGTTGTCATTTTGCTTCTAAGTGGTTTGTAACAATTATAAAGACTTAATAATAGCCTGTATCACGTCGTGAATCGAGTTGTTTGCAGTTTCGATGACATAATCAGCGGTTTCTTCATAAAGAGGCCCACGTTGCTCTAACAGGCGTTTAAGAATGACCTCTGCGGGTTCGTCTGCATGCAACAGTGGTCTATTTTTGTCTTTTCCGGTGCGTTGTAACAGTGTTTTAAGATTGCTCTTAAGATAAAAAACTGCGCCACGATTGATTAAGTGATTTCGATTCGTTACATCGAGAATTGCACCACCACCGGTAGCAAGGATGATGTTTTTTTTCTGCGTGAGTTCATCAATGACGAGTGTTTCTCGTTTTCTGAATCCAGCTTCGCCTTCTTTTTCGAATATAAGCGGAATGTCTGCACCAGTCCGTTCCTCGATGACGCGGTCACTATCGAAAAACGTCATTTTTAGTTTGCGAGATAATTGGCGGCCAACGGTAGTTTTGCCGGTACCCATTAGTCCGATTAAGAATATATTTTTTTGTATTGGCATAAAAAAACGACCCTGCTTTATGTCATAAAGCGCAGGTCGCTTAGTATATTGTTATTTGTAGAAGAATTAAATCGTTATTATATGCAACCTATTGTTACATTTGTGATATTCGAGCCAGACACTGTGTCAGACCCTGTGCCACCTGAGGGAGTGCAGGTTGCGGTTGCAGCATCAACTAGTATCGTGACGTTATATCCGGCACCATCCGCTATTGGCGTTGTAAATATAAATGCACCATCGGCGTTGATAAGAAGATCATCCCCGCCGTTGTTTTGTAAGGTCACTGTTTCACCACTAGGAATGCCGGATATGTTACCCGCGATTGTAAATGTATTAGTAGCACAGGTTACATCGACATTGGTTACATTGGCTGAAACAGTACCAGTGGCATTTGCTAGTGAACATGTTTGAGTTGGCAGGGTTGGATTGGTTAGTACCGTTACCGTATAGGTCTGCCCATCATCCACTTCTGCAGTAAAGGTATAGTCACCGTTAGCATTAATAGGTAGGTCTTCTACGTTATTTAGCCGTAGTACTACTCCTGTACTACTAGGATCCAGACCAGTTACGGTGCCACCGATTGTTCTGCTTAGTATTTCATTTACGATTAGATTCATTGAAACTCTAGCAAATACAGTGGTGATTTTTCTGTCTCCACAGAGGCTGCTATGTGTGCAACCTGAACCATTGAAAAAGCCATCGGCGATATCGTGAACTAGATTTTCGCCAGTTGGGTCGTTCGTGCTCTTAACGTCGATAATCTGATCGCCAGCGGTGAACCCACCGCTTTCATCAGAATCGATAAAGGGTTCTTCCAAGTCATCAAAAGTTGCATCACCGTCGTCAAATGTATTGTTTCCGTTGGTATCAGTGAAACCTTCTTCACCGCTTGCGTATGCAGTAATGGTTGCGAAGCCATCATCACCTGGGCCACCTGGTTCTGGAAATTTTATAGCGGTCCATGTCACGCTACATTCACCATTCTCTGTTACACATGAAGGTTCAATTAAACCGTATTCAGCGGCAAAATTAATGGTATGTGAATCGGTGAGTACCTGATTATTTCTATCACCAATAAAAGCCGTAATTTCAACACTGGTTTGTGTGAGTGTGTTTGCAGTTTCGTCTATTACACTAGGGTTTAAGTCAGCTGTCAGAACAGAGAAGTTTTTCTGCGAGATGGTGCCTGAATTTGCATCAGTACCCGTCGTAGAGGGTGATTGAAGTGCGCTGTTATCACTACTGCAGCCAGCGATGGCTAAAGCACTACAGGATATTAAGACCAGTATTTTAATATAACGGTTGTTCATGTTCGTTTCTTCCTTACCAATATCTGGTAGTCAACTACAGAGCCAGGGCGTCTTTAAGAATTTTTGGGGTGACAAAGATGAGCAGTTCACGTCTTTCATCACTTTCTAGAGTGTGTCTGAAGAAGTAACCAATAAGCGGTAAATCGCCCAGAAAGGGAACCTTATCTATTTCGTTACGTTTGATCTGTTCGTAAATACCACCTAAGACGACCGTGTCTCCATTGTTGACCAGGACCTGTGTGGTGACTTCGCGTGTATCAATACTTGGAATACCGGCAAAAACGTCACCAACGGTATCATTGTTAACTGACAAGTCCATGATGACGCGATCATCCGGCGTAATCTGCGGCGTCACTTCGATACTTAATACCGCTTTTTTGAATTGCACTTGTGTTGCACCACTGGATGTCGCGGATAGATATGGAATCTCTACACCTTGTTCGATGTGAGCTTGATGACGATCAGCCGTGACCACGCGTGGGCTGGAGATTACTTCACCTTTATTTTCTGCTTGTAGTGCTGATATTTCAAGGTCAATTAATGAACTGCCCGATAATACGGAGAAGGCCAGGCTGCCTGCTGCGTTGACGGTACCAAGGTCAACGTTTAATCTATCAGTAGCTGCGACACCGCTTGGAAATATAAACGGTTCAGGCGAGCCACCTGCCGTTATATTAGTTATGCCGCTGTTTGTGATAGTATCAGCACCTGAAAAAGTACCGGTGGTAACGCCAAAACCGCTAGAGTTTGTATTTGCACTAGTAACACCAAAACGTGCTCCTAGCTCTTTCGTAAATTCATCGGTTGCAATAACAATACGTGATGAAATCATGACCTGACGGATAGGAATGTCCAGTTTAGTTAATATGCGGCGTATTTCAGAAATCACTTCTTCCGTGTCTTTGATGATTAACGTGTTGGTACGCTCATCAATGATGACGCTACCACGAGAGCTTAATATGCCGCCAGATGATGTTCCGCCACCGCCTTCTTCATCATCTCCGGCACTGCCTTCACCGGTAAATAGTGCGGCTAAATTTGTTACTTTCGCAAAGTTAATGGTGAAGAATGCACTTCGGATGGGAGCTAGCTCCGTAATGGACTGCTGTGCTTCCAGATCAATTTTTTCCTGAGCAGCAATTTCTTCACTTGGCGCAATCATCATGACAGTGCCGGACTCTCTTTTCGAAAGGCCTTTGGCTTTTAGGATGATGTCTAATGCTTGATCCCAGGGAACGTTTTTCAGGCGTAACGTCAGGTTGCCGTCAACCGAGTCACTGACCACAACATTAAGGCTGGTAAAGTCAGCGATTAACTGTAATACCGCACGTACAGGTATGTCCTGGAAGTTAAGTGAAAGACGTTCACCTGTGTAACCAAATTTTGCTTTTTTGACTTCTTCGAGTTCTTCTCTACTGATGGGCTTGAGCTCAATGGTAAAGATATTATTGGCTTGATAAGCAACATGCTCATAGTCACTATTGATAGGCTCAATTTCAATTCTCACATTGTCATCTTCTTCAAAGCTGCTTATTGATTTTACAGGTGTGGCAAAATCCAGCACATCAAGTGTCTGACGTAATTCATCAGGTAGTTTTATGCCTAGGAATTTTACAACCACTTTGCCAAATTCCTCACTGATGTCCATTGGAATATTCGATTCAGTTAAGTTAATAACAACGCGACCTTCACCTTCTTCGCCACGTCTGAAATCGATATTATCGATACCACGTGGTTTATCTGTAAATCGTGGTGCACCTGTTGGTGTAATATTAACCGTAGCGTTGGCAGCTTCGAAAGCAGCGCCTGTCGCTTCACTATCGAGTGTAATTAATACCTTTTTGCCTTGTGTGGTAATCTGATAGGGAACGACCTCTGTTAAATTCAGAATTACACGTGTTTTGGTTTTGGTTGATATGGTCGTAATAGATTGAGCAACGCCGATGCCGATTGGTTGAGGGCGTTTAGGTAATTTACTAGCTGTACCGTTAAAATCAAAGGCAATTCGGGCTGGGTTATCAATGGTAAAACTCAACGGTGTAATTGCTTCTTCGCTTAGCTCGAGACTAATCTGCAAACGGTTGCCGGGCAGTGTCGCATATTCTACGGCTTGAATTGAATTCGTTTTTGAGTCATCGGCCGGAGCTGTTTTCGCAATAGCAAGAGTATTAACCAGACATAGTAGTGTGACTGCCTGTAATAGTTGCTTGCCCATTGTTTTGACTAATGAGTAGATTGGGGTAGGAAAATTCATGCTTGGCCCATTTAATAATTGTTTATTTATTGTTATTTTTGACATGTTTCGCTCCGCGTGCCCGCTATGTTTACAATGTTATGACTGATTTTTCGTAGATCAGTCATTATTGACCACCTATGGCGATCGATGCGTCTCTTTCAATATAGCCGCCAATCCCATCGGGAATGATTTCTACGAGGTAGACAGCAGATTCGTTAATTTCAGTAATTCGACCTTCACTTTGTCCCATGTAATTGCCTACCTGAACACGGTGCACAATATTTTGAGGGTCTTTAATAAGTCCCCACAACTGTGCATTTTGTTCCAGTATGCCAACCATGCTGAGCGTGTCTAATGGGAAAATTTCCAGTGGTTGTTTCGGACGAGTTGAATCAGGGTTAAGTAAGCTGGTTTTAACCCCTCCGTCGTCTTCTAAGTTGGTGTTGGCAACAAAAGGATCACGTAATTCAGCGGCACTGTAGCTGAAACTTTCATAAGGCTTAAATTGAGGAATGGCTTTTACGCTACCGACATGTGCAGATTTTGTCTGGGCAATAAAGGATTGCAAATCACCGACATCCTGACTGCAGGCGCTTATATTTAATAAACTGGCGTAAAGGCTGATACGAACAATCGTTTTCATTATTCAGCCTCCTCTGCAGATTCATCAAGATATTGATAAGTGATAGCGGTAAGTTCCATTGATAATTTGACGCCACTGTCTTTGTTAACCGGTTTAATTGCTATATCTTGTACGGTTACTATTCGCGGTAATGCTGCAACGCCACTAATAAACTCAGCAAATTCGTGGTATCGCCCGGTTACTTTGAGTTTTATCAGGTATTCAGAGTAAAACTCTTTAGGCCTGAGACCTTCGGGTTTGAAAAAATCGATTTCCAGGCCGGATGATATGCCTGTCTGAGAGATATCAGTTAATAATGTTTCAATTTCTGTTTCGTTTGGCAGTTGTCTAAGTAACGTACCAAAGGATGTATGCATTTCATCCAGTTGCTGCTTGTAGGCTTCCAGATTGGCCGCTTTAGCCTGTTTACCCGAAAAAGTAATACGTAGTTGTTTTTCATCTGTGGTTATTTTTTCAAGTTCGGCTTGTTGTATCTTGGTGTCCATGAAGTAGCCCGCAATGGCTAATCCAACGCACAGCACCACGATAACACCTATTTTTACTGGTAGCGGTGCACCGCCAATTTTTTTCAGATCTTCAATATCAAGATCGTTTATATCGATTTCAGAGAGATTCATTAGCTATCATCTCCCGGTTCTTTTTTTTCATTTTCAGGGAGTGACTGTGAGGTGACTACGGTAAAAGAACTGCTGCGTAGTGTCCCTTTTTTGGTTTCTATTACTTTTAATTTGGGTGTGGACATCCAGTCTGAAGCATCGATGTTTCTCATATAAGCAGAAACACGACCGTTGGATTCGGCTATGCCTTTTATCGTTAATTCATCGCCTTTTTGTTTGACTTCAGTCAGGTAGATGCCTTCGGGAACAGTGCGTACAAAATCATCAAACAGGTGCACAATTTGTGGCCGGCGTTGTTGCAGTGATTGAATGACATCCATGCGTGAGAGTAACTGATCTTTGGTTTCTTCCAGTGCGTCAATCTGTTTTAGCGAAGCATCCAGGCGTGTGATTTCATCTTGCAGCATTTTGTTTCTGAATTTTTGATGTTCAATTTGACCGTCGACAGTAACGTGTACCACTAATATAATCGCAGCAGTCAGCAAAAGTGACAGTGCTGTAACAGTGGCAAACTGGCGAGTTTGCTCCTGTCGTTGTTCTTCGCGCCAGGGTAGTAAGTTAATATGAGCCATTAGTCGAAACTCCTCATGGCGAGGCCACAGGCAATCATTAATGAAGGTGCATCATTACTTAATGCTTGTGGATTTACTTTGGAATCAAGTGACATTTTAGCAAATGGATTCGCGATGACAGTGGTTGTGTCCAATTGTGATTCAACCAGTTCTTCGATACCGGGAATCGACGCGCAACCACCTGCCAGGACAATCAGGTCAACAGCATTGTGTTGCCCCGAAGTGTAGAAAAACTGTAAGAAACGGCTAACTTGCTGTGCAATGGTTTCTTTGAACGGCTCAAGTACTTCCGGGATGTAGTTGTCGGGTAAACCGCCTTCTTTTTTGAGTCGGCCCGCTTCGTCGTAGGCAAGGCCGTATCGACGCATAATCTCTTCAGTTAATTGTTTGCCACCAAAGCTTTGTTCGCGTGTGTATATGAGGTGATTGTTTTCGACCACATTCAGACTAGTCATAGTGGCCCCGATATCAATCAGTGCGATGATTTTATCTTCGCTGCCTTCTTCCATCTGGTGGGTTATCAGCTTGGCAGAGTGTTCAATGGTGTAGGCTTCCACATCAACAATTTTTGGTGTTAGTCCACCCAGTGATAGTGCAGCAGAACGTAATTCGATGTTTTCACTGCGAGAGGCGGCCAATAAAACGTCAACCGTATCGGGATTATTTTCTGTTTCACCCAATACTTCAAAATCGAGATTAATCTCTTCTAATGGGTAAGGAATGTACTGGTCGGCCTCCATTTCAATCTGGGTTTCCAGTTCGTCGTCGCTTAAGCCAGTCGGCATGGTAATTATTTTAGTGATGACGGCAGAGCCCGATACCGCAACAGCCGCATTTTTTGCTTTTGTGCCTGAGCGTTTAACCGCTTTTAGAATGGTTTCACCAACCGCTTCAACGTCCTGAATGTTTTTATCGACAACGGCATTATCAGGCAAAGGCTCTACAGCGAGACTTTGTACACGATATTTGTCGCCATCTTGAGCTAACTCGAGTAGTTTGACTGACGTCGAGCTAATATCCAGGCCTAATATGGCTGGTTTTTTGCGTTTTAGCAGGCCCACGCTTTTCCCCTTATTCATATATTTTAAAGGTAGTTATAGGATATATTACAAATTTTGCATTAAATAATAGCTGTAAGTGCAGAAAATTACTAGATGAATTAGAACAATGTCGTATATTCGTCGTTAAACCTATATACTTTGCCGCTTGGATATAACTCCATCTCTTTTTAGCCGCAGGTAATGGAACAGTGCGATTTTTCAACATAATTAAATTATTCATCATCATCACATTTGTGATGATTCTTTTGCTCGCTGCTGCCGCTACAGGTGGTTATTTCTACCTTAATCCTAAATTGCCCTCCATTGAGGGACTGAGTAATGTGCAACTTCAAGTTCCACTCCGTATATATAGCAGTGATGGTGCGCTAATGGGTGAATTTGGTGAGAAACGTCGGACACCCAAAAATCTTGATGAGATTCCTGACCTTATGGAGCAAGCCTTTTTGTCGGCTGAAGATGACCGATTTTTTGAACACCCCGGTGTGGACTATCAGGGCATACTGCGAGCGGTTGTTAATCTGATTATGACCGGGCAGCGTGGGCAAGGTGGTAGTACGATAACGATGCAGCTGGCACGTAATTTCTATTTGAGTAATGAGAAAACTTATCTACGTAAGTTAAATGAAATATTGCTCGCATTAAAAATTGAACGTGAACTGGATAAAGAAAAAATTCTAGAGTTGTACCTTAATAAAATTTATCTGGGTAATCGTTCTTACGGCGTAGCGGCTGCAGCACAAATTTATTACGGGCTTGATCTGGATGAATTGTCATTAGCTCAGGTGGCGATGATTGCCGGTTTACCTAAAGCGCCGTCTACTTACAATCCTATTGTCAACCCAGAGCGAGCAACCATTCGTCGCGATTACGTGTTGGCACGGATGTTGAAGCTGAGCTACATCACTGCTGTTCAGTATGAGGAGCATAAAAATGCACCGGTAACGGCCAAACGTCATCGTAGTGCCATCGGTGTTTATGCGCCGTACGTAAATGAAATGGCGCGTGCTGAAATCGTTAAACAGTTCGGTGACGAAGCGTATGTTCGAGGATTGAATGTCTATACAACAGTTAATAAGCAGTTGCAACGAGCTGCTAATGACAGTATTTGGAATGGGCTGGTGGCTTATGACCAGCGCCACGGTTACCGTGGTGTTGTTCGCCATGTAGATTTAGAGTCACTTGGTAATTCTAGTGGTGATAGTCAAACTAACGATTCTGAGCCAGACCTGGGAATTGAAATGGAGGTTGAAGCTGACACTTCAAGTGAAAATGAGTCAGGTGATTTTGCATCCGTTCTAAAAGACGATCAGGTATACGGCCGTTTTGTACCGGCACTGATTTTATCGGTTAATGATGATATTTCTGAAAACAAAAATGAAAAGTCGATAGAAAATGCTGCTGTACCAGAAGATAATCGTTCGGCGATAGCACTCTTAAAAGATGGCGCTCAGGTGCGCATTCCATGGAGTGGTATAAAGTGGGCGCGTGAATATGTCAGTGTAAATCGTGTTGGTGACGAATTACAAGTTGTATCAGAAGTTATTAAACCGGGCGATGTTATCTGGTTAGCACAAGATGCAGTCACCGGTTGGAACCTGGCGCAAATACCTGAAGTGCAGGGCGCGCTGGTTTCGGTTAATCCTAATACTGGTGCTATCCAGGCGTTAATTGGTGGTTTTGATTTTGAACACAGTAAATTCAATCGTGTAGTGCAGGCAAAGAGACAGGCGGGTTCTGGATTTAAGCCTATTGTTTATGCCGCAGCACTGGATAAAAAGTACACGCCGGCAAGTCTAATTAATGATGCCCCTGTGGTGTTTGAAGATTCAGCACTGGAAGGTGCGTGGCGTCCTGAAAATTACAGTGGAAAAACATTTGGCCCAACACGTTTACGTAAAGCATTGTATAAATCCAGAAATCTGGTTTCGATACGTATCCTTCGTTCGATTGGAATCAAACATGCTACACAATATGCCAAGAATTTTGGCCTGGACAGCAGTAAATTACCCTATGACCTATCGTTGGCATTAGGCAGCGCTGAACTTAGTCCGTTACAGATGTCGCGTGTGTATTCTGTGTTTGCTAATGGTGGTTATCTGACTAAACCTTATTTGATACAGCGTATCGAAGATGCGGATGGCAGCACTTTGTTTGAAGCTGACCCCGCCGTCGCTTGTACTTCATGTGTCATACAGGAGCAAAAATGGTCGACAGAAATTGTTGAAGAAGAAACGTTGGCTCGATTACCTAAACAGGCAGAACGAACACTGGAGCCTCGTTTGGCATTTCAAATGAATTCTATGTTACAGGATGTAGTGCTGCGTGGCACCGGTCGTCGTGCCCTGGCATTAGGAAGAAAAGATTTGGCAGGTAAGACCGGTACCACAAATGATCAACGTGATGCCTGGTTTAATGGTTATAACGCGGACCTGGTCACAACAACATGGGTGGGTTTTGATCAACTTAAACCACTCGGCAATAAAGAATTTGCCTCCCGAGCGGCATTGCCGATATGGATTGATTATATGAAAGTGGCATTGGCCGGTAAACCTGATAAACAACTGGCACGTCCTGATGGTCTGGTGACCCTGAAGATAAATGAAGAAACCGGACAGGCTGCTACGGACGCAGATGTGAATGCTGTTTTTGAAATATTTAGAAAAGAAAAAGTACCAACTTCGGGTTCTGCTTCACCCGTGAAGACGACTGAAAATGGTAAAGATGCTGCGGCCATTCCTGAACAGTTGTTCTAGGGTAATTAATCAGCGTTACCCTGGTTAATTATTTTTTAGGAAAGGCACACCGATATTTAAGTAGAAGGCAGATTCACCTTTATCAGTAGCGCCGATGGCAATGTAGATGGGGCCTAGAAATGTATCTGCCCCAATAAATACACTGCCCGCCAAACGTATATTTTCAGTGTTTATATCACTTGCTTCAAGCCAGGCATTACCTGCTTCAAGTGAGAAACCGGTATAGATGGGGAAAAATGTAATATCACCCAGGCGTCGGTAAAACACGGCTTCGATTAAACCAAAATGTTGGCCAAATAACTCATTTCGTACTGTGCCGGAGAGTTCGAGGTAGCCCCCACGAAAGAGCAATTCATTAGCTGGTTTATTATCAAGTGAAACATTGTCCAGCGTAGTTTCAAATAAGGCACGGCTAAATATTGTATAGCGACCGAAGGTGCCGGCGCCACCGAATTCGAATTTCATTTGTCTAAAATCGTTGTCGGCGCCTAAAGTTTTGCGATTGTCACGGTAACTGATGGTGCCGAATAAACCGGAGTTGGGAAAGCTTAAATTATCCAGAGAGTCATGGAATAATTTTACAGTGTAATAACTTTCAATGAAGCTAGAATCGCCATCAATTTCAGGTCCGGTTACAGCATTTATTTTGCCATCGTTATAACTCAGCCCTAAACTTAGTTCGGTTGTTTGTTTGTAAATCTTCCCCGTTGTTAAAGTGATAAAGCTACGGTTGAAACGTTGTAGGCTTTCAATTTGGCCATCGATCAGGGTTGGAACGATGCTTGTATTTATTCCTGCTTTAGCAGAAACAAAATAATCAAGTTCTGCATTTAATGGCTGATAGAGTTCAGCATTGACCTGGGGTTCGCTGCCTACCGATCCGATAGCGCGAAATTCACCTGCTAGACTGTTCAAATTATTTTTATTATATGAGACGTAGTAATTGTTAATTGATTGAATTTCGATAGCCGTTTCGATCGCAAAGCCAAATTGAAGGTAACTGTGAGCCCATTGTCGATCGCGAACATAAACAATAAGACCTGTTTGATCATCTCGTTTTTCGACTGAGTAGACTACGGAGCCTGAGTAATCAAGTCCGTAGATATAGGATAAATCTTGTTCCAGCTGTGCAATATCCAGAGGTTCACCTATTTTCTGGTGTATGCGAACCCGCATGATTTCATCTCTTAAACTGGTTTTATTGTTGATCTCGATAAAGTCGATAACAGGACTTTTATTGGCGACTACGGGCAAGTTTGAATGGTAAGCTGAATAGTCATCAATAGAAATTGATAATTGCTTGATGGACGATAGCTTTTTCATCGCAGCAAGCTCGCCAGCTTTTATGAGGATTTCATGTTTTTCAAAATCAGAAGAAGAGACCTCTTTTTCACCCGGAATGATTAGAACATCTTTTCCTTTTAATGTTTTAAGCTCTATATTTGCAATACGGCGAGTGAGAATGGTGGTGAGTTGACCGGCGACATCGATGCCGGATTTGATGTCTTCTTTATCAGCAAGCGGTTCACTAACATCGACGACAATTACAATATCCGCCCCCATGTCGCGCACTATATCGATGGGGATATTATTCGCAATGCCACCATCTACCAGTAATGTATCGCCTATGGTGATAGGTGGTAAGGCGCCTGGAATGGACATGCTCGCACGCATGGCACGAGCGATATTGCCGCTTTTAATAATAAAGGGCTCACCATTTTCAAGATTGGTTGCTATGGCACGGTACGGGATTTTGAACTTGTCGAAGTCTTCTATTTGAAAGCCTGAGTAGGCTAGCCGATCCAGCGCTAATTCTATCTGTTGGCCCTCTATTAAGCCCGGTGAAATCTGTAAGCCATCGTCTGTTATGCCAACGCGATGGATATTGTAGAAATCAAAATCATCCTGTTTGCGTCGAAAGGATTTGTAGTCACGATTAGCAAAATCATCAAATACGTCTTCCCAGGCAATGCCTTTGACACCATTTTCAATTTCCTCTGGTGTTAGACCTAAAGCGTAGAGGCCGCCAACAATGGATCCCATGCTGGTGCCGACAACAAAATCAATCGGCACATTGTTTTCTTCTAAAACTTTTAATACACCAATATGGGCAAAGCCGCGCGCGCCACCGCCGCTGAGCACCAGGCCAATTTTTGGACGTTTATTGTTTTGTGTTTTTGATTCGGATAAATTGTTTTTCTGATCAGCACTAACAATGGCTTGTTGAAAGTAGAAAAAAATTAGCAGGACGAATGAAAATTGTTTTGGATTAAGGCATTTGTGAAGCGGCATAATGTAATCATGTTTGATTAAATTAATCCAGAGTATAGCCAAACTGCGGAGTTCGTGTTTGGCTTTCTAAAACAGAATTATTCGTGGTATTGCGCGCTGATGTCATGCACTGCATCAACTAAAGCCGCTACATTTTCGGGTGTGATGTTAGGCGTGATGCCGTGGCCTAAATTAAATACGTGACCATTGCCCTGACCAAATTCAGCCAGTATGCGACTGGCTTCCTGTTTGATAACATCAGGGTTCGTCGCCATGATGGCCGGATCCATATTGCCCTGTAGCGTAACCTTATCGCCGATAAGTTGACGTGCTTTATTGATATCGACAGACCAGTCCAGGCCAACGCCATCACAACCGGTATTGGCAATTTCTGGTAGCCACATGCCACCGCCTTTGGTGAATAAGATGACAGGGATTTTTTGTCCGTCTTTCTCACGTATTAACTGGTCAACAATTTTTTGCATATAGGCCAAAGAAAACTCTTTGTAATGAGGTGTAGTCAGTGCACCACCCCAGCTGTCAAAAACCATAACTGCCTGTGCGCCCGCTTCAATCTGTGCGTTTAGATAAGTAGCAACAGAATCAGCCAGCTTGCTCATCAATAAATGTGCAGCGGTTGGGTCTTCAAATAGAAAGGCTTTAATTTTAGAGAAAGTTTTACTGCTGCCACCTTCAACCATATAAGTGGCGAGGGTCCACGGGCTACCCGCAAAACCGATTAATGGGACTTGTCCGTTTAGCTCTTTTCGGATTAACGAAACGGCATCCGTTACATACGATAATTTATCGGCAGGATCTGGAACAATTAGCTTTTTGACATCGTTAGCAGAATCGATGGTTCGTTTGAATTTTGGGCCTTCACCTTCAGAAAAATATAAACCTAAACCCATGGCATCAGGAATAGTCAAAATATCTGAGAATAGAATCGCAGCATCAAGATCAAAGCGGCGCAATGGTTGCAGCGTGACTTCGCATGCCAGTTCAGGCGTGCTGCATAAGGTCATAAAATCGCCGGCTTTAGCACGTATTTCACGGTATTCAGGTAAATAGCGACCAGCCTGACGCATGATCCATACGGGTGTACGGTCAACGGGTTGACGTAGTAATGCTTTGATAAAGCGGTCGTTAACGAGACCGTTTGAAGATTGCTCTTTAACTGTTGCGTTCATTTAATCTGACTGGATAATGTTAGCGATACGGTTGATGGCTGCTAATTTTTATTTAACTAGAACTTAATATAGATTTGATACGACCACTGACTTCGCCCATATCGGCGCGTCCTATTATTTGTGGTTTAACCAGACCCATGACTTTGCCCATATCTTTAATTGAGTTGGCACTGGTCTGTTCGATAGCCTGATTGACGATAGTGTCGATCTCTTCTTCACTTAGTGCCTGCGGTAAGAATTCCTGAATAATATCAATCTCGAAACTTTCCTGTTTAATCAGGTCATCGCGCCCAGCTGTTTTAAATTGCGAGATAGATTCGCGGCGCTGTTTAACCATCTTATCGAGGATGGCAATCACACGGGCATCATCAAGCTCAATACGTTCATCGACTTCAATCTGTTTCATCGACGAAGTCATTAAGCGGATAACAGCAAGGCGCTGTTTTTCACCGGCTTTCATTGCGACGATGGCGGCATCCTGAATTTGCTTCTGTAGGTCACTCATTCGTTTATTCTTTTTGGTCTGACACCTGCTTAAGTCAATTCTAAATTAAAGAATTGGTTTAAGCGCTTATGTGCCGAGATAATCAATGGGTGGATAATAATTTCTACGGATATAACTAACGAAGAAACTTAACGACGACGCTGATGTGGCGAACGTGAGAATTTATTACGTTCTTTCGATAATTTTTTAAGGTGTCGTTTAACTGCCGCAGCTGCTTTACGCTTGCGCTCAGTTGTTGGTTTTTCGTAAGCTTCACGTTTGCGAATTTCGGTTAAAACACCGGCTTTCTCACATGAACGTTTGAAACGGCGCAAGGCGACATCGAACGGCTCGTTTTCTTTAACTCGTATTGCAGGCATAGTGCTCTCTACTAATAAATTCTAAAATTATGTTTTGACAAATGTGTCTTGGCTATTTGTATTTTTAAATCGAAATAACCGGTACAACAAAAAACCGCATCGACTGCGGTGAATCGAGTATTATATCTCATTTTTTAGATAAAACCAAAAGCCTGTTTGAGGTTTTTGGTTGATTAACCGGTAAAATTGTAAAATAATGATTGTTTTAGGCATTGAAAGCTCGTGTGACGAGACAGGTCTTGCCCTGTTTGACAGTGAAAAAGGTTTGTTAGCCCACACTTTGCACAGTCAAGTTGAGGTTCATGCTGAGTACGGTGGTGTTGTGCCAGAACTGGCTTCACGTGACCATATTCGTTATCTGTTGCCATTGATGGAAGCGGTATTTCAGCAGGCTGATATCGAGAAAACGTCTATTGATGGTATCGCTTATACCGCCGGTCCGGGTTTGATTGGCGCTTTGATGTCGGGTGCCGCAGTTGGGCGTTCATTGGCGTGGTCATTGGGTATACCGGCAGTAGAAGTTCATCATATGGAAGGGCATTTATTGGCACCGATGTTGGAAGATGAAACCCCTGAATTTCCTTTCGTGGCGCTACTGGTTTCAGGTGGTCATACCTTGCTGGCCTATGTGAGAGGCATTGGGCAGTATGAGTTATTGGGACAAAGCCTTGATGATGCAGCGGGTGAAGCCTTTGATAAAACTGCGAAACTACTAGGTTTAGGTTATCCCGGTGGCCCCGCGTTGGCTGCCTGCGCTGAGCGTGGTCATCATGGGTGTTTTAAATTTCCAAGACCAATGATAGATCGCCCCGGACTGGATTTTAGTTTTAGCGGCTTGAAAACGTTTGCCCTGAATACCATGCAAAAAGTGGCAAAAGACGGAACCAACGAGGGTAAGTTGTCGCAGCAGAACAAAGCGGATATTTCACTGGCTTTCGAAGAGGCCGTGGTCGATACTTTAAAGATAAAATGCCGTCGAGCACTCGAGCAACAGCAATGTACCAATCTGGTTATAGCCGGGGGCGTCGGGGCGAATAAACGTCTGCGTTCAGAATTAGCCAATATGATAAATCAACTGGATGGCAAGCTGTTTTATCCAAGAGTGGAATTTTGCACTGATAATGGTGCCATGATTGCACAGGTCGGTTGTTTTCGACTGATGGCGGGGCAGACGCAACCATTAGAAATCGATGCCAGAGCGCGTTGGTCCATGCAGGAACTAGAGGCTATTTAAAATGTATTATCTGGGAGACTGTTTCCGGTCAGATGCTGATGTTTAAAGAGTTAAGATTAAAGGCCTGAACCACAGAGGCGCAGAGAAAAATTGATTGTTATTGATGTGAATGAACTTCGTCATACCGTCTAGAAACATGCCGGTATGACGTTGTTTTTATAATCGTATTTATTTTCTCTGCGTCTCCGCGGTGAAAGGCTCTAACGCTTTTGACTGTCCGCTAAGAGTCAAAAGTGACCACTCTATATCTTAAGTGATTGTCAGATTAGGTTTGAGCCACTGTATTTAAGGTGGGGTTTATTTTGTGCTTTTGCCAATCTTGGCTTCAGAGCCTTGCAGCAGCGATTGAATGTTTCTTTTATGTCGCCAAAAAACGAATACACCCATTAGTGTAATAGCGCCGGTCAACTCAATGGATTGAGTAATAAACCAAAGTATTATCGGTGTCATAAAAATTGAGATCAGGGCAGCTAACGAGGAAATTTTCAATAGTTTTGCAATGACTAACCAGGCGGCAAGTGCAATAAGGCCAACCTGCCAATGTATTCCTAAAATTACGCCGTAATAAGTAGCGACACCTTTGCCGCCTTTAAAGCCATAATAGATAGGAAATATGTGTCCCAGCAGTGCGAATAGGCCGACCAGCGCAATCGTTAATGGTGCCGCCTGAAGTTGAATCGTCACTAAAACAGGAATTAAACCTTTTAAAGCATCACCGATTAAGGTGATAACAGCGGCCTTTTTACCACCATGGCGCAATACGTTGGTTGCGCCGGGGTTATTGGAACCGGTGTTACGTGGATCTTCGATGCCCATGACTCTACACGTTGCGATAGCAGTCGAAAATGAGCCAATTAAGTAAGCGATGCCAGTAAATAACAGAGTGTTAAAATTCAGTTCCATGATTTTGGTATTGTTAATCGGTATCAGTAAAAAATTCAGTTGGATAGCTTACCGCAGGTGTTGGTAAAATACCCCGTAATTCGAAGTGAATAATTGAGAATTTAATAATAATAAATTTATAAATATGCGTGATTCAGTAACATGTATTTTCGTCCACGGCTGGGCAATGAACAGTGCAGTGTGGGATGATTGTATCGAACAATTGCCTGACTGGATAAAAGTCATCGTGGTCGATTTGCCCGGTCATGGAACCATGTCGGAAGTGTCAGTGCAATCGCTGGACGATTATGTGCAGGCCTTAGTGCCGTTGGTGCATCAACCGGTGATTTGGGTTGGCTGGTCATTGGGCGGGCTTGCCGTATTGCGTTTGGCTGAACTGTATCCTCAACGGGTTGCCGCGGCATTACTAATGGCAACCAATCCTTGTTTTGTTCGTCAGAAAAACTGGTCGTGTGCGGTGGAAACGCAGGTTTTTGATCGGTTTGCGACTGATCTAAATAAAGATCAGGGTAAAACTATACGTCGATTTTTGGCACTGCAGGTAAAGGGATTAAGCAACGGCTTGTCAGTGGTTAGAAAACTGCAACGTAGCATTCGGTCACGTGGACCTGCCTCAACACAGGCATTGGAATCTGGTTTAGAGGTTTTAAAACAAACCGACCTAAGGCAAGCTTTAAAATTGATTAATAGCCCGTTACACTGGTTGCTAGGTGCAAAAGATAGTCTGGTACCTGCCGCGTTGGCGCAGGAATTAATACAACAATATCAGCAGGAAAATGTGGTTTTGCTTGAGCATGCCAGCCATGCACCGTTTATGTCACACCGTGATGATTTTGTTGCGCAGTTAATCAAAATAGCGGAGCAACGACGTGCTCAAATTTAATAATTAATCAGATGCTTCTTAATAAGCTGTGTCGAGTAAGTGTATGAAACAATCTTCAGTAGCAGTAGATAAAACATCAACTGTTATGCAACAGACATTTGATCAAGCCCGAGTTCGTCGCGCCTTTGATCGCGCAGCTAATCGTTATTCGCAACACGCGGTATTACAGAATGAAGTCTGTCATCGTTTGCTGGAAAAATTGGATGTGGTCAAAATAAATCCAGACTATATTCTGGATGCCGGTGCGGGTACGGGAGCGGCGTTACCTGATTTATTTGAGCGATATAAAAAAGCCCAACTAATCGCGCTGGATTTATCTGAAAATATGTTGGCTCAAAGTGCGCAACACGGCAGTTTATTGCGCTCACCGCATCTGGTTTGTGCAGACATTGAAAGTTTACCGTTTGCAGATAACACGTTCGATTTAGTTTTTTCCAGTTTAAGTATGCAATGGTGTAACGATCTTAATGCTGCATTTCTTGAAGCGCGGCGTGTACTAAAACCGGGTGGATTATTTGTTTTTGCCACATTTGGTCCCGATACATTAAAAGAGCTTCGTGCCAGTTGGGCGTCAGTAGATAAAGCTAATCACGTTAACCAGTTTATCGATATGCATGATATCGGCGATGCACTGTTACATGATCGGTTTGCCGAACCGGTGATGGAAGCGGAAGTAATCACAGTGACTTACGATACGGTCGATGAAATCATGCATGATCTAAAAGCGATTGGTGCCAACGTCACAGCAAAAAAGTTACATAACAATGTGGCTGGGCTTAGTGGAAAAACAGTATTAAAACGTGTGCGCCAAAGCTATGAGCAGTTCAGAAAAAATGATGTCTTACCTGTGAGTTATGAAATTATTTACGGGCACGCCTGGAAGCCGACACTTGAGCAGGATGGCAATCGAGATAGTAATCATCAGTTCGTCAACTTCTCGCGTTAGAGTATCCCTAATATCATCAATGTATCGCTGGCGGCAGGGCGTTGTCTGTCATTACTGTTAACTGCCACACATTATCCGTAAATGGTTATGAAATAACCATTTTATTATTACCATTTGCCTTTCAAACAGTAAAATTATCGCTAGAATAGAAATGCTTATATCAATAAATGGCTGAAGAAATTCAACGAGTGCTCATATGCGATTGCTAACCCCGTTATACAGGATGACTGGAATATTCTCAGGACGAACCGTTCTGTCCACCTTACTGACACTGTTTTTGTTGTTTATGGTTGCATCGTGTTCACGTGATGGCGATGTTGAAGTTGATGCGTCAATTAAATTAAATGAGCCAAACAGTTTTGCAGCATTTATCAATCCACTTGCGGGTCTGGCTTCTGGCGATTATGTGATTGAAGTCAACACCGATACAGCTGGTGATGCCGGTAGTTTTACCTTAACGGTTTCTTATGACGGCGGCACCGAAGAAGAGTTTACGGGTAGTTGGACGGCAACGACTAGCACACGTAATATTGATATAACCCTGTATACGGCGGGTGGTGTCACTATTACGTTGACATCATCAGTTGAAAATAATCTGCGACTATTGCATTCGAATGGTTCTGTTATTGCGACAGCGGGTGCGATTGCAACGGGTGATTCAATCATATCGCTAGAAACTTCACGTATCGATTCGGCTGCTTATGGTGCCGCTTATTATGCGACGATCGATCCAACGAGTGTAAAAGATACGCTGGAAAAATGGAAAGTGGAGAATGGCTTTTATGATGTCGCAGCAGATAGAATTATTCAACCACGATTTCGTGATACCAAAGATTTGGGTTACGGACGGGGTATGCGCATGTGGACGAAATCGGACGGCAGTCTGTATTTCTTTGTCGAGAACTTTCAGGTGCGAACGCTCCCTGGTGAGGCATATACCACATTAAATCTTGAAGCCTTATTGACGGATGCACGACAACATCATTTTGGTAGTAATGCCATCGAATTTAGTACTTACCCTTATGGCCCCGGCGAACCTTGTGGTTTTGATTCGACAGCTGCCTGTGCCATCAGCGACCCTAACCCACCAAAATTCAATAAATTTTTTACCTTTGATGCAACCTTGGGAAATCAAAAAGCTGAAGATCATGAAAATGAAACTCGACTGGACGAGGTCAATCTGGATGGACGTGGTGATAAAGCCATGCCCGGTGCCTGTGTGTACTGTCATGGAGGTACCTTACGACCACTGCGTGCTGACGGCACTTTCCGCGACAACACTTTAAACGGGACAGCGGGTAATGACATTGATGGCGATGTGAATGCCAAGCTGCAATTACTGGAGGTGCCGAGTCTGGAATACGGTGATTATTCGCCTTACACCAAAGCGGAGCAGGAACCAATTATCAAGCAGGTGAATCAGGCTATTTATTGTACCTATCCGAATCTGCCGGCTGCGGGAATTCAGGCTGCGTGTGCACAATTTTGTAATGATCCATCCAATACTGTGGATTGTGACGGTAACGGTAATAGTCTAGAAGCTATTCTAACTTGCAAGGATTCTGCAAATACTGTCGATTGTGATGGTTTAGGTAATAATCTGGCAGCTGTTCTGGTGGGTGGGAATACATTACAAGGTCAATGGACAGGTGATTTTGCGCGAGTTATGTCTGAGGGCTGGTATGATGATCCGGACGTCGTTGGTGCGTTTGATCGAGACACGTATAATGATGATTTCGTTCCTTTGGAATGGCGTCATACTACACCTACAATCGCAATTCCTAATCCACCTCCGCCTGGTTCTGAACAACTTTTTTTGGAAGTAGTGCAACCTTTTTGTTTTGTTTGCCATTCTCGAAGAGGGTCAAATCTAGGCAGTGTTGATACGCGCTCGACTGGAAAAGATATTGATTTCAATAGTTATGAAAAATTCATCAGTCACGCTGATCAGATAAAACTTTACGTCTTTGATCGCGGCATTATGCCATTATCACTACGTGGTTTTAATGCATTTTGGGATGAAGATAGTGATGCCCCTCAGATATTGGCAGCGCATTTGAATGGCGTGTTAGATGTCGATAATTTGATTCCGCTGAATAATGAAAATAAGGTGAATCTGCCTGGTGCCCCTGTCGCCGACGCTGGTCCAGATAGAACCACGACCTCTCCAGTGAGACTATTTGGCTCTAACAGTCGTTTCGTATCCAGTTATTTATGGAGTATTACTAGTGAACCAACAGGCAGTGACGCTGTATTAATCGATACCGCTACATCAAGACCGTTATTGACGACGTCTGTCGATGGTGATTACGAAGTTTCCCTAACAGCAACGTTTAATGGCGTGCTATCGACAGACGTGGTTCGTATCAAAATTGATAATGGTTTGACTAATGCTACGACGCCACTTGATCCTAAAACGCTTACTTTTGATGCTAACATCAAACCAATATTTGGTAATGCTGGCGGCAGCGATGGTCGAGAGTGTAATCATTGTCATTCTGTTGCTGGAGGCACGGGTACGCCAATACCTGGCGTGCCTGTTTACTGGAATGACGTTGATAACGATGCAGCCGATAGAACGTTTTATGAGGAAGTTTTAGCCAGGGTTGATTTCAATGATCCAGAAAACAGTTTGATATTAACCAAGCCGAGTAATGCTCACCATTATGGTGGTTTGCGAGGTGGCTTTGAAGTAAGTAACCCTGCAAACCGACAGAATTATGATTTGTTCCTTAACTGGATTATGGAAGGCGCACCAGAGAATTAGAATCTTTGTAATCCATTAAATTATCTGTTTGTATAACGACTAGTTTTTTCTGGTCGTTTTTTTTGGAATGGAATAAAGTTTGTCGGACGTTTTGGTATAAGACGGACTAACGAAGATTTCTGGTTACATGCAGACTGGTTTAACTAGCAGTATCGGCGGGAGCAGCCTGTAACGTCAGGTGTTTTTGATTTGAATTGTTATCAGGATCGTTATCAGAATCGATGAAGTGATTTAGAAGATTTTACCGCGGAGGCGCAGAGTTTTATTTTTATTAGTTGCGCCGTAGGCACTACTAATAAATCAAATTTTTTCTCTGTGTCTCCGCGGTGAAAATGGTTTAGTTCTTAAGCTTCAAAAGCAACGCGCATTTTACCCAGCGCGTTCTTTTCGATCTGGCGAATACGTTCAGCGGATACCTGATATTCATCAGCCAGTTGGTGCAGTGTTGCTTTATCTTCACTCAACCAGCGACGTGTGATGATGTCCTTGCTGCGCTCATCCAGTGTTTTTAATGAGTTTGCCATCAGGCTGAGTTCCTGTGAACGACTATCATCATGTTCCAGTTGATGTGCGGGGTCCATACCACCATTTTTTAGATAAGCAGCCGGTGTAAAATGCAACTCGTCATCATTGTCATTGGTGGGCGGATCAAACGTTACATCGCTACCACTCAAACGTGATTCCATCTCGAGTACGGTCTCAGGTTTTACGCCTAAGGTTTTCGCAACATCATTCACTTCTTCGGCTGAAAACCAACCCAGTCTTTTTTTAGAGCTACGCAGTTTGAAGAACAATTTACGTTGTGGCTTGGTAGTCGCAACTTTAACGATGCGCCAGTTACGTAATACGTATTCATGAATTTCTGATTTGATCCAGTGTACGGCATAAGAAATCAGGCGAACTTCGTGACTGGCAGAGAAGCGCTTAACCGCTTTCATCAAGCCGATGTTACCTTCCTGAATCAGGTCACTTAGCGGTAAGCCATAACCCGTGTAGCCGCGAGCAATTTTTACCACGAAGCGTAAATTAGACATAATTAGCTGCTGCGCAGCTGCAAGGTCGTTATCTTGCTCCAGGCGCACGGCAAGCTCGCGTTCATCCTCTGTGGATAACACGGGAATACCATGTATCTGTCGAATATACGCATCCAGATTGCCGGCACTTAAAGGCACGTTCTGTAAAACGGGAACCAAAGCTTTTGTCATGTTTTCTTTTCTCATGTAGTTATATTAGCAGTCTTTGGGTAAGAGTGCTAATTCGGAGAAAAGTTCAGTGAATTCAGACGGGTAAAGATGAAAAACGAACCGCAGAGGCGCTGAGACGCAGAGTTATATTGTTTGTTTATAGCAGCGAAGGTGCAATAAACGAATATTAAGGTTTTCTTCGCGCCTCAGCGCCTCTGCGGTTCAAAAGTTTTTAAAAGATGATTTCCTTGTATCCTATTGATAAATATAAAAATATCAACTGGGCTCGATGTCTTTGAGGTGGCGGCTGACGGCTATCCACGAACCAATTAAACCCAGTGAACAACTAAATAGCACCAGCAATAGCGTATCGCTGATTCCCAGACCACTCAGGCGAAAATCACTGTGATAGAGCAAAGCCAGCCTGTGAATCGGGTTCTCCATCAGTATGAGTGAAATTTGTGTGATAATCCACGCCAGCACGCCACCCGTCAGGCCATACCAGATACCGGTGTATAAAAACGGGCGACGAATAAAAGCGTCAGAAGCCCCGATTAACTTGGAAACCTCGATTTCTTCACGTCGGTTTTGAATATCCAGACGGATAGTATTGCCGATAATCAATAACACCGCGATAGCCAGCATGCAGCTGATTACCCAGATGCTTCGATTGGCAATTTCTAAAAAAGTATAAAGACGTTTAACCCACTGCACATCAAGCTGCGCCAGTTCGACCAGTTTATTTTTGCCGAGCTCCTTGACCAGCTGTGTGGTTTTATCTGGTTGATTCGCCGATACCTTGGGGTGTACAACCAGTACGATTGGCAGCGGGTTTTGGTTCAGGTGTTTGAGTGCATCGCCAAAGCCGGATAATTCTTTAAACTGATTTAGCCCCTGATCTTTGTCGATAAGCTCGATTTTTTTAATAGCGCTATGTTTTTGCAGGCGCTGCTTGAGTTTTACAGCTTCACGTTTTTCTACTTTAGTATGTAAAAATAATGAGATTTGAGTCGAACCGTCCCAGCCACTACTAAGTTGCCCGACGTTATCCAGGGCGATGTAAAGTCCCATCGGTAGCGCCAGTGCAATGGCGATGACGGCTGCCGTCATTAATGTGGCGATAGGCTGGGCGTAGAGACGTCCCAGACTCGCCAGGCTGACGCGCAGATGGTTACTGAAATAGGAGCTAAGCCGGTTTTTTTTCGGTGGACGATTGCGCATGGTTATTTTGTCGCACCGGCTGCGGCTGTGAAAGGCAAGCCATTATGATTGACCTGTCCATCTTTTAGCCCGATTACAGGTGAGCCCATTTGTTTAATGAGGTCCAGATCGTGGCTGGCGATTAATACCGTTGTGCCAACTTGATTGAAACGGGCAAATAATTGCATGATTTCTTTGGAGAGTTCCGGGTCAAGATTTCCCGTTGGTTCGTCAGCGAGCAGTAACAGTGGTTTATGCACAATTGCACGCGCAATACCAACACGCTGTTGCTCACCACCGGATAAGGTAATGGGGTCTGATTTTTCCTTACTTAATAGCCCAACTTGATTGAGTGCAGCGCGAACACGTTTATGAATTTCCTGATGACGGTAGCCTTGTATGATTAACGGCATGGCAACATTGTCGAATACCGGGCGATCATATAACAGGTGATGGTTCTGAAAGATAATGCCGATGTTTCGTCGTATGAACGGAATTTTTCGATTACTGATGTTGTTTAGATTAACGCCATCGAGAAAGATTTGACCGCGGGTAGGGCGTTCAATCATGGCGATTAATTTCAGCAGTGTACTCTTGCCTGCACCAGAGTGGCCGGTTAGATAAGCCATTTGACCTTTTTCCAGACGAAGGTTTATGCGACTGAGCGCATCGTGTCCGCCGGGGTAACGTTTGCTTATGTTATCGAAATGAATCATAGAGGCAGTAAATAGTTAGTAGTGTGTAGTGAATAGCCAGTTTTTTCAAGTTTGTGTTATTCACTATTAACTTTTCACTGATTTATTTCAGTAGTGCATCGACAAATTCAGTGGCATTAAAAGGCCGCAAATCATTTATGCCTTCCCCAACGCCAATAAAACGAACGGGCAGGTTCAGTGTTTTGGCGATAGAGAATAATATACCGCCTTTGGCTGTGCCATCCAGTTTGGTTACGGCTAAGCCGGTTAGCCCGACTGATTTATTGAATTGCTGAACCTGGTGTAATGCATTCTGCCCAAATCCTGCATCCATCACAATAAGCGTTTCGTGTGGTGCGGTGGCATCCAGTTTACCCAGTACACGTTTTATTTTTGCTAATTCGTCCATCAGGTTGTCCTGAGTGTGCAGGCGACCAGCCGTGTCGGCAATCACAATATCAATATTTTTTGAACTTGCTGATTCTACAGCGTCAAAGATTACCGATGCTGGATCCGCACCTGTGCCCTGACTAATAACCGGTACATCATTGCGTTGACCCCATTGTTGCAGTTGTTCGACTGCAGCGGCGCGAAAAGTGTCTCCCGCCGCTAAGATGACAGATTGGCCCTGCTGTTTGAAGTGATGTGCCAGCTTGCCGATACTGGTGGTTTTGCCCGCACCATTGATGCCGACGACCAGAATAACAAAGGGTTTGGCGGGTGTTGCTTCTATTGCAGTATTTAAAGGTTGCTCACACGGTTGCAAAATAGACTTCATGATTTCAGCAAGTTTGAGGTGCAATGAGTCAGCATCACTGATAACTTTTCGAGAAATATTGCTCTGCAATTCGTCGATGATAGTTGTGGTAGCATCTATACCAACGTCGGCGCTAATCAGGCGAGATTCGAGTTCATCTAGTAGGTTGTCGTCGATGGCTTTTTTGCCGAGGAAAAAATCGGCCATACCATCGGAAAATGTGCGTTTGGTTTTTTCCAGGGACTGGCTTAAATCAGCCGCATTGTTATTGTCCGAAGATGTGTCAACAGATACAACTTCAGCTTCTGGTGAAGTTTGAACGGGTTCCGGAGTGCTCGGTTGTTTTTTGTCTTTTTGCTTGCGGGTAAGAAAGCCAAACATGATGATTCGTGCAATGAAATTAATTGAGGTATCCTATCATTAGTTGTACCTCAGAGCAGTGTTAATAAGTAGCGATAATAATAAAAATGTGCAGTAGAGAAATAGTATGAAAATGAAGTTAATCGTAGGGCTGGTTGTGCTTTCAACTGTTGTAATCGGGCTGGTACTTTATAATAGCGGTGACGAACCAGCGAGTGAACAGAGTGAGGCAACGGTACAATCGTATACGCTGTCTAATGGTATGAAAGTTCTGGTAGTAGAAAATCATCGTGCACCGGTGGTGGTGTCTCAGGTCTGGTATAAGGTGGGCGCCAGTTACGAGCATGATGGTATTACCGGCGTCTCGCATGTGCTGGAACACATGATGTTTAAAGGCACTGAAAAACACCCGGCTGGCGAGTTTTCTGAGATTGTCGCGGCCAATGGCGGTGAAGAAAATGCGTTCACTGGACAGGACTACACCGCTTATTTTCAAAAAATAGCCAATGACAGGCTCGAGTTATGCCTGGAACTGGAAGCCGATCGCATGCGAAATCTGGTGTTCTCTGAGAAAGAATTTCTCAAGGAAATCGAAGTCGTGAAAGAAGAGCGCCGGATGCGTACCGATGATAAACCTACCGCGCTGACTTATGAGCGATTTAATGCTGTCGCTTATACCAACAGTCCTTACCGTCGGCCTATCGTTGGCTGGATGGAAGATCTGGATACCCTGACAGTGGAAGATGCGAGATTATGGTATAAAACTTGGTACGCACCCAATAACGCAACGTTGGTGGTAGCGGGTGACGTTCAGGCGGAGGATGTCTTTCAACTGGCTAAGCAATATTTCGGCCAGTTACCCACGTCGAAAATTCCTCAGTTAAAACCAAGGCGTGAAGCCAAACAGTTTGGTACGCAACGCGTCAGTGTCGAAGTGCCAGCAAAAATTCCTTATTTGATAATGGGTTATAAAGCCCCCGTTTTGCGCCGCAATGTAAACGATATTACGGTTGCGATGGAAGGTGAATGGGAAGTTTATGCACTGGAAGTATTAGCGGGTGTGCTCGATGGTGGTAGCAGTGCGCGGCTAAGCGATAACCTGGTGCGTGGTCAGCAGATTGCCAATAGTGCCAGCGCAGGTTACGGCATGACCTCCAGGCATGAGACCCTGTTTACTTTATCTGCTGTGCCTAATGATAATGTTGCGATTGAAGTATTAGAGTTCGCTTTACGTGAAGAAATCAATATCATCAAAACACAGTTACCTGACGATGCTGAGTTGCAACGCGTCAAGGCGCAAGTTGTAGCAGCACAGGTATATCAAAAAGACTCAACATTTTATGCTGCAATGGAAATTGGCATGCTGGATACCATCGGTTTGCCGTGGCAGATAAAAGATGAGTATGTTGATAAAATCTTAGCGGTGACAGCTGAACAAGTGCAACAGGTCGCCAATAAATATTTGACCGATGAACGTCTAACGGTAGCGGTACTTGAGCCATTACCCATCAATGGTGTGGAAGAGAAAAGTGAGCAAGAAATGAATGCCACAGCGGGTGGAGTAGATGATGCTCAGTAATATTTTTAACGTGAAACTTATATCAAAAAACCTCTGTTTCTCCGCTCTGGTTTTGATCAGTGTGGCTGCAAATGCCACGCCTGAAATTCAGACCTGGCAAACGGAGAACGGTGCAAAAGTATTATTTGTTCCAGCCAATGAAATTCCAATGCTGGATGTGCGCATCGTATTTGATGCGGGTAGTGCGCGTGACGCTGGTATCAGCGGTCTATCGACATTGACTAATGCTTTGTTGGCAGAAGGTGCGGCAGGGCAGTCGGCCAAACAAATTGCAGAAGCATTTGAATCAGTGGGTGCGCAGATTGAATATGGTGCGTCAAAGGATACCTCGCTGGTCGGCGTTCGCAGCCTGACCGAATCACAATATTTGACGCCGGCAATAAAAAGTTTAAAACAAGTATTAACGCAACCGGATTTTCCACAGAAAGCTTTTCAGCGCGAACTTAATCGCATGAAAGTTTCTGTGAAAGCGCGTCAGCAATCACCGTCTGCATTAGCCGGTGAAGCTTTTAATAAAGCTGTTTTTGGTAAGCATCCTTATGCTTACCCGTCGACTGGCACAGCTGAAAGTCTGGAAAGGTTAACGCTGGACGATGTGAAAAAGTTTTATAGACAATATTATGTTGCCGCTAATGCCACCGTGGTTATTGTTGGAAATGTTGAGCGTTGGCAGGCAGAAGAAATCGTGAAAGCAGTTGTTTCACCATTGCTGGTAGGTGAAAAAGCATCGGCACTGCCTGAAGTTAAACCGCTAACTGAAGCGAAAAAAATTGTCATCGACTTTCCCTCGGCACAGACGCATATATTTGTCGGACAGCCAGGCGTTAAGCGCGGCGATAAAGATTACTTCAGTTTGTATGTGGCTAACCATCCTTTCGGTGGCAGTGGTTTTACATCCAGATTAGTCGATGTGATTCGTGAGGATAAAGGGCTGGCTTACAGTGTGTACAGTTACTTCTCACCAATGAGGGCAAAAGGTGTGTTTGCTATGGGCATGCAGACTAAAACCGAACAGACAGAACAAGCGCTATCTCTGTTAAATCAGGAGTTGAAAAAATATGTTAACGAAGGCCCTGGGAAAGCGGAACTGGCAGCAAGTCTAAGTAATATCACAGGTGGTTTTCCACTAAAGATTGATAGTAACGGCAAACTGCTGGAATATATCGCGATGATAGGATTCTACGATCTGCCTGTCGATTATCTGAATCATTTTATTGAAAATGTCAGAGCGGTAGATGTGGATAAAATTAATGACGCGCTGACGCGTCGTTTACATCCTGACAAAATGGTAACAGTCATTGTTGGTAAGCAAACTAACAGTGAGTAGTTTATTATTTATCTCGTTCCCATGCTCTGCGTGGGAGTGCATAGGGTCGTGTGTCACCTTAAAGCTATGCACCTCCACGCAAAGCATGGGGTCGAGGTGAGTTGGTGGTGAAAACGAGTTCATGCAGAATTATCGGTGGTAACTGGCGTGGTCGCAAAATTAAATTTGATGACGCAGACGACCTGCGACCAACAATAGACCGAATTCGTGAAACGGTTTTTAACTGGTTGCAACCTTACCTAAACAAAAGTGTGTGTCTGGATTTGTTTGCGGGAAGTGGTGTGCTGGGTTTAGAAGCTTTATCACGTGGTGCGACTGAAGTCGTTTTAGTCGAAAAAAATAAAACGACAGCAAATAACATTAAGAAAAACCTATCTCAACTCAAGGCGTCTGATGCGGTTGTCTATACTGACGATGCGCTTAATTGGTTAAACGCTTCAGTTAAAAAACAGCATTTTAATCTGGTTTTTCTCGATCCACCATTTCATACAGATTTGCTGGAAAAAAGCACCATAACCCTGAATGACAGTGGTATTCTGGCGGATGATGCAATAATCTATGTTGAACACAATGCAAGTGAGAAATTTATAGCCCCTGAAAACTGGTCATGTTTAAAAGACAAATGTGCCGGTCAGGTAAGTTATAAATTATTTGAGCTTTTATAGCCGAGGTTAAGGTTAATATGTCAGTCATAGCGGTTTATCCGGGAACGTTTGATCCAATCACAAATGGTCATACCGATTTAGTGCAACGGGCAGCGGGTCTGTTTAACAAAGTGATTGTTGCCATTGCCGCGAATCCGGGTAAAACCCCATTATTTGATTTGCAGCATCGCGTCTCAATGGCGCAGACGTTATTATCAGTGCACAAAAATGTGGAGGTCTGTGGGTTTTCTGATTTGTTAGTTGATTTTGTTAAAGCGCAAGACGCAAAAGTTATCCTGCGTGGATTAAGGGCGGTATCGGATTTTGAGTATGAGATGCAATTGGCTAGTATGAATCGACATCTTGAAGATTCAGTGGAAACCGTTTTTATGACGCCCAGTGAAGAGACCAGTTTTATTTCAGCCTCGCTGGTTAAAGAGATTGCACTACACGGTGGTGATGTATCCAAGTTTGTCCATAAGGATGTTGTGGATGCGTTGAATACTATGAAAAGTAAAATGTGATGCTTTATTTAGAAAGAATATAGTTAAGTTATGGCGTTATTAATTACAGACGAATGCATCAATTGTGATGTTTGCGAGCCGGAGTGTCCGAATGAGGCAATCAGTCCCGGCGATGAGATCTACGAAATAGATCCGAATTTATGTACTGAATGTATTGGACATTTTGAGACGTCACAATGTGTGGAAGTGTGTCCGGTCGATTGTATCCCTCTCGACCCGAACCATTCTGAAACACAAGAGGAACTACTGGAAAAATATAAAATTCTTACGGGAAAATAATGATTTATTTCTTGGCTTCTATATGAAATCTTTGTACGTTATAGTTTCTGTCATCCCCGATAAAAGCGCTAGGGAATGACAAAATGAAAGAAAGCTTAGCCCTGTTTCGCATTGTGCGATATTCTCTGAATATTTAAATATGAAAAATTTTTCAACTATTTTTTTCCTTGTTTTCAGCCTGTTTTATTCTTTACAGGCTTGTTCTCAGGCACCTGCTGCAAACGTAACATCACAGGCAGCTGTTGCCAGTGCACATCCTCTAGCGACTCAAGCTGGGATTGATATTTTATCGCAAGGTGGCAATGCTTTTGATGCGGCTATTGCCGTTACTGCAACATTAGCTGTGGTTGAGCCTTACTCTTCAGGCATAGGGGGCGGTGGTTTTTATCTGTTGCATCAGGCAAAAAGCAATCGATATGTAATGATTGATGCCAGAGAGAAAGCACCATTACGTGCACACAAAAATTTATATCTAGACGCTGCGGGTAAGGTTATCCCCGATGCATCCATTACCGGTGCGTTATCTGCCGGTATACCGGGTATTCCTGCTGCACTGGTGCATCTGGCTAAAAAATATGGTCAATTGAAATTAGTACAATCACTTGCACCAGCTATTTTACATGCGCGCGAAGGTTTTCCTGTTGATGCATATTATCAGCGCATGGCAGGTTTCAGGTTAAAGGCATTGCAACAAAATCAAAGCGCCAGTGATATTTTCCTACAAGATAAAAAAGTTCCGAAACGAGATTACATTATTAAACAAACTGATTTGGCGAATACCTTGGAGCTAATCGCTAATTCAGGTGCCGCTGGTTTTTATGAAGGCGAACTGGCGACAAAAATGGTAAAGGATGTGCGTAAAAATGGCGGCATCTGGACCATCAAAGACCTGGCTACTTACGAAATAAAAGAGCGATCACCTGACGTCACTGTTTATAAGGGCATGAAATTGACGGCAGCGTCCTTGCCTTCTTCTGGCGGTTTAGTGCTGTCAGAAATTTTACGCATGCTTGCTGAATTAAATATTGAGGAGATGGATGAAACACAACGCATTCATCATATCGTTGAAACCATGCGTCGAGCTTATCGTGATCGTGCAGAGTATATGGGTGACCCTGATTTTATCGAGGTGCCAGTTGATTATCTAATTTCGGATTTTCATATTAAATTATTAGCTGCCAGTATTAGTCGACATCAGGCAACATTAAGTTCTTCATTGAAAGCCGTCGTGCAGCCAACCGGGGCCGGTACCGATACAACGCATTTTTCTATTCTTGATAAACAGGGTAATAAAGTTTCAGCAACCTTATCAGTGAATTATCCATTTGGTTCTTGTTATGTTGCTAAAGGCACCGGCGTTTTGTTAAACGATGAAATGGATGACTTCGTTTCTAAACCTGGCGTACCCAATGTTTATGGTTTGGTTGGTTCACATGCGAACGCGATTGAACCGGGTAAGCGCATGTTATCAAGCATGACGCCGAGTATTGTGGAAACAAAGGATAAAGTTGCTGTGATAGGCACACCAGGTGGTAGTAGAATTATTACCATGGTGTTATTGAGTGTTTTGGATTTTTATCGAAATAAAAACGCAGCAGAAATTGTTAATGCCGGGCGTTTTCATCATCAATATTTACCGGATGAAATATCTTATGAACCAGGTGTGTTTGATGAAGTTAAAGTAAAAGCATTGCGCGCATTAGGGCACAAGGTGAGAGAATTGGATAGTGAATATGGGAATATGCATATTATCCTGATGGATAAAAAAACAGGAAAAGTTCAAGCAGCGTCAGATGCGCGTGGTATAGGTAGTGCGATAGTTTTGCCTTGATGTCCGTAGTCGGCTCGGAGCGACAGTCAAAAGAGTTAAAAATTTTTACCGCAGAGACGCAGAGTTGTATATTTTCTCTGCGGTTCAATCTTTTGACTTTAGGTTGTTAAAACGTCAGCAAATGACCGTAAATTGACTATTCAAGTCCAAAACTTTTTCTTCCCTGTCCTGAAGTAAAAGACTCTGCGTCTTTTGCTTTTTCAATGGTGCGGATTAGATGTGTTTTTTCTTGTTCAGACATGCCGCGGTTAATGTATCGATCAGCTGATTTTAAAATTTCTTCAAGGTATTTAATTCGATAGTTATGGCTCAATAACGACTTTGCGACAAAGAAAGGGTCGATTTTTTTGTCACGCATTTGAGCGGCCATTTTCAAAGCAGTTTCGAGTTCTTCTTCGCTAGGTTTTGACATGATTTTATGTTTTTATTTTTATATACTTTGACTTATAACCTAATTCAGATATTTTTCAAGTGTAAATTGAAGTGTTTCTAAACTTACCGGTTTTGTTATCTGCTCATCCATGCCTGCCTTTAAACATTTTTCTCTTTTTTCAGGGAATGCATCGGCGGTAAGAGCGATGATTGGAAGTTGACTGTTGCCGCGATTACGAATAATTTTTGCGAGTTTGTAGCCATCAACCAGTGGCATATTGCAGTCGGTCAATAATAGTTGGTAGTCATTATTAATCATTATATTAAGCGCTTCCTGTCCATTTTTTACCAGATCGGCTTTGTAACCTAAAGCGTCAAGTTGGCTCATTATTAGAGTCTGATTAGTTGGGTTGTCTTCTGCGACTAGAATGCTGTGACTGGCTTTTGCAATGTTTTCAAACTCTGTGTTCGTAAGTAGAGGTTTGCTCTTGCATTTAGCGGCAGTCGTTTTGGCGAGTTTTCCTGTTAATTCTATCCAGAACTCACTGCCTTTATTTAACGTACTGCTCACACCTATTGTACCGTTCATCATTTTTACAAGTTGCTTACTAATAGATAATCCAATGCCTGTGCCTTCGATATTGTTTGTGGCGTTTAATCGATTAAATGCCTGGAATATTTCAGGTAATAACTTTTTAGAAATACCTTTGCCGGTATCAATTACGCAGATTCGGATAATGTCACTATCTTTTTGTATAACTTTTAAACTGACTGAACCATTTTTAACATTGTATTTAATCGCATTACCAAGCAAATTTAGCATGACCTGTTTTAGTCTGGTGTAATCGGCTATAACATAACCATCAGTTTCCGATGTTATGTCCAATGTAAGATTATTATGTTCTATCAGGGGCGTAATCATAGCGCTACATTCTTCAAATACATCTGAGAGCGTAACTTGTTCCATCGAGAGTTGTAGATGACCTTTTTCTATTCGCGCAAGATCTAATATTTGATTAACCAGTTCGAGTAATAAGTTTCCGGCACTAGCAATTTCACTGATATGAGATTGTTGTTTATCTGTTAAATCTTTTTCGTATTTTAATAACTGAGTGAAACCGAGGATGGCATTTAAGGGGGTTCTTAGTTCGTGCGACATGCTCGAAAGAAAATCGGATTTTGCCTGATTGGCTTTTTCAGCTTCATCTTTGGATTTGATTATGGCTAGTTCGTTTTGTTTTTTGTCCGTGATATCGAGTGCCATAGCAGCGATGCCGACGATTTCATTGTTTTCACCGGTCAGTGGTGTGACGAACCATTCGCAGAATATTATGGTGCCATGTTTGGTTTTATTCTCAATGGTTGTGCCAATGACTGCTTCATAATTTAATAATCGTTGCCATAGTTTTTCAGTTTTTTCGGAAGTGTCGCGCGTTAAAATTAGGCGCATGACGTTTTTATCAATTGCTTCATCCTTGGTGTAACCAAAGATGCGTTCTGCAGCTTTATTCCATTCGGAAATGTTAAAGTCGATATCGAATTCGATGATCGCGAGTGGGGTATTCTGCAGATGCAGGGCTTGTTTTTGATGCATTAACTCGATTGCCCGCTCTCGGTTATCGGCCTCGATTCGCAAGCGAATATTCTGTTGTGTATTGTTGAAAATACGCCTACCAGCCGATAGTGAGAAAAAGATAAATACACATAGCACAAATGAGGTCGCATTTGAAAAGTTTTCAGCATTAGTAGCGGTGACAAGTCTTAGAATCAATAAAATACTAGAGGGAAGTAAGAACAGTGCCATAGTTTCCCAGCGATAGGATAGGGTAGATAAAGATCCGGCGATAACACCAACCTGGCAAACAATAATGAAAGCGACATATTCGATATTGTCAGAATAGCCTAACCAGGGCAGTAGTCCCCAGCAGCAGCCACCGATACCTGTTCCGATAAAAAAGCGTGTCCGCCAACCACTTTTTAACTGTTCTTGTTTTGTACATTTTAAAAAACGAAAACTTTCGATACTACGTAACAGTAGTACCACACTGATAGATATCAGCCAGATATTTAAATTGATCTGTGAGGTAGCGTGTCCCAGTAATACATAATAAATAATAAAAGCGATAACGATGGAAGCGGTGTAGGAAAACGGCGTGCCGCCGTATAGAAGCCTGATTTCTTCTAGTTTAATTTGTTGATCGAGCTGATTTGAGGTTTGCTTGTTTTGATGTTCCATAGTCTAACGTAGTGCCGGTGCAATGCTTTTGATAGTGGATGCAGTAATTGTTGTTTAACTTTACTGAATTATATACAGGCTGGCTATTTTTTTTACGTCTACAAATTGATTAGGTTTGGTTGATTGGGATGGGTTAAGTTGGTTTTGTCGCGTAATTGGTGAATTTGTGAGCTAGCCACCAAAATAAGGAAATAATAAGGGTAATTATTCATTTCTAGCTGAAAGCTACCCGAAAATTGACTATATATTAACTCTATATAGTCGTCATTTTTTTACTCCTTCATTTTCTGAGGACAGTATTTTGAAACAAGTTCGTTGTTGTCTTAATTTTAAGTTGAAGGAGTCTATCCTGATGTTTGTAGGTTTCTCACTTTTTTGTGTGAGTACGCTGGTTGTAGCCTCTGTTTCGCTGGACAGAACCATAAAGGAAAAAGGGGATGAATTGGCTTCAGTGTCGGTGATGTTGGAAGGGAACGAAGGTCGGTTGCTGGTATTAAATAAAGACAGTGCTGTGTTAACAGAATATAAGGGAAAAGCGGGGATCCAATATAAACTATTAAATAAAAAAGTATTTGAATCAGAAGATGTGCGTGGTCTGGCACGTTTGGATGAAAACCGATATTTGGTCTCCAATGTGGATGATAATGCGATAGCCATTATTGACGCTGAAGGAAATTTAATTCAGAAATTTGGCGAAAGTGGTTCCAACGAAGGTCAATTGGACAGCCCTACAGGTATCGACTGGTCACATAATGGACGTTTGTACGTCGCTGATAAGGGTAATAACCGAATTTCAGTATTTGGCCTTGATGGCGTATTTATTAAATCGATGGGGCGAAGAGGCCTAAAAGAGAGTAGGCGACTCGAAGAGCCGGAGCAAGTTTTTGTCGATTTGAAGGAACGGGTATACGTTCTGGAAAAACGCGATAACGGCATCGTGACGATTTTCAATCATAACGGAAAACTATTACAACGAATCAATAATAAAGCATTTAACAAGATTGCCAGTGGTGATACCGAGATCATTACCATAACCATTGATGATAAAGGACTGTTGTATGCAGCTGATAGAAAAAATGGGCGTATTCTGCAAATAGATTGGCAAACAAAAAAACTGGTTTCAAGTTTTGGTAGCAAGGGAGATCAGCGTGGTCAGTTTGAAGAGGTCAGTGCCATGGTTGTACTGCCAGGGAATAAAATTGCGGTAGCCGATGGCGAAAATAAAAAAATTGAAATCTATCGGCTCGCTGAGAATAAGGTAAAAGATTTAGATAAATTTTATCTACCGACCGTTGCCTATGAACGTTCGATAAAGCTTAATTGCAGTATGGCTTATCGTTTACGTGGAGGCAATGTCTTATGTCTGGATTCTGATAATGGCAAGGTGAGCACGTATAAGAGCTCTGGGAAAAAAGCAATTGATTTTGAGGGCGAGTTTTCTGACATAAAAGGTGCCGCAATCGATGACCAGACGGTTGTTTTACTTGATGGAGAAAAATTAAAATTTTACAAACTTGATGGCAAGATGCGATTTGAAGTGGGGAGTTCAGGTGATGCGGATGGTAAGTTCGATTCGCCGAAAGGATTGTTTTTAACCAAAGATAAAGTCTATATCGCAGATACCGGTAATCAGAGAGTTCAGGTTTTCTCTCGTGATGGTATTTATCTGAATAAAATCAGTAACCCCAAAAATTCTGAAAAAATCATATTTCAGGAACCGGCTAGAGTGGCGGTCGATAACAGTAATAATATGTTTGTTCTCGATAAAGAGGCTAAGCAGGTACTGGTATTCGGTCCCAATAGAAGTCTTCTGTATCGCATCGGTGGTGACCTAAATCAGGAGGAAGAAGAAAATAAAATTCTTGATGAGGTTTATACTGAGTTATATGACATCGCTGTTGATGGCGATGGCAATCTATACGTACTTGCGGGTATTGAAGGTAATGATACAACGATTCAGGTGTTTAATGGCCCAACTGAAATTGTTTCCTTTGGTGCACATGTTGAAGGACGCGTTGGATTAAATGAACCCGTTTCAATTTCTATTCCGCCTGCAAATAAAACCATAGTCAGTGTTTTCGACAGAAAGCTGAAAGCGGTTAAAAACTATAAGTTCAAACAATTGCCACCCAAACCCGGTGGTTTGAAAGTTCGTGGTGCTATTAAAAATATACAGCTGAGTTGGGATAAAGTGCCCGGTAGTTATACCAGTCGATATAAAATTTACGGCGCGCGTGAAAAAAATGGCGAATTTAAATACCTGACCGATGTTGCCGGTTTAACCGCAACCATAGAAAATAAAGGTTCGTTTACTCCGCGTTTTTATCGTATCAGTGCGGTAACTGGCTTTAGTGTTGAAGGTGAGCCTTCAAATATTCGTGAAGATGTTTTCCAGTCAGGTTACAACCGTTATAAAGATGGTAAGTATAAAGAAGCGTTAAAGATTTTTTCTGCATCATATAAAAAAGACAAGACACATGGTGGTGTTGTTAAGTACCTAGGTCTCATCTCGTTAGAACTGGATGATATAAATGGTGCGTTGGCATATTTTGCCGAACTTAGTCAGATTGAAGGTTTTGAGGTAGAGGCTAATAACCTGCAAATTAAAGCGTTGGTAGAAAATCATGAATTTGTTTCAGCGAAAGCAGTTATTGATAGATTAATTGATAACAATACGGCAAGTATCGATACTATTATTTATTGTGGTGAATTAAGTTTGAATCTGGGTGATGCGATCGGTGCGATTGATTGTCTTGAAGACGCAATTAAAAAAGATAAAAATAATATAAAAGCACATTTTCTTATCGGTCAGGCTTATATCAAGTTAGGTTTAACCGACAAAGGTCTGGAAGAATTTTCTACTGCGGAAAGTATTGCACCTGAAAATCCAACTGTATGGTATCAAAGTGGTCTGGCTTATCAGAGTTTGTCTACGGTTGATAACAATAAACACCCGGAAGCGATCGAACGATTTAATAAATCATTGACTCTCGATGCTGGTAATGATGAAACGCAACTGGCTATCGCAAAAAGTTATCTGGCGCAAAAAGATTATGACAATGTAAGAAATATCGCTATTAAATTAGCAGGTAATCGGGACACAGAAACAGAAGGGCATTATCTGCTTGGTATCACGGCTTTCGCGACTGAAAATTATCCGCAGGCACTACTATCTTTGAGTAAAGCGACACGCGCTGATAAATCAAATTCTACCGCCTGGTTAGCCCTTGTCGATACCTATGTCCAAATGAAACAGATCGATAAGGTGAAGCCTACGCTGGAGAAAGCAGTTGAAGGTGATGATGCATCATTTGATTCAGCTTACCGTTTAGGCCTGCTTCAATATGAAGATGGCGAATACACTCAAGCGGCAGAAAACCTGTTTAATGCCAGTTATTTGCAGCCAGATAGTTTTGCCGCGAAGTTTAAGTTATCACATGCGTTGTTAAAATCGAATGCTTACAACAAAGCAGCAAGCAGTGCAGCTTCGGCAGAGAAAATACAACCTGATGATGCTGATATTCAAGTTAAGGTGCTGATTTTACAGTCTGAAATATTTAATAAACAGGGTAAAAATGGTAAAGCGATTGATTATCTAAAGCAGGCAATGGCCAAGCAGAAAAATTCTGCTGAACTCAATACGCGACTCGGTGCAATCTACGTTGAAAACGGCGTGTTTGATTCAGCTAGCGCAACGCTTGAAAAGGCTACCTTGTTAGATAAAACCTCGGCAGCTCCACATGTGCTGATGGCAAGTATGTATATGGCGCGTCGTGTATACGATAAAGCCATATCATCACTGGATAAAGCTGTTGAGCTGGATCCGAGCAAAGAAAACAAGCTTGCATTGGATACGGCATACGCAGAACAAAAGCGCGCAGTCGAGTTTGCCAAGAACGCACCAAAAGTCATTATTAAAGACCTGGATCTCGAACAGGTCTTCTCAGCTGCTTACAAGCAGTACGTGGATAAACCTATCGGTAAGGTGACGATAAAAAATGGTAGTGATAAAGACTACGAGAATCTTAAGTTGCGCTTCAGCATTAAAGATTATATGGACTTCCCATTCACATTGGATATTCCTTTATTAAAAGCCAACAGTTCAGAGCAACTGGAATTAAATGCTATTTTCAATAATCGTATACTCGAAATTGATGAAGATACCGGTGTGCAGGTAGAGGTGGCTGTTAACTTTGCCAGTAACAATAAGGCAGACGCCATTCGTATCACCAAACCGATGACAATTTTTGGTAAAAATGCGATTGTCTGGAAAGACCTGAACATGGTTGGCGCATTTGTTACGCCTAAAGATGATTTATTGCGTGATTTTGTTAGACAGTCAATAAACGAGAATAAGCCGACCGCAGATGCGGTTGATCGTAGTGTTCTGACGGCAATGACACTATTCGATATTTTTGGTGCGCATGGTATTAATTATGTAGTGGATCCTAATGGTGCGTATTCCGAACTAACTGAATCAACAGTGGATTATGTGCAGTTTCCGCGTGAAACACTAAAACTGAAAAGTGGCGATTGTGATGATTTGTCGGTGTTGTTCAGCGCGGGTCTGGAAAACATGGGTATAGAAACGGCTATTCTGGATGTTCCTGGGCACTTGTTAATGATGTTTAATACTGGTCTGGCAGAAAATGAACGTCACTTGATTAGTCTCGATGATGAGCTGTTGATTATCCGTAATGATAAGGTGTGGATACCTGTCGAAGCGACAATGATGGGGCAGAGTTTTTCTGAAGCCTGGGCAGAAGGGGCGCGAAAATACCACAAATATGACAAAGATAAAAAACTGGCAGTAGTGGTATTAAAGCAGGCATGGAGCACCTTTAAGCCGGTTACGCTCAAGCCGGCAACATATAGTGTCACTATGCCAGAAAAATCACGTGTTGAACCCATGGTGCAACGAGAAACGAATATTTTACTTGAGAAAAGTCTAGATCGTCTGGTTAAACCATACCGTGCATTGGTTAGTATGGATGCAGGAAACGTATCCGCTCGTTTACAGGTGGCTATCGTTTATGCGAAATATGGCCTTTACGATGCGGCCAATCGCGAGTTTGATGCCATCCTTGAAATAGACCCAGATAATAGTGCTGTATTTAATAATCGTGGCAATATCTATTTTTCACAGAAAGATTATGAACGTGCCATCGAAAATTATAGTTATGCAGAAAAGCTCTCAGCGAATGATTCGGGTATAAAAATGAATATCTCGATGGCTAATTATCAGTTGGGTGATTTACAGGTGGCCAGTCATAAATATGAAGAAGCGATTGTGATTGATGATTCTGTCGAAAAAAATTACTCTGGTTATATCAAGTTATTAAGTAAGTAAGCCGATAAGTACCGAGCTTTAACAACAATATTGCAGACTGCATCACAAATTTAAATAAATCTGACTAAACAATGCTGTAAAAATGTGACTCAATTCATGACCGTGAACAGTTAATACAAATACAATTGTGTTATATAGAAAAGAGGTTATCCGGATGAAGAATTTAAGTATTATTTTAATGTTGGTGTTTTCGGTTGCAATCCCTGCTTACGCCGTAGATCAAGGTGCGGATGAGAAAAGCAGTATTGTCGTTAAGAAAGAAAGTAAAAGCGTATTTAAAGGTTTGCTCTATAAAGTCTGGGGTCGTTTACGAGCGTTGAACCCGCAGCTCAGAACCAATAAAACACGGGATCGCACGGTTGTAACCATGGGGATACGTGGTGCTGAAACTACATCTTCGATTATCGAGCCATACTGGAAAGGCGATAAAACAGATGATGAAAGTTATGTAGCGGAGTTAACCACTTATACCAATGCGCAACAGTTCGCAGAAGATGGTGATCTACAGAAAGCAGTATCGGCTCTGGATGAATTTATTGAGGACTATAGCGATAGCGAGCTGGTGCCTAATGCTCAATTTGCGCTGGGTATCAGTCAAGGTGGTTTAGGTAAAATTGATGCCAGTAAAGAAACATTGCAGGAATTTGTTAATGACTATCCTAAGCACCCTCTGGTTGCTGACGCCAAACAGGTGATGGCTGAATTGTAGTACAATATAAATATTAGAAAAAATTAAAAAGGTCGGGATTTCCGGCCTTTTTATATGGCGAAATAGAATTATGGCATTAAATATTATTTATCAGGATGAATACATCATCGCAGTTAATAAACCTCAGGCTCTGTTATCTGTTCCGGGTCTGGGGCCAGATAAACAGGATTGTTTAATCTCACGTTTAGTCGATCAAGAACCTGAAGCTAAAGTGGTGCATCGCTTAGATTGTTACACCTCAGGTATCATGTTATTTGCCATCGGCATAGAAATGCAACGTGCACTGAGTAAAATATTTCATGACAGAAAAATAAAAAAAGAGTATGTCGCTGTAGTGAATAAGTGGTTTGATGAAGAAGACGGTGTCATAAAATTCCCTATGCGTTGCGATATTGACAATCGGCCGCATCAAATTGTTGATTATGAACATGGAAAATCAGCGATCACATATTGGCATATATTACATCGAGAAAATAACGTTGTACGCTTATTGCTAAAGCCGGAAACGGGCAGAACGCATCAGTTACGTGTGCATTGTGCCGCAATGGGATATCCCATTATTGGCGATGGTTTATATGGGGATGATGAAGTTAAACAACCCAGGATGTTATTGCATGCTGATAATCTGATTTTTGAACACCCGGTAACAGGTAAAAAAATGTTGTTGTCAGCAGAGTGTGAGTTTTAATGTATTACCATTATTAGTTAAATGCCTAATCTGACTGTGACCATCTGTAATCAAATAAATTCACACTCACATTATTCGATCACACAAACAAGAGTCCGTTTTTCTCTGCGCCTCCGCGTCTCTGCGGTAGGTCATTTTATTTTAAGGGCCGTTTCAGGCAGTGAGCAGTTTTTTTCTTAAGTAAGGTTCCTGGTAGCTTAAATAGTGCTTATATTGTCAGGTTAGAGCTATTATATGTTACTGCCAACCTGAAACAACGCCATAGTGAAACCGTGTGCCATTGAATTCAAAAATGGCGCCATCCATAGTTATCTCCTGCAATATGAGATCGTCCAGTACATAATCGCCTTCTTCTAAAAAATTATTATTAATAACAATACTACGTTGTAACGGGTTACTTGAGTATATGTGTGCTGAGACAGTGATAGTGGGAATTTGAAGACGTTGCGATTTAGATAAGTCGTAGTATTCAAGTATGTTTTCACTGGAATCGTTTTCAGCTGCTTTAATTGGAGGGCTGATTTCTTGTTCTTTGATTTTTGTGCTGACAGGTTTTTCTTGTACGGGTGCAGAAGTTAATTGTATGTTATTAGTGCTTGATTTTTTCGAAGTGCGTTCTGGGATATTTGTTTCACTGTTTGGTACGACTTTAAACGTTGAAATATTATCTTGTGTATTTTTTTCTTCTGCGATTTTGACTGCGTTTTCTACGTTAATGTCTGACTTTGGCTCTTTGTTGAGTATGAAATAAACAATTGCAATTAAATTTAATAAGATCGCAGCGATTAAAAAATAGGGCCAGTAAGTTTTTTTCTCACTATGATAGTTCAGGCTGGAAGAATGTACTGTCTGAACATCAGGTATTTTTCCATTGCCACGTTGTTGTTCAGATTTCTTTAGTGCATCAAGTATGTATGACATGACTTACCCCTGATTTTCAAGTGGTGTGAGTGAGGGGACTTGCATGCCAGACTGCGTGTTCAAATGAATGATGGTGACTGGGCCGACGATGCCATCAGCGGTTAAACCCTGCCTGGCTTGAAATGCAATAACTTTTTCAATTAGATAGTCATCGTATGTACTGATAATCACATCCGATGAATTGTTGTTTATTTTTGCTAGTTGAACAGTAAGCCAGTTGATTATTTCACCACTGTCACCTGGTGTGATAGAAGAGGAGTAGTTGTCAGGTTTGTTCCACAGTAGCGTAAATTGCCCGTACCAGTGTCTGTCCAATTCATAGAGGCTGACCTTGTAAGTCGTGCCGTTCGAAATCAGAGAGGCAGAGTTTTCATCTATCGACGTAATCGTGGCATGACGTTGCTCGCCCTTATTATTGATTAACGTAAGCACTGCTGGTCGATTGTGAATGCGAAGGCTATTCAGATTGCCCTGTTTGTGCATGCAACTTAGGGAAAGGTTTTGTGCTTGTTTGCATGCCGTAACGGACGTTTTTGCGTTATAGGTTTGATTCCATAAAACGAACAGCTGTTGATATGCCGCAACCTGATCGTTGTTTTCGTCACTTAACAGTTTGTTAATGTCATCAAAGTTGTTCTGTTTGTTATTGATATCATCGTCATATTTATCCTGTTGTTCCATAAGCGATGGTTCGACCGCAGTAATCATCTGAACCGGTGTTTCGTTTTCTTGAGCATTCTCTTTTAATGTAAAGTTTTCAGTTGTTATTGTCTCTTTTTGATTTTCTATCTGTACAGTCTGCGGAGTATTTTCAATTGGTGTGTCGACGGTATTCAGAAAATAGTAAAGACCTACCACTATCATGCCGATACCAGTCATAGCTGCTAGTGGGTATAACCATTGTTTGTTTTTTTGTTGGTTTTCGACGTTTTTGAGTTCGCCGAAGACTTCAGAGCTTGCTTTTTTTATGGTTGCCGGCGTAACAGCATATTGGTTTTCAACATAAGCACCGAGCAGGGCGCGATCACAGATTATATTGATCAATCGGGGAACACCGTTACTATATTTATACAAAAGTTTTATGCTGTTTTCTTGAAACAGCTGTATGTTTTGTCCTGCGACAGCAAGGCGATGACTGAGGTAGGATTTAAGCTCATGCTTTGTCAACGGTTGTAGATGAAAACGTGCGGTTATACGTTGCGCTAACTGGCGCATTTCAGATTGTGCCAGTATATCGAGTAGCTCTGGCTGACCCAGTATGATGATCTGCAATAATTTATATTGATTGGTTTCAAGGTTGGTGAGCAAGCGTAATTGTTCGAGGACTTTACTGTCCAGATTTTGAGCCTCGTCGATGATTAGAACTGTTTTTTCACCTTTTTCGTGGCGAGTAATTAAATATTTATAAATTCGGTCAGTGTAAGTTTTTACGCTGTTGCTGGCTTCCGGGTACTCAATCTTGAGCTCATCGCAAATTGTTTCGAGTAGCTCAATTTCATTAACTTTAGGGTTGAGTACGAGCGCGACATTTGCCTGATCAGGTATTTGCTCCAGCAGGCAGCGGCAGATGGTGGTTTTGCCAGTACCCACTTCGCCGGTCAGTAAGATGCAGCCGCCATCGCTATTCAAGCCATAGACCAGATGTGCTAGCGCTTCACGATGCTGCGCGGTCATATATAGATAACGTGGATCAGGCGCGATGGAGAAGGGCGCTTCTTTGAATCCAAAATATTCGTTATACATGATCTGATTAATTTCGGGTGATTAAGGTATGAGCTAATTAATATAAATGTGTTCGAAGGGAGTATATACTGACTTGCCAACAATCTATAACCCAATTTGAATTCGGGCTAATTCAATATTTTGATAATGATTAGCGTAGTAGTTCTAAATCGGGTACAAAAACAGCAATACTCTGGTTCTTGGATTTAGCCTGGCGCATTGCTTTGTCAGCATTACGGATGAGGACTTTTTCATCTTCACCATGTGAAGGGTAGTTACTAATACCAATCTTACACTCGATATTGATAGTCTGATTCTGAATCATAAAGGGTGTATTGACGATTTCTATGATTCGTTCTGCAACAGCAATGGCCTGAAATTCAGACTGCGCCGAAGGTAACAATAGTCCAAATTCATCGCCACCTAAGCGCGCTATCGTTGCGCGATAACTCGTCTTTGTATCGGTTGGTAACAATTTATGACCGGGCGTATCGGTGCCCACCCATGAGATCAAATCTGAATCACGTAAAATCGTGCTCAATCGTGTCTCTACTTCTTGCAATAATTCGTCTCCGACTGCTTTTCCGTATTGGCTGTTTATATTTTTAAAATGCGTTAGGTCCAGAATCATAACGGAAAAACTGGTTTTGTATTTGCGCCGCAATTTTATGATTTGTTCAAGTAATTGCTCGAATAGCAATCGGTTACCATTACCAGCAGTATGTGAGTGGACGTGAATTTTTTCTAAAACATCATGAATTTTTGCCAACGGCGGAATGGTCGAGCGTTGCAATATGAGTAAGACGATAAATACAGTTAAGGCGGTGGTGACCAAAGCCAGCGCCATAATCCAGTTTCTATGTTCAAGAACATCTTTATTTAACACTGTCATATCAGGTTTAACTGATATGTTCATGATGGCTTTATTGTCTTCGCTTAAAACGGGAATATGGATAGCCGGATAGTTTGGATTGTTTTGAGTTAGCTTCCAGCTATCTGACTGATAAATGGCCTGGTCATCTATCAGGCTTATCTGCACAGGCATCGCGAGTGACTGTTCGATTTTTTGTAAGTTATAAGCTAAGTCGGTGACGACTTGTATATAGCCTTTTGGGTTAAGCCCACCGAATGGAACCAGCACCACATGTACAGGGCGATCTTTGTATAAACAACTGTAAGACATGGTTTGAAGTTTTTCAGAGCCATATCGATTTAATGCTTGTTGACTGAGGGTGGGGCATATTAATTCACTGTCTTGTTGTGTAGTAATGCCTTCATTTGAGACGCTCAATAAAGTGAAGTCGGTATCAAGAATATAAAGTTTTAATAGTTTGATAACGCCAGCAGTAACAAAATACTGGTAGAACTGATTATCCAGCTGTTGTGTTAAATCGTTATTTCGTTTGTTGCGAAAGTCACGCTTAAAATCGGTTTCATTTTCAATAGCGAGCGCCAGATCAAGCGAGTTGGATTTTAATTCGTTTGTTAAATCTTCTATTTCAAGACGGGTTAACTGTTGTATAGCTATCGCGTGATGGGTATATGCGAACTGTTTGTAAGAGTCACTGATGTAATAGACGAGCATAATACCAAAAATGCCCACAATAACGATGGTCATGCTGATTTTGTCGGCCAATGATAATCGTAAATTCATTTTTATTTACTGATTAAATAACTTTTTTCTTTCCATTCTTCAAAACCACCTCTGAACCAATATAAGTTTTTATAGCCGCATGTTGTTGCTGTTGCAATGGCTCTATCACTACGACGGCATTTGGGGCCGTTACAATAAAAAACAGCTGGTGTAGCTTTGTTGTCGATGAGGGGAGGAAGCGTGATGCAGTTAGTATCTGTATCAGGTAGGCTGACTGAGCCGGCGATGAAGCCCTGGCGTCTATCTGATTTAATTCGTGAATCGATGATGACTAAATCGTCGTAGTCTTGAGCAAGTTTAATCAAGGTTTCTGCATCAATTTTTGTGCTGCCTTCAATGTTATCAGGACTGGTATAGTCCTCAGAAAATGAAGTATTAAAGGTAAATAATAAGCATAATAATAGTATGGTTTGAGCAGTTGGAGTTGATGGTAATCGAGTCATTATTTGTAAACCTCTGGTTAGAAGGTGCACGTGTAAATAGAAAGTATAGTGAAAATAACGCCAAATTCTTGATAAGGCAATATTTTTTGACTCAAGTTATCAAGAATTATCGTAATATTGAGAGTATTCAGTGAAATTTAATTAAAACACGACAAATAGTCAGAAAATAATCAGACTTGTCGTAATATAGATACTACGTATGAATAAACAAACCACCGATTCTTATTTCACATTTATGATGAAACCCCTCGATCTGGGTTTCACGCGGTTGAAAAATCGTACTATTATGGGGTCGATGCATACTGGGCTTGAAGAGAGTTGGAACGGTTACACCAAGCTGGCTAAATTTTATGAAGAACGTGCAAAAGGCGGAGTCGCGCTTATCGTAACAGGTGGTATTTCCCCAACGTTTAGCGGTCGATTATCATTGTTTGCATCACAACTGAGTATTTTTTTTCAGGTGGCTAAGCATCGTAAGTTAGTTGGTTCAGTACACGATAATGATGCAAAGATATGTTTGCAGATCCTGCATGCCGGGCGCTACGCCTACCACCCTTTTGCTGTTGCGCCCTCTGCTATCAAGTCACCAATATCACCCTTTAAACCGAAAGCGCTAACAGGCAAACAAATTAGAAAGTTAATTAAGGCTTATGCTAATACAGCACGACTCGCTAAGCGTGCGGGTTATGATGGTGTAGAGATTATGGGTTCTGAAGGTTATCTCATCAACCAATTTGTCTGCAGCAATACCAATAAAAGAACGGATCAATGGGGTGGGTCATTTGAAAACAGAATTCGATTTTCACTAGAGATAATACGAGCGATACGCAAAACAGTTGGGCGAAATTTTATCATCATCTATCGTCTGTCTATGTTGGATCTGCATGAGGATGGCAGTAGCTGGCCTGAAGTTGTGTTACATGCAAAAGCAATAGAAAAAGCCGGTGCTACTTTAATTAATACGGGCATCGGTTGGCATGAAGTTAGAATTCCGACCATCGCTTCCGTTGTTCCGGAAGCTGCTTTTACCTGGGTCACTAAAAAATTAAAACAGAGCGTTCATATTCCATTGATTACGTCGAATCGTATCAATAGTCCCGAGCTTGTTGAATATTGCCTGCAACACGGTGATGCAGATATGGTTTCTATGGCAAGACCCTTTCTTGCAGATAGTCAGTTTGTGAATAAAGCGAAGAAAAATCAGTCACATTTAATTAATAAATGCATTGCCTGTAATCAAGGTTGTCTCGACCGTATATTTAAGTTGCAGCGTGCAACTTGCATGGTTAACCCTCGCGCTGCTTATGAAACGGAGTTTCCTTCTGGTACGGCTGAACGAACAAAGACCATTGTTGTAATCGGCCTAGGCGTAGCTGGTTTATCCTGTGCCTATCATGCAGCAAAACGTGGACATAATGTTATTGCTTACGATATGGGGAATCTTGGCGGGCAGTTTTTACTCGCAGCGAAAATACCTGGTAAAGAAATTTATCAAGATACAGTAAAATATTTTGAAGTGCAGCTGTCAGCATTAAAAGTGGATGTTAGACGTAACCATAAAGTAATATTTGAAGATTTACGTGACACGTTTGCGGATGCCATTGTATTCGCAACAGGAGTCAATCCGAGAAAACCGGATATAGATGGTATTAATCATTTTTCAGTGATGAACTATGAAGAGGCGATTAATAATAAATCTGCTGTTAAAACTAAAGTTGCTATCATAGGTGCGGGCGGCATAGGTTTTGATGTGGCTGAAATGTTGATTGCACCTGATGGAGATGAAGAAAACTGGTTTAGGCAATGGGGGATAGATAAAAGTTATCAAAGCCGAGGCGGTTTGCTAAAAGAAGAAGTGAACCATAAGCCACATCGCACGGTCTACCTCTTACAGAGAAAAGACGAAAAGTTAGGTAAAAATCTTGCTCGTACAACCGGCTGGATTCGGCGTTTAACTTTAAAAAAAGCGGGTGTGGAAATGTTGTCAGACTTAAGTTACGAAAAAATCGATGATTTTGGTCTTCATATTATCCATAAGGGTAAGCCTGAAACACTGGCGGTTGATCATGTCATCGTGTGTGCGGGTCAGCAGTCTGAAGATGTTTTGTATCAACAATTAAAAGAAATCAATCAGCCTGTACATATCATTGGTGGTGCAAAAAAAGCAGCGGAGCTTGATGCCGAAACAGCGATACGAGAAGGACTGGAGTTGGCATATAAATTTTAAAATGAAAATTTTACAAGTTATGGGTTTGTTTTTTTTCGTGGTAAGTGCGCTTGCAGCACAAGAGCAAATAAACCACATCACGGTGGATAAATATCTACAATATAAAAAGCAACAGGGCCATAAAGCCAATAGCTTAATTGATGAATCCAGTCCCTATTTATTGCAGCACGCTTATAATCCGGTTAACTGGTATGCATGGGGAGACGAGGCGTTTGAGAAAGCCAAAAAAGAAAATAAACCTATTTTTCTTTCGATAGGTTATTCAACCTGTCACTGGTGCCATGTGATGGCACATGAATCATTTGAAAATAAAGAGATTGCAGCTTTATTGAATAAATACTTTATTAGTATAAAGGTTGATCGTGAACAACGTCCCGATATCGATGAAGTTTATATGTCTGCAACACAATTAATTAATGGGCATGGTGGTTGGCCGATGACCGTTTTTATCGACCATAAATTAAGACCTTTTCATGCTGCGACCTATTATCCGCCTTTTTCTACATCGACTAGAACAGGTTTGAAAGATATCCTGTTAAAAGTAAAGTCGTTGTGGCATGAGGAGCCTGAACTAGTCGCCGAGGTTGCCGCTAATGTGACTGCACGCATTACCGCCGATGCGGATGAAACAGTTAAGGCAGGTGTATTACAAAAAAATATTAAGGCTCTCGCATTAAAACAAATTGTCGACGCATTCGATGAGGAGTCAGGTGGTTTTAGTGCTGCGCCAAAATTTCCGCGCCCAGGAATTTTTTCGCTGTTAAATCAATTGGCTTTTTCCGGTTCGGGTGAAGAAAAAATAGTTGCAACAACAATGATGCAGGTGACCTTAAATGCGATGGCGAGCGGAGGCATCTATGATCAGGTGGCTGGTGGTTTTCATCGTTATTCGGTTGATGGTAGTTGGCAGGTGCCGCATTTTGAGAAAATGCTATATAACCAGGCATTGATGGCGATGGCATATACTGATTTTTATCTAGTTGACCCGCAACAAAAATATAAAAGAGTTATCAGTGAAACATTGCAATTTGTTACTCAGGAAATGCAATCACCTGACGGTGGGTTTTATTCTGCGTTAGATGCGGATAGTGAGCGACCGGATAAGTCAGGTGAACATGCCGAAGGTGCATATTATCTTTGGCATGAGTCTGAATTAAAAAAACTCCTTTCGAAAGATGAGTTCGATTTTGCAAAAAAATATTTTCATATTAGACAGGAAGGTAATATTTTTTCAGATCCACAGGAAGAGTTTACTAATTTGAATATTCTTTATATTGATGAGGATTTCAAAAATGAAAAACGTAATAATCAACAGGAAAAATGGCTCACTTCCATTAGGAAAAAATTAAATGCAAAACGGCTACAGCGTCCACGCCCACATCTGGATGACAAGGTGCTTACTGCGTGGAATGGAATGATGATTACTGCCTTTGCAAGAGCATCAATAGTTTTAGATGAACCGGTTTTTTTACAGCAGGCAATCAAAACGCTCGGTTTTATACAAAATAGCATCTACATAAATAAACAACTGTTTCGGCAATACCGTGCGGGTAAAGCCACGGCTGTTGCTACACTCTCTGATTACGCGTGGCTGATATATGCCCTGTTAGAAGTGTATCGAGTCAGTGAGGACAATAAGTGGTTAACATGGGCGTTTGATTTGCAGCGTACGCAAGAAAAATTATTTTTAGATGATGCTTCTGGCGCATATTACGAGTCAGTTGCAACGGATGAAAGTTTATTGTTTCGTTCGAAAAGTATATTCGATGGTGCGTTGCCCTCGGCCAACGCCATTGTCTTATCTAATTTACGGCAACTTGCTGAACTGGCTAAATTAGCTGAGCACAAAAAACAATTTTCGAATCAAGCGGGCAGGCTGGTCAGCAGCTTCGCTACCGTGGTAAACGAGAATCCTGCATCAGCCAGCATGTTGTTATCTGTCGAGGCGAAGTAAAACTATAATTCCGGGACGTTATTCAAGTAAAATGCCCGAATGATTTCACGATACATATCAATTGCACCAATGATGGGCTGGACAGACCGTCACGCGCGATATTTTTTACGCCTGATTACCCGACACAGCCTGTTGTATACCGAGATGGTGAATACGGGTGCTCTGCTGCACAATGATCAAAAAATAGGGGTGCAAAAAAGATTGCTGGCCTACCATGCGGCCGAGCATCCGGTTGCGTTGCAATTGGGTGGCAGTGATCCAGTTGCATTAGCACAGTGTACCGTTATGGCTGAAGATGTGGGTTTTGATGAAGTGAATTTAAATGTGGGCTGCCCAAGCGATCGAGTTAAGTCAGGCAATTTTGGTGCTTGTTTAATGGCAACACCTGAACTGGTTGCTGATTGTATTTCTACCATGCAGGAAAAAGTTAAGATTCCAGTTACGGTCAAGTGCCGCATCGGTATCGATGACATGGAAAGCTTTGAGTCGTTTGAAAATTTTATTTCTAAAGTTGCTGAGACGGGTTGTGATACTTTTATCGTACACGCCAGAAATGCCTGGTTAAAGGGTTTAAGTCCAAAACAAAATCGTGAAATTCCGCCGCTCAAATATGACTTTGTGCATCGTCTGAAAAATGAACAGCCGGCATTAACTATTGTTATCAATGGTGGGATAAAAACCATGGAAACGGTTAAGCAGCAATTACAGTTTGTTGATGGCGCAATGCTAGGGCGTGAGGCTTACCATAACCCCTATATTCTGGCGGCGGTGGATAAAGAAATCTATAAAGATGAAAACGCCAATATAAAGTCACGCGAAGAAATTGTCGAACAAATGTGCGAATACATTGACAGTGAACAGAAAAATGGTGTGGCTTTACATTCAATCACTCGCCATATATTAGGGCTGTTTCAGGGACGACGAGGCGCGAAAGCATGGCGTCGTTATTTAAGTGAAAATGGTCATCGTGACGATGCAGATAGTCGCGTTGTTAAACAGGCATTGCAACAATTTGATTAATCAGCGTTGCCTTAAGGACACCCTGATGTATTGCGCCAGTTAATCAACAGGCTGGCGTCGGGCGAAGCATCTACTTTTATGTCTTCACTTATCGCGATGTCGAGTCGGTTGCACTGATTGATTTTAATTGAAGTACCGAAAGTGACGAGATAGGTGCTACCGATTGCACGTAATTGACTGTCTTCATAGTAACCGGTGTGTCCCTGTAACTGTATCTTCAAGTCAAAGTTTTTATTGGCTAACCAGCCCAGCATAATATGTCCGTAGAATGTATAGTCAGATAGCGGAATCGTCTGAAATGTGTCCCCACCTAAGATTACTGCCCCCGTATTAATGTTGATTAACCAGCTGTCAGCTAACTGCTGGTTTAATGCCAGCCACATTGAGACATCAGTAGCGCCACTACCACTAAGTTTATCTTCGTCACCGGTGGGTAACTTTAAGCTGCCCCATAAGCTCATTGTCGTTTGTTCATTCTTGATGAGTGAGTGTGCCAAGGCAACCTGAATATCACCGATTGTGGTACTGGATTCATTCAGATCAACCAGATTTTGATTTTGGTTGCTGTATTGAATTGTGTATTGATCATTTTCTACAAACGGACGATTAGCACGTGGCAGACTAAAAAACTGATGCCAGTTATCAATAGCTGAATCGAGAAAACCGCCACTTTGGTGAATAATAGGAATATCCAGTTTTATATTCCAGTTTTCGTTGATGCCGTACTGATATGAAAAGTTAAAGCGATAATTTTCGTAATCCAGAACAAGATTCTCTGTACTATTGGATTCAATAATTAATTCATTAGTGATAATCAGGCTGCTTGACCACGTGCTTTGTGCTTTTTGATTGAGTCGGGCATTGGTGGGTAATGCCTGACCATGAACTAAATTAAAAACATTTTGGTCACGGGTTTCGAATGGTGTGTAATGGTTGCTATCTGGTGAGGCTAGTAGGGTGGTGGGTGTATTAAGTGCCAGTAAGGTAAGTATTATACTTCTCTTCCATGGATATAAAAGAACGGGACATAAAAAAATGGGACATAAAAAAACGCCATCGGTGTTTCTGCCGATGGCGTTTTTTAAGATTCTGAAATTAATCTTCAGAGGCTTAGGCCCACGGATGGACGGTATTCCACAAAGAGCCAAGGATGGCAGTGTGGTTACTTAAGGCCTGCGTAGAAAGCAGAAATGTTAGCCATATCAGCATCGCTTAAAGGCGCAGCCATAGCATTCATTGTTGGGTCTTTGCGGCTGCCATTCTTGAACGCTTTCATTTGCTTAGTAAGATAAGCTTCTTTCTGACCAGCAAGATTAGGGTATGTAGGCACAGCACTAACACCGTTCGCGCCGTGACAGCCAGCACAAGAAGCGGCTTTGGCTTTGCCAGCAGCAGCATCGGCAGCAAATGCAACGTTTGCACTAGCGGCCAGGGTTAAAGCAGATACAACAGCTAAAATTTGATGTTTCATAGGTAACTCCTAAGGTTGTTTAAAATATTAATACCCTTTGAAAAGATACTAATAGCTATAAAATTGTAAAAATCAATAACTTATTGTTTAATAAACGCAATTAGACTCTTATTGGCGGGAGATATTACCTTAAAATTCGCTAATATTCCATATCACTAATGTAGTTTAGTGAATTTTGCCGGCTAAAATCATATATAACGGCCCGCACTGGCGACAGCAATAACGATTAATCCGAGCATGGTATTCAACCCTATCAATTGACGAATCTGATTAAGTTGTGCGCCAGCAAGCGGGTAGTCCTGAATAATGACGGCTTGCTTTAATCGACGATAAGGTGCAAAAAATACATGCAAGTAGATAGCGACCATCAGCAAACCACCACCGTGCATGATATGGATGTGTATCCCCGCGCTGGCAAATCCACCAAAATAATTAAATAGCATCCAGTAACCGGTTGCCAGCAGTATAGCGATGCTCAGCCAGACCCAGACAAAAAAACGACGAAACACCTGCACCCAAAGTTCGAGACGTAGGGGTGGTTCTAATACCTGCGCGGCAGCTGGACGCAGTGCATTGTAGGCAAAAAACATACCGCCAACCCAGATAACGGCGGCAAGAAGGTGGAAAGCGACACTGTAGAACATAATTAACTCAATATTTTGATGTAAATGAATGCGCATCATAATCGTGTGGCTAGAGTTTTGTAAAGGATTGGCGGTATTCCAACTAACTTAATTAGAGTATCCCCGGGTAAATGGCTTGTGGAGTCATTCGCGACAATGAGGTAAAATGCGCCACTTTTTTAGACTGTACACTTAAGAGGTTTTACCATGGCAGATTTTAAAATAGCTCCATCTATCCTATCAGCAGATTTTGCGATATTAGGCCCTGAGGTGGATAACGTGCTGGCGTCGGGCGCAGATATCGTGCATTTTGATGTCATGGACAATCATTACGTACCTAACTTGACCATTGGTCCATTGGTTTGTGATGCGTTGCGTAAACATGGTGTAACCGCTGATATCGACGTGCATCTAATGGTTGATCCAGTTGATCGCATCATTCCCGATTTTGCTGAAGCAGGGGCGACTTATATCACTTTCCATCCTGAAGCCAGTGGCCACATCGATCGTAGTCTGCAGTTAGTACGTGAATCTGGCTGTAAGTCCGGGCTGGTATTTAATCCAGCAACGCCATTGAGCTATCTGGATTACGTGATGGATAAAGTTGATATGATCTTGTTGATGTCAGTGAACCCCGGTTTTGGTGGTCAGTCATTTATTCCATCAACCCTCCCCAAACTGCGTCAAGCTCGTAAGATGATTGATGAATCGGGTCTGGATATTCGCCTGGAAGTTGATGGCGGTGTGAAAGTCGATAATATCTGTGAAATCGCAAAAGCCGGTGCAGATACCTTTGTTGCCGGTTCTGCCATCTTTGGTGCAAAAGGTGCTGATGATGCAAATGATTACAATACTGTCGTTGCAGCAATGCGCGCTGAACTAGCCAAGGCATAAAAAGCTTTTCACCGCAGAGGCGCTGAGACGCAGAGTTTTTTGTTAGCGACGCCTACGGTGCCGCAAGCAAATATTAAGTTTTTCTCTGCGTCTCTGCGGTGACGTCTTTTTTCTTTTTGATCTTCAAAATAATTAGGTAACTCATGATAAAACGCCCCGAAATGGTCCTGATCGATGTCGATGGCACACTGGTAGACAGCGTACCTGATCTGGCATTCTGTGTAGATGAGATGCTGAAACAACTCGATATGCCAACTCGCGGTGAAGCCAGTGTACGTCACTGGGTCGGTAACGGTGTCGAGCGTCTGGTTAAGCGTGGTTTGATCAACGAACTCAATGGTGAGCCAGACGAAGCGCTATACACAAAAGCATTGCCAATCTTTCGTGAACTCTATGCTGAAAATACTTCTGTGCGCAGTTGTTTATATGAAGGCGTGTCAGAAGCCATGGAGTTTTTGAAAACCACTGGCGTGAAAATTGGTTGTGTAACCAATAAAGCCAGCGAGTTTACGCTGCCCATTTTGAAAGATTTGGGTATAGCGGATTATTTTGAGACGGTTCTTTGTGGCGACATGGTCGAGCGTAAAAAGCCGGATCCACAACCACTGATTATGTCAGCTGAAAAGCTGGGTGTTTCACCACAGGCATCAATGATGTTAGGCGACTCCATGAGTGATGTAAAAGCGGCACGTGCTGCTAAGTTTTCGATTATCTGCATGTCTTATGGTTATAATCATGGCGAAGATATCCGTGATTACAATCCGGACGCAGTTGTGGATTCGATGGCAGAAATCCAGAATATTGTAGATTGGTAAGTGTTTTTTCTCCCTCCCCCTCCGGGAGAAGGTCAGGGGGAGGGTTTCGTCCCGCTTCTATCATACATTGCGCCCTCATCCTAACCTCCTCCCAAGGTGAGAAGGAACTTTTAAAAGCTAGAACAATTAACTGATTTGTTCTATTATCTGAATATGAAAAGTTTTTCCAGACACATGTCCACTCAGGTGGAGGCGACTAAACACTGGCGATGGTGAAGCGCAATGCTTGTTCTAATCGTAATGCCTTTGTGTAAAGGCTGTGTCGTCTTAAATTTTATGTCTGGAAAAAACAATGTCTGCTGAAACATTCTCAAAATCTGAACTTACCAAAATCAATCAACAGGGTTTTAATCGTGTGCCATTAGTGCGCGAAGTGCTTGCAGATTTAGACACCCCATTAAGCACCTACTTAAAACTCGCGAATGCGCCATACAGTTATCTGTTTGAATCTGTACACGGCGGTGAAAAGTGGGGGCGTTATTCAATAATCGGTTTACCCTGTAAAAAAATCATTAAAATTACCGGTCTTGAAATTTCTGAGTACAATGGTGACCAGTTAGTAAACCGGATAACAGTTGAAGATCCCTTGCAATGGATTGATGATTATCAAGCGCAATTCAATGTCTATGAGGATGACTCTCTGCCTCGATTTACGGGTGGCCTGGTTGGTTATTTCGGTTATGAGACGATTGCATATATTGAGAAACGACTAGCCAAAAATGGTTTAGATAAGCCTGACCCTTTGCAGACACCGGATATTTTGTTGATGGTCTCGGAAGAAGTGGTGGTATTCGATAACCTGTCAGGCAAGTTATATATCATCGTCCATGCAAAGCCTGATGAAAAAAATGCGATACAGAACGGCGAACAAAGATTGCAGCAGATTGCTGATGCACTCAATAAGCCAATGCCAGAAAAACCGGCGCACATCAGTCAAATGGTCAGCGAGGAGGACTTCGTTTCCGGTTTTACCGAAGACGGTTATAAAGATGCAGTAAAAAAAGCCAAGCAGTACATTGTTGATGGCGACATCATGCAAGTAGTTTTGTCGCAACGTTTGACCATCCCTTTTAATGCACCACCACTAGATTTATATCGTGCGTTACGCAGTTTGAATCCGTCGCCTTATATGTATTTCCTCGATTTGGGTGATTTTCATATCGTCGGTTCTTCACCTGAGATTTTAGTGCGCCTGGAAGAAAATCAAGTGACTGTACGCCCAATTGCCGGCACCCGTCCACGCGGTAAAAATGAAGCAGAGGATATGGCATTAGAAAAAGAGTTGCTGGCCGATCCAAAAGAATTAGCCGAACATTTAATGTTGATTGATTTGGGGCGTAATGATGCCGGCCGTGTTAGTAAAACGTCAACAGTAGAACTGACTGATAAAATGATTGTTGAACGCTATTCACATGTTATGCACATCGTTTCAAACGTTACTGGTGAGCTGAATGAAAACCTTAGCGCCATGGATGTGTTACGCGCAACTTTTCCGGCTGGAACGGTGAGTGGTGCACCAAAGATACGTGCCATGGAAATCATCGATGAGTTTGAACCAGTAAAGCGAGGTATCTATTCGGGAGCGGTTGGTTACCTGTCTTGGAATGGCAATATGGATACAGCGATTGCGATTCGCACTGCCGTTATCAAAGATAAGCACTTATCGATACAGGCAGGTGCTGGTATTGTTTATGACTCGGTGCCAGAAAATGAATGGGCTGAGACCATGAATAAAGCCCGTGCCATTTTTCGCGCCGTTTCGCTGGCTGAAGCAGGGCTGGATTCAGTGAATGAAAATAGTAAGTAATAACTTTACGTATTAATGTAATGCAAGTATTTAAAATAATTATATTGTTGTTGCTTGTTGTGTCCGGCGATGCTTCTGCGAAAGTGAAGCCCGAGCAAATTGCAATTGTGGTTAATGTATTGGACGAAGAGAGTCGGTTAATTGCGGAATATTACAGAGTGAAGCGTAATATTCCGAAACAAAATATAATCGAAATAAGTATGCCAGGTGATAGGGATGCGATCGGTGAAGAAGAGTTTTCTCAATTATTTTCCCAGGTAAAAAAACAAACACCGGATGCTGTGCAATATTATGCTTTAGCATGGAGTAGACCGTTTAAGGTTAAGTGTATGTCAATTACGTCTGCCTTTGCATTTGGTTTTAATAAAGCATTTTGTGCAAAAAACTGTGCATCCACTCAACCGAGCAATTACTATAATTCTAATAGTGTGTTGCCGTATAAAGATTTAAAAATTCGCCCTTCAATGATGTTGGCGGGTAGTTCCTTGCAGCAAGTTTATGAGATGATTGATCGCGGCGTGAGTTCAGACGATTCGATGTTGAATACAGATAAGCAGGACGTCACTGCGTATCTGATGCGTACGACAAATAAAGCAAGAAATGTTCGTGCCCGGCGATATGATGTAATTGAAGAATTATTGTCGAATAATATAAAGATAAAGCAGGTGAAAAGTAATGTGCTGGAAGGCAAAAAAGACGTGATGTTTTATTTTACTGGATTAGTAAAGGTTAAAAAAATTGATACTAACGACTTTTTACCCGGTGCGATTGCGGACCATTTAACTTCAAGTGGTGGACAATTATTTGGTCGCAAACAAATGAGCATATTACGTTGGCTGGATGCAGGTGCCACAGCAAGTTATGGCACGGTAGTTGAGCCTTGTGCTTTTACTCAAAAATTCCCCAACCCAGGTATCGTGATTGAGCGATATACTAAAGGTGAGTCGCTGATAGAGGCTTATTGGAAAAGTGTTGCCTGGCCTGGGCAAGGTGTATTTGTTGGTGAGCTAATGGCAACGCCCTATGGTGGTAAGCTCAATTAATATTGTGTGAAAATATTATGTTACTAATGATAGATAATTATGATTCATTTACTTATAACCTGGTGCAATATCTGGGTGAATTAGGCGCGGATGTCGAAGTGCATCGCAACGATGAAATCACACTGGATGAAATAACCGCTTTGCAGCCGGAAAAACTAATGATTTCTCCGGGGCCGTGCACGCCAGATGAAGCAGGTATCTCCATGCAGGCTATTTCGGCCTTCGCCGGTAAAATTCCTGTGTTGGGTGTTTGTTTGGGGCATCAGAGTATCGGCCAGGTGTTTGGTGGAAAGATTATTCACGCCAGAGAAATTATGCATGGCAAAACCTCGAAGATTTATCATAAAAATGGTCACGTATTTACGGGGTTAAGTAATCCTTATACCGCAACACGTTACCACTCTCTGGTAATAGAAAAAGAATCCTTACCTGATTGCCTGGAAATGACTGCCTGGACAGAAACAGAAGCAGGTGAAATTGATGAAATTATGGGGGTTCGCCATAAAACCATGAACATTGAAGGCGTGCAATTTCATCCAGAATCGATTTTGACTGAACATGGGCACGACCTGTTGAATAATTTTTTACGTTCAAAATAACAGCGCTAAATATCACATGTGGATATAACTATGCCAATGACGATGCAAACGGCAATTAAAGCCGTAACTGAAAACAATGATTTAAATGCCGAAGAGATGGCCGCGACCATGCGTCTCATCATGACAGGTGAAGCGACACCGGCACAGGTAGGTGGGTTTTTAATCGGTCTGCGTATGAAAGGCGAAACGATTGATGAAATTGCAGCCGCAGCCGGCGTGATGAGAGATCTCGCCAGTAAGGTCGAAGTGGATAAAAATCATCTGGTTGACACCTGTGGCACAGGTGGCGATTCATCGGGCAGTTTTAATATTTCTACCGCCAGTGCCATTGTCGTTGCGGCGGCAGGCGGTAAAGTCGCCAAACATGGTAACCGTTCGATAAGCAGTAAATCAGGCAGTGCCGATGTACTGGAAACCGCAGGTGTAAATCTTGAAGTATCACCTGAGAAAGTTGCGCAGTGTGTCAATGAAATTGGTGTCGGCTTTATGTTTGCGCCATTGCATCATAGCGCAATGAAACATGCGATTGGTCCACGCCGTGAAATGGCGGTGCGTACCATCTTCAATGTACTGGGGCCGTTAACCAATCCAGCAGGTGCACCTAATCAGGTTTTAGGTGTGTTCAGTAAAGAATTGGTAGAGCCGTTAGCGCATGTATTACAACGACTAGGTAGCAAGCACGTATTAGTGGTGCATGCTGAAGACGGTATGGACGAAATCAGTATTGCTTCACCAACATATGTCGCCGAATTGAATAATGGTGAAGTGACGACATACACGGTGCAGCCAGAAGATTTTGGCATGGTGCGTGGTAATCTTGAACAGATTCGTGCAAAAGATTCAGCGCACAGCCTGGAAATTATTAAAGGTGTATTTGATAACACAGATGGACCGGCAAAAGACATTGTTTGTTTGAACGCAGGCGCTGCAATTTATGCTGCCGGGTTAACCGACTCATTGGCGGACGGAATTAAAAAAGCGCAAGATGTGATTGCCAGTGGTTCAGTGAGCGAAAAACTTACCGAGTTAATCACGAAAACAAATGCTAATTAACGTGAAGTGGTCGTTAAAGTAAATGAACGATAAAACACCTGATATCCTGGTTGAAATTCTCAACCGTAAACGTGAAGAAATAATTGAGCGTTCAGCTAAAGTTTCAATCGAAGTGTTAAAGAGTTGGTGCGAATCTGCTGATACCGTGCGTGGTTTTATTAGTGCAATTGAAAGCAAAATTCAGAATAAGCAATCGGCTGTTATCGCAGAAATAAAAAAAGCTTCACCTAGCAAAGGCTTGTTGCGTGAAAATTTTGATCCAGCCAGCATTGCCAGAAGTTATGCCGAACATGGTGCCGCCTGCTTATCAATACTGACTGATAAAGATTATTTTCAAGGTAATGAAATCTATCTCCGGCAAGCTAGAGCAGCGTGTCAACTTCCGGTTATCCGCAAAGACTTTATTATCGACCCGTATCAAGTGTATGAAGCGCGAACCATCGATGCTGATTGCATCTTGTTAATCGTGGCGGCACTCGACGACGAAAATTTGCAATCATTGTTTGATCTCGCTAATGAGCTGGGAATGGATGTATTGATGGAAGTGCATGACGAGGAAGAAATGTCACGCGTATTGAAAACCGGAGCACAGCTAATTGGGATAAATAATCGTAATCTACGGACTTTTGAGACATCACTCGACACGACGATAAACATGTTGGATATGTTGAGTGACGAACATATTCTGGTGACTGAATCAGGGATTCACTCTGCTGATGATGTTCAGTTAATGCGAAATAATAATGTTAATGCGTTTTTAGTCGGGGAGGCGTTTATGCGAGCGGATGATCCTGGTGAGAAATTAGCGGAATTGTTTTTTACCAAATAACTTTATACCTGATTGTTATTGCACTTTTTGCTTCTACTGACGAGAAAAATGCAATATAAGAAAAATTAACGCGTACCAAACACAACAATCGTCTTGCCGTGTGCAGTAATTAAATCTTCGTCTTCCAGTTCTTTTAATACTCTTCCAGCCATCTCACGTGAGCAACCAACCATCTTCGCTAAATCCTGTCGTGTGATTTTTATTTGCATGCCTTCAGGGTGAGTCATCGCATCGGGTTCAGCGCTCAGCTCAAGTAGGCAGTGTGCGATACGACCTTTAACATCGAGGAAGATGAGGTCGCGAACTTTCATGCTGGTCTTTTTTAGACGATTAAATATCTGACCTGTCAGTAAAAACATAACGGCTGGGTCTTCACTGACGATCTGTTTGAATTGGGCGTAACTAATTTCGGCAATGTTGCAGTTAGTTCGGGCGATTATGCGAGCGGTACGTTTGCCTTCAGCGCCGGTATCAAAATCAAATAAGCCAGCCTCACCAAAAAAATCACCTTGATTGAGTTGTGCGAGGATAATTTCTTCGCCGGTTTCGCTCTCTGCCTGTACGCTTACTGAGCCCTCAGTGATATAGTACAGGCTGCTTGATTCATCGCCTTCATGGATAATGACTTTTTTTGCGGCATATGATTTACGATGTGCAAATTTCAGCAGGTGTTCTAATGAAGGATTGAGTGTAGGAATTTCTCTTACTATGCTCATTGTGGTTACCGGCGGTGTTTTAATTATTTATACAGATAATACACAAGATTTTAATAAAGCTAAAGAATTCACTCAAATTTAAAGGTATAACATGAAAGCAGTAGTTAAGTGGCTAGACAATATGTCATTCGTTGGTGAAACGGAAAGTGGGCATTCTGTCGTCATGGATGGCCCGCCGGATAGTGGTGGCAGGAATTTGGGTGCTCGACCGATGGAGATGGTTTTGTTGGGCATGGGTGGCTGCACCGCTTTTGATGTGGTATTAATTTTGAAGCGTCAACGCCAGTTGATTACAGATTGTCAGGTCGAGCTGTCTGCAGAAAGAGCGGATGAGGCACCTAAAGTTTTTACCAGGATACACGTGCATTATGTGGTTAAAGGTAAAGGTCTGGATGAAAAAAAAGTCGCGCGTGCCGTTGATATGACAGCTGAAAAATATTGCTCCGTTTCTATTATGCTGGCGCAGAGTGTTGATGTCACGCATGATTTTGAAATCATAGAAGACGAATAAAATGTTACAGATTGAAGATATTGGCGATGTTGGTAATAGCGCAGATGAGAGTGCTAATGAGTCTAGTGATAAAGTGATGAATCAGCAATTTGATACCCTGTGTGAGCAGTACTATCACTCCTGGTTTCGTTTTCATCCTGAAGAAGCGGTGGATGTCGGTGTTTACGACTTTGCCAATCAATTGAGAAGTTTTGAACACGATGACATCGGCGCGTTGATAGCGTTGAACCAGAAAATGCAATCAGCACTGGAAGAATTGAATCATTCAGAACTGGATACGCGTCGGCAAATCGATTACCGATTAATAAATGGTGCGATATCAATCGAACTACATGATCTGGAAGAAAATGACTGGCGTTACCGTGATCCACTTGTATATATTCCAGTAAACGCTATCTATCAGTTACTGATTCATCCGGGTGAAAATGTACACCAGGCTATTAAGCATCGTCTTGAGCTTATGCCAGAATATTTACGTAGCGCTAAAGTGATGTTGTCCACCTATCCTGAACGTGTTGTACCGCAATGGGCGGCAACAGCGAAGGATATCGCGCGAACCGGCGCCGATTTCATACGTGGTCTGGATCGTCATCCTCTAATTACAGCAAAATTTACTAATCCTGCAAGACTACAGCCATTATTTGACGCCGCCGCAAATGCCTTAAATGATTTTTCAAAATACATTGAGATTGAGGTATTGCCGTCTGCAGAAGGTAAGTTTGCATCGGGGCATAATCGCTTTAACCGATTAATTAATGAAAAACATTATCTGGAAACAGATGCAGAAAAAATATTGAATTTTGGCGAACGCCTGGCAAAGAAAACAGAAAGTGAGTTGTTGCAGCATAGTAAAAATATTTGTGGTGAAGAAAATATAAATAAAGCCTTAGCCAGTGTACGTTCAAATCATCCAGATGCATCACAATTGCTGGACACTTATCGCCAAAAAATGTTGGAGGCACATGACTGGTTACGCGAGGCTGATATTGTCACTTTGCCAGAAAAACAGTCACTAAAGGTGCAGCAGACCCCGGAATTTTTGCGTGATGTTATTCCGTTCGCGGCCTATGAGCCACCTATGCCACTAGATGATGAGCAGCGAGGTTTGTATTATGTTACGACTGTCGAAGATGCGTCGCTATTGGCGGAACATAATGAGTTCAGCATTGATTTAACGTCTGTACACGAAGCGTTTCCCGGGCATCATTTGCAGTTTGTCATTGCTAACCAGAATAACGCCAGTGTGACACGTCTATTAAATGCCTCTGCCAGTATGTATGAAGGCTGGGCGCTTTATTGTGAGCAATTGGTATTTGAACAGGGTTTGTACAATAAGAAAGAGCACGAATTTATACTGTTACGTGATCGTTTATGGCGAGCCTTGCGAATTATCATTGACGTAAAAATGCATACAGGGCAGTTTACGTTTGACGATGCTGTTGCGCTACTGACCAATAAGCTGGGATTTGATGAGTCACAGGCGGCAGCCGAAATTAACTGGTACAGTAATGCAGCTGGCACACCGTTGTGTTATGCCATTGGCCGTGAAATTATTTTAAAAACACGCGAGACAATCGATACTTCTGATAAATCAGAATTAAAAGCATTTCATGATGCGCTTTTATCACAGGGTTCAATTGCTTTGCCATTAATTGTGCAGACAGTGTTCGGTGAATCTGTCTGGCAGACCGTACATGATTCAATCTTTACAGGGTAAGAGCTAATGTCTACTTACAAAAGGCCTGAAACAACGGCAGGCATGCGTCACCTCGCGCTGAATGTAAATAAACTGGAAAGCATGCTCGACTTTTACACGCGACTGATGGGAATGAAAGTTGAGTGGCAGCCTGATGAGGATAATTATTATCTAACTTCCGGCAGTGATAATTTGGCATTGCATCGTGGGGAAAAAGTGATTGAAGCCGGTTCGGCACAGTCGCTGGATCATCTTGGTTTTATTATTGATACCAAAGATGAGGTGTTCGACTGGTTTAATTTTCTGCAGCAGGAGAAAATTGAAATGCTAACGGATGTTAAAGATCATCGTGATGGCGCACGTAGTTTTTACTGTAAAGATCCCGATGGTAATGTGGTGCAGATTATCTATCATCCGCCGTTAAGTGCTGGAAAGTAAACCCGAGTATAACGCTCGTTCCCATGCTCCTCGGCAATTGCTCCTGCATTGCTCTACTACCGTACATCCATGTACATATGCGTGGGAACGAGGTGGAAGTGCAAAGTTATATATAGTACGTTGTTCCAGTCATTACCTTAGACATGGCTGCCATCAGTGTTTTAACTGGTGGAGGCAATTCAGCCGCACCGTTTTCAATAGCGGTGGTGGCGTGACCGGCTTCATCTATCTTCATCTGTTCTAAAATTGCACGGCTTCGACGATCGCCACCAGGTAATTTATTGAGATGTGACTCCAGATGTTCGACTACCTGATGTTCAGTTTCGGCCAAAAAACCAAGATTCCATTTGTCACCGATTGCGCCGGCAAAGGCGCCGATAGCAAATGAGCCGCCATACCACAGCGGATTGAGAAGACTAGTGTGGCTGCCAAGCTCATTAATTCGATTTTTAGTCCAGTTCAGATGATCATTCTCTTCCAGAGCGGCTTGTTGCAGTTTTTCCTTTATATCCCTGTTTTTGGAGGTTAATGCCTGCCCCTGATACAGTGCCTGCGCAGAGACTTCACCGCTATGATTAACGCGCATTAAGCTGGCAATGTTTTTTCTATCCTGATCAGAAAATTCAGATTCAGAGATATCTTCTGCTGGGTAGGGGCGCTCTGTGATCATGGGTTCGCCAAACAGGGTACGCAAAGCGGTATCCGCGCTCATAATCAGTTGATCAAATGGTGTGTAATTACGCATAGGTGTATATTGCGGCTTTCGCATAGTCGGTGCAATATAATTATTGAATAAATTTATAAGGAGTAGTTGGTGTCGCATTTTAAATACCATGTGTTTTTTTGTACCAATTCGCGAGAATCGGGTGAACAATGCTGTGAGCAGTGCAATGCGACTGAGATTCGTGCTTATGCAAAATCACGCATAAAAGAGCTGGGTTTGTCCGGTGAAGGTAAAGTTCGAATAAATACGGCAGGATGTCTCGACCGTTGTGAACTTGGTCCGGTAATCGTGGTCTATCCTGAAGAGACCTGGTATTGCTATCTCGACCGAGAAGATATTGATGAAATTATCGAAAAACATCTGATTGGTGGAGAGGTAGTCGAGAGGCTTCTGATATAGAAAATATTTAAAACACTTTTAATATCAATGACTTATATTTTTGTATTGAATATTTACTGCTTCAGATGATTTTATATTTGACAAGCTATCAACTATATTATAATATTCTTATATTCAGTTAAGCGATTGAATGTTTTTTTCATATTTCCTCCATCCTCCCTTTGGTGGTAATTTTTAACGCGAATCTTTGATTCGCGTTTTTTTTGCCTGCATTAATGTCGGTAAGAGCCATGAGCAGGAACGGAAACTTTGCCTGTACATACTTAGAGGTTCGGTTAAAAGCAGTTTGTCATTCCCGAATGCCTTTATCGGAATGGCAACAAAAGAAATAATTTTGGGTTTTTAAGAAGCCCCTCGACGTAAATATTGCTGATTTATTTAGTTAATTTGCAAGTATTTGCTTGTCTGACAAGCTAAATCCCTGTAATATTCCGCCTCTTTGTCGAGTCCGGCTAGCGAGATAGTTACATAAAAGTTAATCAGGGCGCTAATATAATGCAGGGCACTGGTTAATCAGTGTACTAGCAGGTCACTAGACAAATTTTTCGAACATAGACATTTTTATACTTTTTAAAAGAACGCTGGATTATTGATGAAAACCATAAGCGCAAAAGCGGATGATGTAAAACGTGACTGGTTCCTGGTTGATGCCGATGGTAAAACATTGGGTCGATTAGCAACTGAAATTGCACGTCGTCTACGCGGTAAACATAAAGCCATTTATACACCTCACGTTGATACAGGTGATTACATCGTTGTAATCAATGCTGAAAAAGTCCGTGTCAGTGGTAATAAAGCGAAAGATAAAATGTACTACCGCCACTCTGGTTACATGGGTGGCCTGAAACAAACCAATTTCAGCGATATGATTGAGCGTTCACCTGAGCGTGTCATTGAAATCGCAGTAAAAGGCATGTTACCTCGCAATCCTTTAGGTCGCGAAATGTATCGTAAATTAAAAGTTTACGCGGGTGCGCAACATCAGCACGCAGCACAACAGCCTCAACCTTTAGAAATTAATTAAGAATAAGAGTTAAATCATGGCAGAAACATATTACGCAACCGGTCGACGCAAAACTTCAAGTGCGCGAGTCTTTTTGAGTACGGGTGCGGGTGGCATCGAAATCAATGGCAAACCATTGGACGTATTCTTTGGCCGTAAAACCGCGCAGATGATTGTCCGTCAGCCACTAGAGCTGGTAGATATGATGACCAATCTTGACCTGAAAGTTACCGTAAGTGGTGGCGGTATATCAGGACAGGCGGGTGCAATTCGTCATGGTATTACACGTGCATTGATGGCGTATGATGAAAGCCTACGTGGTCCACTGCGTAAAGCAGGCTTCGTTACACGTGATGCACGTGAAGTTGAACGTAAGAAAGTGGGTCTACGCAAAGCACGTCGTGCTACTCAGTTCTCTAAACGTTAAACTTAATCCTAACGTTTTTAGCAAAAAAGCCCCTTCTCAAGGGGCTTTTTTTATGTACGGTATCACAAGGAGCTAGTAGGGATGACGGCGCGACTATGTCCATGGATGGCATAACGCAAAGAGTCAGAACAGGGAAACCAGGCTGTTCTCTAACGGCAAATAAATTACGATTATTCGGCTATTTTTGAAAAATGTGTTCGTCGCGTAAGGAGTGTATCTAAGAGTAAGAAAATAATTGTTCTGATTGGATGAAAACTTTCGCACTTGTTGACTGGTATTTGTCCGAAACAAATGAAAAATAAATCCATTGAAAGTTTTTTGTAGAATGTTCCCGTGAAAATCAACTTATCTCACTGTTTTGCAAGATTAGATTTATGACATGCTGACGTAAGGAAAATGTGAATTAATCCACATTTTCCTTGCATTTTAACTTCAACTGCATATACTTCCCGTAATCTTTATCTATCAAACCCATATACATAAGTGGGATACGTAGATTTAGATTGATGTGTTTACTTCAGCTTTTTAAGATGAAGCGAACCGCTTTCATTGGGGGAGGCGCCACGTTGTAACCACATTTTGTAATCATAGCTATGATCATAATAACTTAATAATGCAGGAGTCTTGCATAATGAAAAAATCTATATTAGCAATCGCAGTTGTAGCTGCATCAATTGCCGCACCAGCAGCAATCGCAGCACCTACTGTTTACGGTAACATTCACTTATCTATCAGTGATCAGGATACAAAAAACGACATCGATATGGAGAGTAATACTTCAGCTATCGGTGTTAAAGGTTCTGAAGACCTTGGTGATGGCATGAAAGCTATCTATAAAGCAGAATGGCAGGCTGACATTGCCGACGGTGGTTCAAACGGTGCTGGCACATCAGCGCTGACAAAACGTGACCAGTTTGTTGGATTGAAAGGCGGCATGGGTACAGTTAAATTTGGTACGATGTCATCTAACTACAAACAGAAAGGCGGCAAAGTTGACTCTTTGTATCGTACACGTTTAGAAGGTCGTGGTATGTTACACACACAATCTAGATTACATAATGGTCGTGATATTAACCGTGGTCGTATAACGAATGCGGTTCAGTATGCTTCACCAAAGATGGGTGGTATTCAGTTAGTTGCAAATGCAACATTTTCCAATAATGAAAATGAAACTACCGGTGTTGGTGTTCGCTATGCAACTAAAACATTCATGGCTTACCTTGACTGGATTGATACCATTCCAGGTGGTGCATCAATTGCAACAGGTGACACAGAGTCAGCTGTTAAAGTGGGTGGTAAGTTTAAATCTAAAGCATTCCACGTTGCGGGTCAGTTCGAATCTGCTGAAGATGTAACGGGTTACGACTACATTCACGTGAATGCAGGTTTTAAGATTAATAAAAACAACTCTGTTCAGGTAACTGCTGGTCAAGCATCACACGTTACTAATAGTGCCGCTGACACACAAAGTTTTGCTGTAGCGTTTAATCATAAACTATCTAAAATGACTAACGTTTATGTTGGTTATGGTGATAAGTCTTCTGATACTGTTGCACTTGAAGATGATATTCTTACCTTTGGCATCAAGAAAAAATTCTAAGTCGAAAGATTTAGTATTTAAAAAACGGAACCTTCGGGTTCCGTTTTTTTTTGCCTGTGAATCAATCCGGGTCAGAGAGCAATTGTTCCTAATATTAGGAACAATTGCTCTCTGACCCGGATTAGGTTATTTAGATAAAACCGTCTTAGCACCTTCTGGTGTGCCAAGTATCAACACATCAGCAGGGCGATTGGCAAAGATACCAACGGTTACGATACCAGGTAGTTTGTTCAGATCATTTTCAAGTTTAACGGCTTCCATGATTTTAAGATCATGAACGTCGAGGATATCGTTGCCATTATCAGTAACAAATCCACTACGATAGACAGGGCGACCGCCCAGTTTCACTAGTTCTCTGGCAATAAAGCTGCGAGCCATCGGGATGACTTCAACAGGTAGCGGGAATTCGCCCATCACGTCCACCAGTTTGGATTCATCTGCTATGCAGACGAATTTTTTACTGGCGCCAGCAATAATTTTTTCGCGGGTTAAAGCGCCGCCTCCGCCTTTAATCAGGTTGAGATAGTGATCTGATTCGTCTGCGCCATCGATATAAACTTCGATACCATTGACTTCATTTAAGTCATAAACCTTGATGCCGTATCCTTCCATGCGCTCAGTCGATGCGACTGAACTTGAAACTGCACCCTTTATAGTATGTTTGATATCAGCTAACACGTCGATGAAGTGGTTAACTGTAGAGCCGGTGCCGACACCGACAATTTCATCGGTAATGACATATTCAAGTGCTGCTTCTGCAGCTTTTCTTTTCATTTCGTCCTGGGTCATGTTTTACTCCCGCTAGTCACATCAAAATAATTTCTGGTGCGAATGATACTACATATTAGTGAATAGTTAATAGTGAGCAGTGAATAGTCATTGTTTTCCAACTATTCACTGTTCACTGTTCACTATTCCCTGCATTCAAGCTATTCTTCGCCTATGACTAAGAAATATATAGAAAAAATTCTCACTGCACGTGTTTATGATGTTGCTGTCGAAACACCACTAGAGCCAGCGATTATATTAAGTAAGCGCCAGAATAATCAGGTGTTGCTAAAACGTGAAGATCTGCAAAGTGTTTTTTCATTTAAATTACGTGGTGCCTACAACTGTATCTATCAGCTTACGCAAAATAAAAAGGTCAAGGGTGTGGTAGCCGCGTCAGCCGGTAATCATGCTCAGGGCGTGGCCCTGGCGGCTAAAAAACTGGGTCTGAGTGCCACCATAGTTATGCCTAAAACGACACCGGGTATCAAAGTTGATGCGGTTAAGTCACACGGCGCAAAAACCATTTTGATTGGTGATAATTATGATGAAGCCTGTGCTTATGCCACCGAGTTCGCCATCAAACAAAAGCTGGATTTTATTCACCCCTATGATGACAGTGACGTTATCGCAGGGCAGGGTACGGTTGGCTTGGAAATTGTACGCCAACATGCCGATTTTATCGATGCAATATTTGTTCCTGTCGGTGGCGGTGGACTGATTGCGGGTGTTGGCACTATTGTTAAATATCTTAGCCCTAAAACAAAAATTATCGGTGTTGAACCTGCTGATGCTGCCTGTATGGCGGCGGCGTTAGATAAAAATCGTCGTGTGATTCTAGACCATGTTGGCATCTTTGCTGATGGTGTTGCGGTTAAACAGGCAGGTAAAGAAACCTTCCGTGTTGCCAAGCAGTGTATTGACCAAATTATTACGGTAAGTACGGATGAAATTTGTGCAGCGATAAAAGATATATTTGATGATACCCGTTCAATTACCGAACCTGCGGGTGCGCTGGCCGTCGCCGGTTTAAAAAAATATATTTCGCAGAAAAAAGTCAGCAATAAAACGCTGATTGCAATTAATAGCGGCGCCAATATGAATTTTGATCGCCTTCGTCACGTTTCTGAGCGTGCTGAAATTGGTGAGCAGCGCGAAGCGTTATTTGCCGTGACCATACCCGAGCGCCCGGGTAGTTTTAAAACTTTTTGCAAAACCATCGGTAAACGTGGCATTACTGAATTTAATTATCGTTATTCGGATGATAATGACGCACAGGTGTTTGCCGGCGTGCAATTACGCGAAGGTTGGAAAGAGCGCAAAGAATTAATTAGTCGATTGAAAAGTAAAAAATATCCGGTACTGGATATGACTGATAATGAAATGGCTAAAATGCATGTTCGCCATCTGGTTGGTGGCCGTGCAACACTAACCAATGAAGTGTTATATCGGTTTGAATTTCCCGAACGCCCGGGTGCTTTACTGGACTTTCTGACGAAAATTGGTACGCGCTGGAATATAAGTTTGTTCCATTATCGAAATCATGGTGCCGCTTTTGGTCGCGTGTTGGTCGGTTTGCAGATTCCAAAAGATGAGCGCAAAGAGCTGGTGCAGTATCTTGATACCTTGGCCTATCCTTATTGGGAAGAGACGGAGAATCCAGCGTACCAGTTGTTTCTTTCATTGTGATTTTTGTTGGTGTTCCTGTACTCCTGGCGAGTGTTCAGAATCTTCAAAAGCTTGAACCGCAGAGACACTGAGACGCAGAGTTTTATTTTTGTTTATAGCGCCGGAGGCGCAATAAACAAATATTTAGTTTTTCTCTGTGCCTCCGTGTCCCTGGGGTAAAAGTTTTTAAAGCTTTTGATTGTTATCTCGTTCCCACGCTCTTACGTGGGAATGCATAGCGTGTAGAGGGGTTGCAAGTATTACGCTATATACCAATATTCACATAGACAACCTGCTGTGTTACCGAAAAATGAGTTTATCTACTGCCCTATGCGTTATCACGCAGGAGCGTGGGAACGAGATGAATCTAGCGTACCAGTTGCTTCTTTCAGAGTGATTTGCGTCGAAATGTTTGCAAACGGTCAGGAAGGGATATTTAAAGAACCAAAGTCAAAAGCTTGAACCGCAGAGACACGGAGACGCAGAGTTTTATTTTTGTTTATAGCGCCGGAGGCGCAATAAACAAATATTTAGTTTTTCTCTGTGCCTCCGTGTCTCTGCGGTAAAAGTTTTTAAAGCTTTTGATTGTTATCTCGTTCCCACGCAGGAGTGTCGGGACGAAATCAAAATTTAATTCACCACAGAGACGCAGAAAAAGCAATTAGTGGTATTAAACCCTTTATAGTTTGTGCTCACTGACTACATTGTTTTTTCTCTGCGTTCTCTGTGCCTCTGTGGTAAATCATTTTTTAATATTTTTACCGTCCTAAGAGACATAAGCAGTCGTGAATACTAAGATTTATAATCAAGTTTTGTAGGTCTGTTTTTCAGTAATAATAAAATTCAGTGGAATATCCCAATTCTGCGCGTCCAGTTTGTCTACTTTCTGTATTTCATGCGCTAAACCGACTAATACCGGTTTTTTCCAGTACTGTCGATGTCGACGATAAGCCAAAGTTCGATCGTAAAAACCCCCGCCCATGCCCATGCGATTGCCTTGTTCATCGAATGCCACCAAAGGCAGTAATAATAAATCCAGCTGCCCGGCTGTTTTCCATTTCGATGAGTGGCATTCAGGTTCCAGAATATTGAACCGGTTGAGTTTTAGTTTACTTTCTGATTCGAAGGGTGCGAAGTAAAGGCTGTTTTTAAGTGGAGAGAGGATTGGAAGGTAAATCTCTTTGCCTAAAAAACGAGCATGATCGATGAGTGCAGAAGGATCGATTTCGCCATCATTGGCCAGATACAATGCGATGTGTCTGGCGTTGCGATAGTGTTTTAGTTTGACAGTGTTCTGGCACAGCAACTGACTATGTTCACGTTGTGTGCGGTCGGTAAGCTGTCGTCTCAGCTGACGTCTGGATTGCCTGATGTTTGCGTTGGATTGATTATCGGGTATCGAGTCGTCAGGCATGGTAGAAATTAGGATGACACCTCCGGAAATGCCGTAGCAATACTGAAGACCTTGAACCGGTAAGTTCAGGTGGGAATCAGCGATGGTGCGTTAGGCTTCCCGTCGTAGCGGTAATGCACACGGCCTCAACAGTCCAACTCCCGAAGTCAGTATTTAAGGCTCAAGGGATATAACAGGTTGCTTACGTACACCCCAGAGATGTCAAAACTGGTGGATGGTTTTATTACCATCCTTAATGTCTATTGTATGAAATGTGTCGCTGAAATCAACATATTATTGAAAAAATAATTACATAAAAGTTGATGAATATCTGACAGATTATAATTAAATTAGCTGTATGTCGCGCATTGAACCATTAATGCGTTCGGAAAGTGCGTCAATGCGTTGATTTAAGTCATCGTGTTCAGACGTAATTTCTTGATTGTGCAAAATATCATGGCTCATATTCAATGCAGCCATTATTGCAATCCGTTCAGTACCGATAACTGAGCCAGCCTGTTTGATTTCATTGAGCTTTTCATTAAGAAGGTCGGCAGAAGCCATCAGGTTGGCTTTTTCGTCTTCTGGACAGGCGACACGGTATTCCTTGTCCATAATGGTTATGGTTAAGGGTTCAGCTTTACTCACGTGGATGACCTCTATTCAGAAATTGATAGAGCCATATTAAACTACGATGTTGTTTGGTGGAAGAGGCTTTACGCTTTTTCCATCGAACGCAAACGCGTAATCATAGATTCGACCTGTACACGGACTTTTTCTTTGGTTTCCATTAGATTGGAACGCTCAGAAGTCAGCTGTTTAAGCTGTGCGCGTAAGTCAGTATTGTCATTGCCCAGTTTTTGGCAAAGCTCGAGGAGTTCGTTTACCTGTTCTTCGAGTTTACTTATTCTTTTTATTGTATCAGTCATGGGCTAATAGTAGGTGGTGAATGGCTATCGGTCAAATAGAATACAATATTTAACCGGGTTTAGCCCTCGTTCTTATGAAATATTCAGGTTAAACTGATGCTTTAACGCCGTTATTTGTCTTATTTCAGAGATTATGCAGAGTTTCCCCGATATTCCACAACTAGAAGAATTGTTATTTGATGTTGATGCCACTTTAGGTGCAATTGAGTCGCAAGGTGCTTTATGCGGCATGTTATGTGCCCAAGGTGCGACTGAAGCGTCTCAATGGATGCTGCACGTACTGGGTGAACATGAAGAAAGTACCAGCAGCCTGCAACAGGCGGGTAAAAAATTACTGGAGATTCATCAATTGTCAGTCGAACAGATGAATGACATCGATTCTGATTTTGAATTAATGCTACCTGATGATGATGAACCGCTAGAAACTCGGGTCGAAGCGCTGGGTATCTGGTGTCAGGGTTTTGTTTTTGGTCTCGCCATCGGCGGAATCAAAGAAGACACAGAATTGCCTGCAGATAGCAAAGAATTGATAAAAGATATTGTTGAGATCTCGCGCGCCGGATATGTTGTGGATGAAGAAGCGGAGCTGGCTGTTGCCGAAGAAGGCGATGAGGAAGACGAAGTGGCTTTTATGGAAGTGAGTGAATACGTCCGAATGGGTACGCTGTTAATCTACGAAGAGTTACAACCCTTGCAGTCTTCGCAAACGGTTCATTGATCTCGTTCCCACGCGGGAGCATGGGAACGAGCCTGTATAAGGCTTTTTTGTCAGTACCTTATTAAATTAGAGATAGATTATTTTGAATAATAAAAATTATATAAAACGTCGTAAACAATTAATGCGCATGATGAGTGAAAACTCAGTCGCCATTTTGCCAGCATCATCAACATTGGTTCGAAATCGAGATGTTGAACATGGTTTTCGCCAGGACAGTGATTTTATGTATCTCAGTGGGTTTAATGAGCCTGAATCTGTCATTGTGCTTATCCCTAATCGTAAGCAAGGCGAGTATGTGTTGTTTTGCCGTGACCGTGATCTGAAAAAAGAAACTTGGGATGGTCGTCGTTTTGGTATAGAAGGCGCGGTTGAATTTTTTGATGCAGATGCAGCTTATCCCATTGATGATTTGGAAGATATCTTGCCGGGACTAATGGAAGACAGAGAGAGTGTTTATTATAGTATTGGCTTAAATCCATCGTTTGATAAACATGTTCTCAAATGTGTTAACGACTTAAGGCAAAAAGCACGTTCGGGTGCTCGGGCACCGTATGAATTTGTTTCGCTAGAGTATTTGTTGCACGACATGCGTCTGTTTAAATCGCGAGAAGAAATCAGCTTAATGCGAAAGGCAGCAAAAATTTCGGTTCAGGCGCATATCAATGCCATGAAAAAATGTGAACCAGGTGTTAACGAGTATGAACTTGAAGCTGAGTTTTTATTTGAATTTAAACGTAACGGCGCAGGCTGGGCGTATTCCTCTATTGTAGGCGGCGGTGAAAACGGTTGTATTTTGCATTACACCGAAAATAACGCCGAGTTGAAAAATAAAGATTTGGTTTTGATTGATGCTGGTGCGGAGTACCAGGGTTACGCCGCAGACATTACACGCACTTTTCCGGTCAACGGAAAATTTACCGTGCCCCAGCAGGAAATTTATGAAGTTGTATTAGAAGCACAGAATGCCGCTTTTGCCAAAGTGAAACCGGGTAATCATTGGGATGATCCACATCTCGCCGCCGTTAAAGCATTAACTAAAGGCATGGTAGAAATCGGGTTGCTAAAAGGTAAACCATTGCAGCTAATAAAAGACGGCAGTTACATGAAATACTATATGCATCGTACCGGTCATTGGTTAGGGATGGATGTGCATGACGTCGGTGATTATAAAGTGGATAATAACTGGCGCTTGTTAGAAAAAGGCATGGTGCTAACGGTTGAGCCGGGTCTGTATATTCCGGCTGGTATCCGCGGTGCGAAACGTTGGTGGAATATTGGCGTAAGAATTGAAGATGACCTGGCTGTGACTAAAGATGGTTATGAGCTGCTAACGAAAGGTTTGCCGCGTACAGTTGAAGAAGTTGAAAGTGTGATGGCTTCTTAAGAGAATAATATGAATCGCAGAGACGCTGAGACGCAGAGTTGTTATTTTAGTGAACCACGCCAGAGGTGCCGTTCACTAAAAATATTTTTCTCTGCGTCTCAGCGCCTCTGTGGTTCAAAATTTTATTTGTGTGTAGCATATGTTTCTCGTTCCCATGCTCTGCGTGGGAACGCATAGGGCAGTGATTAAAGTTTGTTCGTGCTGCCAAGAAGAAGGTTCCCACGCGGGAGCATGGGAACCAGATTAGTTTGCATGTAGAGTATATATGTCAAAAAAATACACAGACAATCATTTCGACTTAATCATTATCGGTGGTGGTCTTGCCGGTGCCAGTCTTGCTTGTGCGTTAAAACATTTTTCACTTAAAATAGCGGTCGTCGAAGCGTATCCGATTAACACGGACTCACAGCCTAGTTATGATGATAGAACCGTCGCGCTTTCATACGGTAGTCGCTGTATTTTCGACAGTATGGGGTTATGGTCATCACTAAAGCCTTATGCTGAGCCCATCGAGACCATCCATATCTCTGATCGTGGGCATTTTGGTGTAACCCGTCTAACCAAAGAGCAGGAAGACGTCGAAGCACTGGGTTATGTAATGGAAAACCGACGTATTGGTTTGCAATTATATGAAGAGATGAAAGCAGCAGGTAACATCACCCTGTTTTGTCCCGCTAATCTGATGTCTCTGCAGCAAGACGAAATTCAAGTCTCGGTGAATGTTCAGATGAACTCGAAATCACAAACTTTGACTGCGAAATTGCTAGTTGCGGCAGACGGTAATAACTCACAGGTAATGAAGTTGCTGGCGATAGGAACCAGCCAGAAAAATTATCAGCAAGTGGCATTAATTACCAATGTGACACCGGGCAAAAAACACAATAATGTCGCTTATGAGCGTTTTACCGACACCGGTCCGTTGGCTTTTTTACCGATGCAAGATAATCGTTGTTCGGTGGTCTGGACCTTGACGCAGCAACAGGCCGACTATTTGTATGCAATGGATGAGGTCGATTTCCTGCAACAGCTGCAGGAGCGATTTGGTTATCGATTAGGCCAATTTAAAAAAGTAGGCGTTCGGCACTTGTATCCTCTCTTCTTACAGTCTGCGGCCCAGATGGTGCATGGTCGTGTTGCAATATTGGGCAATGCTGCGCACAGTGTGCATCCGGTCGCAGGTCAGGGTTTCAATCTTGCGCTGAGAGATATTGCAGTATTATCTGAAAAAATTGTCGATAACCAACGAGCGGGGGATGACATCGGTTCAGCTGCCATGTTGCAAAGTTATGCCATTCAGCGAGAAGACGATATCAAACGGGTTTATCGTTTTACTGACGCATTGGTAAAAACATTTTCCAATAACATAGCGGCTGTTGCACATATGCGTTCTTTAAGTTTATTAATGGTAGATGTTATGCCCGATATTAAGCATCGCCTTGCCGCGCAGAGCATGGGGTTAAATACTGGTGGCATGTCCCGACTCAACCGAGGTTTGCCCTTATGACGGAAAATACAAACTTTGATATTGTTATCGTCGGCGGCGGTATCGTTGGTTTAAGTATGGCAAATGAATTAATTGATTCTGATTTTTCTGTCGCCATTGTTGAGCGCGCCGAATTAAAAACAATTGCTGAAGTAGAAGGGAATGAAAAAACAAGTTGTCGTGTATCAGCCATTAATCGTTCAGCATTAAAACGATTTCAGCAAACCGGTGTGTTGCAATCGCCACTTGCAAAACGTGTTTGTGTATTCGAAAAAATGTTTGTCTGGGATAAAACCGGTGCAGGGCAGATTCAGTTTGATAGTGCTGAGCTCGGTGTTTCTGAGTTGGGTGTTATTATCGAAAATAATATTTTACAGAAAATGTTGTTGAATAATATTAAAACGGCTGAAAATATCAAGTATCTCTGTCCCGAAACGATTACAGATATTGAATACAATAGTGAAGTGCTGTCGCAACGCAGTGTCGTCACACTGGCCTCAGGCAAAAAAATTCAGGCTGAATTACTGGTTGGTGCAGATGGCGTCAATTCAAAAGTTAGTGAAACTGCCTCGATACAACGCACAAAAAAATCGTATCAACAACAAGGACTAGTGTGTAATGTAAAAACGACCGAGAGTCATCAAAATACCGCTTGGCAATGTTTTATGCCCAGTGGTCCGTTAGCGCTTTTGCCCTTATATACAGGGCAGAGTTCCGTCGTCTGGTCACTGGATGAGGGCGATGCGCAACAGATTGTGGCGTTAGATGATGAAGCATTCAAACGGGCATTAGCTGAGGCTAGTGAATTTAAACTGGGTGAAATAACGGATGTAGGCCAGCGTTTTTTATTCCCGCTTTCACATGGTCATGCCAGTGAATACGTCAAAGACGGTTTGGCATTAATTGGCGATGCGGCGCATAACATTCATCCTTTAGCAGGACAGGGTGCCAATCTGGGCATTGCCGATGCTTTTGTTTTGGCCGATGTAATTCAACAAGCCAAAAAAACAAGTCGGCAATGGGCAGCCTTGCATACTTTGTTGAAATACCAGCGCCAGCGTAAAGGCGCTAACCAGATAATGGAAGCATCGATGACCGGGTTTAAAACCCTGTTTGGTGAAAATAATGCTTTGCTATCAGAAATCCGTAATGCGGGTTTGTCGTTGGTGGATCATGTGCCAGCATTGAAATACCGGATTATTAAACAGGCATTAGGGGTTTAGTGGTTTGCTGATATTTAAAACAAAGTTCAAAAAATTGAACCGCAGAGACGCAGAGAGATAATTTGTTATTACATCTGGTATTAAACAAGACAAATTAAGTGTTTCTCCGTGCCCCGCGCCTCTGCGGTTCAGTCTTTAGCTTGTTCTTATGCGAAGTCATGAACCTAAGTGTCGACAGCAAGTACCCTACTATTAATCTGGGTTCTCACCACACCAAAGGTGTAAAATCACCGCCAACACGCTATCACCCAATGATTTAAATCATGAGCAATAAAACCGTCCTCTTTGACAAACACGTTGAATACAATGGCAAAATCGTCGATTTTTCTGGCTGGCAGATGCCGGTCAATTATGGTTCGCAGATTGATGAGCATCATCAGGTGCGTAAAGATGCCGGTATGTTTGATGTGTCACATATGGTTATCGTTGACCTGCTGCCAAAAGACGGGGCGGGTGAGATTAAGGCATATCTACAGTTTTTACTGGCAAATGATGTGGCAAAGCTAAAGGATGCGGGTAAAGCACTCTATAGTTGCATGCTGAATGAAAAAGGCGGCGTTATCGATGACCTTATCGTGTATTACATGTCTGACGAGTGGTATCGCGTGGTAATCAATGCCGGTACGCGCGAGAAAGATCTGGCGTGGATGAATAAACAAAGCAGCAACTTTAATGTGGAAATCAAAGAAAGGACTGACCTTGCAATGATTGCCGTGCAGGGCCCGAATGCCAGAACCAAAGCTTTTGATGCGATGCCGGTTGATGTGGTTGAAGCGGCGACCTCGCTCAAACGATTTTTTGGTGCAGGCTGCGGCGACTGGTTTGTTGGTCGAACCGGTTATACCGGTGAAGACGGCTTTGAGATTATGTTACCCGAATCGGAAGCACCTGCACTGTGGGATAAATTAGCCAACAGCGGTGTACAGCCCTGTGGTTTGGGCGCGCGTGATACCTTACGTCTGGAAGCCGGTATGAATTTATACGGTAACGACATGACTGAAGACACCTCGCCTCTGATTTCAGGTCTGGGCTGGACCATCGCTATGGAGTCGGCTGAACGTGACTTTATCGGTCGAAAAGCGCTTGAGGACGAGAAAGCCGCAGGTGTGGCGCAGAAGCTGGTTGGCATTGTGCTGGACGAAGGCGGTATTTTGCGCGGTCATCAAAAAGTAGCAATAGGCAGTGACTCAGCAACTGAGGGTGAGGTGACCAGCGGAACCTTTTCACCCAGTTTGCAAAAATCCATTGCGCTGGCACGTGTTCCTGTCGATATCGGCAAGACCTGCACCGTCGAAATTCGGGGTAAATGGTTGAAAGCATCGGTGGTCAAGCCTGTATTTGTTCGTGATGGGCTGCCAGTTTAATAGTATATTGCCACCGAATCTGAGGGTATAATACGCCCCCAACAAATTTTGAATTGAATAATAAGCATCCGGGAGAAAAAGATGAGCGAAGTCCCTACAGAATTAAAATATACCTCGTCACATGAATGGTTACGAGTCGAAGATGATGGCCTGATTACCATCGGTATCAGCGATCATGCGCAAGAATTATTAGGTGATCTGGTATTCGTTGAATTACCTGAAGTCGGTATCGACTATGTTGCGGGTGATGAATGCTGCGTTGTCGAGTCTGTAAAAGCGGCATCCGATGTTTATATGCCAGTCAGCGGTGAAATTGTTGCGATTAATGAAACCCTGAGTGATGAACCTGAAATGATCAATAGCTCACCTTATGACAGTGGTTGGTTGTTTAAGGTTAAACCTTCAGCAAATGAGTTGGCCGACATGATGGATGCGGACGCTTATCAGACTGAGATTGAAGATTAGAACAAACTTTTAACCACAGAGACACAGAGAGCACAGAGTTTTTTATTGTGCGCCTGCGGCGCATAACAAAGTCCAAACGTTTTTCTCTGTGCCCTCTGTGTCTCTGTGGTTAAAAAAACTGTAAATACCACTGTTATTATTTTGTAGAAATTTATGCCATTTATTCCCCATACCAAAACCGAAATCACACAAATGTTAAATACCATCGGTGCGGATTCCATCGATGACCTATTTGATGAAATTCCAACGCATTTGCGTGCGGCAGTTATGGACGCCATACCATCGGGTATGAATGAAATGGAAATTGCTCGACTGATGCGACAACGTGCTGAGTTAAATACTACAGCACTGTGTTTTCTGGGTGCGGGTTCTTACCAGCATCATATTCCTTCAGCCGTATGGGAAATTACTACACGTGGTGAATTCTATAGCGCGTACACACCCTATCAGGCGGAAGCTTCACAAGGTACCCTGCAGTTAACCTACGAATTCCAGAGTATGATGACGGCTTTGACCGCAATGGATGTATCCAATGCGTCGATGTATGACGGTGCGTCCTCATTGGCTGAAGCAATATTGATGGCAGTGCGGGCAAATCGTAAATCAAAGTCACGCAAAATTTTAATTCCAACGACAGTTAACCCAGTATATCGTCAGACAGCGCACACGATTGTAAAAGGTCAACAGATTGAACTAGTCGATGTACCTTACGATAAAGCGATGGGTACGGTTAGTTTAGAACAGATTAAGCAACAGGCCGACGGTGATATAACAGCAATCGTTTTACAGCAGCCTAATTTCTTCGGTTGTCTGGAAGCAGTCGATGAAATTACTGATTGGGCACATGAAAATAATATTCTGGTTATCGCTGCCGTTAATCCATTGGTGATGACTGTTATTAACCCACCGGGTGAATGGGGCGCTGAAGCAAACCAGGGTGCCGATATCGCTTGTGGTGATGGTCAGCCTTTAGGTGCGCCAATGTCTGCGGGTGGTCCTTATTACGGATTGCTATGTTGCAAACAAGCTTATGTCAGGCAGATGCCAGGACGCATTGTCGGGCGCACGGTTGATCTTGATGGTAAAGAAGGTTTTGTCTTAACATTACAGGCACGTGAACAGCATATTCGTCGTTCCAAGGCGACATCAAATATTTGTACCAATCAAGGTTTGGTGGTGACTGCCTCGACTATCCACATGGCAATCATGGGCGCAAAAGGGCTGGAAAATACCGCTGCTGCCTGTTTCGCTAATAACAATAAACTGGTCGAAAAGCTCACCGCAATCGACGGTGTGAAAAAATGTTTTAGTGGTTCGCACTTTCATGAAACCGTATTGGTGCTCGAAGAAAGAAGTGCAGCCACCGTACTCGTTTCATTAATGGATAAAGGTATTTTGGGTGGCCTGGATTTATCACGGGATTATCCTGAATTGGGCAACGCTATTCTGGTTTGTACCACAGAAATGCGCAATGATGATGATATTGAAGCTTACGCAAATGCAATGAAAGAAGTGCTTGCGTCTACCGTTACAAATGAAACACTGGCGGAGACAGCATAATGCTTATATTCGAACATTCATCAGAAGGTCGCAACGGTGCACCACAATCGCCAGTAGAAAAAGCATCACTGTCTGCCTTGCCGGAAAACTTATTGCGAAAGACACAGGCTGCATTGCCAGAAGTTTCTGAGCTGCAGGCGGTGCGTCATTACACCCGTCTTTCACAAAAGAACTTTTCTATCGATACAGAATTCTACCCGCTGGGTTCCTGTACCATGAAGTACAACCCGCGTGCCTGTAATACATTGGCAATGTTACCAGGTTTTCTAAATGCGCATCCGCTCACCCCGGATGAGCAGAACCAGGGTTTTCTTGCCTGTATGTATGACTTGCAATCCATGTTATGTGAAGCCACCGGTATGGCCGCGTTTTCACTGGCACCGATGGCAGGTGCGCAAGGTGAGTTTGCTGGTGTGGCGATGATTGAGGCTTACCATAAGTCACGAGGTGACGACCAGCGAAAAGAAATTTTAGTTCCTGATGCCGCGCATGGTACTAACCCAGCGACAGCTGTCATGTGTGGTTTTACCGTTACGGAAATTCCAACACTGGATAATGGTGATGTGGATCTTGATGCATTGAAACAAGCCGTCGGTCCGCAAACGGCTGGATTGATGTTAACCAACCCGTCTACGTTGGGTGTGTTCGAGCGCAATATTGAAGCCATTGCAAAAGTGATTCATGAAGCCGGTGGTTTGTTGTATTACGACGGTGCAAATCTGAATGCCATCCTCGGTAAAATTCGTCCGGGTGATATGGGTTTTGATGTTATTCATTCTAATTTGCATAAAACATTTTCTACTCCACATGGTGGTGGTGGTCCGGGTTCGGGTGCGGTGGGTGTGGCTGAGCGATTAAAACCGTTTTTACCTTTACCCGTGGTAACAAAAGAAAACGAAAGTTATCGTTACTTAACGGCTGAAGATTGTCCCGAGTCTATCGGTCGTTTATCGGCGTTTATGGGTAATCCCGGCGTGTTGTTACGTGCTTATATTTATATGCGTTTCCTTGGTCGTGAAGGCATGGTGCGTGTTGCCGAGTTTGCCACCTTAAATGCTAACTACATGATGGTTGAAGCTAAACGTCGTGGATTTACATTGGCGATTGATAATCGTCGTGCCAGCCATGAATTTATTATTACATTGAAAAATGAAGCGCGTGATTTTCATGTGTCAGCAATGGACTTTGCCAAACGTTTACTCGATTTGGGTTACCACGCACCAACAACCTACTTCCCTCTGTTAGTGCCTGAATGTCTGTTGATTGAACCCACTGAATCCGAAGCCAAAGAAGCATTAGATGGTTTTATGGATGCACTGGAACAGATCAGAAAAGAAGCAGAAGAAACGCCAGAGTTATTGTACGCCGCACCGCAGACATTGCCTGTCAAACGCCTTGATGAAGTGAGAGCGGCTAAACAATTGGATCTTGCGTATAAAAGCAGCGAGTAGCTAACTAAAGCTTTGTTCCCCGCAAAAAACTCACCTCGTTCCCACGCAAGAGCGAGGTGAGTTATAAGGTTTTTGCTTATAAGTTACAACTGCTTTCAAGCTTTCTCTACTCTGTTTCGACCGTACTCTTTCGCTAGATACAACGCTTTGTCGACTCGTTCCAACAAGGTCTCAACATTATCTGTTTCCGGATTAAATTCTGTCACTCCAAAACTACTGGTAACGCGTCCAGCCGTTTTGAAGTTATGCTTTTCAATGTCGTTACGTAAACGTTCGGCATGAATCAAGGCGCCACTTAAATTGGTTTCTGGTGTCAAAATAATAAACTCTTCACCACCATAACGGGCAAAGATATCAGCACTTCGATTTGCTTTTGATACGATATCAGTAATGCACTCAAGCACTTCATCGCCAACGAGATGGCCAAAGTTATCATTCACTTCTTTAAAGTAATCCAGATCGAAAAAAATAATAGAAAACTTACTTTTATAACGTTTTGCTTTGTCAATTTCTGCATCAAGAAAATGTGCAAAGTGTAATCGATTGTATATGTGTGTGAGTGAATCGGTGTAAGCGATGTCGCGTAGTTTTGCACTTAACGATTTAATTTGCGCTAGCATGCTACCAAATAGTAGGCCTGCAAATATCGGAATAACGAAGGATATAGCAGTGAGTTCTATCCCCAGTATCAATGAGGTGTGAATAATATTTAATATGATGGTAACAAAGCAGGACAAACTGATGTAAAGCAGATAAATAATCAAACTTCGGCGGGTTGTTCTTTTTGTATCCATAGGCGTTGTCGAAATCAACTTCTAGTGGTAGTGTGGTCACGCATAGGGTAGTTGTATAGGTCATCCTATAGTGTACCCTATCGTTAAATAGCTTGTTTTTCATTAATTTAGTAATAATTAAGGGTGGTTTTCATGGCAGTTAAAACAAAAAAATCGAAGTGTTGCAACACCATTGTTTCATTATTGATGGGCTGTGTTGTTGCATTCTCAGCTTCTGTGAGTGCGCGTCAACTTGATGATGTCACACTGCCAGATACAGTGACGTTAGAGAATACCAGTGTGGCGCTACAGTTAAACGGTATGGGGTATCGCACCAAATTTATTTTTAATATCTATGTCGGTGCACTTTATACAGAATCTAAAGTAAAGTCACGTGATGATGCTCAGGCGTTAGCAGGGCCTAAACGTGTTGTTATGCACATGACTTACGATGAAGTCAGCCATGAAAAAATGGCTGATGCCTGGACCGAAGGTTTCGAAGACAATAACAGTAGTGAACAGTTTGAAAAATTATCATTACGTTTAAAGACGTTTATCAGCTATTTCCCTGATTTAAAGAAAGATGATGTCATCACGTTGGATTATATTCCTGCATCTGGAACAGTGGTTACAGTTAACGGTAAAGCCAATGCCGTCATCGAAGGTGCAGATTTTTATACGGCACTACTGGATGTCTGGTTGGGTGAAGAACCGGCGGATGATGATTTAAAAGATGCTATGTTAGGTGAGGAAGACGATTAAGAAATAGTGCAATTTATCATACAACAGTTTCTTCTCCCTTTGGGAGAAGGTTAGGGTTAGGGTGCTAAATCGAGTAAAAATATTTAAGTTTAAATCCTCTCGCTCCAACCCTCGGTTTTAACTTCCTACGTCGCCCTACCGACTACATTCATGTAGTCATTTCCCAAAGGGAGAGGGGGTTAGCAGGTTTTTTTACCTTAGCTTGAGACGGTTTTTAAAACTTTCTCAGCAGCCGAGCGAAATTCCGCTTCACTCACCACCCCCGTTAGCACGTCCTCTCCGAACACAAAACTCGGCACACTCTGAACCTCAGATTTACGCGCGGTGTTAAAATTCTCTAATAGACGTTTGTTAAACTGCTCATCTGACCAGGCTGATTCAATAATGCTTTCATTTACACCGCAATCAATAGCTAGTGTCTTTAGAGTTTCCTGATCGCCGATGTTCTTACCTTCCACAAAATATGTGTAAAATAGCTTCTCATGTAAAGTGTAAAAAATTTCGCGACCACATTGTTTTGTTGCTTCAGAAAGCAATAATGCATTTTTAGAATTTGTAATAAAACTGAGCTCGGCAAGTGGAATATTTTCTTCGCTGGCGATACGTTTTAGATTAGTAACCATTTGTTGCCATTGCTCTGATGGGTAGTCTAATGAATCGATGGGTTCCCCCAGAGTTGATGTTTCGGGGTGTATTTCTACAAAACACCAGTTGATTTTCAGGTCGTAGCTATCGTTTAATCGAAGTAAACGATGATGCCCGACATAGCAGAAAGGACAAATGTAATCACTGAATACAGTGACTTTTAATTCGGGTAAAGTTGCCATGCGCTATACTTGCTCCAGTTTAATTAATCAGCGGTGACCGAAATATATGATACGCCTGTTTACGCCTTACTTCATTTTTCTGACTCTGTTTTTTATCCGCAGTTCACTAGTATGGGCTAATGAAGTCAGTGAAATAGTAAAAAGTCAGAACAAAACTGAATGGACGATGGGTATTGGTCTGGGTATGTTCGAATATAACCTTTACCCCGGTGCGAAGGAAACCAATCGTATACTCTTTCCCGTACCTTATTTCACTTTTAAATCACCGCATTTTGAAATAGATCGTGGTATCAAGAGTTTTTTATACCACTCTGAAACAATGGTGCTCGACATCAGTGCTGATTTTGGCCTGCCGGTAGACAGTGAAGATACACAAGCAAGAAAAGGCATGCCTGATTTGGACTTTATGTTACAGGTCGGTCCATCACTGGAGTTTTTGATTACGAATAAAAGCTATTTTGATATTCGTTTTGAGGTGCCGGTGAGGGTGGCTTATGTGTTGAACCTTAAACAGGCTGAAAACATAGGTTATCTCATCGAACCCAGGTTGAGTTTCAATCACAGCCGCTCAACTAAAACTGGATTCGCGCATAAAACCACTATTGGCTTGAAGTTTGCGACAAAAGACTTTCATCAATATTACTATGATGTTGATGAGGCGTTCGTTACAGCCGATCGCTCCGAATTTAACAGTGACTCAGGTTATGGCGGTAGTTTTGTTAAGTACCGCATTAATTACAAGACGGATGATTTCATCTATTGGGTATTTTTACGCTATCAGTCTTTACGCGGCGCGGTGTTCGAAGACAGTCCGTTAGTCCTTAAGAAAGACTACTATTTTGTTGGAATTGGTTTTGCATGGATATTTGCTAATAGTATATAAGGTGTTGTTTTTTTGATATTTAAATTAGTGTTATTGCAGTTGCTTGTATTTGTTGATAAAAACATTCAATATACTGCCTTATATATTATCTTAAATAATATTAGGGTAATAATAAGTATCATCAGGTATCAAAAAATATGACAATTAATCAAGATCAGAAGTACGTTTACTATACTAAAGTAGCCTGGTTTATCTATGCTCTATTGACCCTTGTTTTTATCGTTGTATTAGTTTTATTTGTCGCTCAGGATGATGAAGAAAGATTTTTCTACGGATTAATGCCTGCAGCTGCAGCTTATGTAATGCGTCCAACTGAGAGATTGCTTAACAAGCTCATTTTAAAATTTACTGGCGTATCCCCACCCGCGAAGTAAAAAATGTATATTCTGTGTGTGGCATAGAGTCGTTATGAGTAAATATAGTTCAGGTTCCGCCTTCATTAAAAGCATTAGTGCAGAAGCTCTGGATTCTGCTGCGGCAAACCATCCGTATTTGCGTGCCATGCGCGAGGGTGATTTCCCCAATGTAGATTTGGCGTTTAAAGACTTTGCTTTTCAGTACGGTTTATATAGCACTAAGTTTATCCAGTATATATCGGCGTTAATAGAGAACCTTAGTGATGAGGGGCACAGACAAATTTTGCTAGCCAATCTAGCCGAAGAGCAAGGCGAATCTCACGGTGTCGGACTGCCTCACGATGTGTTGGCTAGTGTAGTCGGGCTGCCGCACACAAGCTTATATTGCCGCTTTCAAGAGGCGTTGGGTGTTAATGCTGACTATAGAGAAGCTACACCCCAGTGCCAGACGGGTTTGCTGTGGAGTAAACAATTTTTGCAACTGTGCGAAATGAATGCTTGTGTCGGAGTAGGTGCCATCGGTATCGGCACCGAGCTAATTGTTTCCAGTGTTTATAACCAGATTCTTGAAGGTTTAAAAACGCACAGCAATCTGACGATGACTCAGCGCGTATTCTTTGAGTTGCACAGCGAGTGTGATGAAGAGCATGCCGCCCAGATAATATTGATAGCTGAAGATTTGGCGCAGGATCGTACAGCTTGTGAACAAATTGAATATGGCGTTAAAATGGCCATCAACATGCGGGTTATGTTTTGGGACAAAATGCTGGAACGCGCCCGAAATTTTCCCGTTTCTACTACCCCTGCTATTGAGAAGTTATCTGCCGTTGGATACCGAAAAAGTCTATAACGACAATGCTAAGAAATGGTTGCGTTTAGCACCGAGTTCCCTGTCTGATTTTACAGCTCGTCCTGCGGTGTTTGATGCCTGTGGTGAGCTTAATGCCCGCTCAGTGTTAGACATCGGTTGTGGTGAGGGTTACTGTGCACGGGAATTAAAGCGCCGTGGCGCTGGCGATTATTTGGGTGTGGATTTGTCCTCACAAATGATTGATGCCGCTAAAACACAGGAGGAAAAAGATCAGTATGGGATTGAATACCGTGCCTGTAACGTGATGGAATTCAAACCTGATCGACAATTTGACCTGTGCATTGCGGTGTTTTTGTTTAACTACATGCGGGTTGAAGAAATGCAGCGCACGTTCTCAATGGTATATCAGGCATTGCCACTCGGGGGGCAGTTTGTTTTTAGTGTGCCGCATCCTTTTTTTCCCTTTGTGCATACAGAGCAGACGCCACCTTTCTATTTCGCCTCCGCAGGAAAGAACTACTTTGCTGATGTGAATCAGCAGTTTGAGGGAGAAATCTGGAAACGCAACGGTGAACCATTACACGTACAGTGCGTGCATAAAACCTTTAGCGATTATTTTGATAGCTTGCGATTGGCGGGTTTTTCCAACATGCCTGAGGTGAGAGAGCTGACGGTGACACCTGGGTTGGTAGCATTAGACAAGGCATTTTTCTCGCCGTTATTAAATGAGCCGTTACACGTATTGTTTAAAATCACCAAATAAAGGCGGCTGCATCTCCATGCCAGCAAAATGCTTACCCAAATCGTTAATCGGACGTCTGTTTTACCATGCAGAGACAAACCCAGATCACGATGCGATTGTCACTCCAATGTTTACGTTGTCTTATGCCAAACTTGCACAGCTCGTGCGGGCACAGGTAAAAGAGTATTACAATACGGGGATTTTGGGTGATTCAGTTATTGGCATCAAGTGCGCCGATGACACACAACACCTGGTGTTGTGCCTCGCTGCTACTCATCTTGGTGCCACATCGTGCACTGTTCCCTCGTATGAAACGGAGCTAGCACAGAATGCTTTGATGAATCGCTGTGGTACTACACATGTTGTTGATGCAGATATTGCTGTCAACCCCATGTCACAAAATTTTGATAACGTAGACAACAGTACCGACTCAGTATCGACAGAAACACCTGCTCGTGAGGTACGCCTTCTGTTTTCCACTTCTGGTACAACGGGCGAACCCAAGTTGGTGGCTCATCACGACAGTGATCTTGTCGCGCAAGCCCATCGTCACGTTGAATCCAAACAAGAACGATTTGTTTGCCTGGCATCAATGGAGCAAAACTTCGTTAAGCGTCACCGCCTGTATTGTGTGGCAGTGGGTGCGACTAATATTTTTCTTGATGCTGAACAGCAATTGCTAGTTACCCAGTGTCAATCCCTAAAGGTTAATGTGGTACATGTATCAGCTTTTCAGGCGCAGGAATTATTAGCGATACCAGACATCAGTATGCTATCCAATATCCGATTGAAACTCGGCGGATCACACATTCCTCTTGCATTACGACAGCAACTGCGAAACGATATTACTCATAATCTGCAAGCCGGCTACGGCACAACTGAAACAGGTGCTATTGCATTTACTGATCCAGATGATTTCAATGCGGGTGAGAGTGTCGGTCAGGCATTGCCAGGAATTGAAATACGTACCGTCACGCCAGAGAGAGAACCACTCGGCATTGGCGAACGTGGAGAATTGGCTATTCGTTGTGACGGCATGTTTCGTGGATATCTTGGTAAAACTAGCCTGACTACTGCACAGCTAGAGGGTGGCTGGTTTTACACTGGCGATATCGGCTATTTAGATAAACTACAGCGTATTCATTTATGTGGGCGCTCTGACGACATGTTTGTGTTCAACAGCATGAATATTTATCCTCAGGATATCGAGTCTCAAATTTGCCAGCATCCAGATATTATTGATGCCGCAGTGCTGTCCAAAACTTCGTCTGTGCATGGCAACATTCCAGTTGCACTGGTTGTTTTAGCTAAAGACGCGAAACCTGACCTACCCGCGTTAAAAAAGTTTGTGCGAGAACGGGCTGGCGTTCGTAGCCCACGTCAATTCACCATTGTTGATGAAATTCCGAGAAATGCTACCGGTAAAATTTCTCGTAGTGATGTAATGAGTTTGTCAGCCGAGAGCGACCAAATTCGTAGCTCTATAGTTCAAGCTTTGTCTGATGCACATGCACTAGATAACTTAAAGCCCTCGTTGATAGCCGATTTTGTTAATGGTGATAAGGATATTACCCTATGCGATATAGGCATGAGTTCATTGGCTCGTATGGAATTGCTAGTTGTGTTGGAGATGGATTACGACGTGGTTATTATGCCGCATGAGTTCGCTAGACTTACTACCCTCGACGATATTATTTCGTGCGTTTTAACACCTCAGCTGCAAGATAAACCTAAACAAAATGCCAGCACTGTTGTACGTGATAAAAACTTTGCTCCAACCCAAATTGATACACCGCCTTATGTTGTACGATATTTTCAACGTCTAAAGCGTTATTGCATCACCGTTGCGCAATTAAATAAAGCGCTCATTACGTTGGAAAAAAGGATTACACCAATGGAAGTTGAATGTTTGTGTGACTGGCATCTTAGCGGTCAACTCCTTCCACCCAGTGCTGCCGAAAAATTTCAGAAGGCCTTTACACACTGGATTCAAAACATGAAACGTATGATGCTGGACAGCGGAAAACAGCAGCCAGAGTCATTTATTCTGCACCGAATTTCGCCTAATGTTAGCCATTTTGTTGGACTAGGATTGCCTGCCGATAAGACGCTGTTAGTGTGTTTTTCTGCTCGAGGTGGTAGTTGCCTGATGATGCCTAATGCCGTATTGATGCAACACATGGATTGTGCTCGCTATGACCTGTTGATTATTTCTGAGCCCTTACGTGAAGGTTATCGGTTAGGGGTGCCTGCACTCGGAAAAAACGTGACTGAAGTGACCGAATCGATAGCCAGATTGGATTTGATCGGTGATTATAGCCGCATTCGTACTTTGGGTTGTAGTGCAGGAGGGTATCCCGCGATAATAGTAGGTCACATTTTGGGGGCAGAAATGGCTATCAGTGTAGGTGGCCGCTTTCCGACCGAACGATATCCCCTCAGAATTTTGAATATGGTGTATACGACTTGGCGAGCGATACGCAAGGGAAATTGTTCGCATGTGTTAATGAGTTATGCCATAGATAAAACGCGTGATCGCAGTTACAGCAGAGTTATAGCAGGTCTTTGCAATGGCGGCATGATTGCTGTTGAATTCACTAATGGAAAAGTTGGGCACAGAATTCTTGATCGCTTAGTTGAGCGTGGCGAATTAGCTCCCTATCTGGCGCGAACTATTTTTGCCGAGATAAATGATGAGTTAATCGTCGCCGAGCGAGCAAATGTGACTATGAGCTTCCCTACCACTCAAATTCGACCATATAACTAAATGATTAGCCTCCTATAATATTTTTAGGTGTGTTCATTTGGTATTTGAATAAAATTAAGCAATAGATAATTTCTCTAAAACAGTAGCATTTTCAATCCAAGCAATAGCAAAAACACCGAAAATATTTTTTTAAGAGCAGCACTTGGAATCTGATGCGCATATTTTGCACCGAAGGGTGCCAATATAAAGCTACTTGTCGCAATTAATAAAAACGCATCAAGCTGAACAAAGCCAAATACATTTTGTCGAGTTGATGGTATGTCCCAACCATTATAAATATATGAAGCAGTAGCGAATATAGCGATAGGTAATCCGCAAGCGGCAGACGTTGCGATAGCATTTTTGATATTTATTTTGTGCCAGTGTAAAAACGGTACAGTGAGCGAGCCGCCACCTATACCGACAATGGCAGAAACACTACCAATAATATTTCCGCCGATAAAGCCATTCATTTTTTTTATTGTTAACTGATGTTGTTTGCTCTGGTACTGACTGAACATTAAAAAAGCCACAAAAATTTCAAAAATACCGAATATGGGTTTCAGTGTTGAGGTGTCGAGTTGCGCAGCATAACTGGCACCAAACCAGGAACCTAAACCAATACCAGGCGTGAGTAATAATACAATTGGCCATAGTACAGCGTTCTTTTTATGGTGTGCCAATGTCGAAGATATTGAAGTGATGATAATGGTGGCAAGAGAAGTTGCTAATGCCATGTGCATCAGATGTTGTGGGTCGAAATTTTGCGACGAAAAAATAAAATATAAAACTGGTACGATAATCAAGCCACCACCGATACCTAGTAGGCCAGCGGCAAAGCCAACGAAGGCACCGGTTAGGCAATAGAGTATTGCATCGATTAAATTAATTTCTAGAAAATTAATCATGTTCTATAACACCTTCTCCCTCTGGGAGAGGGTTAGGATGAGGGAGTTGAAAAAATAAAGAAAGTAGATGTCATCTTAACTGGTGAACGCTTGTTGATACAGTTTTTCAACCAGATCACAATTCAGAAACGAAGCGTTGCCATTATCACCGTTAATAACAGAAAACGGTTGCCCGGGTTCACCCATCTGGTTGAGTACAATGCTTGCACCAGTAAAGTCATGATTTTTTGTATAATCATTAATGGTAATAATGGTGTTTAGTTTTGCGCCGATGGATGATTTTATACCGTTCTCTGAATCTTCAAACGCGATACATTCTTCTGGTAATAAATTCATTTCTTTTATTGCATAATTATATATATCAGGTGCCGGTTTTTTTGCGGGTACGATATCGCCAGCAGCAATCACTTCAAACCAGTCGATGGATTCTTCACCTAAGGTGTGCTTTAAGAGTGCGGTCACATTTTCTGGTGTGGTGGTTGTCGCTATTGCCAAACGATAACCGCGCTCACGCGCTTCGGCAATGAGTCGCTCGACACCCGATCTCAACGGGATAGCGCCGGTTGATAGTAATTCGGTGTAGTGACGTGTTTTTGCTGCATGCAACTCTGGTATTTTTTCTTCTATATCAGCAGGTATGCCATCTTTATCGATAAATTCTTCGGTGTAAAATTTCATGCGTTCTTTGCCGCCGGTAACGGCTAGTAGCTTGCCGTAGGTTTCGACACTCCAGTTCCAGTCCAAACCATATTCTTTAAATGCCTGATTAAATGCTACGCGATGGCCATCACGTTCCGTGTTTGATAGTGTGCCGTCTACATCAAAAATGAGGGCTTTGAGTTTAGTGTTGGATGTTTGTGTATTCATATGAGAAGTCGTTTAGGATTCGTGTGAAAATAAGGGTCAAAGGTGCCCTAAGTTTACAGGATACAAATATGCAAAAAAACACAAAACTTGGGTGGATAGGGAGAACTGGGTGTGATGGGTGAGCCGATACTGAATGGCACTTACTGAATGTCGTTCACTGTCACTCCGGCATGTTTTTAGCCGGAATCCATACTTTAGATTGGTATATTATGCTCCCTATTAGATGGATGTCGGCTAAAAACATGTCGGTATGACGAACTTAATAATAAAATTTTTCTTAAGTAAGTGTGTGAACTGGAGTACGAGTAGCAGTGCTACGCAGGCGTTATTGTTAGCTTTAGAGCACGAATCATAGTAACTGAAACTTACCCTAAGATTCACCAATGAATTATCAATGAGCCATCCAATACAAACAGAAGAAATAAAAGCGTATACCTGGGAAAGTATTTTTTCCATCGTAAGGCAGCATAAAAAGTCCCTGATTACAGCTAACATTATTGCGTTGCTTGCAGCGATTATTAGTGTGCCTGTTCCTTTATTAATGCCGCTACTGGTAGACGAAGTATTACTTAATCAACCGGGAAAAATTATTGAGACGTTAACCATGGTGTTTCCGCCAGACTGGATAACGTCGATTAGTATTGTTGTCATCGTCATGTTGTTTTCAATGTCTTTACGATTATCGGCTTTGATGTTAAGTGTTTTACAAATGCGAGAATTTACGAGGGTATCGAAAGATGTGACTTATCGTATTCGCATAGGTCTGTTAAACCATCTACAAAAAGTATCTATGGCTGAGTATGAAGCAGTCGGTTCAGGTTCGATAGCGTCTCATCTGGTGACTGATGTAACAGCGATTGATGAATTTTTGGGTGCCAGCTTAAGCAAATTTATCGTCGCGATATTAACTGTAATCGGTGTGGCTTGCGTGTTGTTGTGGATGCACTGGCAATTAGCACTCTTTATTTTATTAATGAATCCGGTGGTGATTTATTTCACCATGGTTATGGGGAAAAAAGTTAAAAGTTTAAAAGCCAGTGAAAACGTTTCTTTCGAATTATTTCAACAGGCGCTAATCGAAACGCTAGATGGTATTCAACAAATACGTGCCAGTAACCGGGAAGGACATTATTTGCAACGAGTTATTTCTCGTGCTGAGCAGTTAAAGAAAAATATGATCGCTTATGGTTGGCAAAGTGATGCGGCGAATCGTTTGTCCTTTTTTATCTTTCTCATGGGTTTCGAAGTCTTTCGCGGTTTAAGCATGATTGTGGTTTTATTCAGCGGTTTAAGTATTGGCGAAATGTTTGCCGTTTATGCTTATCTCTGGTTTATGATGGGACCCGTACAGGAAATTTTAGGTATTCAGTACAGTTATTACAGTGCCAATGCAGCGATGGATAGAATTAATAAACTACTAAAGATGAAGCGCGAGCCGCAATATAATCATGTGCATAATCCGTTTAAAGATAAGCACACGGTGGGTTTAAGTGTAAAAGATGTTAGCTTTTCGTACGGTGAAGGTTTGCAGGTGTTAGATGGTGTCAGTCTGTCGATTGCTGAAGGTGAAAAGGTGGCGCTGGTCGGCGCCAGTGGTGGCGGTAAATCGACACTGGTGCAGATAATTTTGGGTTTGTATTCTGCTGATGCCGGCGAGCTTTATTTTGATGGTGTTAATCTAAAAGAAATTGGACTGGATGTAGTGCGTGAAAATGTTGCAACGGTTTTACAGCATCCAGCGATGTTTAACGATACGGTTAAAGCTAACCTCTGTCTGGGGCGTGAGATTGATGATGATACAATCTGGAATGCATTGAAGATTGCGCAGATGCAGTCTGTCGTCGAAACCATGCCAAATAAATTAAACAGTATCATTGGCAGAAGCGGTATAAGATTATCAGGTGGTCAGCGACAACGGTTGGCTATCGCACGAATGATATTGGCTGATCCGAAAATCGTGGTGCTGGATGAAGCAACGTCTTCGCTGGACACAGAGACAGAAGCCTTATTACATGAAGCGATGCATGCTTTTTTGCAGAATCGCACAACGCTTATTATTGCGCATCGATTAAGTGCAGTGAAACAAGCAGATCGCGTATTGGTGTTTGATGCCGGTAAAATTATTGACGAAGGTCATCATCAAGAACTGATCAGTAGGGATGGCTTGTATCGTGATCTGTATGGAAGTCGACATTAACCAAATTTAAAAAGGATAAATATGAATTACAAAAACTCTAAAAAAACGATTATTTTATTGATCTTGTTGTTTGTGTTTTCTGCAACTGTCTCAGCTGCGAGTATTGGCACAGGTGGTTTGAGTACCGCTTTTTCAAAAGGTAATGTTAATCTCGGCATCGTAGCTGGTACGGGCGAAGCGTTTAGAGAAAACTATATTATTCTCGGCGTTGGCGCGGGTTACTATGTGTTGAATGGTCTTGAACTGGGAGTCGATGTACAACACTGGTTTTCAGGTAATCCGGCTATTACCAAGGTGAGCCCGCAGATTAAATATGTTTTTACTCAAGCGAAAAGCATTAAACCCTATGTCGGTGTTTTTTATCGGACGACATTTATTGAAGACCTCAATAACGAAAATTCATTTGGTTATCGCCTGGGTGCGTTTTTCTCCGGTAGTAACGGTGTGTATATTGGTGGCGGTATTGTGTATGAAGAATACGAAAACTGTTCACGTTTTGTCGATTGTTCCAATACCTATCCAGAAATCATTATCTCTGTAAGTTTCTAATACCGCTCGCTATTAACGTCCAGTGAAGGCTCGTTTATCTGTGTTAAATATTGACAACATTATGAAATTCTTATATTATAATTAGAATTATTCTAAATACTGGGAAGCCAGCTTAACGGAGCGTCACATGAGTTGTAAAAACCTAATAAAAACAATGTCTTTAGTACTAACGTTGACCAGTACAGCTGTTGCGGCTGAATGGCAGGCATTACCTAATGTTGCACCTGCACCTAAAGATAACCCGACAACAGAAGCGAAAGTGACACTGGGTAAAATGTTATTTATGGACCCGCGGTTTTCATCGACAGGTACAGTTTCGTGTAATTCCTGTCACAATGTGATGGAAGGCGGCGATGATAGCCGAACATTCTCAATGGGGGTGCACGGTAAAACCGGTGGTCGTAATGCGCCTACTGTATGGAACTCAGCTTTTCACTCAGTACAATTTTGGGACGGTCGTGCTGATTTGTTAGAGGATCAGGCAAAAGGTCCGGTGACTAATCCGGTTGAGATGGGCGTATCAAAAATCGAACAGGCAATGGACAAGGTTCGTGCTATCCCAGGATACAAATCATATTTCGATAAAGCCTTTGGTGAGGATTCGATGACCGTTGTGAATGCAGCGAAAGCCGTTGCCGCATTTGAACGTACATTGATTACGCCAAATAGTCCCTATGATAAATACGTGAAAGGTGATAAAAATGCGATGAATGCGCAGCAGGTGCGTGGTATGGAAACCTTTGCTTCAACCGGTTGTGCCGCATGCCATTCAGGTGCGGCATTTAATGGGCCTAAGATGGAATTTGGTCAGGGTTTTTACGCAAAATTTCCAACTTTTTCTGATAATGATTACGTCAAAAAATATGACTTAGCGACAGACAAAGGCCGTGCAGAAGCGACAGGTAAAGCTGCGGATACAAACATGTTCCGTGTTGCTACATTACGTAACATCACTGATACTGCGCCGTATTTTCACAATGGTTCGGTTAATAACTTATCTGAGGCGGTACGTATTATGGCTAAGTTGCAGCTAAATAAGACATTATCTGAGAAAGAAGTAAAAGATATCGTCGCTTTTCTTGGCGCGTTAACCGGTGAGTACCCTGAAATAGTTATGCCTCGCCTGCCTGCCACATCGGGGTATAGTCTGGTAGCAGATAAATAGTTCTGTCTGGTAGAATACGATTTTTGAAATTAACGACGGGTTTAAATATTCATGGCTACCATTGAAATAACAAAGGATACTTTAGAAGACACGATTGCAAACAATGATATTGTGGTCATCGATTTCTGGGCACCGTGGTGTGGACCCTGTAAGTCTTTTGCCCCCATCTACGAAGCGGTATCGGAAAAGTATGACGATGTCGTGTTCGCTAAAGTAAACACGGAAGACGAACAGGAACTGGCTGCCAGCTTTCAGATTCGTTCGATTCCAACTTTGATGATATTCCGCGATCAGATTGCTATTTTCTCACAGGCAGGTATGTTGCCAGAAAGTGGGCTGATAGAAGTGATTGGTAAAGTCAAAGATCTGGATATGGATCAGGTGCGTAAGGAAGTGGCTGAGCAGCAAGAGCAAACCCAGAGTAACGCTTAGTCCTCTGCTAAGTCAATCTTGCTGTCGCTACGGCTATTGGTTACCTGAACTTTCGTTTGCCTACATTGTTTTATGCGTCAGCCTGCCCGCAGGTGGCAATGTACCCAAAATTACATTCATGGTACGAGAAATTTAAAACATGTCCGTCGATGCTCACTACGCATCCAGAAAAGTGATGTTGATAGCTGTATTTACCTAAGTATTACCTTTTTTTCTTCTTTTTTAACTTCTCAGTTTCTGCATGTAGAGCTTTCTTAAGCGCATCATCTTTTAGTTTTTCAGCTTTTAGTAGTGCCTTTTCTTCATCGGCCGCTTTTTTCAATTGCGCTTTGGTTTGCTTTAATTCACTTTCTAATTCTTTTAGCTGTTTATCTAAAATCTTATCCAGTTCAGCTTGCTCTGCTGCTGCAGTAGCGGCACTGGCTTTTTTCTTAGCTGCAGCTTTTACTAATTTTTTATTGACGACATTAGGTAGTTCTTTTTTGATTTCTAGTTTTTTAACTTTGGTATTCCCCGAAAGTGTTTTAATGATTTTACGAGGGCGTAATTTGGGTTTGCGCTCTTCAACTTTTACGTGCTTTACAGCGGGTTTTGCGTTTGTTTTTGTAGCTGGTGCTGGTGATAGCATCGGTTTGACTGGTGTGCGTTTCGGGCGAAGTCCACGTAGTGCAGATTTAACGCGTTTGGTGACTTCAGCAACATCACCGTGTGCTTCAACGACGTGTAATACACTTTTTTGTTTGTAGTAGTCACTTAATGGTTGAGTGAGTGATTCGAATATATGTAAACGTCGCTCGATGATTTCTTCATTGTCATCCGAGCGATGGTGTAATGAGCTGCCACATTCGTCGCACTTGTCATCCACAGTGGGTGGCTGTGTGATGAGATTGAACAGGGCACCGCAGGAGATACAGGTGAGTCGACCGATGGTACGTTGGATCAACATTTCGGCATCAACATCGAATTGCAGTACGGCGTCGATGGGTTTACCTAATTTATCAAGGATATCATCCAGCGCGACCGCTTGGGCAATATTGCGTGGAAAGCCATCCAGAACGAAACCCTGGTCGGCATCGGGACGGGCGATGCGCTCGCGAATCATGCCGATAACGATATCGTTAGGTACCAGCTGTCCAGCATCCATTATGGCTTTTGCCTGACGACCAAGCGGTGTTTGTGCGGCCACAGCAGCACGCAATAGATCACCGGTGGAAATCTGTGGAATGTGGTATTTGTCCGTTAAATATTTGGCTTGTGTGCCTTTGCCTGAGCCGGGTGCCCCAATCAGGATAAGTTTCATAGTTGTTTCCCATCACTTGAGTACGTAGCGCTGATGAAAAACTGCCATCAAAAGCACTCGCACTTCTTTTTATTCTCTAGTGGTATTTTAAATTTCCATCAGTTTGAATGTAGGTCTTACCCACAACAAACATCCCCTTATTCTTTTTTTACCTGATTCTATCGATTGCTGAGAAATTGTCGAGCCTGAAACGGGCTAAACACTATATAATTACGCACATATTTCTGTTATTTTGTGTTTTTTGCTGTTTTTCAACAATTTTACTTACAAAAATAATAATTAAAGCGTTATTTTGACTCAATTATAACCTATGCCATATCGCTCTCATGTTTCCGATCATTCGTATGAAGCGAGTATCTTCAAGTTTCGTGCCATTGTCGCCGCCATTATATGTATTATAATGCTGAGCGGCCTGTTGACGCGTCTGGCATGGTTGCAAATCGTCGATTATGCGCATTTTGCAAACTTATCGGAACATAATCGCATCCGTTTGATGGAATTGCCACCAACTCGCGGCTTAATCTACGACCGAAATGGCGTTATTCTTGCCGAAAACAAACCCACGTTCCATCTCGAGATTATTCCCGAGCAAGTTGAGGATATGGAGCAGACTTTAAAGGGGTTGGGCGAAATTGTCACAATCAGTGAATCAGAGCTGGAGCGTTTTAGAGAGCAATGGCAAGCACGCCGTTCTTTTCAGCGAATATCTTTACGTGCTCGGTTAAATGAAGATGAAGTGGCAAAGCTCGCGGTAAATCGTCATCGGTTCCCGGGTATGGATATTAATGCCCGATTAAGTCGCTATTATCCCTTCGGTAAAGCGACGGCTCATCTAGTTGGTTATGTGGGCCGAATCAATCAACGTGAGCTAGCGGTGATTGATGAGGGCAATTACCGCGGTACCACGCACATCGGTAAAACAGGTTTAGAAAAATATTACGAATCTGAGCTACATGGGCAGGTAGGACGGCAGAATGTCGAGGTCAATGCGCAAGGGCGCGTGCTACGCGTAATCGATAAAGTAGCATCGGTGTCGGGCAATGACCTAGTATTAAATCTGGATATTGAATTACAGCAGATAGCAGAAGAAATGCTAGGGGATTTTTTGGGTGCGGTGATAGCGATAGAGCCACATACCGGTGCGGTTGTTGTCTTCGTCAGTAATCCGGGTTTTGACCCCAATCTTTTTGTACACGGTATTAGCCATAAAAATTATGATGCATTACAACACGATCCTGATAAGCCATTATTTAATCGCGCTATTTTTGGTCAGTACCCACCTGGTTCGACATTTAAGCCGTTTCTAGGTTTGGCGGGTATTGAGCAGCGACATTTCGGGCCGAGGGAATCACTCTACTGTAAAGGGCATTACTTGTTGCCTAATGATGATACCGAGCGAAAATACCGTGACTGGAAAAAAGAAGGACACGGAACGGTGGATCTCACGAAAGCAATAGAGGAATCGTGTGATGTTTATTTTTATGAGCTGGCCTACCGTTCAGGGATCGATAAAATACATGACTTTATGGCGCAATTTGGTTTTGGTGAGCGCACGGGTATTGATTTACTCGGTGAACGCAGAGGATTATTACCATCAACAGAATGGAAAAAACGAGTACATCGGACAGTGTGGTATCCGGGTGAAACCTTGATTGCTGGAATCGGCCAGGGCTATATGTTAACCACGCCGGTGCAGTTGGCCGTGGCGACAGCCGCTCTGGCGAGTCGTGGTGAGAAGATTGTGCCGCGACTATTGAAAGAAGTGCATAACTCACAAGATGATACGGTGAAAACTAGAGAGCCATCAAGAACCATGATTAACCTGCGCAATGATAACCATTGGCAGGTGATGTTTGATGCGATGAAAAAGGTGGTTCACGGAACAATGGGAACCGCGCGTGCCACGGGTTGGGGTATGAAATTTAAAATGGCAGGTAAAACCGGTACAGCACAGGTCTTTGGTATCGCCCAAGATGAAGAGTACGATGAAGAAACGGTGGCAAAAAAGCTGCGTGATCACGGTTTGTTTATCGGCTTTGGTCCAGCAAAAGACCCCGTGCTTGCGGTGACTATTGTTGCTGAAAATGGTGAACATGGCAGTAAAATGGCGCCTATCGCACGTGACATAATCAAACGATATATGGAAAAATATGCAAAGCAGTAGTGCACAATTTTTTGATTCTGATTACCAGAGTAAAACTTCAAGATTTTTGCAGGCGCTGCATATAGATCCGGTTTTACTGGCGGGTCTTTTAATATTAATGGCCTGTGGTTTGGGGATTTTATACAGCGCATCTGATGGCTCAGTTGACATCGTTAATCGTCAGTTAGTGCGTTTAGCCATCGCTTTTGCAGTCATGTTTTTTGTGGCGCAAATTCCACAGCATCAGTTCTATATCTGGGCACCCTGGTTTTTTGCGTTAGGAATTATATTGTTAATATTGGTGCTGGTTGCGGGCGATGTTGGAAAAGGTGCGCAACGCTGGTTGAATTTGTATGTCATCCGTTTTCAGCCTTCTGAGATGATGAAACTGGTTACACCGATGATGATTGCCTGGTATCTCTGTGAAAAACCGTTCCCACCAAAAGTGACTTCATTATTTATATCGTTAGCGCTGGTTATCCTGCCGACCATGTTAATTGCAAAACAACCAGATTTGGGCACTGCGCTATTGGTTGCTGCTGCCGGATTTTTTGTGGTGTTTTTTGGCGGCATTCGTTGGCGGGTATTGTTTGGTGCTATTTTTTCAATGTTGGCACTGATTCCGGTACTGTGGCAGTTTATGCATGATTATCAGAAACAGCGCGTATTAACACTGTTTGACCCGGGTAGCGATCCACTTGGTTCGGGATATCACATTATTCAGTCGACCATCGCCATTGGCTCAGGTGGCATCTACGGTAAAGGTTGGTTAAATGGTACGCAGTCTCAGTTGGACTTTCTGCCTGAGCGAACGACAGACTTTATTTTCGCCGTGTTTGCGGAAGAATTTGGTATCATGGGTGCGATTGTTCTGTTGGCGGTTTATGCCTTTATCATTATTCGCGGCTTGTACATTGCCGCCAATGCGCAGGATAGTTTCGGTCGCTTACTGGCGGGCAGTCTCAGTATGACATTTTTTGTCTATCTGTTTGTGAATGTCGGTATGGTCTCAGGTATTCTTCCTGTTGTAGGCGTTCCTTTGCCATTGGTTAGTTATGGTGGTACCTCAATGGTCACCCTGATGGCGGCTTTTGGAATGTTGATGTCTATTAGTACAAATAGAAGGCTGGTAGCGAAGTGACGAGCAAAAAATTGGCTCCCATGCTCCCGTGTGGGAACCCTTGAGTATTAGAGTAGTCTGTTAAATTATGCATTCCCACGCGGGAGCGTGGGAATGAGAAAAATGCTAAAAAGAGTAGTGATGATGTTTATGTTGAGAAAAATTTTGATAACGAATGGTTTGATTTTAGCTATGGCGGTTATGGTGCCAACAGTGGCTATTGCTAACTATGCACAGCGGGCAGATGTAAAACAATTTGTTAATGAGATGGTCGAACAGCACGGTTTTGATCGTGCATATCTCGAAGCTAAGTTTGCGGGTGCTAAAAAATTAGAAAACGTTTTGGAGTCCATTGCAAAACCGGCTGAAAAAAAACTTACCTGGAAACGCTATCGTCCTATTTTCGTTACTAATAAACGTGCAGAAAAAGGCAAAAAATTTATACGCGATAACAAGGCTGTACTCGAACGAGCAGAAAAAAAATACGGCGTACCGGTAGAGATTATTGCGGCAATAATTGGCGTTGAATCTTATTATGGAAAACACACAGGAAAGTATACGATCTTTGATTCGTTGACTACATTGGGATTCGATTACCCTAAACGTAGCACTTTCTTTAGAAGTGAATTAAAACAGTTTTTGTTGCTATCTAAAGAAGAAGCAATCGATGTAAATACCATGACCGGTTCCTATGCAGGTGCAATGGGTATGCCGCAATTTATTTCCAGTAGTTATCGAGAGTACGCCATTGATTTTGATGGCGACGGTAAACGCGATCTTTGGAATAGCTTGCCTGATGTAATTGGTAGCGTGGCAAATTATTTTAGTCGCCATGGTTGGGAAACGGGTGGTAGTGTTGTGCATCAAGCCACCGTCAAGAATACATCTATCGTTAGAGAGAAAAATTCTTTAAAACCATACGCATTGCTATCGCAGCTTGAAAAGCAGGGTGTGGCGCTCAATAAAAAATCAGAGAGTCTGAATCTTGATAAAAAACAGAAGGCAACGCTGTTGTACTTGAAAGGTAAGAAAGGCGATGAGTACTGGCTAGGGCTAAATAATTTTTACGTCATCACGCGTTATAACCACAGTGCGCTATATGCGATGGCTGTTTTTCAATTGAGTGAGAAGCTCAAAGATTAAATGAAATTTGGTTTGCATAAAACCGCAAAAAAAGTGACGATTTTTTCTCTGAGAAAAAATAATTTAATTTTTTTGGTAGCTATCCTGTCGGCTTCCTGTAGTGAAGTGAAAGACAGTGCCCCTGTAAATTATTCGAAGCAATGGGATGAGATTCCTGACGCGATTCCAAAAGCGGTCAAACGAAGTCGCTACGGCAATCCCGATAGCTACGAAGTTTTCGGTAAAACTTATTATGTAAAAGATTCTGCTGACGGATTTCAGCAAAAAGGTATCGCCTCCTGGTACGGCAATAAATTTCATGGTCAGCGCACATCCAGCGGTGAAGAATACGATATGTATGCCATGACCGCCGCCCACAAGACATTGCCTATTCCCGTTTATGTGGAAGTAAAAAACACTGATAACGGCCGTGTTGCGATTGTTAAGGTGAATGATAGAGGGCCGTTTCACGAAGGAAGAATTATTGATTTGTCTTATGCGGCGGCAACAAAATTAGGTGTTGCGCAGTCTGGTACTGCCAATGTGGTTATCCGTGTTGTGACCTCGGCAGAAGATAAAAATCAGCAGCGAAGTAATGCTGTGGTTGAGTCGCCACTCGATGAAAATGGTAAACTCTATGTTCAGGTGGCGGCATTTGGTGCAGAAACAAATGCTTTGCAGTATTTGGGAAAATTGCAGGGCGAAGGGTTTAGTGATGTTCGGTTGCATACTGAAAGTAAAAAAGGTAAAACAATTTATCGAGTAAGAATTGGCCCGTTACCGACCAATCATGTTGCAAAGACTGTATTAAGTCAGCTTAAAAAAAATAATCATAAAAATTTAAAAATTCTTAGGTATTAAGTCTGAAAATGTGAAGTGACGATAGTACTTATGGTATCCATAAAAATAGTAATTAAGTGAGTTAGAAAATGTTATCCAGAATTAAATCAATAAATATTTTTAATCTAATATTGTTCGTCGTGACATTATTAAGTGCGCATATTGTGGTTGCTGCAATGCCTGTGCCTGCGCCACCCAATGTAGCGGCTAAAAATTATTTACTCGTCGATTTTGCTAGTGGCAAAGTGTTAGCTGAAAAAAATGCAGACGTGCAAATCGAACCAGCCAGCATAACTAAAATGATGACCGCTTATGTTGTTTATAAAGAAATGGAAGAAAACAGATTGTCAATGGAAGACATGGTGGATATCAGTGAAAAAGCCTGGCGCATGGGTGGCTCAAGAATGTATCTGGAAGTGAATACCCGTGTCTCTGTGTATGATTTGCTCAAAGGTCTAATTATACAATCGGGTAACGATGCCAGTGTGGCATTGGCAGAACATATTGCTGGTACAGAAAATGCATTTGTTCAGTTGATGAATCAGTATGCGGCAGAACTTGGTATGAGTAATACCAACTTTATGAATAGTACTGGCTGGCCGGATAAGCAGCACTTAACAACCGCGCGTGATATTGCTACATTGGCTGCGGCAATCATTCGTGATTTTCCAGAACATTATTCCTGGTACGCCGAGAAAGAATTTACCTATAACGATATCAAACAATATAACCGCAATAAATTGTTGTGGCGTGATGGTACCGTCGATGGCATAAAAACCGGGCATACAGATTCTGCTGGATACTGTCTTGTGTCATCTGCTGTGCGTTCTGATATGCGCGTGATTTCAGTGGTGCTGGGTACAGGCAGCAAAAAAGCGCGTGCCAATGTGAGTCAGGCGGTATTAAATTATGGCTTCCGTTTTTTCGAATCACACACCTTGTATGATGAAGGTGAGGTGCTTAGTCGACCGCGTGTATGGAAGGGTGAGTTCGAAACGCTGACAGTTGGCCTGGCTGATGACCTGTCGATAACCATTCCACGTGGCGCTTATAACAATCTTGATGCAACCATGGATATTGATAAAAATATTGAAGCACCGGTAAGTAAGGGGCAGCAGGTTGGCGTGGTTAATGTTTCACTTGATGGCGAAATGATGGTGTCTGTGCCATTAGTCGCGTTGGAAAAAATTGACGAAGGCAACTTTTTTCAAATCGCGAAGGATTATATTTTACGTCTAATTGAATAATGAAAAATCGTTATGACTGATAATATTGTTTATTTAAACGGTAAATATTTACCGGTTGAGCAAGCCACGATATCCGTGATGGATCGTGGTTTTCTTTTTGGTGATGGCGTGTATGAAGTCATTCCGGTTTTTGCCAACAAGTTACTACGTCCTGATGAGCATCTATCGCGTTTGCAAAATAGTTTAAATCGAATTGGATTGTCTAATCCGTTTTCGGATGAAGAATGGCAAAAACTGTTTTCTGAATTACTGGATAAAAATGCGGGAGATGATCGCGCTATTTATCTGCAATTGTCCAGAGGTACTTATTCAAAACGTGATCTGAGTGCCAATAAAAATTGTGCGCCAACCGTGTTCGCCATGGTGTCGCAGGTTGTACCGCCGGATATCGATATATTATCAGCGGGTATTTCAGTGATTACTGTGGACGATTTTCGGTGGAGCGCCTGTGATATTAAGTCAACTTCTCTGGTCGCCAATGTCATATTAAAGCAACAGGCTGCTGAGGCGGGTGTCGAAGACGCAATTTTAATTAAAGATAAGCGTGTGACGGAAGGCACGGCGAGTAATGTTTTTGTAATAAAGGAAGGGGTTCTTATCACGCCACCGACCAGTCGTCGGCTGCTTCCAGGCATCACACGTGATTTAGTCATTGAAATTGCCGAAAATAACGCCATAGTAGTAGAGCAACGTGAAATTAAAGAGACTGAACTGTACAGCGCAGATGAAATTTGGATGACTAGCTCTACACGTGAAATCGCCCCCGTTATCAAGCTGAATAATAAAGCAGTCGGTGCGGGTGTTGCAGGTAGCGTTTGGAAACGTATGATGGATTTATATCAGCAATATAAGCAGGGGCTGCGCGCCATGTAGGTGTGTATACAGAGAAAAGCGATGAGTAACGACAAAGACATTAAATTACATGACCTATCATTAGAAGAGGGTGAGACTCTGTTTGAGTTTCCCTGTGAATTTCCGGTAAAAGCCATGGGTCTGGCTTGTGACGAACTCGAAATCGCAGTATTGGAAATTGTTAATCGTCACGTGGGCAATCTCTGTGAAGGTGCATTGTGCATGAAGCCCAGTAAAAATGGCAAATACACGGCTATAACCGTCACCATAACAGCGCAAAGTAAAGCGCAGCTCGATGCTATCTATATGGAGTTAACAGCCTGTAAGCACGTTTCAGTCGCGTTGTAACGCCTGTATTTATCTATGCAATCTAAAGCGTTCATTAGATGTCGCCACCTTGGTGAGGTCGAGTATCATCAGGCGTGGCAGCAGATGCAGGACTTCACTGATTCGCGCCAGTTTGATACCGAAGATGAGCTCTGGTTTTTGCAGCATCCATCCGTATATACACTTGGTAAAAATGGAAAAATCGAACACGTGTTGAATTCGGCAGGTATCCCTGTGGTTAATTCTGATCGTGGTGGTCAGGTTACTTATCATGGTCCCGGACAGGTTGTGGTGTACACCTTGCTGGACTTGAATCGTCTGAAAATAGGGGTGCGCGATCTGGTAACGCTTATAGAGCAGACTATTATCGAGCTGCTAGTAAGTTATGATATCGATGCCGATGCCAAACGGGAGGCTCCGGGTGTCTATGTAAATGATGCTAAAATAGCGGCTTTGGGATTACGAGTGCAAAAAGGCTGTAGCTTTCATGGCCTGGCTTTAAACGTAGATATGGATATGGAACCGTTCAGTCGAATTAACCCCTGTGGTTACGAAGGTCTGGAAGTGACCCAGATAAAAGATTTTGTTAAAGACATAAGTGTCGCGGATGTTGTCGATAATTTGCAAAGAAAACTTTTTAATAACATCAGCGCTAAGAAAAAAATATGAATAATCAAACAGCAGGTAGTAACAAAAAAGTTATTACCGGTGAAAAATTAAAAGGTGCAGAAAAAGTTGCCCGCATTCCAATAAAGGTTCAGCAGCCTGCAGAGTTGTTGCGTAAGCCAAACTGGATACGTGCAAAATCGCCTTTTAATCCAAACGTTAAAAAATTGAAATCTGTTTTGCGTGAACAAAATTTGCACACAGTATGTGAAGAAGCCGCGTGCCCGAATTTGGGTGAGTGTTTTGGTAAAGGTACAGCCACGTTTATGATAATGGGTGATATCTGTACGCGACGTTGCCCGTTTTGTGATGTCGGTCATGGTCGACCTCATCCATTAGATGAAAAAGAACCGCAGCATCTTGCTGAAACCATTCAAGCAATGGGCTTGTCTTATGTCGTGATTACTTCGGTAGATCGAGATGATTTACGCGATGGTGGTGCAGAGCACTTTGTTGAGTGTGTGCAAAAAACGCGTGCGTTAAATCCTGAAATTGAAATTGAAATATTGGTTCCCGATTTTCGCGGTCGAATGGATGTGGCGTTAGAAATAATGCATCGCTCTCCACCTGACGTGTTTAATCATAATCTTGAAACCATTCCGCGTCTGTATAAGAAGTGTCGACCCGGTTCAGATTATCAGTGGTCATTGGATCTGTTGAAACGCTTCAAACATTCGCATCCAGATGTTAAAACCAAATCAGGTCTTATGTTGGGTCTGGGCGAAGAGTTGGATGAAGTTATCGAAGAAATGAAAGATATGCGTAAACATGATGTTGATATGTTAACGCTGGGTCAGTACTTGCAACCAAGTAAACATCACCTGGCAGTAGAGCGTTATGTAACACCAGAAGAATTCGATGAGTTATATAAAGTCGGTATGAAACTAGGTTTTAAACATGTGGCAAGTGGGCCGATGGTGCGTTCGTCTTATCATGCCGATTTGCAGGCGCACGGTGAGTTTAGGCGTTAAAAAAATCAATTAATGGGAAAACTTCATTGATTGTCATCCCCGAATGTTTTTGTCGGGGATCCAGTGCTTATAAATTAATATAAAATATTTGGATTCCCGGTAAAAGCATTCGGGAGTAACAGATCACTTATCCGGAAATTAATGTGCCATCTCGTCCACTGGTCGAGATGGCAGCATAGAATAAAATAGACAGCAGTAAAATTTTTAATCAAAGAGAAAACTATGGGTTTTATATTCAAACCAGTCCGCTGGGTATTAGGTCAAATAATTATTTTTATCGATTGGGTAACGCGTCCTAAACCGATTCAGCGTACTAAAAAAGCACAAAACGAAATTAATACGCAAACAGATAATATGGTGCTATATCAGTTTAATCAGTGTCCTTTTTGCGTTAAAACACGCCGACAGATTCACCGTCTGGCATTGAATATAGAAAAACGTGATGCGCGAAATAATGAAAAGTGGAATCAAGAATTAATAAATGATGGTGGCAAGTATCAAGTACCGTGTTTAAAGATTATAGAGACAGATGGTTCAGTTGAGTGGATGTATGAGTCAACAGTGATAAATCAATACCTTGAAGAAAACTTCTCGATATAAATTATATCCAACAGGACGCATTTATTTTATCTATTACAGAAAATCTTCATAGTACATGAGCTTCACGAAAACTCTTTCTGTACAAGCGTCATTGGTTCGTGTACGTTTTTAAACCTTGAAATGGTTGTAGCTTTCAGCTGGTATCAGCTATTTCATGTTGGTCAACAGGTGAAAAGATTCGGAATTAGTAGATGATTTAATGATGTGTTAATGAAAATATTCGTAATATCTATTTGCATATGGTGAGTTGGAAATTATATTATTTCTGCTGAATGCTGAATTGAATGACTATCTAGGTTACGTTTAACCATGGTAGTTACACAGAATGATTTATACGCTCATTTTTATATTTTTTCCTGTAATAAAAATTATGCGGCAGAGCATTCCAGGCCAGGGTCAATGGTAAAAAGAAGTGCTTGAACAAGATATGACATGTCACTGTAGTTTCGCGCATCAACTTCAAACACGGCAGCTTTAAATCCGAGTTCTTTAAGTTTCTCCTGATAAGGATCCAATGAGAGCAACGGCACAATATCTGTTCGCGTGATCCCAATGGCAACAGCTGTTTTATCGATATAATCTTTAAACGATTCAAGAAAAAACACCATATCATTCAATGGATCTTTTCCTGTATTATCCAGCAACAATACCAAGCCTAATCCATTTTCCGTTAAAATGTCCCACATAAAATCAAAACGTTCTTGCCCGGGTGTGCCATATAAATGTATTTTTTCGTGACGACCCAGTGACAGCGTGCCGTAATCCATGGCAATGGTGGTTTCTGGTTTTTTCTCTCGCGTCTCGTCGCTGGCAATCTGATTGGTGCAAACGGGTGCTTCATCACTAAGTGTAGAAATAGCGGTAGTTTTCCCTGCACATACTGGGCCAGAAAAAATAATTTTAAAATCATTCATAATAAACCTCTATAAAATTGAATAAGCTAAGGATCCTTCAATTAAGCCATTAAAAAAATTTGGTTCAAAGGTTGTTTAGCGCTTTTTTCAATAATGATTTGTCAGAAGATCCTGCCAATCTCCCGAGTAATTTGGATAAAATCGATTTATTTCTAACCTCTGCCTGTTGCTCGTACATAAACAATTTGTCAACCTCTCGGCGCGATATGTCAGAAAGAGTAATTGACTTGCAGGCACTAAAAAATGCAAATACATAACGTTGTTCAATGCTTAGCTGGTTCGCGATATCTATTAGAGTGCGTGGGTTCTCATATAACAATGCGGCAATTTGCACAGAGTGTGGTATCACTTCTAATCGTGTCAGATTTGGCCATTGGCGCAAATAAACAGGTTGAGTGACATCAATGCCTTGAGGAATTCGCCCTCGTGAGCACCAAAGTGAAACAATCCATTTAAATGAATCCATATTTGTAGTTAAATCTTCCAGCGATTTAATGGCTGTGTCATTTCTATTTTTATTTAATATTGTATGCAGTTCATCTTTGAAATTTAAATGTTTAACACTGTATGTCGCTTCATTTTCATGGCGCATGACACAAAGCGGATGAATCACTGAACGTTCTGCTGATGCGTAAACTTTTTGTTCACTATGATCAAAATAAAATGTATGGTTGAAAATATCTAACTGGATTATTTTCCCCGTTTCTTTCGATTTTTGGCACGCTATTTCTACAATACCCTGCATCAACATGTCCGGTGAATAAAATATGGCTTTCAGTTGTTCGGGATTGTTTGCATCCACATCCGGGCGTTCACCAACGTAACACTCTTCATTTTTTATTTTAAGCAACTTTCCAGCATTTGATGTCGCAGCTTTTCTTGTTGTGTCAATAGAAATAACATTGTCGATACCTTTAGCGGTAGAGTTATCTTTGCTAGTTTCTGCAGCAGCACTTTGATTTTTTTTGAGCATTACTGAAATTTTATCAACTGCTTTTTTGTTTTTATCAATAATCGATGATTTAATATTCTCATCATTTAAATTTATTATCAACCGACTAATTTTTATCAGTTTTTCTTGGAGTAATTCTTTTTTTATAGGTTTTTGCAAATAAAATTCTTTGCTATGCGCGCAGACGTGCTCAATAATTGAGGTAGATAAAACATATTGTCTTGAATCGCCTTTAATTAACTCTGCATACTGAGTTTTTATTTTGTAAGAATCTTTATCAACCAGGCATAACTGGGCATCGCGATAATCATCGACAATTTCATATCTAATTTGTTTGATGCTTTCAAAAAATAGTCGATACGCAGATTTTGATCTGTCATCAACGCCGAGAAATGCTATGCTGATACGTTCAGTGCTCACAAAGGTCTCCTTTATATTTCCTGAGTTTATGGTTCATACATTACGCTATCGACTATCCGGTAGATTTCTTTAGTAATTCTTGATGTTTTTAATAATATTAAGGAATAAGCTGTATTTTTACTGCCTTGTATGTATAGAAAGAGTTTTCGTGAAATTCATGTACTATGAGAGTTTTCTGCAAGATGGATAAAATAAATGCGTCCTGTTAGATATGGTTTATATTGAGAAGTTATTATTCAATAAACCAATGGGGCTAAAATCTGATTCCAAATATTGTTCATCTATGCAGGTAAATCCATGCGCTCTGTATATGCTGGTTAGCCCTTCTAGAGCAAGTGATGGGCTTTCAATCTGTGTTTGCGAGATTACAACGCCGTAATCATAATATTTCTACATACATGGATTGTGTCGTCGCAACCCAATCGGACAGGTTTTGTAATGCTGAGATGGTCATTGGGTTGGTGCCAGGCAATTCGCTGCCTACGGCATCACTTACTATTTACCAATCGGCGGGTTCGGCGTTGCCATTCAGAGCTGTGTTCTCAATATTAACTTCTTCATGAAGAAGTTAATTGCCAAATATTTCGTACCAGAGCATTAATTGGTCATCTAAGTAAGAAGCCATAACCCTGTCCGCTAATTGCGTTTAGAAGCAGAAACTCGCCATTCTGGCGATCATAAAAACCACCGCCCTGATTTTGAAAGTCGTCATAAATAATGCTGAATAGAACTTGCATAAAAAAGGAGATGATAAACAGTTCGCCAAGATTGATATAGGCTGCTGTACGATAAGGTTAACTTATATGTTTTAATTTTAATAATCCGGCTACGCTTATAACATCAGTAATTTCGCCACTTAATACACGTTCAATCGCCTCTTCTAGTGGAAGTTTTTGAATGAGTAGTTCTTCTGTTTCTTCGAAAGCAGTCTCGCCTTGAGTGAGGTTTCTTGCGACATACACCAGGCCGTGTTCATCGGTTACTGAATTGGATGTGTATAATTCCATAAGCTCTTGCCAATCATTGGCAATTAATCCGGTTTCTTCTTTCAATTCACGTTTGGCTGATTCGAGCGGGTCAATATTTAATGGCCCACCTCCCATTGGTATTTCCCAGGAGTAGCAATCGGGTACATATCTGTATTGGCCAACTAACCAGGTATTATTATTTTCGTCTAGCGGGATGATGCCTATCGCTAGATTTTTAAAGTTTATTTTTCCGTAATGCGATAAGCCGCCGCCAGGGTTGATTACTTTTTCTTCGTGTAATGTCAGCCAGGGATTTTCAAATATTTTTTTACTGGATTGAGGTTTCCATGGGTTAGCGGTGGTGGGTAATTTTTTCATTGCAATGTTTTAAGAGCCTTATTCGTTATTTTCAGACACCTTAAGTATTGCATTAAAATCTTACCATCGTATAGTGCTAACTTTTTTTGTTTTTAATTCATAAACAATCGTTGCATATCGTCCTATGCGATTTTTAGCTTGTCTTAAAGGAACGCTAATATTATTGGCGTAGGCTTTTGTATTGGGTGTTATCTTTATTCTTATGGTTTTGCAAAAACTGCAGTTTTTGCTTTCAATGGTTCCGTGCAAGTCATCTTCCATGCGTATTCGTAATGATACGGATCGAATCGCATTATGCGTTTTTATTATTTTTTGATTGATATTGCTTATAGTGTTTTCTGAAATATAGCTGAAGGCATTAACCTGAGTGGTTGCTAGCAATATTAACAAAGTAAACAATGCTTGAATTCTAATTTTCATCACGTCACCTGATTTGGCTTTGTGCGCTCTAAGATTAAATGGATTTATTATTTAGTCTCATTTTAGAATTGCTTTGTTACAGGAAGGTATAGTGTCTGATCTTTGTTTTATCAATAATTTTGGGCTTTTTTCTGTAATTGAGTATTGGCTCAATTAAGCGAGTTATTGATTCTCAGGGTGTAGCCTTGCCTGTTTTAACTATCGGCATTAGTTGGTAAATATTTAAAGAAGTGTCCTTAATTAACGCATTATACGTTTTTTGAGGCTGTTTTTAGTTTTTGAGCTGGGTGCTTTGGTGTTTTTTGCAGGTGGCTCGATACTGTTTAATGACGGCTGAATGGTGCTTAGCTGAATGTTTATGTTCTTTTTTATTTTTTCTATTTCGTATTCTGCCTGTAGGTGCATCCAGTAGGTCGCGCTGCCGCCAAAATAAATGGCCAGTCGAATAGCCGTGTCGGCAGTAATGCTGCGCTTTTCGTGAATAATTTCATTGATTCGCCTGGGCGGGACTTTGATAGCGCGCGCCAACGCATTCTGGCTGAGCTTCTGTGGCTCAATATATTGTTGTAATAAGACTTTTCCTGGGTGTTGGCACGTCATATTTTAACTATAACGTTAAGCGTTATATAACGCAATACGTTATAGTGTTTTAAATACTATCTAGTGCTCGCTATCAGATTGTCGTCTTGGTTCGTCGGGTTTCCATGCGGGTGCGATTATATTGGGCATGTCTGAGCGATTAAGCAGATGTGCGGCAAGGGGTATTTTTGTGTGGTGGTTGTATTTTTGTTCGTAATGGGTAGCCAAAAGGATTTAAAAGCTTGAACCGCAGATTTAGGGCAGAATGCCGGTAACTAGAATAACGCAGGAGCAATTATCAAGATGTTGAGGCACAGAGAAAAGATAATTATTGTTGGTGAGTGCGAGCAATGTAATGAGATTCATTGTGTGCGCTGACATCATGGACAGTAATGATGTTCTGATGGGTGAAATTGGCGACGATGCTTGCCTCAGGTATAAAGCGTTCGCTGAAGGATTGGTCGCCTCCAGATCTTTTGATAATGCTTTAATCGTAACCAGGTGATCGAAACCGATATGGTGTGCCAGGTAGACTCCTGCCATACCGTCGCCTAATTATTTTTTGATGATATAGCCTGGTAGTTCGGGCGTGATTTAATGTGTCGATTCGAATGAAAACTTGCTGTTTTTATAATAATGTCAGAGTATTAATAATAGTACGCTTCCTTAAGTAAAAGTAGGCAATCAAAGGTGCAAACGAGATGATTTATGCCATTCGCTAATTATGCTGCGCAAACTGACGTAGGTAAAGTTCGGGATCACAATGAAGATTGTTATCGTGTTAATACAGATTTAGGTCTGTGTATCATCGCTGATGGTATGGGGGGGCATGCCAGTGGTGAGGTGGCGAGTAGAATTGCGGTTGATGCTATTGAAATGCAAGTTGATAAGGGTGAAAGTCTGGTATTCGCCATCGAGCAGGCGCATCTCGAAATCATAAAAGGTGTAGCAACGGGTGCGGGAAAATCCGGGATGGGAACAACGGTTGTGGCTATTCAGCTAAGTGAAAACAATTACACATTGGCGTGGGTGGGTGATAGTCGTGCTTATTTGTGGGATAAGAATTTAACGCAGTTAAGTAAAGATCATTCACTGGTGCAGATGTTGATTGATTCTGGGAAGATAAGTAAAGAAGAAGCACGTTTTCATCCTCGTAAAAATATTATCTATCAAAATCTTGGTTCAGAAGAAACGGAAGATTTTCAGGTCTCGCAGAAGCAGGGTATGTTGTATAAAAATCAAAAACTGGTTTTATGTAGTGATGGTTTATCCGATGAGCTGGATGATGAAGTTATTGGTGAAATTATTAAACAGGGGGTTCAGCAGAGTATCAGTGAAGAGTCTATCGTTGAACAGTTAATTGATGCGGCACTGACAAATGGTGGTAGAGATAATGTTTCAATCGTTATTGTTTCGGCGACGGCTGCTGCGAGTGAAAAGCCGCAAGCTGATAAATCAAATAGGGAAGTGGATAAAGATACCCTGATTCCAGAAGGCTAGGTTGTTTTATCAGGGTGCGCGTGCTTTTTTACGTCACAAATGCTTGTTGAAAGCGATTTGTCATTCTCGAATGTTTGTGTCGAAAATCCAGAGTGCTTAAGTTACCAATAAGGCTGGATCCCCGATAAAAACATTCGGGGATGACGGTGTGGAGGTGAGTTGTTTGGCTTTTTCGTCACCGAGTTTGTTGTAGAGGGATGTGTTGCTAGCAATGTCGGCGAACATGATTGCGTATTAGCGGGGTGTTCATTTAGATAACTCTAGCACTAATACAGCAATAATTTGTAGAAATAACGGTATTGTGGTTTTTAGGTGTAGGTGTGAATTTATTCGCACGACGAGCGCATATACCGATACCTGCGTGTGAATAAATTCACGCCTACTTTTTAGATATTACGTAAATAGGTTGCGTGGATTATTTCTTCGGAATATACAAATCCGTAATCGTACCTTCCGCCATCTCTGCTGCGAAGTTAAAGGTTTCAGATAAAGTTGGATGCGGATGAATCGTCAATGCAATGTCTTCGATATCCGCGCCCATTTCTAAAGCCAGTACCGCTTCAGCAATAAGCTCGCCTGCATTGGTGCCGACCATGCCGGTACCAATAAGTTTATGTGTGTTTTTATCGAACAACACTTTAGTGATGCCTTCATTGCGCCCGATACTTAATGAGCGACCGCTGGCTGCCCACGGGAAAACTCCCTTGGTGTATTCGATGCCTTCGGCTTTTGCCTGTTCTTCGGTGATGCCCATCCATGAAATTTCAGGGTCAGTGTAAGCGACAGATGGAATGGTTTTTGCGTCAAAGAAAGACTTCATGCCAGCAATAACTTCAGCAGCGGTTTTGGCTTCGTGTGTGGCTTTGTGCGCCAGCATAGGTTGGCCGACGACATCACCGATAGCGAAGATATGGTTTACATTAGTACGTTGTTGTTTATCAACATTGATAAAGCCGCGTTCATCAACAGCGACGCCAGCTTTGTCGGCATCGATTAGTTTGCCATTAGGGCTACGGCCAACTGCCAGTAATACGCGATCGAATGTGTCGCTATCCGGTACGCCTTTACCTTCGAATGAAACTTTTAAACCTTTTTTCAGCACGTCAATAGCAGTAACTTTTGCATTTAACCAAATGTTTTCGTAACGTTTCTTAACGCGTTTCATCAACGGGCGAACTAAATCTGGGTCGCAACCCGGGATTAAGCCGGGTGATAATTCTACAACGGAAACTTTTGAACCGAGAGCGTCATAAACCGTTGCCATCTCAAGACCAATGATGCCGCCACCGATAACCAGTAAACGTTTTGGTATGTCGATTAATTCCAGTGCGCCGGTTGAATCCATCAGACGTTCATCATCATATGGGAAGCCGGGGATTTTAAATACCGATGAACCGGCAGCGATAATGGCGTTATCAAACGAGATAACCTGCTTGCCTTTAGCGCCATCGACTTCGATGGTATTCGGCGAAGTAAATTTTCCGTAACCGGTTACAACCTGTACTTTACGTTGCTTGGCTAACGCGCCCAGACCACCAGTGAGTTGTTTAATGACTTTGTTTTTGAAGCCAGCGAGTTTTTTGATATCGATTTTTGGTTTGCCAAAATCGATGCCATGGTTAGCCATCTCTGCCGCTTCATTGATGATTTCGGCAGTATGTAATAACGCTTTTGATGGAATACAGCCGACATTTAAACAAACGCCACCGATGCTGTCGTATTTTTCAATGAGAATAACTTTTTTGCCAAGGTCGGACGCACGAAAAGCGGCGGTATAACCGCCAGGGCCGGAGCCGAGCACTACCACTTCTGCGTGAAGGTCGCTACCGCCATCAAATGAAGCAGCAACAGGGGCTTCTTTAGTTGTTGTTTCGGTATTAGTTTCTGCTTTAGATTCGGGTTGTGCTTCAGGTGTGTTGCCACTGCTGTCAGAAACTTCGAGCTTTAATATCAGGTCACCCTGGTTAACTTTGTTGCCATCACTGACCATGACTTCCCGTACGATACCGGCAGAAGGCGAGGGAATTTCGATGGTGGCTTTATCTGATTCCAGTGTGATTAACGGATCTTCTTCGGCAATAACATCACCTGCGCTGACCAGTACTTCGATAATATCAACATCGGTGAAATCGCCGATATCTGGAACTTCTACGTTTACTATTTTGCTCATATTTTTGCTCGAAATAAAAATATTTAAAGGCGATTTACCACAGAGGCACAGAGGTCGCAGAGAAATAAAGTAAAGTTTAAAAACTCTGTGCGCTCTGTGCCTCTGTGGTTAACGCATTTGATTTTGGTTTCTACAGTAACAGTCTTCTTGTGTCAGATAATACTTTACTCAAGTAAGAGGTAAAGCGTGCGCCATCCGCACCATCAATAACACGATGGTCATAAGATAATGACAATGGCAGCATCAAACGCGGTGCAAAGTCTTTGCCATTGTAAACCGGTTTTATGCTGGAACGTGATACACCTAAAATAGCAACTTCAGGTGCATTAACGATAGGTGTAAATGATGTGCCGCCAATACCACCCAGGCTGGAAATGGTGATGCAGCCGCCAGACATGTCTGCAGGTGAAAGCTTTTTATCACGAGCGCGTTTACTAGTTTCGATTAATTCTGCGGCTAGTTCAAATAAGGTTTTTCTGTCACAGTCACGGATGACCGGGACAACTAATCCGTCTGGTGTATCCATAGCAACACCGATATTGATGTATTGTTTGAGTACCAGATTTTCACCGGTATGGTCCAGTGCAGAATTAAAACGTGGAAATTCTTTTAGCGCTGATACCAGTGCTTTCATTAAAAAAGCCAATACCGTGATGCGAATGCCTTCTTTTTCATTCTCTTTATTTAACTGCTTACGGAATTTTTCCAGCTCGGTGATATCGGCTTCGTCGAATTGCGTGACGTGAGGCACGGTCACCCAGTTGCGGTGCAGAAATTTTCCGGTTAATTTGTTGATGCGGCTTAAAGCCTGAATTTCGATATCGCCAAACTGGCTGTAATCGATTTCCGGCATAGGTTCAACACCAAGTCCGCCACCCTGGTTGCCTTGAGCCAGGGCCTGTTTAATCCAGGCTTTGACGTCTTCCTTTAAGATGCGATTTTTTGCACCGGTGCCGCTCATGCGCGATAAGTCTGCACCGAGTTCACGAGCAAACTTCCTGACTGACGGGCTAGCGTGTGCTTTGCTGAAGCCTTCTTCGTTGATGCTCATAGAGGCGGTCGGTGAAGGTCTGGAAGATGGCTTTGGAGTGGGAGCAGCAGGAGCAGGAGACGATGTTGCTTCAGGCTTTGTTTTTTTAGCCGGTGCTTCAGGCTCAGCACTGGCTTCGGGAGCAGCACTGACGTCTGATGCTTCCAGGGTAATCATTAGATCACCTTCGGAAACTTTATCGCCCATATTGATTTTTATTTCTTTCACTGTGCCGGCAAGTGGCGACGGGATTTCCATCGCAGCTTTGTCTGATTCCAGTGAAGCAATAGGGTCTTCTACCGAGATGGTATCGCCCACTGCGACTAAAATTTCAATGACTTCAACGCCATCAAAATCACCGATATCAGGAACAAGAATGTCTTTAATTTCTGCCATTGATCTATTCCTGGTTATACGGTAATTGGGTTAGGTTTTTTAACATCGATGCCGTACTTCTTAATTGCGTCAGCCACTTTCGAAGCAGGGATGGTGCCTTCGTCAGCTAATGTTTTGAGTGTGGCAAGAACCGTGTAAAAACTATTCACTTCGAAATGACGGCGTAAGTTCTTACGTGTGTCCGAACGACCGAAACCGTCTGTACCCAGAACGGTATAAGTTGCTGGCACGTATTGGCGAACCTGATTGGATACAGTGCGAATGTAATCCGAGGATGAAATAACCGGGCCTTCGGCATCTTTTAATTGCTGTGTTATATAAGGTACACGCGCTTTTTTGCCGGGGTTTAACATGTTCCAGCGTTCGCAATCCACCGCTTCACGCGCCAGTTCGTTGTAGCTGGTGATGCTCCATACATTGGCGCTGATTTTCCAGTCTTTCTTAAGCAGCTCAGCGGCTTCGATAACTTCGCGCAGGATAGTGCCACTGCCGAATAACTGAACTTTATGCTCACCTTTTTTGGCTTTGTCTGAACTAAATTGATACATGCCTTTTAAGATGCCTTTTTCAGCGCCTTTTGGCATCGCTGGCATCACATAATTTTCGTTCATCGAGGTGATGTAGTAATACACATTTTCCTGTTCCTGAACCATGCGACGCATGCCGTCATGAATAATCACGGTAATTTCGTAAGCGAAACAAGGGTCGTATGCAACACAGTTTGGAATGGTTGATGCAACGATTAAACCATGGCCATCCTGATGCTGCAGGCCTTCACCTGCTAGTGTGGTACGACCAGCGGTGGCACCGATTAAAAAACCACGCGCTTGCATGTCGCCGGCTGCCCATGCCAGATCACCGATACGCTGGAAACCAAACATAGAGTAATAGATGTAAAAAGGAATCATGTTCACGCCATGTGAACTGTACGCTGTCGCAGCAGCAATCCATGATGACATGGCACCGGCTTCATTGATGCCTTCTTCTAAAATCTGCCCGCTTTTGTCTTCCTTGTAGAACATCACCTGTGCTTTGTCCTGTGGTTCGTATAACTGACCCACAGAAGAGTAAATACCTAACTGACGGAACATGCCTTCCATGCCGAACGTACGGGCTTCGTCGGGTACGATTGGTACCACGTTTTTGCCGATTTTCTTGTCACGGGCAAGGATGGTTAAGATGCGTACGAATGCCATCGTTGTCGACATTTCACGTTCGCCTGAACCTTTTAATAATGCATCAAACGTGGATAATTCAGGTACTTCCAGTGGTGCGGCCAGATGTGTACGTGATGGCAGGTAACCACCTAAAGCCTGGCGACGTTCGTGCATGTATTTCATCTCTGCACTGTCTTCAGCCGGTTTATAGTATTCAGCTTTTTCGATTTGTTCGTCAGTGACGGGAATATTGAAACGTTTGGCGAAAGCAGTCAGTGCTTCCATGTCCATTTTTTTCTGAGAGTGCGTGGTGTTCTGGCCTTCACCCGCTTCACCCATGCCATAACCTTTAACTGTTTTGGTCAGGATTAATGTAGGCTGACCTTTATGATCGACGGCATTTTTGTATGCGGCGTAGACTTTATGTGGATCATGGCCGCCGCGGTTTAGACGCCAGATATCATCATCTGACATGTGTGCAACCATGGCTTTTAATTCAGGTGAATTGAAGAAATGCTCGCGTACGAAAGCACCGTCTTTGGCTTTGTAGTTCTGGTAATCGCCATCAACAATTTCTTCCATGCGTTTTTGTAATAAGCCATCTTTATCTTTGCTAAGCAGTGGATCCCAGTACGAACCCCAGATTACTTTGAGAACATGCCAGCCGGAACCACGGAATACGGACTCCAGTTCCTGAATAATTTTGCCGTTACCCCGCACCGGACCATCGAGGCGCTGCAGGTTGCAGTTGATAACAAAAATCAGGTTGTCGAGCTTTTCACGACCGCCCAGAGAGATAGCGCCTAGTGATTCAGGTTCATCCATCTCGCCGTCACCACAGAATGCCCAGACTTTACGGTTTTCTGTGTTGGCAATACCACGATCGTGTAGATACTTCATGAATCGAGCTTGATAAATCGACATGATTGGACCCAGTCCCATCGAAACGGTTGGGAACTGCCAGAAGTCCGGCATCAGCCAGGGGTGAGGGTATGACGACAAGCCACCACCATCAACTTCCTGGCGAAATTTATCCATATGTTATTCGGTCAGGCGACCTTAAAGAAAAGCCAGTGCGTAAATACCGGGTGATGTGTGGG
>UOFE01000048.1_pt1 | contig 178880 bp, 154 predicted proteins | sample 1988381 | NCBI WGS metagenome assembly UOFE01 (sample SAMEA4712194, study PRJEB27164) | hydrothermal vent metagenome | biome: marine basaltic hydrothermal vent biome; feature: marine hydrothermal vent; material: mineral | place: Pacific Ocean | collected 2011-06-14/2011-07-23 | depth 1689 m
TGAGGAAAAAGCCGTATCCTGCCAACAAAACAAACGCAAAAAGTGACGGATAGACCACCATCTCCCAACGCTTTGCACTGCTATCAAAAGTGTTAGCTAATCGTTCCAGTGGATCTGTCGGTTTATCACTGACGTACGCCTTATCCAGAATTTTTTCTTGCGCACGCTGTTTAGCTTTACTTGCTCTGGCTTTTAAATCATCGGAACTGCTTTTCGACTTAATCGCGCTGTTCGCATCCTTTTTATCTGCCTCACTAATTTTTTTCGCTGCCGATTTTATATCAGACGATTTTGATGCCGCCGCCTTTTCGATTGCCGAAGTTGATGCAGCGGCCGCTTTGGACACTGCTGTTTTAGAGCTGGTCGCCTTCTTTACTGTCGGCTTATCTGTTTTTTTATCTGTCATTAAAAGTCGCCTTCAGCGCCTCGATTCATAATATCAAGAATAATTTCTTTAACACCCTCGGCTTCTTCTTTTAGCTCTGTAGGTAATGTTTTGCCACCGTATATCATTGCGTCCATATTGAGAGAATACAGCCATAACTTACCCTGTTTGTCTTCAACCAGGCTGATGCGACAAGGTAGATATGCCGAATAAGCATCACTGTATTCAAGCATTTGCGCTGCGGTTAACGCATTACAGAACATAAATATTTTTAGGAAACGTGATTTTTTACCCGACATAGCTTCAATTTGGCCAGACAGAGGAAGCTCACCTACATTTTTGATATTGTGCTCGTTAGCCACAAATTTCATTGTTTCTTCTACATCTTCTACAGTCAGGTCTTCGTTGACTGGAATTTTCCACACCGTTGCCTCAGCCGTGTTGCCGGTTTCAATAATTTTTTCCACCATATCCATGTAAACACCCAGCGCTTTTTCATCAAAAGAGTCGAACGTTTTCATCATCGGTGCCATTTTTACAGCGGCAAATATAGCAAATACAACAGCGACTACACCGATTAATGCGAATAAATTACGTAGTGCATAAAACATTAATAAACCTCAATACAAATATAATAACTAAAGTAACTTAAGAAATTTCTTTTTTAGAGATTCCTTTCAAGCAGGCGTATCCAGTAGCCTTTTTAATTTGACGGCTTTGGACTTATCAAGGTAGCGTAATAAGCCCATCAGACTTCTGGCGCGACTCTTTTGACCCTGTCTAACAAGTATAGCAGCCGCTTCATAATAAGCAGACGCTGCCTGTTCATTTTTACCCTGATTAAAATAAACATTACCTAATTCACCGTACGCATCATGATTGTTCTCTGAGGCATCGATGACTTTTAAATAACTCTGCTCAGACTGCTGGTAATTACGTTGATAAAAAGACTTTCGTGCCACTATCCAGCTTTCTCTCAAGGTTTCATTTTTAGATACATCAATTACCTTGCCCTGATCATCAAGATTATCGAGTTTTTCTTCAACTTCTACAGAAACAAAACTCTCTGGCGCATTACTACTTTCCACATTACTGACAAATGTTTCTGTAATTGGAGAAACGGCTGTTTGATCTGTCGCAATTTCTCGCACAGCACTTATATAGCCATCCGAGTTTTGTTCGACTCGCATGTCGTTATGGCTATAGCTAATACTGACCGGTTTTTGTTCGATATTGCTAGCTTCTGTTTCGGTCTGGACGACATCTTCTTTAGCGTTAACAACAAGTACTGAAGTTTCAGGTTGTGATTCCACCTGCACTTCAGATTCAGAAGCGGCCACTTGTGCTGGATTGGAAGCAGTCTGTTGTTGACGTTTCGCTTGCTTAGCCTTTACCGCATTAACAAACTCTGCCACCTCTTCGAATTCTTCTGATAAGTAAGCAATTGTTTTACCCGCTGGGGTATCCTCACCGAGCAAATTACCCCAGAACATGTAACCGTAAATGACAGTTACGATAAGTAAAATAAGTATCGTGTGACTCAATAACCAGCGAATAATTTTCATAAAACCCTCTTAACCTAATACCACGACTTGTTAGTCTAATAATGTCGCCAACTTCTTCATTTCTTTTGATGCTTTACCCATCGGGTCTAACTCAAACACACCCAAACCTTCACTAAAAGAACGTCGGTACGCAGTGCGCTGAAATAGACGTATATCCATCGCCTTTACACCCTTCATCATCTGCAACGCCTGTGCAGCTTCTTCTGTTTCACGAACACCAACATGGGTATCTGCCCGATTGATAAACCCTAATACTTCAGTTTTATTATTCTCATTAAGATTGTCACGAACAATTTTTAGAAATCGTTGCGTCGACCAGACATCTGCCTGACTTGGCTGAACCGGAATAAGAATACGATCCGCCAGTGAAATCGCTTTTTCCATTGCGGGCATATTGGTCGCACTCATATCGACAATAATCGGTTGCTTAAATGTTTTATCTTTTGCCAATACTTCGAGCTCATCCAAATCGGTTGAAACTTCAAAAGCCGGTTCATAGCCATCTTCTATACGCACTTCATTCACATCTAACAATGTGCATTGTGGATCAAGATCAAACGCTTTTACACCAGCTTTGTCATGCGCTAACCAAACCGCCAAATTAAATGCAACGGTGCTTTTGCCCGTACCACCCTTTAGATTTCCAACAACTGTTAACATAAACAATTACCCAATAGCGTCTTTAATTTCGTTTAAAATTTTTCCATTATAATTATTACAACTATAATTACTGCATCAATGCATAATGTGACTTACGTCAAACGCATTCATGTTTTAGTTTTTATCTGTTTCCACAATGCTTTCAACTTGCATTGCTGTTTGCACTGTGGTGTCGAACAATGCGTAATTTTTTGGTATGGAAAATAATTTTTTACTTACTTTTCCAACTTTTATATTTCGCAATTCATCAACAACATCGTTTTGATATTCCTGTTTAACGACAATATCTAACTCGTTGTCATACCACTGTGTACCCTTTTTTTTCTCGCCAGTCGCACTAAACGCTGTCATCGTTAACTTTCTAACCTTACGATTATTTATTTTCTGGCCGTCTTTGATGGTGACACTCAAGCCTGTACCATTCGAGTTTTCCTGTCTCAGAATATTTTTATATTTGACATCTATCCACTGAAAAATATGAAAGTCATGACCATCGTTATCCAGTGTGATCAACCATTTTTCGGCATCCCTACCATTCATTTTTGCTTTTTTAAGAAACAGGCATTCAGCGCCAGCAAACTGTTTACAGGGGTCATTAGTTTTTTTACTTTTGCTGCCCGTTATAATTTTTTCACCTTCTAGCATGTCCTTTTCCAGATAGTATTTATTTTCATTATCCAGCCAGATAATTTTGTTATTTTTATTATCAAAAATCTGAGCCATGGAAACACCATCTTCGGTGTACTCAAACCTTACATTGCCGTCCAACCAAAACATTCTGGCATGACTCACACTTTGCCCACGAATCTGTACCGCATCAGCCGTAAATGACACAGCATGAAGCGAGGTCACACTTATCATGGACAACAGTACGATTAGTTTCAAAAATAATTGCATATCAATTGAGACAGAAAAGGCGGTGCCATTAAAGACACCGCCTTGCCTTCGCTGTACTTACTGTGCAGGTGGCGCTTGTGGAGCAGGTGCACCGTAGCCAGGAGGTGGCCCGTAATTCGGACGACCATAATAACCACCATTGTTATTGTAGTTATTATTATTGTTCCAGCGATTATCCATACGGTTATTACCATTGTATGAATTGTTACCATCGGCACGTCCCTTACCTTTACCGCTGCCTTTCATATTAAAGCCAAAGCTACCGTCCATTTCACCGGAACCAGAACCAGAGGCATCACCGTAACCGTCGCTATAACCCTGGTTATATGCGTCATTATTCCAGTTACCGCTACCGCTATTGTTGTTACCACCCCATGGCGTATTCCAGTCTGCAGCAGCAGATAGAGGGGCCATAGCAAAACCTAATGCTGCGGTTAATGCAGCCACTTTCATCATCGATTTCATATTATTTCCTCATTACCACCCTCATTAAAAACAGCATTGAATCGAGGGATAACTCAATACCTGCTTACTGTGCAGCCACCCATAATACGGCGATGAACTGCACACTATACCCTTGTTATTCTACAGAAGCCATTACCCATACAGGCACGGCAACCACGTTATCTCAAGCCATCATCTGGTAAAAAAGTAAAGGGGTTAAACACGTTATCCACCTTACCTTTTTCAATGTTTCCAGAGCTGTTATTGCCCGTTACCGTCGGCGTCTCACCTTGGTAACCCTCTACTGATGACGGGGCCGATATCGGCAATAAGCCGCCCAACGCTTCATTCGGCACCCATGGATAGGTTTGTTGAGACATGCCGGGAAACTTGCCATCTAAAACTGAGGGTACTGGCCCCGAAAAAGAATTCGGAAAAGACTCGCCACGATACAGTACACCGCCGCCTTTATCCCAGGGTGATACAGCCGACGAATCGAACACAGGATTGGTATTATTCATACCATAGTGCAAATCGGAAGGCACCATTGAAGGCATTTGTGAAGGTATCATCTCTTGCCCACTGAAATATGAGCTTCGAGGCATTTGGCCTGACCCCGGTACAAATTGAGGTTGAAAAATAGACGGTTTCTTCGGCAGCACCGGACAAGATCCAGCAGGTTCAATCCGGTTCTGCTCGAGTACGATTTGACCTGGCATTAGCTGCATCTGTATCTGTTGATGTTTTAACGAGTCAAGAATTTCAGGCGTGACAAAACGCCAAACTTTCGATTGAGAAGCAGGTGATGGTGATAACTGTTTTCTATCAAGTTGTCCATCAGTCTGGTGCCAGTTTTCAGCCATTGGCGCCTGTGATAATGCCCATGGATTTGATCGCTCAGCTGCCACAGCCATTGACGCGAATGCAAACATACTAAGCATCCAACAACCCATGACTAATTTGTAAATTATCCCTTGTTGCATACAACGTACCTTGAAGAATCCTAAGCTGAATAACCATGGTGCGTTTTATTATGAAAATCAAATCACACATAGCCCAGATTCAAATTACTGTAACCCGCCCTGTCGAGCATCTTGTCTCGCGGGGCCTCGGTTTGACATAGAAGCATTGGTACTGCCTGGGTAGGGTCGATACTGACCTCTGTTTACAGGATAACCCTCCGATGGCATCCAATTAGCAGGCCCCTTACTATCGTAGGGTTGATTATTCGTCCACCTCATATCAGGCATCGACATACTCGGTGCATTTGCTGAGTTATTGCCTGAGTTTGGATTAAAACGCATACCAGACCAATTCATCTGCGGGCTCTGAGGACGGTAACCATTTTGATTATTTATCGGCGCAGTCTGTTGCCTGTTCTTGCTAACTTGAGGCTGAACATATTGATATCCGTTCTCCGGCATCCAACGTGAAGGGGGGCTTAAATTGGTTGGCCAGGGAATATCTGGACTGAAGGTATCCATCGAAACATTTGATGAATCAAACGCCATGCGTGGTTTGTTAAAACGATGACTAAAGGATGGTGCTTTTATTGAATGACCACTCAAAGCCGAAGACATATACGGGCCAGGTGGTGGCGGTGGCACTATTTCTTTCTTTACCTGCTTTTGATTTGGCCATTGCGGAAAATGAAAAACCGGTTGCTTTGTTTCACTCGCCTGTTCAGACGATATTTGCTCAGAAGCCACTTCAGGTACTGACTCTGTCACTTGCGCCTGAACCATGAATGAAAAAGTCAACATTGAAGCTAATAAACAAACGCTGCCAGTACGACTTAAACGATTAATAAAAAACATGACACCACCTTTCTTAAAATTTCTTGTACCCTCGCCGTCATCTTACGACGTTACTCTTTATCGCACCTTGATACTAATCATCCTTCAGACGAATACCGCGTCGACCACCCGGCGGAGATTTTTTAGACGGTGCTTTTTTGACTAACGCAGTTTTCTTCACAACTTTTTTCTTGGCCACTTTCTTAGCAACAACTTTTTTCTTTACCGTTGCCTTTTTAGTAACAGTCGTTTTCTTTGTCGTTGTCTCCTTAGCGGCCGCTTCTTTAGCCGTCGATTCTTTTTTCTTTTCCTCAGGCGCTGCTTTTTTAGCAGGTTCAGCCTTTTTCTTTACCGGTGCTGCTGCCGGTGGAGGTGTAGAAGGCGGCGTTACAGGTGGCGTTGACCTCGGTGGCGGCGGAGTATAATCATCGTCATCAGCTCCGAACTTGCTCATAATCATGCCAAATATCATTTTCATGATATTGATAACCATCGGTACGATGACAAATATCCAGCTGATTATTCCTACGACCAACCCATATACACGCATCCACAATGGTGTTTTATATTCTTCCACTTCAGGTTCAGGTGCTGCTTTACCTTCAATTTCTTCATACTTATCACTGATGACACGCTCACACGAGTCATTGGTTTCGTAGTAGAAATTTTCAACACAACTAATACAACCCAGAGGAATAATTAGAACTGCGCCAACAGTACCGACTGCCGCACCCCATAACAAACTGATTGCCATACCGTTAAAGATGGGATCAGTTAAGATAGCAAACGCACCTGCCATCAATGTTAGTGATGTAATCAAAATGGGTCGCATACGAATCTCTGCACCATTAACCGCAGCCTCTCTAACAGGAGTACCTTTTGCGACTTCAATCTTCACGAATTCGACAATCAGAATGGATTGCCGCACGATAATACCGCCTAGCGCAATCATGCCAATCATCGATGTTGCAGTAAATTCAGCACCGTGGAACCAATGACCACTTGCGATACCAATCATAGTAATGGGAATCGGCGACATGATGAGACCCGCCAGTGCAAAATCACGGAATTCCCAAACGATCAAACCATAGATAAGAATCATTGCCGCCATAAATGCCAGACCCATATCACGGAATGTTTCAAAAGTAACCGTCCACTCACCTGTCCATTCGAAACCGGACTGAATATCACTATCAGGTGGGCCAATCAGATTCATTGGCATACCTTCCATAATCACACCATCAGGTGTGACGTAGTGATCAGTAAACTCTTCAACACCGAACATGCCATAAATAGGTGCGCCGAGACGACCTTCCATTTCACCGACAACAAACTCCACATCACGTAAGTCTTTATGCCAGATAATGGGTTCATTGGTCTCAAGTACAAAGCTACCCAACTCGCCTAATGGCACAATCGTACCTTCGGAAGTAACCATCGGTAGATTGCTCAGCTGGTTAACCTGCGAACGCGTTGCCATTGGCACCTGAATAACGATAAAGGTAGGCTCGATGACAGAGGCCGTTTTTACATCACCCAGTTGGAAGCCGCCCATAGCCATTGCCAAAGTGCCATTGATACTATCAACTGTCACACCATGCCGAATGGCTTTGTCTCGTTTTACTTCAAAGCGCCAGTGTTTTGACGTCTCCGCCATATAATTATCTACATCGACCACACCTTCTGATTTCTCGAAGAACTCGGTCATTTTTCTGGCAACTTCTCGACGTGTTTCAGCGTCGGGGCCATGAATTTCTGCCACAACCGTCTGCAATACTGGTGGGCCCGGAGGCATCTCAACAATAGCGATACGCGCACCCGCCTTCTTAGCAATAGGCGTTAATAATGCACGGGCTTCTTCAGCAAGTTGATGGCTACTTTTTTCCCGGTCATTCTTATCCAGCAATCTGACTAACAGGTCACCCTGCCAAGGCTGTTGTCTTAAATAATAATGCCTGACCATACCGTTAAAATTAAATGGCTGTGCTGTACCGGCATAGGTTTGCACCGCTTCAACCTCAGGTACCTGATTGATTGCCGTTGCCAACTCATGTGCCAGATTCGCAGTGACAGGCATCGCAGTGCCCTCTGGCATATTGATAATGACACTGTACTCAGGTTTGTTATCAAACGGCAGCATTTTTACCGCTACCCATTGCGTTGGGTAAAACAACAAAACAGACAATGCCGTCACACCGATAATACTGACTAAAAATAATATACCCAACTTACGGCTGTTAACCAGCGGCATAATCAGAGGACGATAAATTTTAGAGATAACCTTGAGTGTTTTAGCTTCACGTTTTTCCGCTTTTTCCAATGCTTCCAGTTTTGGACGAACACGTACAGCAAACCAGGGGGTAAAGACAAAGGCCGCCACTAATGAGAAGAACATCGCCGATGCACCCATCACAGGAATAGGACGCATATAAGGCCCCATCATACCACTCACCCAGCCCATCGGTAACAGCGCAGCAATAATGGTAAAGGTTGCCAAAATAGTCGGGTTACCCACCTCACGTACCGCATCGACTGCATCGGCAAGCGTGGTTCGACCTTTATTTAACCAATGCCGGAAAATATTTTCGACCACTACCGTTGCATCATCAACCATAATACCGATTGCAAAAATCAGCGCGAACATACTCACGCGGTCGATGGTGTAGTCCACAATCCACGCCCACCAGATCGTAATCAAAATAACCACAGGAATAACGGTTACTACAACAAACGCTGCGCGAAAACCCAGACCAATAATACACAACAGTGCTACCGCAGCCGTCGCTTCAAACATGGCACCTAATAATTCGTTTACCTTGTCGTTAGCTGATTTACCGTAGTCACGTGTAATCTCGACATGGACATTATCGGGGATGATCTCGCCTTTCAGTTCTTCCAGCTTTTCTAAAATTGAGGCCGATACGGACACACCGTTTGCCCCTTCCTTCTTAGCAATTGCGATAGTGACAGCTGGGTCGCCATCTGGACGTTCGATACCCCCATAAGAAGGACCGGCGTAATAGGATGAAATATTTCTGGCATCTTCTGGGCCATGCTCTACGACAGCGACATCACGCATGTATATTGGCGAGCCACCACTCATACCAACAACAAGGCGCTCTATATCAGAAGCAGAACGTAAGAAAGAACCAGAATAAACCGTAAATGAGGTATTACCTGCTTCTACCGCACCCACATTTTTCTGCGTGTTTGCTGCTGTAATAGCGCCGGCTACCTGTTGAAGACTCAACCCATAACCCGCCAGTCGCTCAGGTAAAACTTCGACACGAATTTGATCGGCACGGCCAGCAATAACAAAGCCTTTACCGGTATTTTTTACCTGCCCTAGTTCTTGCAGAACATCATTGGCAATAATACGTAATATGCTGTCACTCACCTCTTTTGACCAAAGCGTTATCGCAATAGTAGGCACATCATCAATTGCCACCGGCTTAACCAATGGTGGCAATACATCGGGCGGCATACGATCCATATTCGAATTAATCTTATCGGTAATTTTTACAATCGATTCACCCAGATCTTCACCGACAAGAAATTGAACGGTAATGATTGAATGACCACGTTGTGTCGCAGAGAAGGTATGACGAACACCTGGAATCTCATCAAGCAAACGCTCCAGTGGATCTGTTACCAGACTTTCTACCTGAGAAGCAGAGGTACCGGGATAAGACACAAAGATGTCTATCATCGGTACCGATATTTGGGGGTCTTCCTGTCGTGGCGTAAAAATCAAACCCATGATACCAATAAGCAGCGTCGCTACTAGTAACATCGGCGTTACAGGTGAATTAATGAATGTGTGGGCTATGCCACCTGCTAGACCCAGCTCATGTCCACCAACGCTCGCTGCAGGTGGTGTTTCACATTTCAGATCTTCACTTTCGTTTTTGTTCGATTCGTCAGTCATTTTTCAGCAATCACTCTATTGTTCTTGTCTTCATTTATCACTTAACCCACTCCCCATCCAACACCCTTGAGAACAGCAAAGTAACGACTACCACGAGCCCTATCCAAATGGCTACATAATTAATTGATTATTACTTCAGACACCGGTAGAGAATTCAACATGGGAACTCAACTTGGGTAATCCAACGCATCATCGGACCCGATAATGCGCTCCCTGCTACTCATTCGTATCATTCATCCCACGATACTGATGGCTTTTCACCTGAAACAGGCGAGCTAGTTAGTATTCTTTCACCTGGTTTTAGCCCAGAAAGAACAATAATGTTTTTATCATCAATCGCTTTACCAGTACGAATCAAACGCATTTTCGGCACATTGTTTTCATCTAGCACTTTAACCGACGGCAAACTTCCACGTTTATTGATTGCAGATTTTGGAATAACGGGCAGTGCCTGTGTCGGTGAACTCACATCAGGAATCATCACTTCAGCATACATACCTGGGCCACCGGGTACGCCTTCTGGTAAATCAAATTTAACCGTCACTGTATGTTGTTTGGCATCAGCAATAGGTGATATCTGAGCAACGCGCGCATTAACCTGTGTATTGCCGACATCAAGACGCGCCGGAACAACCATGCCTTTTTTCAAACCCGGCATCAATCGTGCAGGCACTTCTGCTTGAATTCGTAAAAATTTTGAATAGGAGAAAATAATTAATGGCTGACCGGGCTGAACGGTATCACCGATCTCAACCTTCTTACTCATGATGACACCATCAAAAGGCGCGATTGCTTTGGTATCACGTAGTTTTGCATTGATTGCACGCAAGCCCGATTCAGCGGCGGTAACATGTGAACGCGCACTGGCAACCTGCGTACCTTGCGTCACTAAATCAGCATGTCTTTCGATACTTTTATTGCCACCACTACCACCTGGCATAAAATCATTGTTATCAAAAAAACCATCAAACATAGACGGCATTCCCATACCCGCCATAGGACGTGGATTATATACACGTGGATTCCACAACTCTCGGTTGTATTGAACCTGCGCATTTTGCATCGCATTTTGTGATGAAACCAGTTGTGCTTCAGCCGCAGACTTCTTCGCTAACAAGTTATCATCGTTGATTTTAACCAGCTCGGTACCAGCGCTAAATTCATCGCCTTCTTCACCTGCAATATTGACAACACGCCCCGGCATTTGAGCGGCAAGTGTAACTTCTTTAAGCGGGATAACACTACCACCCAAAATAATGTAGCCACCATGTGGCGCGACACTAACTGTGTAAATGTTACCTGCGTACTGATCTAGCTGCGAATCAGCCAGAGAAACTGACGACCATCCGGTGAGAAGTATTAGCGAGAGGATTAATGGGAATTTAATGCGACTGATTATAGACATGCCAAAAGCTACCTTCATGTTCATTTACACAAGTTAACGGATAGACGCACCTATATTATTAGGATAATTAAGAGCCGCCTGAATGAAAGAGATTGCCTTGCAACAACAAAAAAAGCAAGGTTTTTCTGTTACTTAAAGCAACACTTTTTTAAAACATAAAAAAACATTATTTTTCTGCCAAGATGGCGCGAAAACGACTTAATTTTCAAGTTTATTCTCTCGTATTAAACCCTGCTTTTTGTAATTGTATTGCTTTTTATGCACTTTGCCATGAGAAGGTTAATACCTGCTCAATCTTTTCAACGCCAGCCAAAACCATTAAGACTCTATCTAGTCCTAGCGCCAGACCTGAACATTCAGGCAAGCCTGCTTCCAGAGCAGCAATAAAGTGACTATCAATACTGGCAATCTCCAAACCCCTTCGCTTTCTTACCATATTTTCAAGTTTAAAACGCTGCAATTGTTCTACTGGGTCAGCTAATTCATGAAAACCGTTAGCTAACTCAATTTCGCCAGAAAATAGCTCAAATCGCTTCGCTACACCACAACTTTCCTGGTTTAGCTCAATTTTTGCTAAAGCACATTGTGATACAGGGTAATCATAGAGGAAAGTAAACCCGGTTTTTTTAAATGCAGGCAGTACTCGTTGAGTGAGCAACCAGTCAAGCCAGTCATCTACTTCATCGTTTTCACCTAGCCCTTGCGGAATCTCAACATCATGCTCTTTAGCATAGTGATAACACTCAGCAGATGTGACTTGATGAGGATTAAATCCAACGGCATTTTCGAATGCCTGCTGGTAACTTAATCGTTGAAACGATATTTTCACTTGCTGATACAAATTAGACTGCTGACATAAATCCTCGATCAACAATTGCAATTCATCCATCAATTGCTCGCAGTCATAATCCAGTCGATACCATTCTAACAACGTGAATTCAGGATTATGAAATGAACCCAACTCGTCATCTCGAAACGCTTTACAAATCTGATAGATGGAAACCGACTCGTTTGCCAGCAGCCGCTTCATGCCATACTCTGGCGACGTGTTCAAGTAACAAGTCTGATTACGAAACTGTGACTGCAAACTATTCAGGTGTGGATCGGTCGTTGAGGCATGAGAAAGTAAAGGTGTTTCAACTTCAATAACATTTCTGACATCAAAAAAAGCCCGGATGTTTTTCAACATCAGCGCTCTTTCGAGAATAACTTCATTCGTCGCACCAGGCTGCCAGCTATTATTTGACATACAGAATTTCAGATTCCTAAGTATTTAGAAGCACAGAGATAATTTATTTCAAGATTAACCGACAGTCGGCTTGAGATTCAAAGCTGCCAGTCAAAAACTTTAGAAACTTTCACCGCAGAGACGCAGAGAGAATAAATACGATTATAAAAGCATTGTCATACCGGCATGTTTTTAGCCGGTATCTACGTCTAAGACTGGCACTAGCCTGGCAGATGGATTCCGGCTAAAAGCATGCCGGAATGACGAAGTTCATTCACATCAATAACAATCAATTTTTCTCTGCGTCTCTGCGGTTCAGGTTTTTGACTTTAACTCTTTGAACGTCAGCTTCTGTCCGAAAAGGAAAGTTAAGTCGAATGCATCGTACCCCTTAAGCACGTGATACATAATCACCAGTACGCGTATCAATCTTTAATATGTCGCCTTCATCAATAAATAGCGGCACTTTAACTTCCGTTCCGGTTTCCAATGTCGCCGGTTTAGTCGCACCCTGTGCGGTATCACCTTTCAGACCGGGGTCGGTTTGCGCCACGGTCAACTCGACAAAATTTGGCGGCGCAATGGTTAACGGCGACCCATCCCAAAGTGTCATCACACACACTTCCTGCCCTTTAATCCACTTGACTGCGTCAGCCACAGCCGTTGCATCAGCTGCATATTGCTCAAAACTGGTCGGCTCCATAAAGTGCCAGTACTCACCGTCGGAGTATAAATATTCTACATTCATTTCATCGACGTCAGCAGCCTCTACCGACTCGGTGGATTTAAACGTTCGCTCTAATACTCGACCCGTTCTCAGGTTCTTCGCTTTTATTTTATTGAATGCCTGGCCTTTACCCGGTTTCACTACATTATTCTCTGTGATCGAACAAGGATCATTATCAAGAATAATTTTTAAGCCATTTTTAAACTGATTCGTACTGTACGTTGCCATGTTAAACTTCTACTCTTGTTTGCATGCTAGATAAAATTTGTCCGTATAATACCCTGAATTGCCGCTAACTTAAATGTCACACTCAGTTGAACTCATTTCAAACTTGCTTGAGCCAAAAAACCGGCCATCCTCGTCAGCCAATACACCCCATTCAGACTGGAAAAAAGAACTGGCGAATGCCACCACGTCTGTCAGCACCTTATTACACAAACTTAATCTTTCACACCATATAAATTCGACTGACCTAAAACCAGACTTTACCTGCCTGGTGACAGATTCATACATTAATAAGATTAAAATCGGCGATTTCGGTGACCCCTTATTACAGCAGATATTACCATTACAAAAGGAAAATGATAACGCGATACAGACAAATGGCAGCACCAACCCAGTCGGCGACATTGAAGCGGTGGCAACACAGGGACTGTTACATAAGTACCATGGCCGCGCACTCCTCATTTCTACCGGCGCCTGCGCAGTTCATTGCCGCTACTGTTTTCGTCGCCACTATCCATATCAGCAATTGGCCTACTCCAACAAAGCATTAACGGATGTTTTGTTTTATTTAGATAAACACAGCGAAATCGAAGAAGTTATTCTAAGTGGCGGTGATCCGCTCATTTTAGATAATGAAAAACTAGCCCGATTAATCACCCAGTTAGAATCGCTCGACCATATACAGACACTTAGAATTCATACCCGCCTACCCGTTGTGCTGCCATCACGTATAGATGAAGGTCTGCTGGCTTTGTTACGCTCATCACGTTTCGATATCGTTATGGTTATTCACGCCAACCATGCTAACGAGATACAAAAAACCGAACAGGACAAACTTCAACAACTGAACCATGCCGGTGTAACGCTATTAAATCAAAGCGTCCTGCTTAAAGGAATCAATGACAATGCCGATACATTGATTACCCTGAGTAAGCAATTATTTCAATGTAAAACATTGCCTTACTACCTGCACCTATTTGACCCAGTTAAAGGTGCCATGCACTTTGATACCACCGCGGAAATGGCTATCCGCTTAAAACAGAAGATGGAACAGCAACTGCCAGGCTATCTGGTACCAAGACTGGTACAGGAAATTGCAGGAAACCAGTCAAAAACAGCAATTTTCAGTATCTAAGCTACAATTAAGGTCAACTATGGAACAATTATAAAAATAAAATTATTGAGTCAATTTCTCTAACAATAACAATGACTTAAAATATATAAAATAGCGTTTACTACAATGAAACTAAACATACCTGAACAAAATGCGCCAACAGCAAGCGCAACGCCCAACCATCCTCGCAAATTTAAGAAGGTATTATCGGCTCTGCCTAATGCAAATATGGGTGAGCTCACCAAGCAAACGTTTCAGATACTCCGTGATCAAAATCGCCAGACAATGCCCAATAAACATCGCCTGGAAAACCTTGAAATGTTACGAGAGCAAACACGTAGCATCTTTACTAATCTTAAAAAATACTTTATCAATCGCACCCTGCCGCTACCGGATAAAAGTCAGAAAATCGTCAATTTAAATCAATCCATACTGCAAGAGCTAGTATACGGTTACGAAATTATTGCGCAGGAATCTGCCAACAACGTCGACAATAAAATTGATGACAAAACTCTTAGCACAGCAATTTGCAGAGCCATCACCTATCTATCAGAAATATTTCTTCGCACTTCGGAAGTCTACGCACCTTGCCCTAAAAATTTGTGGTACGACGTCCATCAACTCTATGTTTTTGCCGAAGGCAAAGGCATAACCGGCAATATTGTACTTGATACCGACATCGCTCAGGAAAAAACCACGATAGAAAATTGTTACAAACAGATTCTGCTGTTTGCACTTGCTCGGCCCATCGCATTAAGACAGAGTGACAGCGAACGCATTTATAAAGAACTTTTTAACTGGGCAAAATATTCAACACTAAGTCGCGACGCCACAGAAAGTCAGATTGACAATATTTTTAGCATGCGAATCCATGAAGACTCGGCACCTAACTACCTGAGCAAGACCGACCTCGAAAGCAATGCCACATTACGAACACTGGATGCCAGCAAATTAGTTACCCATGTAAAATCCGTTATTTCTGAACAATCTAAACAGAAACAAAAACTTACTATTGGTGACTCCCTTTCAGTAGATACATTAAATGTTCTTGCAAGTGCATGGGCTGAAAACGTAAAACGTCGTTTTTCCCGTGCAGACCATCATGGATATATCAACGTTGCAATCGGTTTGAAACTTGCAGCTAAAACCATTCGCACCTCTCTTACCGGTGATGAAAGCATCGATACTAAAACCGGATTTATACGCACCTCGTCTTCAAACAAACAAGACCCTGACTTCACACTGGAGTCCATCGTTACCGATGCAGACAAACGCGAGCGGGGATACATGACTCATACCGAAATCGGTGACAAAGAAAATGATTCGTGGGACATGGTTGCCAAAGGCCGCGTATTAACTGACACATATGCAAGCGAGAAAAAATTTCTTAGCGAGCAACAAGTAAACAGGAATCAGAAAGAAATAAAGTCCGACTGGGAAATTGTCAATATCAGCGCTGGAGGGTATTGCCTGAGATGGGATTCGGACAATACGTCTAAAGCTCAAATTGGTGAATTAATCGCACTACAGGAACTTGACACAAAAGGAAAATTTGAATGGCGCATCGGTGTCATTCGATGGATGCAATTTACACGAGAGCATGGCCTTGAAATCGGTGTGCAAGTTATTTCACCAAAAGTCATTACAGCCACTGCACAACGTTTTAACCGACCTGATGAAATCCCATTCGAATGCTTAATGCTGCCAGGAATTAAAGCACTTAAACAGGGATCAACAACATTGCTACCTGCACACGCATTTAAATCTAATGATAAACTTGTCGTACAAATACTAGAAAATAAATTAAACATTACGCTGGGACCAACCAAAGAACATACAGGCTCGTTCACGCAGTTCACCTATAAAAACTCTGAAGAAGATCAGCGTATCAGAAAACAAGCCAAAAAAGAAAAAGCGACAAAAAATAAAGATGACTTCGATGAACTTTGGTCATCCTTATAAAAAACGCCTACAATTTACCATAAATTATTTAGTATAAAATCTGTTGAGATAAGAATTAAGTGGAACAAGAAAAAATAATAAATTTAGTCGTCATTGATGATTCATTCGATAGTGAAGAACAAATTGTCAGCAAACTAAGAAATGTAGGTTACACTGCCAGATCAACACGTGTTGAAGACGATGAAGATTTACTTGAAATTCTGGGCTCACAAATCCCCGATATTATTATATTTTTTGAGGGGCTTGAACTGGTCTCGCTGAAAGATGTAGTCACTTGCATCAAAAAAGATAAGAAAACAGAAAGCTGTCGCATTATCTCCGTCAATAAAACTGAACAGCCCAACGTCGTTAATGCAATCCGTACCGGTGCCGTTGATGCCACCTGCTTTACCAATATTGATCATCTATTATTAATTATTACTCGTGAGCATCAGTCATTAATCAGCGCAAGACAAATTGAAAAATTCAAAAAAGCATTTAGTGAGTCAGAGAAAAGATGTACTTCGCTACTCGATAGTTCACGAGATGCAATCGCCTATATACATGAAGGCATGCACGTATACTCAAACCAATCCTATCTGGATGTTTTTGACATAGAAGAGTCTGACGACCTAGAGGGACTACCCGTTCTTGATATGGTTGCGATCGACGGTCGAACCGACTTCAAATCTTTCCTGCGTGACTATAATAAAAATGAAGACCATGTAGAAAAACTGGACACCACATTGCGCAAGCCTGATGGTGATGAATTTAAAGGAGAGATGGAGTTTTCTCCTGCACAAGTTGATGGCGAACCCTGCATCCAAATTATCATTCGTAAAGAAGACGTCACCTCAGAAGAACTTGAACGTCAATTAAAAATGCTGAGCCAAAAAGATCAGCTAACCGGCTTATACAACCGTCAATACTGTATCGAAAAACTCGAAACTGTCATTACAGATTGTGCTGATGAAAAATACACTGCAGCCATGATGGAATTTCATATCGACAACTTTGATGAAATCAAACAGTCTGTCGGGGTCGTTGATGCTGACCAATACATCATCGAAGCAGCCAAAGCACTCAGCGATGTCACCGGCACAGATGACATACTTGCACGATTCACCCATGATTGTTTTTCTGTCATCGCTATCGATTACACAAAAGAAAATATTGAAAGCTATGCCGCTGACCTACAAAAAGCCATCTCATCCCTCGAAACTGAGATAAATGGCACCAACATTAATACCACGTGTTGTGTAGGCGTTACACTTATTGATAGTGATTCGCCAGAATACAATGATATTCTAGCTCGTTTAGAAAAAGCGGCCACAAAAGCGAAAAAACAGGGCGCGAATCAAATCATTACTCATATTCCTGACAAAGGTGAGTTAACGCGTCATGAGGTAGATACCAAATTTAAGGAACAACTTACTGATGCACTGAAGAACGATAAATTTCTTCTACACTACCAACCGATTGTCAGCCTTCACGGTGACACTGATGAACGCTACGAAGTTTTTGTTAGAATGCAGGGTGACGATAAAGATCAAATAATCATGCCTCAGGACTTTTTACCGGCAGCAGAAAGAATTGGCATGGCAATCGCCATAGATCGATGGGTGTTATACAAAACCATACAGGAATATTCTACAAGAAAAAACAAAGGCAAGGCGACGCGCTTCTTTATCAAGTTATCAGCACCGTCTATTAAAGACAACACTTTGATTGACTGGTTGAGTTATCAAATAAAAGAAAAAAACATACCTGCGAACACATTAAACTTTGCAGTTAAAGAGACAGTCGCAGTAACCAATCTGAAAAATGCCAAAGTGCTATCACACAATCTTAAAAAACTGCAGTGTGGCTTTATATTAGACGACTTCGGCACCGGTACAAATCCATTCCAGCTGCTAGATCATATTCATGCAGATTATGTCAGAGTAGAACGCAGCTTCATGGAAAGTCTTGCAGAAAACCCACAGAATCAGGAATCCATTAAACAAATTGCTGAACAAGCAGCCGAGCTAGGCAAACTAACCATCGCACAACACGTACCCGATGCAGCCAGTCTATCCTTACTTTGGGGAATGGGTGTCAACTTTATTCAGGGTTACTTCTTACAGGAACCTATGCCAACGATGGAGTATGACTTTACTGAGATGTCTGGATAATATTGATTTTTCGTATTATTTTCGATGACTACATTTGGTCAGACGCTGCACTTTCAGCGACAAAGAACTCAACAGAATACGGTTATTTCTCCCTCTCTAAACCTCAAGGCGTTTAAGTCGAAAGCCGTTAAAGCAAGTTACCCTATTAACGCGCACGCAAAGCAGCAATCCGCTCTTCCAATGGAGGATGATTTAAAAACAATTTTTTAAAGCCTTCTGCCATTAATACCAAATGCTGCCATTTTTTCAGGCAAACGAGGTGGAAAATGGTGGCAATAGTTAAATCTTCAAGATTTAGCAATCTATTCTTCAACTGTCAGTCGGTCAACCGTACGATAACCTTGCGATAGCTTCAACCCACGTCGCCCACGCTCACCCCAATAGCCATCGAGTTCTGCTGGTTTCATGGTTTTATGTTTTTTACCGGAGTACACGGTCAATTTACTGCCTTCGGGCACAACCGTAATCGCTACTACTTTTTCATCGCCCGCCTTGAGTAATTTCGATGGAATGTTGATGATCTTATTACCCTTACCTTTTGCCATCTGCGGTAACTGTTCCACGGGAGTAACCAGTATGTGACCCGCTGAACTCACTGCGGCTATCTGATCACTTTCGACATCTTTGATTTTCACAGGCGGTAAAGCTAATGCCAACTTACCGACATTAAGTACGGCTTTACCTTTTTTCGCATTGGCTTGCATATCGCCCAGGCGTCCGACAAAACCGTAGCCGAAATTACTTGCCAATAGATAAAGATCATCGGGATTACCGATTATGACACCGACAAAATGTGAACCCGGTGTCGGTGTAAAGTATCCACTCAATGGATCACCCTGGCCTCTTGCCGATGGCAGTTTATGCGCCGGCAAGGTGTAAGCTCGCCCACTGGAATCAAGGAAAATAGCTGTCTGATTAGATTTACCCTGTGCCGATGACAGGAAGTCGTCACCCGCTTTATAGTTTAATTTTTCCGGATCAATGTCGTGGCCTTTTGCCGAACGCACCCAACCTTTGCTGGATAACACAACGGTGATAGCTTCACTTGGTATAAGTGAAGTTGCATCCAGCGCCTGCGCCGCACTACGTTGAACGATAGGTGAACGTCGATCATCGCCGTAAGCCTCAGCGTCTGCCATAATCTCTTTGCGAATCATGGTTTTTAAACGTGTAGCCGAACCCAGAATTTTTTCTAATTTGTCACGCTCGTCAGCTAACTCACTTTGCTCGCCGCGAATTTTCATTTCTTCGAGTTTCGCCAGATGACGTAACTTCAAATCAAGGATGGCTTCAGCCTGTGTATCGGTAATCTTAAAGCGAGCTATCAATACCGGTTTTGGTTTATCATTTTCACGAATGATGGCGATAACTTCGTCGATATTTAAGAAAGCAATTAACAACGCATCAAGAATATGCAGACGTTTATTTACTTTATCTAAACGCCACTGTAAACGACGTCGCACGGTGACGGTTCTAAACTTCAACCATTCTTCTAGCAGTAAGCGTAAGTTTTTAACCTGAGGCAAACCATTAATACCGATGACATTCATATTGACGCGATAACTACGTTCGAGATCGGTCGTCGCAAACAGGTGTGCCATTAGTTCTTCGATATTGATTCGATTGGAGCGCGGCATAATCACCAGACGAGTGGGATTTTCATGATCAGACTCATCACGTAAATCTTCAACCATCGGTAGTTTTTTCGCATTCATCTGCGCTGCGATCTGCTCTAGAATTTTGTTACCCGAGACCTGATACGGCAATGCAGTAATAATAATTGAACCATCTTCCATCTCATAAACAGCACGCTGCCGGATACCACCACGACCAGTATTGTATATTTCTAAAATATCTTGCTTCGGTGTGATAATTTCGGCTTCTGTTGGAAAATCCGGCCCTTGAATGTGTTCACATAAATCTTCGACGGTTGATTTAGGCTTATCCAGTAGACGTAAACAGGCCGTTGCCACTTCTCTTAGATTATGTGGCGGGATATCAGTCGCCATACCAACCGCAATACCCGTACCGCCATTTAATAAAACATTCGGCAATCTCGCGGGTAAAGTTTCCGGCTCGTCCATGGTGCCGTCAAAATTAGGTTTCCAGCTAACCGTGCCCTGACCTAACTCAGCTAATAAAACTTCTGAATATTTCGCCAAACGTGATTCGGTATAACGCATAGCAGCAAACGATTTAGGATCATCCGGCGCGCCCCAGTTGCCCTGCCCATCGACCAGTGGATAACGATAAGAGAACGGTTGTGCCATCAATACCATGGCTTCGTAACAGGCACTGTCACCGTGTGGGTGGTACTTACCTAAAACATCACCTACCGTACGTGCCGATTTTTTATGCTTGGATGAAGCGCTTAGACCTAACTCGGACATGGCATAAATAATACGTCGCTGCACCGGCTTTAAACCATCACCGATATACGGTAATGCGCGATCCATAATGACGTACATAGCATAATCGAGATACGCTTTTTCTGTGAACTCAGAGAGCGGGAGTTTCTCGATGCCTTCAAATTCTAGTTCTGATTGAGATGTCATATTTTATTTGTAATGAATAATTAAAAGTAAATAATTAATAGCATTAAGGAATTGAAACAGTGTTTTAGTTCCTGCTATTCACTGCACTTTAAACTTCCGCCAATGCGCCTTTCTTCTCTAACCACGATTTTCTATCACTCGCTCGCTTTTTAGCCAGTAACATATCCAACATGCTATGGCTCTTGCTGCCTTCGCCAAGAGTCAATTGAACCAGACGTCTCGTATCCGGTGACAAGGTGGTAACACGTAACTGCATCGGGTTCATTTCACCCAGCCCTTTAAAACGTGTTACGGTGACTTTACCGCGCATTTTTTCTGCTTCGATACGATCGAGAACACCTTGTTTTTCGGCTTCGTCCAGTGCATAAAAAACTTCTTTCGCTACATCGATGCGGAACAAGGGCGGCATCGCAACATAAATATGACCAGCCTCAACAAGCGGCCTAAAGTGGCGTAGAAACAACGCACATAGCAAAGTTGCAATATGGTATCCATCTGAGTCCGCATCGGCGAGGATACAAATTTTTCCATAGCGCAGGTCTTTCAACTCGGACGAACCCGGCTCTACCCCCACCGCGACAGAAATATCGTGTACTTCCTGCGAAGCTAATACCTGATCCGGCTCCACTTCCCATGTGTTTAAAATTTTACCTCGCAACGGCATAATCGCCTGAAATACGCGATCACGTGCCTGCTTGGCACTACCACCCGCTGAGTCCCCTTCCACCAGAAAGAGTTCGGTACGGGTTAAATCCTGTGAAGAACAATCAGACAACTTACCGGGTAAAGCTGGGCCACTGGTGACCTTTTTACGAATCACTTTTTTGCCCGCACGCAAACGTTTCTGTGCGTTTTCAATCGCCCGCATGGCGATAGATTCACCAGCTTCGGTATGTTGATTCAGCCATAAACTAAATGCATCTTTAACCACACCGGAAACAAACGCTGCACACTCCCGTGATGACAGGCGTTCTTTGGTCTGACCCGAAAATTGTGGATCAGCCAATTTTACCGATAACACATAACAAACTTTGTCCCAGACATCTTCCGGGCTAAGTTTTACACCACGTGGTAATAAACTACGAATTTCGCAGAACTCACGCAACGCTTCAGTTAGGCCAGTCCGCAAACCGTTGACATGCGTGCCGCCTACCGCAGTAGGAATCAAATTCACGTATGATTCAGTCGTTAACTCACCGGCATCAATCTGCCAGGTCAGCGCCCAATCCACCGCTTCAACCGAACTCGACATGGAACCTATAAAAGGCTCTTCAGGTAAACATTCTTTATCGACTAGACTCTCACCCAGATAATCTGCCAGACCACCTTCATAATGCCAGGTCTGCGTTTCACCCGATTTTTCTTCAGTAAAACTAACCTCCAGTCCTGAACATAAAACGGCTTTGGCACGTAAAACGTGCTTCAGTTTTGGTACAGAAAAAGTAGGCGAGTCGAAGTATTTTTTCTCGGGCCAGAAATGAATTTTAGTACCGGTATTGCGCTTCCCTACGGTGCCCGTCTTTTTAAGTTTTTTAGTTTTAGCGCCATGTTTGAAGGACATTTCAAACACCGAGCCGTCACGACGCACTTCCACATCGACACGAGCTGACAGGGCGTTCACCACAGACACACCCACGCCATGAAGACCACCGGAAAATTCGTAGTTTTTATTCGAGAATTTACCACCCGCATGTAGCCGAGTAAGAATGACTTCGACACCGGGAATGCCTTCTTCTGGATGAATATCCACAGGCATACCGCGACCATCATCAGTCACACTAACCGAGCCATCTTTAAATAGAACCACATCAATCTTACTGGCGTGACCGGCAATGGCTTCATCGACACTGTTATCGATAACTTCCTGGGCGAGATGATTGGGGCGATCCGTGTCGGTGTACATACCGGGGCGCTTCTGAACCGGCTCAAGACCTGTTAATACCTCAATCGACGAGGCATCGTATTTACTCATTGGAATGGACTCACTTTGTGATTTACCCTGATTATTAGTGTTATATGGGTTTGTTTATTCGTTGTACTTTACCATTAGGGTGGTATGCCAGCAATGTTCGGTAGGATTGTATTTGGCCTGGTTTTAAATTTCCAGCTATTGGGATGGGTGTTATTACAATTCTTTTATTTTCTTACTTTAGCATTGTGGGTCTCGCCCCCCCACTGGCGAGTCACTCTTTTGGGCTGTAGCAAAAAAATGACTCGCCCGCGGTGCGAGTACCGCAATGCTAAAGTAAGAGAAGGAAAGTAATGTACTAACATCAACAGCAAAAAGCTATGCATTCCCACGCGGGAGCGTGGAAACGAGAAAACACCTACATAAATCAATTAAACACAGAACAAAAAGGCAAACTATAGCCTCCACCCCAATCTCAATATAAACTCCCCCAATGCCACAACAAAGCAACAACCTCGACGCCTGTAACCCGAAACTAAACGCTACCGTCTCTGCCTCAGCTGGCAGCGGTAAAACCTGGTTATTGATTACCCGCATCATTCGCCTGCTAATCGATGGCGCTGAACCCGGTAATATCATCGCCCTCACCTTCACCCGAAAAGCTGCTGGGGAAATGCAGATACGACTGAATGAACGTCTGTTTGAAATGGCGACAGCGGAAGACGCTGAGATGAACGATTTATTAAAAGTAATCGGTTGTGAACCCGACTCAGAAACCAAAATTATCGCATCTGGTCTTTATGAAAAATTAATGCACAGCCTGTACCCGATACGTATCCAGACTTTCCATTCATTCTGCCAGGATATCCTGTCACGATTTCCACTGGAGGCCGATATCCCACCCGGGTTTGAATTACTCGAAGACAGTAGCCTACTGGAACGACAGGCATGGCAAACTTTATTCGATGATGCCGGTTTAGATCATCAGGAACAACCAGATAATGCCACCTTGAATGAAAATCTCGATTTCATCATGCAAGTTTGTAACGGCCCTGATAACACACGCACCGCCTTACACAATTTTTTATCACATCGCAGTGACTGGTGGGCTTACACTGCTCACACCCCAGATGCGGTTGATTTTGCCTGTAATGAGCTTACGAAAGCACTACAGATTAGCGCAGACGATGCTGAACCAATCACCACTTTCCTAAATGACACCACCAACCAAAAGTTAAAAGTATTTGCCAACTTACTCAGGGAAAATAAAAACAAAACCGGTGACAAACATGCTCACAGCATCGATCAGGCACTGGAAAAAGAAACAGACCAGGCAATAAAATTTGCTCTAATCAAATCGGCCTTCCTCAAAAAAGACGGAGAAGCTCTGGCTCAGGGACGAAAACACAGTGCCGCGTTAGAAAAAAAACTGGGCACTGAAAACACTGAAAAATTTTTAAATTTACACATTGAGCTTGTCGAACAAATCCTCCATGTTAATGAACAGTTAAAGCGTTTACTCAGTTTAAAAATTAATAAAGCATGGTACTTTGCCGGTCATCATTATGTGGAAATTTTTCAGCAATTAAAAAAGGAAATGCGCCTACTGGACTTCACCGATCTGGAATGGAAGTGTTATCAGTTATTGCAATACGCTGATAATGCTCACTGGGTGCAATATAAAATCGATCAACGCATCGACCATTTACTTATCGATGAATTTCAGGATACCAACCCGACACAATGGCAATTGCTGTCTCCTATCCTTGAGGAAATTGCCGCCAATCCTGAACAACGTCCACGTAGTGTTTTTCTGGTCGGCGATGAAAAACAATCCATTTATAGCTTCAGGCGAGCCAACCCTGCATTACAGGTACAGGCCAGCATCTGGTTAGCCGAAAATTTAAACGCACGAGCTACCCCTCTGGATTTTTCGCGACGCTCTTCATCTGCAATTATTCATAGCGTCAATCAAGTGTTTGAACAGGATGATATTAAGCAGATAATGACCGGTTACACAACGCACAACACATATCTAAATACACTGCCGGGGCGAGTACAATTATGTGAGCTCTTTGATGAGGATGACGACGAAACCGAATTAACTGAACCGATATACTTTCGCAACCCGTTACAACAACCACGAAAAATATCATATAAAACACTGCGACATGACGAAGCGGATTATATTGCAAGGCAAATTCAGCATATCGTTAACACGCCTACACTCATCACAGATAATGGACAGGTTCGTGCAGCGGAGTTCGGTGACATATTGATTCTGATGCGTAACCGAACCCATGTTGATATTTATGAAGAAGCATTAAAACAATACAATATCGCCTTCATTGGTAATAAAAAAGGGGGGTTGCTAGATAATCTAGAGATACAAGATCTTAACTGTTTGCTGAACACACTGGTCACGCCATTCAATAATCTTGCTCTAGCACAGGTTTTAAAATCCCCCATCTTCAGCGCTAGTGATAACGATTTAACATTACTGTCACAGTTAAAAGGCTCACCGCATTGGTATCAACGATTATTACTGCAAGCAGAAGCGAGTAAAAATGAACTTAGCAAACCGCTACAACGCGCTGCCCACTTATTACCTCGCTGGCAACAATTAGCAGAACAACTACCCGTCCATGATTGCCTCGATAAAATTTTCTCAGAAGGCAATATCATCGAACGTTACATGGCAGCAAACCGACCTGAGAACAAGCAAAAAGTAGCATCTAATTGTTTATGTTTTCTTGAGTTGTCACTGGAAACCGATAGCGGTCGTTACCCTGGCATCACGCGTTTTCTGCAACAACTGGCTCACCTGAAAAATCATTCTGAAAGCCCACCCGAAGAACCACTGTCACAAAGTAATGAATCGCGTGTTAGGTTAATGACTATCCATGGCAGCAAAGGTCTGGAAGCCCCTATCGTTTTTCTGGCTGACTGCAATAGTAGCCCTGCCAATAAAAATGCTTATGCGACATTAATTCGCTGGCCAGCAAATCAATCACAACCCACTAATTTTCAATTACAACTGAGCAAAGACAACACTGACCAGATCACACTAAAACTGCAACAGGAAAAACTAAACGAACAAAAACGAGAAGAACTTAACCTCCTCTATGTTGCACTAACACGCGCACGTGAGCAGCTTTATATAAGCGGCACCGCGAACAATAGGAAACAAGAGAACAGCTGGTATCAAGTTATCGCTAATGGTCTAGAGTGTATTACACAGCCAGACACAACAGTAAGCGGCATCAATTGCAGGGTATACGAACATTTAAGTTATAACACGGCAACGCAGATAGAAAAATCTCTGAACACAGCTCCTGAATGCTCTACTACTGTTGATGAACGACTGCTCAAACCCATAACAAATTTTCCAGTAAAAGATTTTATTCTTGCACCCAGTTTAGTGACTGATGAATATAAACCTGAACATCCATTAACGAAAAATGACATTCAGAAAACAATACCTGATCTTGCCAAATGGAGAGGCACAATCATTCATAAGGTACTCGAGCAACTATGCAATAGTCGCATCTACCCCGCAGCTATTGATAACATAAACGCAATACAGAGCAGGCTGAATACCGAAACCTTACTCGATAAGCCCAATTACATCGACCACCTGGAAGAATGTATCGAAGAGGCTGTCAGCACATACAATCATAACGATTTGCAAACCATATTCAATCCCGCTACCGAACTTCAGACATATAATGAAATGCCGCTGATGTATCTGGATAAATCCGAGGCATCTGAAAAATATCAGTCCGTCTACGGAGTTATTGATCGTTTAATCAAATCTGAAAACGAAATATTAATCATCGATTACAAATCACATCACATAGAAACATCTGATCCATCACCGGCTGCTGCACAACAATTTTCAACACAACTGGCTTATTATATTGAAGGTGTAAAAAACCTGTGGCCGGGACATAATGTGAAAGCGGGTGTTTTGTTTACGCAGCGTCAGGAAGTCGTATGGTTGACCTAGAGCACCTCTGATAAAGTATTATATTTTTTCACTAAAAACCCAGTATTTCGCAATCGAATGCGCGTTCAATAATCCAGGCACATGACAACATAGCCGTTACTCATGACGAACATGATAATTTTCAGGCCAGAAAGCAGTGAGCACTTTAAGCGCGGTAACAACATATATCGCTGCCAATGAAATAAACAGCACACGAAGCACAAAATTCTCAGAAAAATCTGCCCCCTCTGCCAAACTACTGTTCACCAAAATAATCATCGCCACCATGGCTGAGGGTAAAAATTTAGCAATCGGCTTGCCCGAGTTTATCGCCAAACCAAATCGAAGACTGATAAAAAACAGGAGCAACATCAAAAAGAAATATTCAGGAACAGCGACCAACGCCCAATAAACCAGAAAAGCCACGCCGCCGCCAATAAGCGTTGAATTAATGGCGTTAATACCTGCTTGTTTACCTTTGTCTAAATCTGGAGACAAGGTAAAGATGGCTGCAAAAACCATCACTAATATTTGACTGGTCCAGTTATTGGCAATAAAGATGATAACAATAGGTAATGCAACAAGAGTACTTTTTAGCGCGGTCTCAGCGGCGATGGCTGAATAACCCGGTTGATACCCTGGTGGTGTCGGCATCACTGGCGCATCGGGCAAATCGGGCACCAGATAGTGCGCCAGCCACAGTAATAAAATTGTCATCCAGCTTGAACCGACCAGTCCAGTCAGCACACCGATAGCCAGCCCTTCATGCACACCGGCTAACATCGGCATAAGCAACAGACAGAGTAACAACATCAACACTAGCCAGAACGAACCACCGCGGTTTAGGTAATAGTAAGTATGAAATAAGGCAAGTGCCAATAAGGGCACATAGACAACAGGGAACGGAAGTAAAAACTGCGTAAAAATAAAACCAACGCCGAATGCAAACAAAGTATCACGCATATTGCGAAATCCCTGTTTCAAGGTAAATTTAGGTAAAGGCAAAGCAAGAAAAACGGCAGATAATACCGGAAATAAAAATGACAACGGCCAGGCGAAACCGAAAGCGAGAGCTGAGGCGATGGTTACGCCAATGGCGTAGCGGATTGCTCGAATATTTTGTGGATTGCTTAACAAATTTTATCTCGTCACGCCTTTATAGTCCCTTCTCCCTTTGGGAGAAGATTAAGATGAGGGTATCGTCGAAAACACCCTCTCCCCAAGCCTCGGCTTTAGCTTCCTGCGTCGCCCTACCGACTACATCCTTGTAGTCGTCCCCCAGAGGGAGAGGGAGAAAATATTATTACCAAGGTAGAAATATAATTAATAAACATACGACAACCAGCTTAACAAGCGAATCCATACCCAACCCAATGAATTGATTATCCAGCTATCCGTCGAATAAAACTGCACATCAGCCTGCCCACCTACTCGCAACAATCCTTTAGTACTATCAACATCGAATGTGACATAAACAGGGAAACGTTGTGCATCACGTAACCAGCCAGCACTATTTTCTATTGTTTCAAGGCCGCCTATTTCACCGCCTCTTTCATGGCTGACAGCAAACCCTTTACTACTTACCTTACCCTGAAAAACGCGACCGGGTGCAGAATCAAGAATGAATTCAACCGGTGTTTCTTCGCTAACATTAGCAATACTATTCTCACGTAAATTGGCTTTTATCCAGACATTATCCACTTCAATAAATGTCATCAAAGGCGTACCCACACTCGCGTAATGCCCTGTATCAATTTTCAAATTGGTGATACCACCGTGAGAAGGCGCCAATATGGTTGTTCGAGACAGGTCTATTTGTGCTTTTTTTAATTTAGCGATTGCCGATCGTATTTTTGGATTTTCTTTACCTTTTACACCGAGTAATTGTTTGGCTTTTACCAGTTCAGCTTTTGCGCTATCCATCTGTGCTTGCGCCTTAACAACGGATGCGCGCGCTTTATCACCACGTGCTTTTGAATAGATTTGTTTTTCTTCTAATTCAAAAACACGTTTACTCTGCGCGATAAGATGGTCAACATTCGCCTGCGCTTCTACCACTTTGGCCTGTGCGGTACTGACCGATGCGGTATCCGCACCAATGTCCTGTCCTGCCAACTCTAAATTGGTTCTCGCATTTTCGACTGCAAGCTCATAATCAGCGGGATCGATTTTTAACAATACATCACCCTGTTGTACTTCCTGATCTTTACCCACATTAACATCGATGACTCGCCCGGCAACTTGCGACACCACCGGCACCACATACGCCTGCACTCTCGCCTGATCAGTCCACGGCGCCAACCGATCAGCTATGACATACCAGACAAATACAATCGCAATAATAATTAAAGCAATACGCGTAATACGTTTAACTGGATCGTGCATGGTAACTTCTGTCGCTTTATTTTCTTCAGTCATTTTATCAACCGTTGGTTATTTACAACTCGTTAGTTACTGCTTCTGATTTATTGAGCCACGTCATAAATAATTCGTAACCCAGGGCAAGAACGATTGCACCGACAAACAAACCAATAATGCCAGACATAATCATGCCGCCGATAGCACCCAGCAATATCACCAACATTGGAATCTCCATTCCACGTCCGAGAAATAACGGTTTTAAGAAAGCATCACTGCTACTAACAACGATGCAATACACAAGAAAAATAACCGCTGGCGTTGTTTCAGCCACCGAAAACACGTAAGCACTAACAAAACCAAGCACGATAATAGGCGGTAACTGCGCGATAGCCAGTACTAATACAACCAGCGTCCATAATCCCCAACCAGGAACCTCCATCACCATCATACCAAGCGCAGATAAGGTTGCCTGAATAATAGCAACACCGAGTACGCCCTGTGCAACACTGCGTATCGTCAACTTACTTAAATCTGCATAGGCTTTGCCTGATTCATTATTCGTCAGCCGGGCAAAAACTTTAACCGTCACGTCGTAAGCAGCCGTTGCATTAGCTACAAAAATACCAGAGATTATTATCGACAACACAAATTGCAGAATCGTACCAGCTGCGCCCGCCGCGCCGGAAATAATCGTTTTTCCTAACTTTTTGGTTTCGGCCTCATATTTTTTTAACGTAGCCTCAAGATTTTCTGATGCCTGCGCCCAAACAGTATGCAATTGTTCGCCGACTAACGGCCACTCTTTTACACTGTCGTTAGGTGGTGGGATATTTAAGGTGCCCGCATCAAAACGTTCAGACATAATACTAGACGTTTCTATGATGGAGTCAGAAATCATCACTGTAGGTGTAATCAAAAAGGCTAAAGCGATTAACGTATAAACAGCAGCAGCCAATTTATTCTTGCCACCCAACATAGATTTAAGTTTGAGAAACAAAGGATAAATGGCGACCGCAATGATCACCCCCCACATTACAGGTACAATAAAGGGCGTAATAATTTTAAAACACCAGGTCGCAAGCAGTAACAACAAACCAAGCCTGACGGCGGCTTCAATCGTATTTTGTGTAAATTCATTATTATTCATGGTGCGTCCTCTATAATTATTGTTTTTTTAGCAATACAGACAAGATAATTTAATAGGTATAAGTTACACCAACAGATAAACGATAGTCATCTTGCTCGGGTGCTTCACCCAAATCATTTTCTCTTGGCTGACTAATTCGATCCCATATCATTGAAAGATCAAAATCCAGATGGCCAGTTAATTCACTTTCAAATGTGGCAGTCATATGATGCGTGTAACCACCGGCATCATCTTTTGATGCCTGAATATTATATTTAAAAATAAAATCCAGAGTATCCGTTAACTCGGCATTAAAATTCGTGCCAAAGACTAATGCGCCCGCATCCACTCGTTTATCTTGACCCTGCTGTACAGAGATATAATTTGTAGTAACAAAGGCAGGCCCACCATTGACATCCCACTCATATTTCGCAGAATCGAATAGGGTATATCCTATACCCACACCGACTGTTATACGTTGTTCAATGTTTTGAAAAGAATCTCGGTAATATTCAGCAAACGCGGGCTGATAGAAAAAATATCGCGTCGCATAAACATCAAGTCCGGCATTAATACGATGATTATTAACGGTTTCTGTTAAATCACCCTGCGCGTTTCTAATTTTTGAAATATTTCCGATATAATCTAGTATAAAACGTGATTTTGCTGTGCGTCGTTTCGCACTTAATTTAGATGTGTAATCGGCTTGATCGGTATTACCACTTTTAACATTCAAACCAAGCGTGAATCTAACCGCCCAGAGATCCAGTTCTCGATTACCGGCAGGGGTTAATGAAATCAACTCGATACGATCAAACTCCTGTACTTCTTCACCGGTAGTAATCGTGACTGTATCATCCGATATCTGAAGGCTGCCTGTCACCGGCTCTTTGAATTCAATATTGACATTACTTGGACGATAGCTCTTCAAATATTTTACATCACCCCAGTCAATAATTAACAAATTTAGTTTATCGCTATCGAACTCCAAACTTTCGTTATACATCGATTTAATCTCACCTTTGAGCCATTCGCCAGAGGTAAGTTGTACCCAATCAAACTCTTTTGCTGCCGGCAACCAGGGTTTTGATGACGCCGCATCTTTATCTGCTGGTGAAGCAGCTTCAGTTATAGTCGATTCCTCGGCATTCTCACCGATGGTTGCTTCTAGTTTCAACAGCGCTTGTTCCGCCTGCTGCATATCATTTTCGGCAGCGTCTTCTATGCCATCGTTTACAGAAAAAACACGCGATGAAAATAGCACTACTGATAATAGCAGTACGAGAGTTAACGTTTTATGAAACATACTAAGCAATTAAATTATAAATACCGCAAGCAGATTGACTGCACATGTTCAGCTCTTATAGTTTTTGTTTTCAGCAATACCGACGCCAATTAAACTTGCGACCAATACCGCCATATAGAAAACACCTACCACTGCTTCCATATAAACCAGGAAACGAGCGATTGGCGCAACCGGACTAATGTCGCCGTAACCCAGAGTCGTCAGTGTGACGTAGCTGTAATATGCCACATCAGCAAAATTATCGTACCAAATAAGCTGTTCCACGCCATTAAATGCGCCTGGTATAGACTGTGCAATGAACAAATACATCAATGTCCATATTAAACCCATCAACAAATAGATGCAGATTGCACCCACTATCCGGTTTGCATCAACAGCACCCGTAAATAACACTTGTTTGCCAGCTAAAAAAATTGCCCATAGATAAAAACAGAACAATAGAATCAGATGCAGATAATACAACTGCAACAGCTCTAAAATTATACCAATTGCTACAACACAAATTATTGAAAAAACAATACCGATAGTCGTGTGAAACCACATTTTTTCGGACTTGAATCCATAAATACCGATAACAATATTTATTATCGAAAAAGACTGAACTAACTGGTGACCAATAACGCCAGCAAACTGATCAGATATCGCACCGACTAAAAGCAGCAATACGATACCGACTGTTAAATATAAAAAGTTATTTTTTTCAGACACGACGTTCATACATCAATCCAGAATCAAATCACCAATATACTACATGCATTGCATGGGCGACTTAAATAATAATTCTGTAAAAAAAAGCTCTGCTTATAAGCAGAGCTTTTTAAAAATCTAATATTAATCACTGTTATTAATCAAACGATGATTAGACTACCCAACACAGCTGGAACTTTTGTTACAACTGTGCTGACAAACAATTAAAAACGACTATTTACGGGTAATGGTAATTTTAGCCACCGGATTACGCCAGTCATAAACATCAGCAGCAAGGTCTCCAATGCCGTGTATGCCACGATTGATGTGAACATAGCCTTCGCCATCTACTTCAGGTGATGATCCTTCACCGCCACATGTAGGGCCGGGAATATTGGCACAAACTTCGTCATTTGGCTCAGTACCTGCATCGTACCCTGGTGAGTAAATAGTTTTTGATCCTTTTTTCGGTGCTTTAATATTTTGAATAGCAATAAAACCATCGTTGGTTGGCAGCATCATAGACGCAACGCTGATATGACGGACATGACTCTTTGTTATGATTTCAACGGTAACAGATTCACCTGGCCCAAGTAAGCCACCAGAATTTTGAACGTCAGCCGCTTCATCAGCAGACAAGGTTGCAGCTAAAACTGAAGCATCACCACTCTCGGCAATGACAGTTAATCCAGCACTCGCTGCTGAACCGGTTTCGAAAATAGTGACACCTCTACGAGTACTCGCAACGAGGATAGGAGTGAAATTAATTGAATTCGTTAGATTAGTTATTGTTACGTCATAAACACGATCTCCAGCAGATGCCACCGATGAAGCCAATAAAAGACTGCCGATTGCCGCAGTCTGTAATGCTTTACGCATAGGAATGAACATAGTTATTTCTCCGTTTTTTATGTATCCAAATATTGGAACATTTATATTTGATAAACGGTTTTGCTTATCAATGAGAAAACACTATGCACGGCTTATATCACGCAGAACTCACTTAATTGTAAAATATTTATCACGTTATCGTGTTGGGGGAACGCCAGGTAAACTGAATTGAAATGTTGAGCCCTGATGAAGCACACTATCTACCGACAATTGCCCACCATGAAGTTCGATGATACGTGCAGCGATGGCCAAACCCAGGCCAAGACCGGCACCAACATCAGCATGCGTATCGGCTTTTTTATAAAACCGTTTAAATATATGCGGAATATCTTCTTCAGGTATACCATAACCGGTATCTGAAACCGCTAACTGAACCTTTGTTTTAATAATGGACAACTGCAAGCGAATACACCCGCCTTTCGGTGTATGTTTGAAAGAGTTTTCAATCAGGTTATCCAGTACGCGCTCTATCATACCAACATCGGCATTAACGTAAGGGATGGTTTCATCAACATCAATATCCAGACTTATTTGTTGTTCATTGGCGCGTAGATGAAATTTATGCGAAACGTCATAGGTTAATTCTGCAAGTGAAAACAATTCATGTTGCGGCTGAATTTCATTGGCATCCAGTTTTGCTAACTCAAATAGTTCCTCCACCAGTGTCGACAAACGTTTGGAATTATCAAATGCAATCTGTAGATAAGCCTGTTTATCTTCTTCTGTCAGGTCAGCCGACTTGAGCAACAATGTTTCAATGTAACCACTGAGCGATGCCAGCGGCGTACGCAGATCATGTGATACGTTTGCGACCAGTTCACGACGAAGTGAATCGGTTTCCTGCAATCGAGTCATCTGTGAATGGATATGCCCGGCCATGTCCTGAAACGTCAATGCCATATTATCGATCTCATCACCACGATTAAGCACATTGGCATTGCTTCGGGTAATAGTAATTTCATTTTGAAATTCGCTATCTTTGAACGTCTGCATAGAATGGTTAAGCACGTGTAATTTACGCATTAAAAAGTAGAACAGAATGAGCGCGGCGACAAATGCAAATACAAGTGCGGCCAAAACGGCACTTGCGCTCCACTTCATAATCAAACTACGTTGTAAAATCTCAGTGATATGATCAATTTTTTCGCTGCCTAGTATCGCGTAGATGTATCCCTGTCGCTGCCCATCAAAATTAATCGGTGCCACAGTAAACCCTTTACGTTGCGATTCACTGCTAGGGTCATCGCCCACGATTAGCCCTTCAGTTGATCCAGCTAAAAATTTATTGATAGGTGCCAATGAAACATGATTCTGTTTAATCTTGTCTGTAGGCATCGAGTGCGCCATCACACCACCCTCTTCGTCGAGCAGATACAGTTCAAGACTGGGGTTAATTATCATCGCTTTATGAAACAGAGCCTCGAGATTATCCTGCCGGACACTGCCATTTTCGATTAGCACATGCTCTCTTACGATGTACATCGCAAGATCACGATTCAACTGCTGACTGACTTCCTGTTGGTACATCGGCGCGGTATAAAAAGCAGCCGCCAGGAAAACACTGCCAATTAATATAAATAGCACAAACAGAACCAGCACCAATTTAGTATAAAGACTATTAAACATGGTTTTCATAAATCGAAATGTCGGGAGCCTCTGATAAATCATATAATATCTCTGGTGCCCTATGTGTGTTCGCGAAATTTATAACCCACACCCCAAACCGTTTCAATATATTGAGACTGCTCGGGATCATGTTCTATTTTTTTACGCAGGCGATTTATGTGTGAGTTCACTGTATGTTCGTAACCGTTATGGCTATAACCCCAAACTGTATCCAGTAATTGCCCACGGCTATAAACCCGCCCGGGATTTTTTGCAAAATGAAGTAACAGATCAAATTCTTTAACGGTCAGCTCGACCGGATTGTTCTCTATCGTGACATTGCGACCGAATACATCGATTACCAGAGACGCTACTTCGATCCGTTCATCTGAATTCACTTTTGTCTGCTCGCGAGACAATTCGACTCGACGTAATATCGCTTTTACACGCGCCTGTAATTCTTTAATTGAGAATGGCTTTGTTAGATAATCATCTGCGCCAAGTTCTAAACCTAATACTCTATCAAGCTCTGAAGATTTAGCGGTCAACATCAGCACAGGCGTATTGATGGCCATACTGCGTAAGCGGCGACAGACTTCCAGTCCATCAAGGCCGGGTAACATTAAATCCAGAACGATTAATTGGTAGTCGTAATTACTCGCGCGATTGAGACCATCAACACCATTATTGGCAACATCGACTTTAAAGGCGATATCACTCAGGTGAATTTTTAATAACCGGCTTATATCAGGGTCATCTTCAACGACCAGAATGCGCCGGTTAACAGCCGCGTGTTGATGGTGTAGGTTGCCAGCCTGAGTACTGGTCTGCAATGTGTGGTTCAATGCGCGCTCCCTAAAGTAAATTCCAAAATGGTCATAAGGTAGATGCTAGACCTGAATTATCACGAAAAATTCACAAACACGAATTAACTGGTTAAATAGGTAAAAATTACACGAATGAGCGAATATTGACGTACCTGTTCGTCTGTTGACGGCTATTTTCTGACGTTTAAAGGGCTAAGATTAAAAACTTAAACCGCAGAGACGCGGAGGCGCAGAGTTTTATTTTTGTTTATCGCGCCGAAGGCGTAATAAACAAATACCTAAGATTTCCTCTGCGCCTCTGCGGTGAAAGTTTCTAAAGCTTTTGACTTTCAACCAAATAAATAATAAAACCACCCAGGATTGACTTTTTAATCTAAATTCTTAACCTTATAGATGCCCCAATCTATCTAACTCGCCTGTTCACAGGGACGTAGCTAGAAGGCCAACATTCTTCATCAGAGGTGTAATATGGCTATTGCAATCACATTAAAAAATTATCTTGAAAACTCAGATATTGAGTACGAATTAATCACACACGACTACACCGCAACCAGCATACGTTCGGCAGGTAAGGCACATGTATCAGGCGAGGATACAGCCAAGGCTGTTTTATTACATGATGGTGTCAACTATATCGTTGCCGTTTTACCTGCAACGCATAGGGTTCAACTAGGTAAGTTGCACAAACAATTTGATCGATACATGGCCTTGGCTACCGAAGCAGAACTGCATGAATTATTTGATGACTGCAGCATTGGTGCCATTCCACCAATCGGTAATGCTTATGGCGTCGATGTAATTATCGATAGCCATTTAGACAACTGTGGTGATATTTACTTTGAAGCAGGTGATCACACTGATCTGGTTCATGTCAGTGGACTGGATTTCAGACACTTGATGAAAGACGCCTATCACTGTTCAATTAGCAAGCACATTTAAGGTAACTCTGATTAATAAAAAAAAGGCCCCTCAACTACTCTGAGGGGCCACTTCATCTTTATCTTTATCTTTACGAAAGTGACGTTACTTACGTAACTCCGCAACCAGCTTATCGACAGGAACATAACCGGGCAATAAAGTACCGTCTTCCAATAAAATGGCTGGCGTACCACGCACACCCAGTTCACGCGCTATTTTCAGATGCTGTTTAATCGGATTCTTACAAGTTTTATCCTCCACTTCACCACCCGCTTTAGCAATATCAAGTGCTAACTGTTGATCATCGGAACACCACACGCTAATCGTTTTTTTCATATCCGCAGCACCTTTCAACGGCATAAAGATATAACGCACCTGAACGTCATTTTCTAAATAGTCCGGAATTTCATTATGCAGACGTCGACAATAAGGACAATCAATGTCGGTAACGACAGTTATGGTATTTTTAATTTTTTCTGGCGTATATACAATCATGCTATCTGGACCCAATTTATCGATTGCAGCCAGGCGAATAACAGACTTTGCATTTTCGGTGACATTCACCTTGGTCTTCAGGTCAAACAAATCACCTTCGATTATATAACGCGCGTTGATGTCCATGTAGACAACTTGTGAGCCAACAATCACTTCATATAAACCAGCTACGGGAGTGGTTGATATTTGGGTCGGTTTCACCTGCGGCATGGTTTCAGCCAGCGCTTCTCTGAGTTGTTTGATGGCATCATCGCCATCCGCAGAGACCGCGTTAGCAGAAAAAGGGGTAATAAAAGAGATAAGAAGTAGAGCTATAGGAAACAGTTTCATAAGGACACGCTATGTAGTAAGTAAATTCTATGTATCAAGACAACGTGAAGTATAGTTAATTCCATCGAATCTTGCTATGACCACAAAATTTCCTGAACATTAGAGTAAAAATTTTGATAAATCAGGCTCGGGGATGGTGCGACTGATACATATCACGCAAACGTTGATCTGCCACATGCGTATAAATTTGAGTCGTTGATATGTCGCTGTGACCCAATAACATCTGCACCACACGTAAATCCGCACCATGATTTAACCGATGAGTCGAAAATGCATGTCGTAATGTATGCGGTGACAGCTGATCGGTAGAAATGCCTGCAACCAGAGCATAGCGTTTGACCATATACCAAAATGCCTGCCGCGTCATCGCTGAACCGCGCCGGGTGACAAAAACCTCACTGCACTGACTCGTAATTTTTTGACTGCTTGTCTTTTTCAACAATAATTGCGGTCGTGCCTGTTGATAATACTGTGCCAACCAGTCCAGTGCGATTTCGCCTACCGGCACTAATCGCTCTTTATCCCCCTTGCCGATAACTCGAATCACCCCTTGCTGCAATGAAATCTGTGTGGTTTGTAAATTAATCAATTCGCTGACACGTAAACCGGTGGCATAAAGCAGTTCCAGCATAGCTCGATCTCGCAAACCCAGATCGTCGCTAGTATCGGGGGCCGCTAACAAATCATCGATTTGTTGCTCATTTAATGAGACAGGTAATGAACGTTCACCTTTAGGAGATTCAAGCAACCGCGTTGGGTCTTCTGTAATGTTATTTTCTCGAAGTTGATAATGATAAAAACGACGTAGCGTTGATAATAAACGCGCGACTGAACGACGTTTTTGTTGCATATCATAGTTAAACGCAAGATATGCCTGTATAACTTCCGTATTCACTGTCACTAGTTGCTGTTCTTTTTCTTTTAACCACAGGGCAAAACTTGCCAGATCATTTCGATAAGCAGACAGGGTATTTTCACTGAGCCCGTTCTCCATCCAGAGGTGATCGATAAAACGCTCGATAATCACTTGTTCAGATGTCGATATTTGATCAAATTTTGACATTTCAGGTATGAGTATTTTTTATTAACACTAATTATAGGCGAAAAAAAACCACTCACATACATGAGTGGTTTTTTCGATAAAGCCCAAAAGGACTTTAAATGCTACTAACGTTGCTACTAGCGACGCTTGCGGCGTTTTGGTTTAAGGGCCTTATCAATCTTAGCCATTTCTTTCTTAGACCAACTTTCCACAAACCTTGCTACGGCAGCTTCTTTTTTCTCAGCCATTCTGATTAAAAGATCCTGACGCTTACGGGTTGTCGCTACTTCTGCTTTAGCATCAGCTACAGCGGTTGCAGCAGCAGCTACTCTGTCACGTAATTTTTGCTTGGCCAAAGCCGCATTCACTCTAGCTTTTTTTTTACGTTCAGCAGTTGCCTTTTTCTTCGCCGCTAATGCTTTACGCTTAGCGGCCGCGGCCTTTTTTCTGGCTGCAGTTGCCCTCTTTTTAGTAGCAGCGGTGCGTTTTTTAGCGGCACCAGCCTTTTTCTTAGCAGCAGCTTTTTTCTTGGCAGCAGCAGCTTTCTTAGCTGCAGCTGTAGATTTCTTAGCTACTTTCTTTTTAGCGACCTTTTTCTTCGCTACTTTTTTCTTAGCTACTTTCTTTTTAGCTACCTTTTTCTTAGCTACTTTCTTTTTAGCTACTTTCTTTTTAGCTACTTTCTTTTTAACTACTTTTTTCTTCGCTACTTTCTTTTTAGCTACTTTTTTCTTTGTTACTTTTTTCTTAGCAACTTTACGCTTAGCAGGTGCTTTACGTTTCGCTACTTTCTTCTTAGTAACTTTGCGTTTAGCAGGTGCTTTACGCTTCGCTACCTTCTTTTTTGTTGCTTTTTTCTTTGTTGTACGAGCCATCTTAGAAGTCCCCTTTTGTGAGTTACGTTCAAAAGTATAAAACGAAATTCTAATTTAGCAAACTTTTTTTACTAATTACAAACTTTTTTTACTAATTAAATAAAATACTTAACAAGGAAAAAACTTTAAATTGTTCGATATTTTTTATATTTTAAACAAAATCTTGTTTAAAAAACACATTAAACTTCTTTAAAACCTGAAACCCGTTTGTACAAAACCACCGATAGAGTTATCTGTTAACGTAGCAGCAATATCAAGATTGAAACCTAACCAAATGCCTACGCCTGCAGTATATATCGTATCTTCTGCACCTTTAGAAATTTCATCTGCCAGATTTTTAGATGCACCAACACGCAGCTGCATAAAATCAAATGCATTAAATTCAGCACCCAAACCTATAAACTGTGTTTTTAAACCATCAAACGAATTATTTGCTAATAAAGGTTCATTTTCAGTCAGGTCATAATCGGCTGCAATTGTTAGGAATTGATTGTGATATGCGATTCCAATTCGCGTTGTTGTATCAAAATTTAGTGTTTGGTCACCAATTTTAAAATCATCTGTTAACAAATTTCTGATATTCAAACCTAATCGTACTGATGGTGTTAGTTCAACAGCCAACCCTAAATCCACGGTGGTGAATGTACCTAAATCCTCTTTGTTTTCATCATCACTAATATTTTCAAATCCTGCCGATGCGGTAAGAATGGATTCAGTAAATGAAAATGAACGTAAATCTACTAATTTTGGTTTTACACCAACAGAAACTCGGTGATTCAGAATATTAAAATCTTTAGCAAAAGAGACCCCAAACTCCGTTGCCAAAACACCTTCAATATTCAAAATATTAAAATTTTCATTGAGTAGCTCATTTGCATCACATCCCGGTACAGTCACATCACAGGATAAATTGCTAATAGTACCGCCAGCAATTGCGTCAGCTCTAACACTTAGAGCCATCGCGAAGGAATCAAATGCAACCCCCATTGCCGCGACCCCCGTTGCTTCTGGTGCAATAATTTTAGAGTCGACACCTCTAATAATTGACCTCATATCCAGTAATGCAGCGGCTTCACCTACGACATTGCCTGAATTTTCTGCAACTTCCCTGCGGTCATCGGCATCCTGAAAATCATCAATATCAGAAATCAAGTCATCATTATCCCTAACAAAAGCTCCAAAACCGATTAAAAGTGAAAAGTTATCACTCGGACGTTGATTGGTCAGCATGGCTGGGTTTGCCCACGCGGCCGTAGCCAGGTCAGCAGTTGCGACTGATGTTCCCCCCATTGCCAGAGAGCGACCTTCAAATGTAAATGGAATAGCATTGGCGGATTGGGAGAGCATTGACAATACAACAACGGGTAAGATTTTGTTTTTAAGTTTCATAAGCTTTTTTTCTCAAAAAATTCCTGCTCTTTAGTGTTCACTCAAATAAAACAAATAACAGTAATGACACTAATCTTAATTAAGTCTTTTACGAGCATATATCATCAATAACCAAATACAAGCATTCCTGTTAACATGCGCGCATTAATAGCTTTGTTTATGCCTATTTCGGCGATGCCGCCCTTAACTAAAGCTCAAACTAGTAAATTCTTCAAAAATCAGATGAAACACTAATGGATAAACCAGACTATTCACAAACTTCTACTGCTTTGCAATCGGGTGTTGGACTATTTCGACGCCTGTTTGCCATCTTTTATGATTGTTTTCTTTTATTAGCAATTTTATTCGTTGTTTCAGGCATAGCGACTACTTTAAATCAGGGTGTAGCAGTCGAACCCGGTAATACACTCTACCCGCTTATGGTGTTTATCATTTTTAGCCTTAGCTATTTATACTTTGTCTGGTTCTGGACACATGGCGGTCAAACACTAGGAATGAAAACCTGGCAGATACAACTGTGCACAATTGATAACAATGAAATCGACAGAAAAATTGCGGCGATACGATTTATCACTGCGCTATTTTCATGGGGTTTTGTTGGTTTAGGTTTTTTATGGACGTTTATCGATAAACAAAATCGCTGCTGGCATGATTTAAGCAGTAAAACAATTATGCTAGATCTTAGAAAACATTGATTTAACTAAAATATCTTTTAGGTATACATCTGGTTTCTGCTTATGGTCATTTTTTGACATTTTAAAAAACTAAAGTCAAAAGCTTGAACCGCAGAGACGCGGAGGCGCAGAGAAAACCGAAATTTTGTTGGTGTAACCGAATAATGTGGGTGTGAATTTATTCGCACGCAGGTGCCAGTGTATGCGCTCATCGTGCAAATAAATTCACATCTACAAGGTTTACGATTAATAATAAACCTTGTCTGTTCTCTGCGCCTCCGCGTCTCTGCGGTTCAAGCTTTTAAAGATCAGAAATGTACGCTAACAGTCGCAAACATACGTCCAGAGTTATAAAAATGACCATTTAGAATGACCATTTAGTTAGTTAACCCTTCTCAAAAAATACAGGCTAAGTATCATAACCAGTATTAACGGAATGGAGGCACTCAACAAGGGGGCAATATTAATAGCTAAACCCAGGTGATTAATCGAACGATTAAACACAAAATAGACAATACCAATCACCACCGCCAAGATGATGCGTTGACCCACACCCCCACTACGAGGAGTCGTAGCAAACACGATTGGCATGGCAATCATCAACATAACCAAACAGGTTAAAGGGGTAAAAACTTTTATCCAGAATGACAACAAATATTCATCTTCATCCAGATTATTTTCCTGTAAGTACTGGCTATAAGTTAACAACTCAATGGCTGACATATCTTTTGGCTCAAGCTCTAGCACGGAGAATAGCTCCAACAATAACAGGCGCTCTAATATTATCTGTTTTTGATATGTTGTTTTAACACCATCAGAAGTAATGGTAGAGCGTTTTATTTTATCCAGCACCCACTTTTCGTTTTTATATTGTGCGCGTGCAGCATACGTTATGGTACTTAACTGACGATTTTCATCCAGTTCGTAAATATGAACTCGGCGCAATTGCTGATTAGGTAAAACTCTTTTCACATTGACGTAACGATTACCATCACGCGCCCATATATCTTTTGAACCACCCACAATCAATTTTTTTTCTATGGCTTCAGCACGATAGGTTTTAGCCGTTCGAGTAGCAGAAGGTACAATATATTCACCGAGCAATGCGACCAGGATGGCGATAAACAGGCCAGTCTGCAATACTGAGCGTGTGATACGCATAGTTGTCACACCCGAAGCACGCATCACTATCAGTTCTGAATTCGCGGCCAATGCACCCAGAGATAAAATCCCACCTAATAAAATAATGGATGGGGATAGTTCATACAGACGTTGTGGTAATCGTAATAATACAAATACAGCTGCTTGCAACGGGCCATAATCACCCTTCCCTACATCACTTAACTGCGCAATGTAATCAACAAAAGCAAAAATAGATAACATAACAAAACAGGCAAGCAAGCAACCACTTATAACTGACTTCGCTATATATCGATCTAAAACCATCAAGACACCTTCGGGGTTTGTTGGTGTCGTGTACGAAGTTGCGCTAGATAACCTTTTTGTTTGAGCAATAACAGTGTGATGATAATGGCGATGATATGCACCCACCAGGTACCAACCCATACCGGAATTTTTTCCTGCGCAATCCAGGTTTTACCAACACCGAGAAGATTGGAATACAGCAGATAAATAATCAGTGCGACAACCAGTTTTGAATATCGACCACTGCGAGGATTGGTATGGCTCAAAGGTAATGCCATAAAAGCAACGATGATAGTCGCCAGAGGAATGGTGAATCGCCATTGCAACTCGGCCCGCGATGCTGGGTCAGAAGCCCCCCATAATTCACCGATACTTTTAGACTTGACTGACTGCTTAGCCTTAACCTGCTTTACATCAATATAAACACCGTAATCTTTGTAGCTGATGATTTTAAAGTTTGCCTCACCGGCATTACCAACATAATGCGTGCCATTATGCATCATCATATAACGATGGCCTTCATCATTATAAAAACTGCTTGTGCTTTCTGCTAAATCAACATAACTGGTATTTTCACGAAACTGTTGATAAAAAACATTATTAATCTGATTATCGCTTTTCGTTTTAGATTCTGACTCTAAAAATAGCACGCCGCCATCTTTACTGGCACGATTAAACTGGCCGATGAGCAAAGTATCCAGTTGAGACTGGCTGCGAATTTCCGCTTTAATCAAAGCGCGTTGATAAGTGATGACCGGTTTCACATATGCCAAAAGGACAAACAACAGAATCGTAGCAGGAACAGCGATAAGCATTAACGGTTTATACAATTGTAACGGTCCAATACCCGCTGACATAATCGCCGCCATCTCACTATCACTATACAGACGGCCTAACGCCAACAGGATACTCATTAAAAGGCTTAGCGGTATCAATACCACACTAAACTCAAAAAGGCTGTTGCTCAAATAAGAAAAAAAGGCGCTAATAGGAATAACACCCTGAGATACCCACTTTAATAGATGTACAATTTCAGTACTCAAAACAATAATTAGTAACACAAAATACACAGACAGGAACACTGTCAGTAATTCTTTTGCTATATATTTGTCGATTATTGTTAATTTCATGCGTGTTTATTGCCTCTCGCTACCCTGTAGAGCATAGGAACGAGAAATTACTAAGCCAAATACCGACTGAAGTTTAACCCGAAAACTTGTGTAAACGACAATATTTGGCAAGATTGCAAAAAATGCCTCTAAAATCGAAGCCCCCCCTACCCACTCCGTCATAAATTGCATACAATCGGCTGCAACTATATATAAATTACACTCGAACATTACGGTCAAAGAACCTTGACGGAGATTTTATGGAATACACAGTCAAAAGCGGCAACCCTGAAAAACAACGTATCGGTTGTGTTGTCATTCCGGTTTATGCCTCTAGAAAACTTTCATCGTCGGCACGCATCATCGACAAGGTCAGTAACGGTTACATTTCTAATTTAGTTAGACGTGGTGAGATTGAGGGCGACCTGGGTAACACACTACTGCTACATAATGTTGAAAACACCTTATGTGATCGTGTTTTGCTTGTTGGTTGCGGTAAAGAAAAAAATGTCGACGTAAAAACATTTTATAAAATCAACAGCACCATGGTTAAAACACTGCAAGCTAGTGGTGCGACAGAGATTGCATCCTACCTCACCGAAGTATCTGTTAAACGTAAAGATATCAGTTGGAAAATACAGCACTCAATCGCCGCTATCGACGAGACGCTATATCAATTTAATCAACTCAAATCTGAAAAATCAGAAACCCGCCGACCATTAAGAAAATTTATTTTCAGTGTTAATGGTCGTGGCCAGCTCATGTTAGGCGAACAGGCGGTTCGTCAGGGTATGGCCATTTCCACCGGTATCAATATGGCAAAAGATCTGGGGAACCTGCCTGGCAATATTTGCACACCCGATTATTTAGCGAAACAGGCTAAAAAACTGGCCACGCATCACGCAAAATTGAAAACCACCGTACTGGAAGAAAAAGACATGGAAAAACTGGGCATGGGTGCCCTGCTTTCAGTATCCAAAGGGAGCCGGGAACCCGGCAAAATGATTGTGATGGAATACACTGCCGGAAATAAAAAACAGGCGCCTCTAGTTTTTGTTGGCAAAGGCGTGACGTTTGATTCAGGAGGAATCAGCCTGAAGCCAGGTGCGGCTATGGATGAAATGAAATACGATATGTGTGGTGCGGCCAGTGTTCTCGGTGTCGTTAGTGCCTGCGCGGAGTTGCAACTGCCCATCAACATCGTCGGTATTGTCCCCACTGTAGAAAACATGCCCGATGGCATCGCCTCTCGCCCCGGTGATGTTGTTACCAGCATGTCTGGCCAGACCATTGAAATTTTAAATACCGATGCAGAAGGCCGTCTCATATTATGCGATGCGCTGACTTATGCTGAAAAATTTAATCCTGATGTGGTCATTGATGTCGCCACCTTAACTGGTGCCTGTATCGTCGCTTTAGGTGCGCACCCGGCAGGCTTGCTCAGTAATCACAACCCGCTGGCCAATGACCTGCTCTCGGCAGGACAAAGCAGTGGTGATCGCTGTTGGCAGTTACCGCTTTGGGATGACTATCAGGATCAATTAGAAAGTAATTTTGCGGATATGGCGAATATCGGCGGCAAAGGAGCAGGCACCATTACGGCTGCCTGCTTCCTGTCGCGGTTCACCAAAAAATATCACTGGGCACACCTCGATATCGCCGGTGTCGCCTGGAAGAGTGGCGCACATAAAGGTGCAACCGGTCGCCCCGTTGGGCTACTGACACAATATATCCTTGATTGCTGCGAAGACAGCTAAGTCTGACTCATGCCTGACTTCGACCCTAAAACCATTCCCACTCTCGATGATGTCATCGAACCGGTTGTGCCTGTTGTTAGTAATGTTGAAAATAACGATAACGAAGTTGACTCTATTCTTGTCGTCGAAAATGAACCCGCTTTATTCAGCGCTGAACCTGTTGTTGATATCAACAATGAACCTGACATGGAAGACGTTAAACCTGGAGCACCGCATGAAGTATCATTCGATTTAGCCGAAGAAGAGGAAGAAACAGAATTAGACCTGCAAACCAATCCAGATGAATTAATAAACGAGGAAGATTCAGAAAATTTTGAATCAGCATTAATAGATTACGATGCCGAAGACCCCATCGCTTTAAAAGCTATCCCATCTACCGACACTAAATCGCTTACAGAAGAAGGTAAAATCGATGAGCAATCAGTAACCATTCAATCGCCCACACTCATTTCTGAAACAGATTTACAGTCCATCAGTGATGAAATTGTCCTGCAACTCATGCCGGATCTAGAGCAACACTTACGGGCACGGGTACAACAGGTTCTGAAAGAAAAACTCCCCCCTGAAATTATCCAGTTCGACACCACATCCTCCACAGATACTGACGAATAAACCACTCATTTTATTTTCATGCTCCAGCGTGGGAACGAGAACAATTACGTCGCAAGCGGCGGTAAATAAAACCCCTAGAAATTAAACGCTTATAACAGCGTTTATTCCACCCTGTTTTCGCCACACCCAAATCTCTCAATAGAAACACAACTTAGAACGCGATTCTAAGGCGAATTTTGGGTTATAATTCAGCGCTTTAAATTTGTTCAACTGAGTCCGTAATGGAAAAAACCTACAATCCGCAAGACATCGAAGACAAGTGGTATAAAACCTGGGAAAACAATGGCTATTTTAATGCCGACCAAACCCTGGAAGACGCTGACCCGGATGCCGAACGCGATAACTTCTGCATCATGATTCCACCACCGAATGTCACCGGTCGTCTGCACATGGGACACGCGTTTCAGGATACCATTATGGATGCCATGATTCGTTATCACCGCATGAAAGGTGAAAATACATTATGGCAAGTAGGCACCGACCACGCAGGCATCGCAACGCAGATGGTCGTCGAGCGCCTGATCAATGCCGAAGGTAAAACACGTCACGATTACGGCCGCGAAAAATTCACCAAAAAAATCTGGGAATGGAAAGAAGAGTCCGGCAACACCATTACCAAGCAACTCCGTCGCATGGGCGCATCACTCGACTGGTCACGTGAACGCTTCACCATGGACGAAGGTTTAACCACTGCCGTCACCGAAGTGTTTGTCCGTTTACATGAAGAAGGATTAATCTACCGCGGAAAACGACTGGTAAACTGGGATCCTATTTTACATACCGCCGTTTCCGATCTGGAAGTATTATCCAAAGAAGAATCTGGACACATGTGGCACATGCGCTACCCACGCAGCAATGGCGTCGGCCATATCGTGGTCGCCACCACCCGCCCAGAAACCCTATTAGGTGACTGCGCTGTCGCAGTTCATCCTAATGATGAACGCTATTCTTACTTGCTAGGAGAATTCCTCGAACTACCGCTTACCGGACGTAAAATTCCGGTTATCGCCGATGAACATGTTGATCCTGAATTTGGTACCGGTTGTGTAAAGATTACCCCGGCACATGATTTCAACGACTACGAAGTGTGGTCACGCCATAAAAATATTTCAGATATACGTGATTTACCCAAGGGTGGCTTAATCAACATCTTCGATAAAGATGCCGCTATCAGAAATAACGAAGACGATATTCATAATATTATTCCTGAAGAGTACATTGGTCTAGATCGTTACGAAGCACGTAAGAAAATTGTCGCCGACCTTGAAACAGCCGGCCTGCTAGAAAAAGTTAATGATCATAAACTCATGGTGCCACGCGGTGATCGTTCTAACGCGGTAATCGAACCTTATTTAACCGATCAGTGGTATGTCAAAGTTGCGCCGCTGGCAAAACCAGCCATTGCAGCGGTAAAAAACGGCGACATTAAATTTGTTCCCGATAACTGGAAAAACACCTACTTCGAGTGGATGAACAATATCGAAGACTGGTGTATTTCACGTCAAATCTGGTGGGGACACCGTATCCCGGCATGGTATGACGAGCTCGGCAATGTCTACGTTGGTTACAACATTGATGATGTACGCAAAAAAAATAAATTACCCGATGATTTTGCGCTGACACAAGATGAAGACGTACTTGATACCTGGTTTTCCTCCGCATTATGGCCGTTCTCTACATTGGGCTGGCCAGAGAAAACACCGGAGCTAGATAAATATTATCCGACCAATGTACTGGTTACTGGTTTTGATATTATTTTTTTCTGGGTGGCACGTATGATTATGTTCGGTCTGAAATTTATGGATGATGTACCTTTCCGTGAAGTTTATGTACATGGTTTAGTGCGTGATGGTGAAGGCCAAAAAATGTCTAAATCAAAAGGTAATGTATTGGATCCCATAGATATTATCGACGGCATCGAACTTGAAGCATTAGTCACCAAGCGCACTTCGGCAGTCATGCAACCGCATCTGGTCGAACGCATCGAAAAATTAACACGCAAAAATTTCCCCGATGGCATCCCTGCTTTAGGTACAGACGCCATGCGTTTCACTTTTGCCTCGTTAGCCACTACCGGTCGCGATGTTGTGTTCTCACCTTCACGTATCGAAGGTTACAGAAACTTTTGCAACAAACTATGGAATGCAACACGTTATGTATTAATGCAAGCCGAAGACAAAGACACCGGCTTATTAGAAGATGGAACGGACAACACCGATGTGGTTTTATCACTGGCAGATCGTTGGATCATCTCTCGCTTACAACGTGTAGAAGAGCGCATCAAACAACACAGTGAAAATTCGCGCCTGGATTTAATCGCACACGACCTGTACGCCTTTGTCTGGGAAGATTATTGTGACTGGTACCTTGAGTTATCAAAACCGGTTCTATTCAATGATGCAACGCCTGAAAACAAACAACGTGGCACCCGCCGTACGCTGGTTCGTGTACTGGAAACTATCCTGCGATTGAATCATCCGATTATTCCTTTTATTACTGAAGAGTGCTGGCAGCATGTCGCACCATTAGCCGGAAAGTCGGGCGCCAGCATTATGATACAACCCTTCCCTGAAGCTGATAGCAGTAAGATAGATGAAACATCAGAGCAACAACTCGAATGGGTTAAAACTTTTGTTAGTGGTGTCCGTCGCATCCGTTCTGAAATGGATATTCCACCTGGCAAACCATTATCACTATTATTACAGAACGCAACCGAGAGCGACAAAACACTTTATAACGACAATCAAGCTTTTATCGAAACCCTGGCAAAACTCGAAAAAAGCGAATGGCTGGCAAACGGTGACGATGCACCCGAATCGGCTACCGCTCTCGTCGGTGAAATGAAAATCCTTATTCCCCTTGCCGGTCTTATCGATAAAGACGCTGAACTGGCTCGCCTGGAAAAAGAAATCAATAAACTGCAGGTTAACGTCGACAAGACTACCTCTAAACTGGTTAATAAAAACTTTGTCGACAAAGCGCCTGCTGCAGTGGTTGAGAAAGAGCGTGCACGATTGGCTGAAATGACGAAAGCGGTTGAACAATTAAAAGAACAACACGAAAAAATTAAAGCGCTTTAAACATTGGCAATGCCACTTGCAAAACACCGCTTTATCACGTTATCCTGTCGCACAGGGTATTAAGAACCTTAAGTAGCTGCGGATTCATTCGCACTTACAAATTATTCACCCAATAAACTCAGGTGTTGAACGATTATGGAACTAGGAAAAAACGAACAAATACTTCAAACCCATGCCAGCCTGATTCTGGCAGTCGTGCAGACCATCCACAATCCAGAGTTCAAACCCCAACTTGATCAGGTACTGCAACAATCCTCTCAAAATGGCTGGCAGGGTTTAGTTGACGTTATCAACAAAATTATTGCCGGTAATCGTGACCAGGCTATGCTCAATGGTCTGGATGAAGAAGATGTCATTATCGTCGACAGCATCCTGCGTGGTCTACAAGATCCCGAAACCCTGCCTAAAGGCGAACAAAGTGGCGACGCCACTCAAGCTGCTCCGATGATGGCACGGTTAATTAACGAGGCCCGTCGCGGTGACCATAACGCACTCTCTATGTTAGGCACGATGGCGGAGCAAATGTCGGGGGCCGGTGGTGATCTTGCCAATTTGGCTGCCGTTATCAAAGACATGATTGATGGCGAACGAAATGTCGACAAACTCTGTACGCGCATGGGGGTACAAGGTGAATCATTAATTACACAGATTGTCAGCGAATTAGCCCAACTTGATACTCACTAGAAATACTTAACGTGACCGTCTCAAACCAAGCCGCCGTCCAGCAGACTAAAAACTGGATTAGTCAGATTGTTATCGATTTACAGCTATGCCCTTTTGCATCAGCACCCTTCAACACCAACAATATTGATTACACCGTTATTCCACGTAACGATATCAGCAGGCACTTGCATCAAATTGCAAACAGTTATAGCGTTCTCGATAACGATACAAACATCGAAACACAATTGTTAATCTTTCCCGATGCCTATCAGGATTTTGAAGACTATCTCGATTTACTGCACCTCGCCAACCAGATACTAAAAGACCTGAAGTACACTGGTATTTATCAACTGGCAAGCTTTCATCCTTTATATCGTTTTGCAGATAGCGACGAAAAAGATGCGGCAAATTATAGCAATCGATCGCCCTATCCTATGCTACATGTACTCAGAGAATCCAGCCTGGACAAAGCGATTATTAATCATCCTAATATAGAAGACGTACCGCAGAACAATATCAATAAACTTGATGAAATTGGTTATCTGACCATGCAGAAAAAACTGGAAGCGATTACAGAGTCCTAGATGAATATACTAACGACAATAGCAGTAAGTATCGTCATCGTTCTACATGTTCTATTTTTAGTACTGGAAATGTTTTTGTGGAACACGCCCTTCGGTCGCAAAACCTTTGGTTTAAAAGAAGACTATGCCAAACAATCTGCACCACTGGCAGCGAACCAAGGTTTATATAATGGGTTTCTAGCCGCAGGTTTATTATGGGGGCTAGTCAGCACCGGTGGCTACGATGCATTGGTCTTTTTTCTAAGTTGTGTAATTATTGCCGGTATTTATGGCGCAATAACAGCCAAACGTTCTATCTTATGGCTGCAGGCATTTCCAGCGGCTATTGCACTAACTTCTCTTATCTTTAATATTTAAAACAGCTGCTTTAAAGCAACAGGTTCAAAACGATGACACTTCAAAACCATATTTTACCTTCTATCTTACTCCTTGCAATGTTGACAGCATGCTCGCCCTCCGATGAAACCGCCACGAGTAATGCAGACAAAACCACACCTGTGAATAACGATTCCGTTGCTGCTGAACAAACAGATGACTTCCCTTACGTTTTTGATCAGATTGGTGAAAACAGCTGGGTCATGCACGGGCCGCGTGAATTACCTAATCCAGAAAATAAAGGTTTTATGAACAACCCTGGCATCATTAAAACCTCGGCTGGTCTGGTCATTATCGACCCCGGCTCAACCGTTCATGTCGGTGAAAATGTTCTGAAAAAAATAAAATCTATCAGCGACTTACCTATTGTTGCCACTTTCAATACACACGTACACGGCGATCACTGGTTAGCCAACCAGGCAATTAAAGCCGCTTACCCCAATGTGAAAATTTATGGTCACCAAAATATGCTGAATGAGATTGCAGAAGGTGCAGGCGAAGAATGGCTGACTTTAATGGACAACATGACAGATGGTGCCAGTAAAGGCACAACTGTCGTCGCACCAGACAATGCGGTTAACAGCGATGATGTTATCAAGATTGGCGAGACACAATTTAAAACTCACCATTACGGTGTCGCACACACTAACACTGACATCATGATCGAAGTTGTTGAAGAATCAATCGTCTTTCTTGGTGACAACGTACTAGCTAAACGCGTACCACGCATGACAGACGGTAATTTTCAGGGCAGCATTGCAAGCATTAACAGCATATTAGAAACGAATGCGAAGCACTATGTTCCCGGCCACGGCTCTACTGGTAATAGCAGTATGGTTAAAGACTATCTGAATTATTTAACCCTGATATATAAAGCAGCACAGCAAGCGTTTGAAGATGATTTAGACAGCAGTGATGTTCTCGCCATTACAAAACAAACAACAACCGCATACAAAGACTGGTACGGTTATGACGACCTTCTAGGATCACAAGGTGCGCAAGCTTATAGCGAAGTGGAAGAAGCCGAGTTTTAAACTTTAAAAAACAAAATCCCTTACCTTAGTCAAAAGCCCTAACCTGTGGTCCAACTTTTTTAATTATAAATTCCGTGCTCACGAGTTGAAAGAAATTTTATCTCAGGCCATTTCTCAATCGTCATATCCAGATTCACACGCGTCGGTGCAATATAAGCCAGATCACCGGCATGATCTAATGCCAGATTTGTGGTCTGACGATTCTTAAATTTGGCCAGTTCTTTCTCATCGTTACACTCTACCCAACGCGCCGTTGTAACATTCACAGCTTCAAAGTGACAGTCAACGCTGTACTCAGCCATCAGACGATATTGCACTACTTCAAACTGAAGCACGCCTACCGCGCCCAAAATTAAATCATTATTATGCAAAGGGCGATAGAGTTGCGTCGCACCCTCTTCACACAACTGCATCAAGCCTTTCAGTAATGCTTTTGTTTTCAACGGGTCTTTTAACTGCGCACGACGAAATAGCTCAGGGGCAAAATTGGGAATACCGGTAAAGGCAAGGTCTTCACCCATAGTAAAGGTATCACCAATACGCATGGTGCCGTGGTTATGCAAACCGATGATGTCGCCAGTGTAAGCTTCTTCAACCTGTTCACGATCGGCTGCCATAAAGGTCACCGCATCGGCGAGTTTGATATCTTTACCCAAACGCACATGTTTTACCTTCATGCCTTTTTTATAGGTGCCGGAACAAATACGCACGAAGGCAATGCGGTCACGATGACCAGGATCCATGTTTGCCTGAATTTTAAATACAAAACCGGTAAATTTTTCCTCTTCAGGTTCAACTTCACGGGTTTGCGTGCTCCGTGCTCTAGGCGCTGGTGCAAAATCATTCAATGCATCGAGTAATTCGCCGACACCAAAGTTATTAATACCAGAACCAAAAAATACTGGTGTCAACTCACCTTTCTGATAAGCCGATAGATCAAATGCATGACTCGCACCTTTCACTAACTCTATTTCCTCACGAAGTTCTGCTGCCAGCGTACCTAACACTTCATCCAGTTGCGGATTATCCAGACCCTTGACGACATCACCTTCCTGAATTTTTCCACCGTGTGTTGCACTGAAAAAATGCACGGTATCCGTCATCAGATTAAATACGCCTCTGAAATTTTTACCCATACCGATCGGCCAGGTAATCGGTGCACATTTGATGCTTAATATATCTTCGATTTCATCGAGGATATCAATCGGCTCACGTGCTTCACGATCCATCTTATTAACAAAGGTAATAATCGGTGTGGTGCGTAGGCGACAAACATCCATCAATTTGATGGTGCGTTCCTCGACGCCTTTTGCAGCATCAATCACCATCAATGCAGAATCGACTGCGGTTAATGTACGATAAGTATCTTCAGAGAAGTCAGCGTGTCCCGGTGTATCCAGTAGATTAATAATGCAGTCTTTATGCGGGAACTGCATCACCGATGAGGTCACAGAAATACCGCGCTGTTTTTCCAGCTCCATCCAGTCAGATGTAGCATGGCGCGCTGCTTTTCTGCCTTTAACGGTTCCCGCCATCTGAATGGCACCACTAAACAACAGTAACTTTTCAGTTAATGTGGTCTTACCCGCATCAGGGTGGGAGATGATAGCAAACGTTCTACGTCTTTGAATTTGTTGAAGATAGTTTCTATCTAACACCTTGAAACCTCTAGTTTGTACCTAAATTTGTACCCATTAATAAAAGTACCTTTTCTACACGCCTAACATGTGCAAAAAGGCACGCCATTTTACACGAGAGAATGTTCTCGTAGTTATTCTTTTCCGCTGACGATAGGAAGCTTCTTAACATGTTCATCAATTGCATCTATCGCATCATTTGTTAATGCAAGATTAGTCTTCTCTTTTCCCCAAACATCATGAAAACGCTCAACGGTTTCACGTGCTGTATCTAATACCAACTTTTCAGGCAATCTTGCTTTGGCTGCAAGGTGAGATAATTCATCCATTGAAAATGCATCAAAGCGATTGCTTTTACTTACCTTCAAAGCCATTGAGTTATCTTTTATATAAGCAACCGTCGAAACAAAATCATAAGCAGGTGATATTGAGGGCATTTGAGGGTCTTTATATATCAAAGACCAGTTTTTCAAATGCATGTCTGCGTTACCAATTAAAGCATTGAAAACTAGTCTTCGAATAAATTCCTCTATATCGCTGTCTTGTCCCTCAATACCTATCACCTGAGCAATACGGCGCATCGTTGCTTTTTTATATTTATCAACGGGTCTAACACCAAAGATTTGTGCAAAATCTTCAATATGAACGAGTGAGCCCCTATCTTTTTCATCAAAGCCATTCCTGTCAAAGCGTTTGATAATGAAGGCACTATCTCCAAACTTCTCAATGCCTGATGGGATATTCGCAATGTCTTGTATATCTACTAAGCCCGTTTCTGGAACATCCATTCCTATCTTTCTTGCCAACTCCATCATTGAGAATTCATTTTCAGGCACATCTTCAAAACGACTAGAGGGAAGTTTTACAATCCATGAACCTCCTGCTCCACTTACAGGAATGGTTAAGCCTCCAGACGCATTCTTTACCGCTGAAAATTTTAATTGCACACCCGCTAATGAAAAGCGCAACGCCCCCCCTTTTTGAGGTTCTTCATCATCTGTTGGTTCATTTACGTTTGGGGGTAATGCTTCACCCTCAGCAGGTTCAACGGTTACTGCTCCGGATAAATCTTGTCCTAACACCCAAAGTAGAAAGAATTCACGATCAGGATTTACACCTGCACGCTCTCCCAAATAATTACGCATTTCACCTTCAGGCAAGAGATTAGAAAAGAACGGAATAAGTTTAGTTTGCGTTGGATTAAAATCAGTTATCAACTCACCTAACGTATCTTTAAAGCCAAGGCTTAGTATTGGACGTTCACTATCTTCAATATACTCTTGCGTAAAAGCAAACAAAGATCGATCACCACCAACATCAGTAATGGTTCCAATTAAGTTACCGTAGAGTAGAACATTTAAAGTAGATATATTATTCATCATCCACCTCATTATCTAAACTATAAGCTGGCAATGATTTAGTTATGCTTTCTAATTTAGAATGAGCAAGAGTATTGCGAACAGAGTCTATCTTCTCAAATGCTTTTTTAATTTCTTCCGCATATCCAGAATTAAGCACTTTTTTAATTTCCTTCGTATATCCAGAATTAAGCACTTCTTCTATGACTTTTCTAGAAGAAGAAATTGCTTCAAGCTGAGCACTATTTATTCTTGGCATTAAATTAGAAATCTCGTTTATGTTTCTATTGAGCTTATCCAGTTCATTTTGAGGAAGATTAATTTTTCCTACATTTGAAATAGCATTAATTGTTTCTCTATAATTATTGATTACTTCTTTAGCGCGCTTTTGCGTATTCATAAGATCGGTATTGATAGTTTTACGTACAATAGATTGCACGGCTGGAACAATTTTTCTAGGTACAAGCTCTAATTCAAGATCAAGAGTTCGAGCAAGTGCAACAAGACTAGACACACGCAAATCAACTGCCCCATTCTCAATCTTTGATATATGGCTTTGGGGCACGCCAGACTTAGCACTTAGCTCACGCTGACTAAGCCCCTTAGCTTTTCTAGCCCTTTTAAGGCTTCTGAGTATTTTATCGTTTAAATATGACATTATGATCTATCTTTCTATATCAATAGGTACGCTATATATAGTTTAATATATCACTAATTGCAATCCCCATCAAGAGTATTATATATAATAATATATCAATAAATAATTTATATATACAATTATATATAATATCTGCATTTTCTAGTGAATTTAAACCCGCTCAATGAAGGTTTAAATTTAATTGTATATTGGTACTGACAGTACCAATAGAGATAAATATATAAACCAGAGAGCTGATACCTTAAATACAAAGCATTTATATCGCGCTCATTAAGTAAACATTTATATTTACTGTTGGCACATAACAGTCAATATATTTATTGACTTAAAAAAGCTGATATTGATTAGCTTGTGTTTGCAGATCAAGCCATTTGAGGCTCTTAGCATCTTCCTCCATATAGCTGCTCACATATTGCAAAGCACCACCATGGCTTACAAGATCACTTTCCGTAATAAAGATTGATTTATAGCCGTTGTCTTTTATCTGACTTAGGCTGACAATAGAAATCCTATCCTAGCATACGCTGTTTAAGTTTCTCATAAGGTGTTTTCCCCATATGCGCTGAATGGGGTCTTAAAAAATTGTAGTAGTCTTCCCATTGAGCAAGTTTTTTACGTAGATCGACGTCACCCTTATAATCCAACATCTGATAAAACTCTCGTTTATCCGTTAAATGAGACCGCTCTACTTTTCCGTTTAAGCGAGGGGTGCCGGGTCTTATGTAAGCATGCTCTATCCCAAGATCACCAACATGCCAGTGAAACTTCGTTTGGAATTCATGGCCATTATCGGTACGGAACATTTTTATTCTAAAAGGAAATTTTTTAACCACGTAATTAATGAAATCAATTGAGCTGACCTGAGTATGTTTTTAAAGCTCTTATTCGAGTGCAATCATCAATAGCTGTATATTGAAATTTCTTAATGCGATTACCTTTTTTATCTTTGAAGAACAAAAACTTAACGTCAACCTGCACATGATGCCCTGGCACACGTTTTTCATAGCGTTTAAATTTATTGCGCGATCTTTTTTTTATATTTTCTGGCAATCTGTTGAGCTTGTTTCTGAGTAAAACTTGGTAACAACCATTGCGAGAAACTTTAATATTGTGATAGCGATGCAAATGCCAAACAATCATATCTGGGCCAAAATGATAGGTTGTTCTTAGATGAACTATCTTTTCTTCAATGGCTTTAAGTATGCGTAATTTATGATTCTCTGGGCATGGTCTACTATCAATTAAAGCCTCTTCTCCTTGCGCCTGATAAGCCCGTCTCCAAGTATAAAATGTTTCCCTACAGATTCCAAAATAACGGCAGGTTTTTGATACGTTGCCAATCGTTTCAGCGTAATTTAAAACTTTTAATTTTCTAATAATATCGTGCTGTGCTTTTTTGTTCATCGTTCTCGACTCCAAGGTAAGCTAATAACAGTATAAACTGTCTACCTAAGTCGAGATTTTTATACTTTGCACAAGTACTCATGAAATACCCCCACGAAAAGTATAACTCTGCCAGTTATGAACAAATCGGGAAGATCACATATCAATACACAGGCGATGGACTAACTAACGCCCAACAGCTCGCAAAACGTTTACTCGTTAATATATTACTAGCAAATGGGGATGCTCACCTCAAGAACTGGAGTTTGTTATACGAAGATCATGTCACAGCAGAACTATCTCCAGCATATGACATTGTTACTACAAGCGTATATATGAATGATGAAAGAGAATACGCTTTAAATATGGGTAAAACTAAAAAATGGTATGAAACAAATATGTCTCATTTCGAAGCTTGGTCAAAAAAATCAGACATCCCTTGGAAAGCAATCAAGCCATACCTTGAAAAAACTATTGAAAAAGCACGTAACCTATGGCCAAGCGCATTAAAGGAATTACCCATAGATAACCAACACAAAAAACTACTAAAAGAACACTGGAAAAAACTTCACAAGGATTTTCAAATACATACTGAATAGTAAGGAGCGCCAACTAAACGGTGGTGGTGAAGTAAAACCAGAGCAAAACCTTATTATTTTAACCACGCCGTAGGCGCAGTTAACAATACTAATACTCTGTGGTTAAATGCTTTTAAGGTTCAAACAACAGGAGCTCACCAGTTTTTATTGTATTCAAGCTCAACCGCCCCCACTTGCATACCTTTACTGCTACCAACAGCACATAAACTAACATCAAGATTATCGTACCAGTCACGATAATTCAGCATGACAGTCGGTGACATTATGCAATGGTTATTACCAAAGGGATGCCCCAGATGCAATAACATATGACCTAATTCATGTGTCAGTAATGCTGCAGAATAATTAATAATCTGCTCTTCGGTATAACTTTCGTCCTGACGCAAGGTGGTTAACAAATCGGTGTTATTCAACATGGGATAAACCATGATATACACGTAGCTATTAAACTGTGTGTTTTTATTATAGGTTGTTGTTCCCGCCGTCAATCCACCGCGAATTGAAGAGTGCACGTCCATACCGTAGTTTTCTGCGCTCGCCACAAGTTGATTGGTCAGCACCACATCATACTGCAGATCACCATAACCTAAACTATCCCACCACACCCACTGGTTATATTCAGACCCATCCAGCACTGGCTTGCCATCATCCGCTGTTTGATTTTTCCAGTAGCTAAGCCGTGAAATCAACGTATCGGCTAACGCGTAGGAAAAACTGATGAAGTCTTTATGTTTTATTTCAGGCTGTAACAGATAGGGTTGCGCAAATTCAATCACGTTATTTTTGTTATCACGATAAAGCGATAATGTTTTAAATAATGCCTGTTGCATATTTTCACGATCCTGTTTATCAATAAAATTAATATCGATAATTTCAGTCCTGCGATTTTGGATTAGCATTTTATCAAGACCGTTAAAGACCGATTCGATTGACAATGTCTCCGGTTTAGAAAAAAGAACATCAACATTAAAATATTGCTTAACTAATTGCTGGGTACGATTCAAAATCTTTTCAATTTGTGAATTCGTTAGTTGCTTAAAACGCGGATTAACGACATTAGCAACAGACAATTTTATTGACGGGCTAGAAAGATCGGGTAACGTCACATTTTTCCAGACATTATCAACATCTGCTTTTTCTTGCGGTTGCTCATTACTGCAAGCGGTCACAAAAATGACGACTAGACAAAACTGAAACAATTTGAAGTAATAAAACTTATCCATATCACACAAATATTTATAAAAAATTATTCCGATTCACTATTCAGATACTTTGCCAGGATAATGGCATCTTCGCGTCCTTTATCTGCAGGGTAATAGGCTTTACGAACGCCTAGTTCATGAAACCCTTCTGATCGATACAATTCCTGCGCCTCGACATTGGAACGCCGCACTTCTAACAACAACATATCAATATCCGTTTGATTTGATTTGTTTATCAGGTGGCGTAACAAATGACGGCCCAGACCTTTGTTTTGAAATTCGGGATCAATACAAATATTGAGTATATGCGCCTCACCAGGTGACAGCATAATGACACCATAACCAATCACTTCAATGTCCAGTGTCATCACCCACGCACTATATCCTATGCGTAAACAATCTCGAAAAATACCCAAAGTCCAGGGATAGGGATACGCTTTTTTCTCGACGGCAACAACCTGTTTCAGGTCTGAATATGTCATTGTTCGCATTTCGACTAATGCTTTCAATTCGTCATTCATGTTTTGAAAATTGACGGCCATGAGTTTTACGTTTTATTTAATCCTAATATCTTTTTAATCTGCTGCAAATCTGACCAGGCATCGCGTTTACTTTCGGGACGTTGCAACAATTCTTCGGGTGAATAACTGGCAAACAGTGGAATAGTATTCAACTGCTGTGGTGAGTCTGTATTCAACGCACGAAAATCGTCTAAAGGTAAGACCTTCTGAAACAGACATTGATTGGCTATTTCACCTAATACAACCACAAGCCTGGGCTGTATTAATTGAAGCTGTTGTTGCAGATAAGAATTGCATGACTGAATTTCTTTGGGTGAGACAGTGTGCACAGCGGGAACTGAACACTTCAGCAGTGATGTAATATATACATCATCAATAGAAATTTCGATTGCTGACAACATCTTGCTAAACAACGCATTCGCTTCACCATCACACAACTTTCCACTTTCATCATTACTTTGTGTCGGCGCCAATAAGATAAAAAACAAATCCGCACTGACATTGCCACGACCACAAATCGGTTGTTTTCGTGACTGATGTAATTGACAATGGGTGCAACTCTGAATATCGTTTTCGAGCTGTGGCCAGGTTAGATTATTAACCTCTTGTTCGATAATCACATCGGGTGATTCACGTAATTGCCAACACTGCACCCCCATCGCATCCAGATAATACCGGCGTGTATTCTCATCAAGTGGAGGTGCAGTGTTGTTATTCATCATATTTAGACTTCACCAAGTTGCGGGTGCTCCCGATCGTCCGTTTTTTCAAGCTTATTTAAAGCGTTGATATACGCATTAGCCGAAGCGATAACAATATCGGTATCAGCACCTTGACCACTGACGATACGACCTGCCTTTTCTAGTCGAACGGTCACTTCACCCTGGGCATCCGTACCACTGGTAATATTATTCACCGAATACAGCTGTAGCTGCGTATCACTGCCAACGACGCTTTCTATCGCTCTGAACGAAGCATCAACAGGCCCACCACCACTGGCGCTGGCGCTGACTTCTTCGCCACCGATTTCCAGTACCATTGAAGCTGATGGCGTTTCACCGGTTTCTGAGCAAACACGTAAGCTGACCAGTTTGTAATGTTCGTTTTCAATCGACCAGTTTGTATCTGCCACCAGTGCACGCAGATCTTCATCAAAAATTTCATGTTTTTTATCGGCCAAATCTTTAAAACGAGTAAAAGCTTCGTTTAGTTCCTGTTCAGAAGCAAACTCAACGCTTAGCTCGGCAAGGCGATTTTTGAATGCATTACGCCCGGAATGTTTACCCAGAACCATACGGTTATCAGACCAACCCACATCCTGAGCGCGCATGATTTCGTAAGTCTCACGGCTCTTCAATATACCGTCTTGATGGATACCTGATTCATGCGCAAAGGCATTGGCACCAACTATCGCTTTATTGGGCTGCACCGAGAAACCCGTAATACCAGACACCAATTTTGAACACGGTACGATTTGTGTTGCATCAAGATTTGTATCACAGGAGAAAACATCCTGACGGGTGCGTACTGCCATCACGATTTCTTCCAGTGACGCATTTCCGGCTCGCTCACCCAAACCATTGATAGTGCATTCCACTTGTCTGGCACCATTGAGCACCGCGGCTAATGAGTTACCCACAGCCAGACCAAGATCATTGTGACAATGCACTGAGAAGATGGCTTTATCTGAATTGGGAATTCGTTCCAGTAAGGTATTAATCAAACCACCAAACTGAAACGGAATGTTATAACCCACCGTATCAGGAATATTAATCGTGGTAGCACCCGCATCAATCACCGCTTCGATAATGCGACAAAGAAAATCGGTTTCTGAACGGCCGGCATCTTCAGGTGAAAATTCAACATTGTCGGTAAACTGTCTTGCCATTTTTACAGCATCAACGGCTTGCGTTAAAACATCATCCGGTTGCATACGCAGCTTCATCTTCATATGGATTGGCGAAGTTGCAATAAAGGTATGGATGCGTGACGACTCGGCTGACTTTAGTGCTTCACCGGCTCGGCTGATATCTTTTTCCAGCGCACGTGCCAAACCGCAGACTGTGCTATTTTTAACAACGGAGGCAACGGCTTTGACTGATTCAAAATCACCCTGACTGGCGATAGGAAATCCTGCTTCAATTATATCGACACGCATTTTCTCCAATGCTTTGGCGATACGTACTTTTTCATCTTTTGTCATGGAGCAGCCAGGACTCTGCTCTCCATCACGTAAGGTTGTATCAAATATTATTAACTTATCATTACTCATGACTTGACCTTCAAATCAAATTTATCTGGGTATAGCTGTATTGAGTACGTATTCTCCTCGCCAGGAATATTTATCCGCCCTAAGGCAGGAGAAGTAATAGAGAGCCAAGTTGTGAAAAACATGGCAGAAATGCCACAGCCAGTGCAGACGCTACAGAAGAGCGTCCAGCAAAATCAGCTTGTGGTTCAAATTTATTCATGCTGTATTAACTATAGCGATATGCTCTGGATTTTACAAGCCTGTACTACAAAACATATTTTTTACTTTTCTAGCGAAATCTAAGGTGGTGTTTCACCAGATGTATCAAGTTTACGCTTTTTGAAGCGACGCAAGATACTAACCAATGGCCCGGATAGTGCGTACAACATAAAGACGGCAAATAACACAATGGGAGGATCGATAGAGGCCAATACAAAAATCAACACCACAACCAACATCGCCATAAACGGTACTTTGTTATGAAAATCGATATCTTTGAAACTGTAATAGGAGACGTTACTCACCATCATCAATCCGGCAAAGACAATAATAGGCAATGCGAATAAAGCCACACCTTCACCACTGATACCATTATCAAAACAGGCCCAGACAAAGCCAACCACTACACCCGCTGCTGCCGGACTTGGTAAACCTTGAAAATATCGTTTATCAGTGTTACTCGCTTTGGTGTTAAAACGTGCCAATCTCAAAGCGGCTGAAGCCACATATAAAAAGGCGGCCAACCAACCCAGCTTGCCAAATGTAAAACTGACATTCACCAGCGAAGATAAAGACCATTCATACATCACCAATGCCGGCGCCAGACCGAAAGACCCCATATCGGCAAGACTATCGTATTCAGCACCAAACTCGGATTGGGTATTGGTCATACGCGCGACTCTACCATCAAGCGCATCAAGAATCATGGCGATGAAGATAGCAACTGAGGCTTGCTCAAACTTGCCTTGCGTCGCGGCGACGATGCCATAAAAACCAGCGAATAAAGCAGCTGTAGTAATCAGGTTCGGCAGCAAATAAATACCACGTCGACGTTTTTTTATAGGTTTATCTGTTGATTGTTCCATAATGCTAAGGATAGCCTAGTCTTGGTTTATCGTCTATTTTAATAGAATTTAATTCACCGCAGAGACGCGGAGGCACAGAAAAGAACAAATACAATGATAAAAGCACTGTCATACCGGCATGTTTCTAGCCGGCATCCACGTTTAAGACCTACACTATCCTGATAGATGGATTCCGGCTAGAAACATGCCGGAATGACGGAGCTTTTGCACACCAACAACAATCAGCTTTTCTCTGCGCCTCCGCGTCTCTGCGATAAATATTTTTCACTTCTCATAAAAAAAGGGCTAAACAGCCCTTTTATTATATAACCAACATGTCGATATTAGTTTTTGCTCTTATCAACAATCTTGTTAGCTTTAATCCATGGCATCATGGAACGCAATTCTGCGCCTACCGTCTCTATCTGATGCTCACGACCTTTCTTGCGCAAGGCGTCAAGATTCTTCGCACCTGAATGCATCTCATCGATGAATTCTTTTGCAAATTTACCGCTTTGAATTTCTTCAAGGATCTTCTTCATCTCAGCTTTAGTATTTTCATTAACAATACGAGGCCCACGAGATACATCACCGTACTCTGCTGTGTTAGAAATCGAGTAACGCATATCAGCAATACCACCTTGATACATTAAATCGACAATCAATTTCAATTCATGCAGACATTCGAAGTATGCCATTTCGGGTGCATATCCAGCTTCAACCAAAGTCTCAAAACCTGCTTGAACCAGCGCTGTGGTGCCACCACATAATACAGCCTGCTCACCGAATAAATCGGTTTCGGTTTCTTCACGGAAAGTCGTTTCAATAATCGCAGTGCGACCACCACCAATTGCAGATGCGTATGAAAGTGCAATCGCTTTAGCATTACCCGTCGCATCTTGCTTCATCGCGATTAGATCAGGAATGCCGCCACCATTAACAAACTCACTGCGTACAGTATGGCCCGGTGCTTTTGGTGCAATCATGATTACGTCCAGATCAGCACGAGGAGCAATCGCTTCAAAATGAATATTAAAACCATGAGCGAACGCCATTGCTGCGCCCTGCTTTATATTGGGCTCAATCTGGTCTTTGTAAATTGCAGCCTGGCTTTCGTCAGGTGCTAAAACCATAATGACATCAGCCCATGCAACGCCGTCTTCGATAGATTTCACAGTGATGCCAGCGCCTTCTGCTTTTGCAGCTGAAGATGAGCCTTCACGCAAACCAACACAAACATCTACACCTGAGTCTTGAAGGTTATTGGCATGTGCATGGCCTTGTGAGCCATAACCAATGATGCATACTTTTTTGCTTTGAATGATAGAAAGATCGCAATCTTTATCGTAATAAATATTCATTGTTACTTAATCCGTAAATGTTTTAATTTAAATTGTTTGTTTTTACAAATGTGTTTATCTGCTTAAATGATGCCTTTAGACTATACCTTTAGAGCCTCGGCCCATACCTAACTGTCCAGAACGTACCACTTCGATAATCGCAATACTTTCCAATGCTTTTAATACAGCATCAATTTTGTCACTGTCACCGGTTACTTCTAATGTATACGAAGTATCTGACGTATCTATAACGTGACCATGGAAGATGTCCACGATACGTTTAACTTCATCGCGTTGCTCATTTTCAGCTCTGACTTTAATCAGAACCAGTTCACGTTCAACATGTACGTCATCGGTTAGATTTACCAGCTTAACGACGTCGACCAGTTTATTTAACTGTTTACACACCTGCTCGACAATATCGTCCGTACCTGTCGTCACCAATGTCATACGCGATAACGACGGGTCATCGGTTGGCGCTACAGTCAATGATTCGATATTATAAGCACGCGCAGAAAATAAACCTGCAACACGCGAAAGCGCACCCGCTTCATTTTCTAACAATATCGATATGATGTGTTTCATCTCTATCGCTTCGTTATTATTTTCTTCGTATACCATAATGACTAAACCAGAATCATTTCATTTAAGCCAGCACCCGCTGGAATCATCGGATAAACGTTTTCTTCCTTGTCAGTTATAAAATCAAGGAATACCAGACGATCTTTTTGCTTGAATGCTTCTTCTAACGCTGGGCGAACGTCCTCAGGTTTCTCTACTTTAATACCGAGGTGACCATAACTTTCCGCTAGTGCGACAAAATCCGGCAATGAATCAAAGTAAGACATGGCATAACGTTTCTCGTAAAAGAACTCTTGCCACTGTCGAACCATCCCCATGTAACCATTATTCAAGTTAATAATTTTTAACGGCAACGAATACTGCTTGCAAGTTGCCAGCTCCTGCAAACACATCTGAATACTTGCCTCTCCGGTTACGCAGGCAACCATTTCATCCGGGTACGCTAACTGTACACCCAGTGCTGCAGGTAAACCAAAGCCCATAGTACCGAGACCGCCCGAGTTGATCCAACGACGAGGTTTATCAAAACCATAATATTGCGCAGCGAACATTTGATGCTGACCAACATCCGAGGTAATAAATGCGTCACCGTTGGTCACTTTAAATAGTTCTTCGAGAACAAATTGAGGCTTGATTGTACCCGTGTCCTTATTGTATTTCAGACAGTCCTGCGCACGCCATTCATTAATCTGTACCCACCATTTTTCTATCGCTGCTTTATTCAAAGGTCCATCTGTTTTTGCCAATAGCGCATTTATTGCATCTAATACCTGCGTTACTTCGCCTACGATTGGAATATCAACTTTTACATTTTTTGAAATAGAAGCCGGATCCACATCGATATGAATAATTTTTGCCTCTGGACAAAACTTTTCTAAATTACCCGTTACACGATCATCAAAACGCGCGCCAATTGCAATTAACACATCACAGTGATGCATCCCCATATTGGCTTCATAGGTTCCATGCATACCTAGCATACCCACTGAAAGTGGATCGCTCGCAGGAAAGGCACCCAACCCCATCAGTGTCTGCGTAATAGGATAACCCAGTGAGCGAGTAAAAGTTCGCAACTGCTCTGAACCATTACCAATGATGACACCACCACCGGTATAGAGCATCGGACGTTCTGCTTGCTGAATCATTTCAACCGCACGTTTGATCTGACCGCTATGCCCTTTTACTGTCGGGTTATAGGAACGCATTTCAATTTCTTGCGGATATTCAAAAGCTGTTTTTTCTGCAGTAATATCTTTGGGGATATCAATAACAACCGGACCGGGCCGTCCCGTTGTCGCTACAAAAAATGCTTTTTTAAACGTTTCAGCAATATCTTTTACATCATTAATTAAAAAGTTGTGCTTTACAATCGGGCGTGTAATACCGACGGAGTCAACTTCCTGAAAAGCATCATTACCTATCAAATGGCTGGGCACCTGACCGGTAATAACAATCATAGGAATAGAATCCATATACGCCGTAGCTATACCAGTCACAGCATTCGTTGCACCTGGGCCGGAGGTTACCAACACCACTCCCGGTTTGCCGGTTGCTCTGGCATAACCATCTGCCGCATGGGTTGCACCCTGTTCGTGACGAACAAGAATATGCTGCACATCATCCTGCTTATAAAAAGCATCATAAATATGCAACACGGCACCACCTGGGTACCCAAAGACATAATCAATGTCTTCTGCTTTCAGACATTCAATAATTATTTCTGCGCCGGTTAATTCCACTGTTATTCTATCTCTTGTTTAGCTATTCAATTATCTACACTAATTCATCTGCAAAAAAAACCTTATAAATCAAAAGCTTTTTCGCACATTTAAAAACCCTCTGCCTGTCAGGCGAACCGTGCATTCTAAACGGTTATCAAGCAAATTTCACGAACAATTTTTGGATATCAAACAAATTGTCATCGTTATATATTCTATATCTCTAATTTTTAATCTCTAATTTGAGAGTTTCAAACGAAAAAAAGCTCTGGATATACCAGAGCCTTTTATCGCAACAGCCGGTTTTCGACCGGTTATTATTATCTAGATATTCTAATAAAAATATTAGAAATCAGATTCTTGCTCACCACCTGCCGCTTCTGTTAAAGAAGCTTTGATTGCATCTGGAGAAGGCATGATATTCATAAAGCTGTTTGAACCCATCATGCTTAAATCAGGGAAGTTAACAGCGATACGAAAACGAGCATGCAGTGCTTCAACTTCACCGTCAGTAACCAGAATTTCATATGGAAGATGCGCAGTAGATCGTGTTTCTTTAAAATCGATTTCGTTCATGATGAACGTATCATCCATATATTTGTTACCTGTTGTCTCAGATGACAAACCAACACCAAATATTGTTTGCTTACCACCTGGTACATCGATTCGGAAAACTTTAGTGGTACCGCCAGCCTTAGCTGCCAGACCTTTTTCTACAGCTGCAACTGCTTCTGCCTGACTATCATATTCAGCTAATGAGTAAGGCTCATCAAAATACTCCATACCGAATGTATAGTGATAACTTGCAATATCATCCGCTTCCATACCTTCAGCAGGGCCATACTCTTTTATAGAACCTAGTGCAGTATTTAATGAGCTAGTCACAGCAGATATATTACCCTTCACATGATAGGCAGCAGCCATATACGCAGGGTTAGTGTATGTGATTTGAACTTGATCGCCTACTTTAGTTATAGCGATACGTTGACCCGCTGCATATCCACCACGCTCATGCGAAGCCGCTGCTTTTTTCAAATCATTATTTGTAACAATAATAATATGTGCAGATTCGTAAGGTGAATATTCACCCACAATTTCAAAACCATTATCAGTTAAAGATTTTTTAACACCTTCCACTTTATCGCCGACTGAACCTGTTGCAGTCGAACCCAAGAAAAAAGGTTTCATTTCACCAGCAGCATTTGCCACCATAGATGCCATACTCATTACAGCCGCTGCTGTAACTGCAAGCACTTTTGTATTCATTTTAATCATGCTATTCACTCCGAAAATTCCAGTATTGTAGATTCATTTTGCCTCTCGACATCCTGTCACGATTAGTCAAACAAATAGAACTAATCAACACAAATACAGGAAATCGGTTCAACAATCTAAATAAAAGCATAAATTTATGCAAGTCTTTTCGAAAATAAATTAGCCCATTCAATAAGTTATAATATACTTATATACTGAGCATTTAACTCTAGAAGCTTCACAAAAGTACCATTAACAGCAACTTGTGCAAATATAATTGACATAACAGCCCTATTAATGGGCATTTATTAGCCAAAAAAAAAGGCCCCATCTGGAACCTTTTTTATCATGCTAAGAAAGAAACACTTAGTATTTCCAAGCCCATCCCGCTTGAATTTCATACTGCGACATCTGAATTTCAACTTGCGTTGAACCACCATCAACGGGGTTATCACCTTTAACGGACTCTTCTAGTGCCATCATAGCTGAAAGATTGAACTCTTGATTGCTGCCAATCTTCATCGTCCAACCCGCAGTAACATGATTCTGTACTACAGCCGGTGCCAATATATTAAATAATGTTTGAGACTTTGGTATCGGTTGATCAGAGCGACTATAACCAACTCGATAAGTATTATCACCAACATCCATCTGATAACCTATCTTAAGAATAGTGATATCTTCCCAACCAAAACCACCACCGTTCGCACCACCTAAACAACCTGCACCGACAGCGCTGGTCACAGCAGGATCAGGATTAAAACCAGCAGGAATACATGAGCCACCAGGAGGTAACGTATTACCGATCGGGTTTGATATAGCAGCCACATCAGAATAGTTTATTCGTTGCAAATCAGCCACAATCACACCCGTTGAACCGACATCAAAGGAAACACCAATGTTATAGGTAGACGGAATATCAAAATCACCGCCTTCTGCAAACAGCCCTTTGTATTCGTCAAACTCACCCATACTAATTTTAGACTGATAACTTGCACCGACACGGATACCCGGCTTCACTTCACCTTGATAACCCACCTTAAGGCCAGCGCCGAGTGAATCAGCAGTCTTGTCGCCAGACATATTATCAGGATCAAGCGATAACGCCGCAAAGCCTTCTACACCTTGAGCCGAAAATCGTTGATAGGCAATGATTAAACTCGCACCTACAGCATGCTTACTGTTTAGCTTTTTAGAAAAACTGGTGTTGATAAATAATTGTTCGAGATTCACACCCGTCGTGCCGGTGCCAAACGTACCCGCGCCAAACGGCGTATTGGAGGCTTTGTATTCAGTGTTCATACCACCGTTACCATAAATGGAAACACCAACCGTCTTATCACTGGCTATCTGCCAGTTATAACCAAAATATGGAATGACAAACAAATCATTTTCACTTTCTACTCTTTCACCAGGTACCGCATTAATACCACTACCAAATGGCGCAGCAGGTCCCGGTGGAACCGGCGTACCTGTAACTTTATAACTACGTGGCGACGGACTAAACAATGCCGCACCAATATCCATACGTCCCCCAACAAACGCCATGCCTGCTGGGTTAGTCGCTGCTGCCAACGCGTCCTGTGAAAATGCAGTACCGGCTCCTGCCAAACCCTTTTCTTTTGTACTGTAACCGTGGCTAAAGTAACCGTTTGTCGCGTTAACGGCAGGCGATGCGATGATGCCTGAAATTGCAATTGCCAGAAGTGATTTTTTCACAGCTGTTTTCATTATTTTCTACCTCCAACGGCAGGTGAATTAAGTCTTTAGGACTAAATTAAAAATCGGATATATTATTTTCATTCAGCTAGTTGGAATAAATAGTTCAGAATTAATCAAGTGTCAATCATATAGAGGATTTTACAGACAATAAATAAGTGTTACAGATGGCATATCGCGTACAATTAGAACGAATACAATCAAACGTTATGGCATATTATTGGGACATGTCCTTAGATAAATTAACGCCTTACAGATCTACGTGTTACTAAACATATAAAAATAAGCGTCATAAATGGTTATTTTTTAAAGTCTTCCAATAAAACTATATTTCAATGAATTTATATGCACAGGAAACTATCTTGTTTATCTGCAACCTAAAATCAAGTTATCTGTTTGCATAGCGCAGCTCTGTTAAACTTTTACCATTATTACAAAATCTAATTGCTCACCCGTATGCAAACGGGTAATACTTAAAACTTGAATATGCACTCACTTAGAAACCATTGTTGCTTGCGCTTAACAACTCTCACTACAAGCCTGATTTTCACAATCATGCTGATGACATCAGCGTCCATTAGCTATGCCGACCTACCAGATCTAGGTGACCCGACACTCGAAAGTTTCAGCAGCAAAGATGAACGTCAACTTGGACTGGCCTTTTATCGATCATTGCGGGCGAATCTGCCATTTGTAGAAGACTTGCAAATTAATTATTACCTCACCAGTCTTGGTCAACGTCTGGCTTCACGTTCAGATGCAGCAGGCAATCCCTTTCACTTTTTTATTATTAAGGCACCGACCATCAATGCGTTTGCCGGCCCAGCAGCCTACATTGGCATTCACACCCAGTTAATTCTGGAAGCTAAAAATGAAAGCCAGTTAGCCGGCGTGTTAGCACACGAAGTTGCTCACGTCTCACAACGTCACCTGGCCCGCGCATTTGATAACTCAGGAAACTCGACTGCACTAACCATCGCCACCTTACTGGCAGCAATATTAGTTGGCTCTCAAGATTCACGAGCTGGACAGGCCGTTCTTTTATCAGGTATTGCCGGTAGCGCCCAATCATCCATCAATTTTACTCGCAGCAATGAATACGAAGCTGATCGCGTAGGTATCGGCATACTAGCCGATACCGGTATCAACCCAGAAGGTATGGTCGAGTTTTTTGAAATATTGCTGAATCAAAGTCCCGACGGTGGTATCGAATACCTGCGTACTCATCCACTGAATACTAATCGTGTTTCTGAGGCAAAAAACCGTCTGATTAAAAAGAATGAAAAATTACCTAAAGACAATCTGGACTTTCAATTTACCAAGGCACGTTTAATTGTTTTATTAAGTAATCAGCCTCAATATTATCTCGACGATAATGTCGTTGGTCACAGTATGATTGGACAGTACCAAAAAGCACTAGCAGCCATTCGCACTCAACAAGCTGATATTGCCATTACAATATTATCTCGATACACAGAAAAGCATCAACACCCCTGGCTTCGCCTGGCACTCGCTGAAGCCTATACAAGCAAAAATGACGATAAAAAAGCACTGGAAATATTGAGTAGTCTGGCTCGTCTCTACCCAGGATACTTACCCGTAAGCATGGCGTATGTTCAGGCATTAAATAACAATAATTTACCGGACAAAAGCATCACTGTCCTCAAAAAACAATTGCAAACGGATGACTTTGGCGTGATCTATAAAGCATTGGCTAAAGCCTATTATGCCAATGGTCAAACCAGCGCCGCTCTTGAAGCTACCGGTAACCAATATGCACGGCAAGGTTATATCGAACTGGCCATTCAGCAGTTCGATAATGCACTCGATCAAAAAAATTTAAGCCCATCGACGACGCAGCGTTTGGAAGCCGCAAAAAAAGAACTCAAGACAGCGATAAAAGAGTATGAGAATCAACACTAGTTATTAACTATGGCATAACTTAGTAGAAACCTTAGTTACCTCAAATGCAAACTAGAGACTAATATTCTGACATTAAACTCAGAAAACCCCCTTCACCCATATAACTGCTTGTTTTTTTGCCAAAAAGCCTTGCCTTCTCCCCCTTAGGGAGTATGCTATATATCCCTATTCAATCATGAATATATTCCTACATACATATAATTAGGAGGAAAGAAGAATGCGGCTAACCGCACATATACTAACCACAACCGCGTCTATCGCTGCCCTTGTTGGCAGCCTTGGATTTGCACCTACAATTGCTAGCGCTGATACATCGGCTGACCTTGATAAGGGTAAAGAATTAGCATTCAACAGAAAGAAGGGTAATTGCCTTGCATGTCATCAGATCGCTGGTGGTAAATTAGCAGGTAATATCGGACCGCCGTTAATTGCTATGAAAGCTCGTTTCCCTGACTACGAGAAACTTCGTGCTCAGATTTATGACGCTCGCACCAATAATCCGAATACCATAATGATTCCATTTGGACCTCACGCAGTGATGTCTGACGGTGAAATCAATCTGGTAACGAAATACATTCACACACTATAAAGTCAGAAGGTAAGACTAGATGAATCAAAATCGAAGAGTATTACTCAAAGGCACTTTCGCTGCGGGTGCAACTGGCCTCGCAATAAGCGCCGGTTTATTAACACCGAAAGCTGCGTTAGCTGCATGGCCTAAAGCGGCTTTTGAAGCTACAAACGTCAATGCTGCGCTAGAAGCTTCACTTGGAAGTTCAAACGCAACAGAAAGCGGCGATATCAAGCTAAAAGCACCTGATATCGCAGAAAACGGCGCCGTTGTTCCAATTACGGTTACCAGTAAAATTGCTAACACTGAAGCGATCAGCATCATTGTTGCAAAAAATGGTACGCCATTGGCAGCAACATTTAACCTTGGTGCTAACACAAAAGGCTTTGTTTCTACCCGTATTAAAATGGGTAAAACATCCGATGTTACCGCAGTAGTAAAAGCCGGTGGCAAACTGTATAGCACGACTAAAAACGTCAAAGTCACCATCGGTGGTTGTGGCGGTTAAGCACAAATTTAAAGAGGTTAAATAAAGATGGCTAAATCATCAATTAAAGTACGCGCTAAGGTCAAAAAAGGCGAAGCTAAAGTAAAATGCTTAATCAGCCACCCTATGGAGACTGGTATGCGTAAAAATAAAAAAACGGGCAAGTTAATTCCTGCCAAATTCATTCAGGAAGTCGTGTGTGAGAGCGGCGGTAAAACAGTAATGAATGCACAGTGGAATGGCACTATTTCTAAAAACCCATTCCTGTCTTTTTCTTTCACTGGTGCTAAATCAGGTGACAACATTAAGATTAGCTGGGTAGACAATACTGGCAAGAGCGACTCAACCGAAGCCAAGATGAAATAATTGAGCATCTAGTTCATTATTAAATTTAGGTATAACAATAAAATAGGTGAAACATGAAAAAAATTGCTACCGCATTATCGGTCATGCTCATTGCCGCAACACCGTTTGCCGCACAAGCTACACCGGATGATGACTTAAAAGCATTCCGCTCGTACTTCACGAAGAAATTTCCCGAAGTACCGATGAATGATTTTGTAAATGGCGTTTACGCCCTGGACGCAGCTGCACGTGAACAATGGGAAGCATTTGAAGAATTTCCTTCTTATGAGATTGCTGTTGATAACGGTGAAGAAAAGTTCAACAAAAAGTTTGCCAACGGTAAAGGTTACGCAGACTGTTTTCCAAATTACAAAAAAGGTATAAAACAAAATTATCCTTATTTTGATTCTGACAGCGGTAAAGTTGTTACCTTGGAAGGCGCTATCAACAAATGTCGTACTGACAATGGCGAAAAGAAACTAAAATGGAAAAAAGGTGCAATGACAGAAGTCAGCGCTTACCTTGCTTCATTATCTCGCGGCCATAAAACTAACGTAAAAGTGCCTAACGATGCAAAAGCTATCGCAGCTTACAATCGTGGTAAAAAACACTTCTACGCAAAACGTGGTCAGTTGAATATGGCGTGTGCTGATTGTCATTATTACTACTCAGGTAGCAAGATTCGTGCTGACATTTTAAGTACTGGTCTAGGTCATACAACTGGCTTCCCTGTTTATCGTAATAAATGGGCGGGTATGGGCACGTTACATCGTCGTTACGGCGGCTGTAACAAGCAGGTACGTGCTAAACCATTTAAAGCTCAGAGCGATGAATACAAAGCGCTTGAGTACTTCCATACTTACATGAGTAATGGTCTGGAATTAAATGGCCCTAGCCAGAGAAAATAAATCAGATAGTTTGATTTAGATTTTCAAGAAAAAAGCCCTGAACCTAGTTCAGGGCTTTTTTTTGCACTGGAATAAGTGTCGCTTATCGACCAGAAGCTGACGTTTAAATATGAAGCCAAAAGATTGAACCGCAGATTAGGGCAGGAGCAATTATCGAGGCACGGAGACGCAGAGAAAAACAAATTCGATTATAAAAACAACGTCATACCGGCATGTTTTTAGCCGGTATCCACGTCTAAGACTTGCACTAGCCTGATAGATGGATTCCGGCTAAAAACATGCCGGAATGACGAAGTGCGTTCACATCAATAACAATCGACTTTTCTCTGCGTCTCGATAATTGCTCCTGCATTATTCTACTTACGGGCGTCCTGCCCTAATCTGCGGTTCAAGCTTTTAAATGTTTTGACTGTCCGCTAAAAGTCGTTAACAGACTCCGGGAACATACCCTGAAATAAAAAAAGGCCAGCACAATGCTGACCTTCTGTAGTATATGGTGGGCCGTGAGCGACTTGAACGCTCGACCATCGGATTAAAAGTCCGGTGCTCTACCAACTGAGCTAACGGCCCATATTTTTTGAATTCTTTGCAAGCCATCCCTGGCAACGCAGTAGTGCAATATAAAGCACCTGTCCGACCATCCATGGTCAAGCGTTAATCGCTCCTTAATCCGCGATTAACCCAACTGAGCTAGCGACTCGCATTCGTTTAAATTCAACGAATACGAAGGCGCGAATCATACATGGAGTTGGGCAAAAAAACAATATCATCTAAGCCGAATATAGCAATTAAATGTACCTTGTCGGATCAGCTATCCCTATATCCTCAAAGCCTTTTCGCCTTAACTGGCACGAGTCACAAAGACCACAGGCCTCACCCAATTCATTCGCCTGATAGCAAGAAACGGTAGCTGCATAATCCACACCAAGATTACTGCCGATACGGATAATATCAGCCTTACTCTTATCGATCAGGGGAGCATGAATTTTTAACCTATTGCCCTCTACTCCGGCTTTCGTTGCCAAATTGGCCATTACTTCATACGAATGGATAAACTCTGGACGACAATCTGGATAACCAGAATAATCAACCGCGTTCACCCCAATAAATATATTCTGCGCCCCTTTTACCTCAGCAATCGCAAGTGCATAAGACAAAAACAAAGTATTTCGTGCCGGCACGTAGGTTATTGGTATACCCTGTTCTTCCTCGTCATAATCAGGCACATCCAGCGATTCATCGGTTAATGCCGACCCTGCCATTACACCTTCATCTATCTGGAGAACCTGATGACTGACTGAATAATGCTCTGCGATTTTTTTAGCCGCATTGATCTCGGACAAACTTCGCTGAGCATAGTTGAAACTTATCGCATGGCAATCAAAACTCTGATTCGCAATCGCGAGAACCGTCGCTGAATCCAGACCACCCGATAGCAACACAATGGCCCCTGGTTTTGAATCAGACACCCGGTTTATCTCCCCATAAATATTTATGCAACTGAAACTGGAAACGTACGTTTAATCGATCACGCAAAATCCATTCTGCCAATACAGTGGCATCCTGTTGCTGGTAAGCGGGCGAGAATAATACTTCGCATCGATCAGTCAGTTTCTGCTGCTCCATTAGCTGCTTACTCCACAGATAATCTTTTTCGTCACAGATAACAAATTTAATTTGATCTTCTTTATTTAACAAAGCAAAATTTTCGAATTTGTTTTTGCTCTCCTCATTTGAAGCAGGTGTTTTAATATCAAGCACTTTTACAACTCGATAATCGACCTCATCAACCAGAATGGCACCACTGGTTTCTAACGAAACCGCGTAACCTGAATCACAAAGTTTTTGTAATAACTCAATGCAACTTTTTTGGGCAAGCGGCTCACCTCCCGTCACCATAACGTGCGTAGCGTTATAGTGCTTAATCGAATCAATGATAGCGTCAACATCCATCCACTCGCCGCCTGTAAACGCGTATTCTGTATCACAGTAGGTGCAACGTAATGGACAACCCGTCAGGCGAATAAAAACAGTAGGCAAGCCTACATTCAATGCTTCACCTTGTAATGAGTAAAATATCTCGGTTATTTTCAGGCGAACCTGTTGAGCAGACATGAAACAAAGATACGAAGGGGCTAATGCCCTTCTCTCTTCATGCGCTGTAATCGCTCATTGGCTTTTTTAGCGACAGTTGTGTCTGGATATAATGTAATAACTTGCTGTAATGCTTCACGGGCAGCAGACCAATTTTTTAGTTCAAAATATACATAACCAATCTTTAAACGCGCTCCCGAGTTTTTTGAACTTTGCGGAAATTGTGCAATAAGTTGCTGAAATTCAGATAACGCTTTTTTATAGTCTCGAGACACATAATTAGCTTCACCCAACCAGTACTGCGTATTGTCTGAGTATTTACTATTTGGATAACTCACTTTAAATTTTTCAAACGCAGTAATCGACTGTTCGTATTGCCCTTCTTTCAAGAGTGCAAAAGCTTTTGAATAAGCGCTTTGTCCGTCACTATCACCCGCGACAGGAACCGCCGTAGCAGCAACAGATTTAGTTGAATTAGGTGGTGGCACCGGTGCAACAGAGCTGACACGTCGCCCACCTGCTTCAACATTATTAATACGTCGATCCATATCCAGATACAAATTACGCTGACGCTGCTTCATGCTTTCCAGCTCATATTCCTGTTGCTCAGTCTGCTCGCGCAAGGTAGAAATTTCTTCACGTAATGATTGCAACATCTCTGTTTGCTCACGCAACACGTCCGAGCTAATCATACGTTCGAGACGCTGGATTCGTTGCTGTTCACTCAGATTAGCGAGACTACTGTCAGCCCCAAAAACATTACCGGTTGTTAATACTAAGCCACAGGCTAGAAAGCTAATTGTTTTTATAGTTTGCATTTTTGTTGGATATTTCATTTTAGTATCATTCACTATTAATTGAATAGTTAATATTTTCTATGTATAAAAATCGCTATTGATAAATAATTTCTACACGGCGATTCAAACTCATCGATTCATCATCATGGCCAAAAGACACCGGTTTTTCTTCACCATAACTAATAATAGAAATTTGGTCTTTACTCGCACCTTCAAACAGCATTAATTGCTTAATTGCCTGCGCACGTTGTTCCGCCAATGCGATATTATACTCGCGTGTGCCGCGTTCGTCCGCATGTCCTTCCAGTCGAACACTGGCATTGGTATTAAACGACAGGTACTTACCGTGATGTTTGACCAATTCAACATAATCATCACTCACCGAATTGCTGTCATATGAGAAATAGACAATTTTTTCGAACAGTACATTATTCGCATCGTTTATCGCGTTTTCTGCATACGATACCAATTTACCGCCTTCCAGCGCTGTACCACCGCCACCTGAAACACCACCTATTCCACCAGCAGATGCACCACCCGCGCCATCACTACCTGAGTCGGCACTACCATCACCTGCTGACCCTTCATCAGGTTTAATTCTGTCACCACAAGCAGTAATCGATAATGCCAGCACTGATATCAATAATAATTTTTTCATCTAAACAACCTCTTTATTTATTTTCGTTAGGTCTATTTTTTCGCATTTTACACGAGTAGAGCCCGGCTTAATATCTAACAGCAGCCCAGGACGGTTCGCGTACTTCACCGTCAGAAAAAGCCAGTCGCTGTTTCTGTCGACCATCAACAGATACCGCAGCAAGCACAGCCTGCCGACTTTCCTGTGAGGCAAATAAAATCATACTGTTATTCGGTGCATATACAGGTGACTCATCCAGTGGGCCATCCGTTAAAATTCTTGATGATTTTGTTGCCAGCTCTAATACAGCAACTCGATATACCTTTCCCTCACCATGTACATACGCAACATATTTACCATCGGCTGAAACACTGGCACTGGCATTATATCCGCCTTCGTAAGTCAGTCGCTCTGGTTTTGCTCCTGCGACTGCTTTCTGTCTATACAACTGAGGTTTACCACTTCGGCTGGAGGTATAAATAATAGAACCACCATCAACCGTCCAGACGGCTTCAGTATCAATCGACCAATGATTCGTTACACGTTGCAGCTTATTACTGCTTAACGTTAAAACATAGATATCCGGATTACCATCTTTGGAGAGGGTCATCACCAGTTTTTTACCATCCGGCGACCAGCTTGGCGAACCATTTAAGCCCGGAAATTTAGAACGACTTTTACGTACACCGGTACGAATGTTATGTGTATATATTTCAGCCTGACCACTTTCAAAAGAAACATAAGCCAACTGAGAACCATCTGGTGACCATGTGGGCGACATAACAGGCTGATCAGATGTCAGTAATGTTTGCGGGTTATAGCCATCGGTATCTGATACCTGTAACTGTGAGCTAGTGCCGGACTTACTACGCTTCGTTGTGACATAAGCAATGCGAGTACTGAACGCGCCTGGCAAACCCGTAATATGGGTAAAAATATAATCACTAATCTGATGCGAAACATCTCGTAGCGTTTTATCTGTTGCTGTAAAACTATATCCCAACACCTGTTTTGCTTTTAAGATATCAATCAAGCGAAATTGTATCTGATAATTTCCATTGGCTTGCTTGCTTACATCACCAATAACGATATGATCCATTCCAGCAATTCGCCATGTTTTATAGTGCACGTCTGCCAATTTCTGTGGACGAGCGATCAAGTCTTTTTCGGCAACGGGAGAAAACTTGCCACTTCGTGCCAAATCAGAAACAACGATTGCTGAAACATCACCGTTAGCTACTTTTGCCGCGCCATTCCATTTAAAAGGAATAACAGCAATCGGCAATGCACCTTCAAAACCTTCGGTAATATCTATTTTTAAAACGGCATGAGCAACAGACGTAAAACTCAGGCAGAACAAACTTATTATTATTTTTTTTATCATGTTATTTTTTAATATCCCTCGTTCCCATGTTCCAGCGTGGGAACGAATAGCGTTAACATTTCTAATACTTTATGTATTCCCACGCGGAGCATGAAAACTAAAAAGAACCAAATCAACGCGGTTTAAACTTAAAATAAATCTCTCTATCAAACAATTCTGGGTCAGGTGGCAACGGCAATGGTGAAGCTTTTCGCACTGCACGTTCAACGGATCGCTGAAAGGCATTATCACTGGTACATGACTGTACAATAACATCCAGCACATCACCAGACATAGTCTGCGTCACAATCACTTCGCAACTTTTCCCGGCAGCCGTAGACACCGGGCGCAACCAGTTATTTTCAACCTTTTGCGCTATCTGCATAATATATTGCTGGCGCTGCGTCTGCAATCTGGCAGTTCGTATCGCCTGTTTCCTGGCTTCTTCCTCAAGGCGCTCCTCTTCTAGTAAGGCACGCTCAAATTCGGCTTTTTCCTCAGCACGTCTTTTGCGCTCTTCTTTTGCTTTTCGTTTCTTTTCAGCGGCGACTCGTTCGCGCTCTTTTTTCTCTCGGGCCTTTTGTTCTTTTATTTTTTTCTCTTTAGCCTTTTTTTCTTTTGCAACTTTTTCTTTAACCCGTTTTTCTTTTTTCAGCTTATCTTCTTTTTTCTTTTTTGCTATTGCCAGTTTTTTCTTATCAGCTACTTTCTTATCTTTTATTTTTTTCTCTTCTGCTTTTTTCTTTTCCTGTGTTTTCTTTAGCGCCAGTTGCTTTTTTTTCTTAGCAGCTTTTATTTCATCCAGTTTTTTCTGTTCGGCCTGTATTTTCAGACGTTCTTTCTTTTTGACTGATTCATCATATTTTTTTGCATCAACAACGACCGCATCAATAATTTTGTGTTTTTGCGCAGCTGGCATCGGTGGCGGTTCATCGTTGGAAAGATTTAGCCCCATCATCAATGCCAGACCAAGGTGCACCAATATAACCAGTGCAAGTATCCACGGGTGTTTTTTTATTTCAGCAAATAAACCGGATGAACTCATACTCTTAAACTTAAGGCTGCTCGGTCATCAGACCGACCTTTTCCACACCTGCTGCCTGCAATAAAACCATAGCAGTTGTAACTGAGCCATAATCCACATTTTTGTCACCACGTACCAACACCGGTGTTTGCGGCTTGTTTTTTAACACCAACGCAACACGCTGCGCGACCACTTCATCACTAAGTGGTTTTTTTAAATTATCGCCAACATTTAAATAATACTCACCCGTTTTACTGACGGTTAGTATGACAGGCTCCAGTTGTTCTGGCGGTAAAGAGTTTGCAGCTAATTGAGGCAATTCAATCTCGACACCTTGTTGTACTACAGGCGCTGTAATCATAAATATAATTAGCAGAACCAACATCACATCGATGTAAGGTACGACATTTATTTCAGAGACTGCGCGACGTTTTTTAGCCATGTTATCGCACCACCTTAGCTTTCTTCCGCAACATGACTTTGGCGTTGCAAAATAGTGGCAAACTCTTCAGCAAAGTTTTCATAAGTACTGGACAAGCGATCGACTTGTTCAGCGTAACGGTTATAAGCAATCACGGCGGGAATCGCTGCAAATAAACCCATCGCTGTTGCGATTAAGGCTTCAGCAATGCCGGGGGCAACCATCGCGAGGCTGGCATGTTCCACAGCACCTAGCGCAATAAATGAACGCATAATACCCCACACGGTGCCAAACAAACCGATGTATGGGCTAATTGAGCCAATTGTTGCCAGCAATGAAAGATGCGAATCCAAATAATCTTCTTCACGCGCAACCGCCACTTTCATACTTCGCTGCACACTAGCCAGCATCATCTCGGTATTCGTTTTACTTTTATGGGTGCGGATGTACTCAGCAAAACCTGACTCAAAAATTCGAGCCACACCACGACGCTCATCCGTTTTTCGCTTTACCTGCTGATAAAGGTCTGACAGATTAATGCCCGACCAAAACTGATCTTCAAATCGTACCGCTTCTTCTTTTGCCAGTTTTAAAATTTTATACTTAAGCGTAATGATGACCCACGAAAGTACTGACGCACTCAGGAGTATGAACATCACCATCTGCACTAAAAAACTGGCGCGGGTGACCAGGGAAAACAGTGACATCTCAGCTTCCACAATGAAACTCCTTTTGTATTTTTTCTTTTATTGAAGCAGGAATGCTTTTTGGTTTAAACGTTTCAGCTTTCAGGCAAGCAACTTTAATATCGGCTTCAGCCAATACGGTTTCTATCACATTAACATGCGCATTATCATGTGACGAAACAAGATGAGCGGTTTGTTTGAATAGAATACTGGCATTACCCAGTGAGGTAATCGATGTGATCACGTTTAACTCGTCATTAAATCTGGCCGGTTTTATATATTGAATATTAGCACTATGTACTGCAAAAATAATACCCAACTCTTGTTGTAATTGGTCCTGTTGAAAACCGAGAACACGCAAAAATTCTGTGCGTGCACGTTCCATAAATTTCAAATAGTTGGCGTAATAAACCACCCCACCTGAATCAGTATCTTCGTAATAGACACGAACCGGCCAGGAAAATTCCTTTGCTATGGTTTTATTTTTGGTACTCATTAGCTATTTTTATTATTATTTTATCTCGTTCCTATCGACGTACGCATTAAGATAACCCTGTTATCTCATTCCGATGCTCCGCGTGGGAACGAGGGCTAGTTATACAGCTGTATTACTTGACCATATCCTGCTCTTGTAAGCTTTCCTTATTCAAGTTGTCCGGTGCACGCAAACCAAAGTGTTTATATACATTCGCTGTCGCAATTCGTCCTCTTGGTGTCCGCATCAAATAACCCTGCTGAATCAAATACGGTTCGATAACATCTTCAATCGTATCACGCTCTTCTCCAATTGCTGCCGCGAGGTTTTCAACGCCCACGGGGCCACCATTAAATTTTTCGATAATGGCTAGCAATAACCGTCTGTCCATTATATCAAAACCCAATGGATCGACCTTCAACAACTCCAGTGCCTTTGAAGCCACGTCTTCATTCACATCACCATCGGCTTTTACCTCAGCGTAATCTCGCACCCGGCGCAACAGGCGATTAACGATACGTGGCGTACCCCGTGCACGACGTGCAATTTCGCCCGCACCGGCATCGTCAATCTTCACATTTAAAATATCTGCTGAGCGTTTAACGATATAGTTCAGGTCATTTAAACCATAAAAATCAAGGCGCAACACGATGCCGAAGCGATCACGCAAAGGCGATGTTAGTGAACCAGCACGTGTAGTGGCACCGACAAGTGTAAAAGGCGGCAAGTCGAGTTTAATGGATCGTGCAGCAGGCCCTTCACCAATCATAATATCCAGTTGATGATCTTCCATCGCCGGGTACAATACTTCTTCTACCACCGGACTCAACCGATGAATTTCATCGATAAACAAAACATCATGGGGTTCCAGATTGGTCAGCAATGCAGCCAGATCACCTTGCTTTTCCAGCACCGGACCCGAAGTAGAATGCAATGTCGCACCCATTTCATTGGCGACGATGTGAGCCAGTGTAGTTTTACCTAATCCCGGTGGACCAAAAAACAATACATGATCCAGCGCTTCATTACGTGCTTTTGCCGCCGGTATAAAAATATCCAGTTGTTCGGTCACCGCGGGTTGTCCACGGTAATCTTTTAGATACTGCGGTCGAATGGCGCGATCGATGGCGACTTCGCCTTCCACATTTTCTGCTGATAATACCGGGTTATCACTCATACCTATGCAGACCCCTGCAGTGCTTCACGAATAATTTCTTCCGTGGATTTATCATCGACATCAAGGTTACGAATCATCTGACTGGCTTGCTGCGCCTTATAACCGAGAGAAATCAATGCACTCACGGCATCATTCACCGGATTAGCGGCTTTTTCTATTGGTTTGGTGCCATTTGTTAATTTGACTGAATCGTCTTTTTCCAGGCGATCTTTTAATTCGATAACCAAACGTTCAGCCGTTTTCTTACCAACACCCGGTAGCTTAGTTAAAGCTTTGCTGTCTTCCTCTAAAATACAGCGAGTAAAATCTTCTGCACTCATGCCGGATAAAATGGTCAATGCCAACTTCGGCCCAACACCGCTAATGCGTATCAGATTGCGAAACATCTGACGTTCTGATAGTGAGTAAAAACCGTATAACAGCTGCGCGTCTTCACGCACTACTAGATGCGTATGCAGCGTAATCGTTTCACCACATTCTGCCAGATGATAGAAGGTCGACATTGATGCTTCAAGCTCGTATCCAACGCCCTGCACATCGAGCAAAATCGATGGCGGTTGTTTATCCAGTAGCGTGCCGGTTAGTCGTCCTATCATCGCCAGCGACCGCCTCGTACTTTTGTTGCAATACCCAGTGTTTTAATCTGCATGTGATTAGCATGGCAGACCGCGATAGCCAGACCATCGGCCTCGTCACTCTGTGGTACAAAATCAAGTTTCAATAAAATTTTCATCATCTGTTGAATCTGTTGCTTATCGGCAGAACCATTACCCACCACGGCTTTTTTGACGGCACGCGGCGTATATTCACCCACGTCCAGCTGTGCATTCACCCCGGCACAGATTGCCGCCCCTCTCGCCTGACCCAGCTTAAGCGCCGAATCGACATTTTTATTTACAAATACCTGCTCGATTCCCATGGTCCGCGGTTGCCACTCTTTAATGACATCACACAGCTGATTAAAAATGGAGCCCAGACGTTCCGGCAGCTCATCACCTTTAATTTTGAGATAACCGCTGGTGATATATTCATGGCGAAAACCATCACTGTCAATCACGCCATAACCGGTACATCGAGAACCGGGGTCTATACCTATTATGCGGATTTTTTCTATCACTTTTAATTTACAAGGCTGTGGTCAACCAGACGACTTTCCCATTATGTGGCGTTTTTATTATTATTCTGGGTTCAGAGAAGTCTACCACTGCGAGGCGCTGACGGCTAAGGTTTTGAGGCGGATTTCATCCCGAGCAAACCGCTGGAACAGGTCTGCCACCCAAAGATACCCTTTTAGTTATTAGCTTTTACCGAAATCCTTATCATGGAATATTTTTCTTGACACATTCCTATATAGGAATATTATTACCTACATGCCACGCACCGCAAATACATACGACATTTTTACCGCTATCGCTGAACCAAAACGCAGAGAGCTTATTGAAAAACTACTGGGTGACGAGCTGAGCGTTAACCGGTTAGTAGAAATGACTAACTGGAACCAACCCATGGTTTCCAAGCATCTAAGTGTTCTCAAAGAAGCGGGTCTGGTATCTGAAAGGAAAGACGGCAGGCAAAGATTCTACCGTGTTAACGCAAATGAACTTAAACCTGTTCAAATCTGGGTTCGGCAATTTGAAAAGTATTGGAACCAGCAATTTGATCAACTAGGTGAATATTTAACTGGCATACAGAATAACGGAGATAAAAAATGAGTGAGATCAACGTAGAACTATCGATATTAACCCGAGATTTCGATGCTCCGATGCAATTAGTATATGAAGCATGGACTCAGGAAAATCACTTATACAAATGGCAAGCACCAAATGCAGAAATTGTATGTGAGTATAAATCAGCCGACATCAGAGTCGATGGCTCAACACTAACGAACTATATAGATAGGGTAATATGAACTTACGTATTAGAACAGCTCAAATTCTGGAGCGTGACTCATCGGATAACCGCACAGGGTATTGGATCAATCTCGCATTAATCGTACTAATTCTACTAAACGTCGCTGCTGTTATTCTGGAATCCGAGAAACAGCTGAGCCTGCTATACCATAAGGAATTCTGGTATTTTGAAGTATTTTCAGTAATAATTTTTACTGTCGAATACATCGCTCGGGTATGGAGTTGCATCGATATGCCTGAGAGCAAGGATCAGTCTGCTTTCATAGGAAGATTGCGCTACATGATGACACCATTGGCGCTCATTGATATTCTTGCCATATTGCCATTTTTTCTAAGCCTGTACTTTGTCATTGATCTTCGCTTCCTGCGTGCGTTGAGATTACTCCGATTATTCAAGCTAACCCGTTACTCCCCTGCCCTCAATGCCTTACTTGATGTCATTAAAAAAGAATCAAGTGCATTGGTTGCTGCATTTATCGTACTGTTAGTCATGCTGGTGATAGCAGCAAGCGGCATCCATTTGCTGGAAGGGCATGTCCAGAAAGAAGCTTTTGGTAGCATACCACGCGCCATGTGGTGGGCTATCGTGACTCTCTCTACGGTCGGTTATGGCGATGTCACACCGGTTACTGCGGGCGGTCAGATATTTGGTGGCGCTATCAGTCTGATTGGCATAGGCATGTTTGCATTGCCTGCGGCGATAATGGCAAATGGTTTTGCCCAAAATTTGAAACAACGCAAACAAAAATATAATACCTTCATCAAACACATATTGGCAGATGGCAAGTTTGACCAGAATGAGCGATGGGAACTGGAAGAGCTGCGCAAAGAACTTGGGCTCAAACCTGACGAAGCCCTGCACCTGCTTGATACGATGTTTCGCAAGGCTAAAACCGAGGCTTTGGCTACGGGAGAATGCCCTCACTGTGGCAAAGATTTGATAATCGAAGAAGAATGATACGGGTCACAGTGAGCCCCCCCTATTAATCACACTCTAAAGCCCTAAATTCTTTATAATATAAAGTTAGATATATACAGCACTTCATTCACACCCGCCAAGGTTCACCATGATATTTTCGTCTTTAGATCTCGCACCTGAACTTCAACAAGCACTGGATAACTGTGGCTATTCTGAGATGACCGCAATTCAGGAGCAAGCAATTATACCGGCACGACGTGGGAAAGATATTTTAGCTAATGCTCAAACTGGAACGGGAAAAACAGCTGCCTTTTCAATACCCATCCTTCAAAAAATAAGCGACAACCCGATACCGACAGCTACAGGTGAACCACGCGCCCTGATTCTTACTCCGACTCGCGAGCTCGCCCAGCAGCTGGAAGACACCATCAAACGTTATGCACAGTTTTTACCTCTTAGCATTAATGCCTTATACGGCGGGGTAAAAATAAGCGCACAGGAAAAAAAACTTAAAGCCGGCATCGACATTGTTATCGCAACACCCGGTCGTTTGCTAGAACACATGGAAAAAGGCAACGTCAAATTGAGCAGCGTAGAATTCGTCGTACTTGATGAAGCCGACAGAATGTTGGATATGGGGTTTATCAGTGATGTAAATGCCCTGCTCGATAAAACACCGGCAAAACGTCAAACCTTATTATTCTCAGCGACCATATCGCAGCCTGTCAAAGCACTCGCCAAAAAAATATTAAATAATCACCTTCTGGTTAGCGTTGCCAAACAAAATGCCATTGCCGAAACATTGGAACATATCGTGTACCCGGTTGGTGAGCACCAGAAGGCAGAATTATTTATCGAGCTAATCGAAAAACACAACTGGTTCAAAGTTCTAGTATTCACCAGCACAAAGGCACAAGCTGATGAATTGATGTCAAAGTTAAAACCGTTAAAGATTAAAACAGCACTTTGCCACGGTGATAAAAGTCAGGGCTCACGTCGTCGTGCAATCACAGATTTTAAGAGCGATAAAATACAGGTATTGATTGCAACCGAAGTGGCTGCCCGAGGCTTAGATATTAAAAACCTGGACCATGTCATTAACTACAACTTACCTTATCTGGCAGAAGACTATGTGCATCGTATAGGCCGAACCGGACGCGCGGGTAGCCAGGGTCAGGCTATTTCATTTGTTAGCAGAGAAGAAGAACGCGCTTTAAGTAATATAGAAAAACTGATCGGTGAACACATTACCCGAATTAAACTACCCGGTTATTCGGTAGGAAATCGAGACAAGATATTGAGTAATCTAGCAGAAAAAAGCACTCGTACTAAATCAAATCGAATGAGTAAAACCACCATTGTCAGCAATAAATCTCGGACAGCTAAAAACAAATAAGGCTTAAGCGCATGATTTAATCAATTTCCTTCCATTTAAACTTATCGCCTGGTTGATCAAGATAAAGTTTCTCAACCATGTTTCTAGCCCACTCATTCTTTCGTAGAAACTTCAGACTGGACTTCACCGTAGGGTCATTATTAAAACAACGAATATCTATACGAGCACCCAGCTCAACCCAGCCATAATTATCAACCAGCTCATTGACAATATGTTCCAGTGTTTTACCGTGCAGTGGATTATTTATTTGCTCTTTACTCAACGATTAAACTCTCTGTCAGATTGGGCCAAAAAAAGCCAGAAATCGCAAAATCAGCAGCTATAGAATCAATAATCACAGGAATACACGACATCTGACGAACATTTTCTTCCTGATTATTAAGTTAAGATTCAATCTTTGATATCAATTTCTGATGTTCGAATCCTGCTGCAGGGCTTAACCATCACTTCAAGATAGAAACTATCAAGATTTTCTGATTCCGCCCAGCTTATCGATTTATTTATTTCAGAGACGTGTATCACCTCACTATTCGCTTCATCAACACCAAAACGACAATCAAAGTCCCAGTAGTCAGCATCTTCAGGTAGTGTTCTTCTGCGTTCTCTTTTTAAATACTTTTTTACTTCGTGTTTTATCGCGTCAACAAGCCGAGGCCGCTTAATTTTTTCGTGAGTTAAATTAAATGTCTTTTTCATGGTAATCTCTACACAACTAAAACGCTATTATATCTGCAAACAATACTTTATTTGAGCAATATTTTGTTAAACAATCGCCTGTTAAACACTCGCCCTAACATGTTGTTCAAGCATGACCTCAGCTCCGTTAGGTGTAATGAACAAGAGGGCGGCGTTCTTGAACAGGTTAGAAAAATAATTCAGCAGAAATCAATCGAGTCTGACTCTTTCGATTAACAAATTCGATGATACTTTTTAAGGTGAGTGACACAGCTTATGACAACCAGGGTTGAAATGTACGCCACTAGTTTTTGCAGACACTGCATGGATGCCAGAGATTTTCTGCAAGCCAAGAGTATCGAATATGAGGAGTACCTGCTAGATCTAATGCCTCTCGAAAAAGATGTGATGATTGAGCGCTGCGGGCAGAAGTCCATACCACAGATATTCATAAATGGTCAGCACATAGGTGGCCTGTCTGATTTAAAAGAGCTGGATAATAGTGGTGAGCTGGACAAACTACTCAGCAATTAAAGACGACGAAGAAATTTAAAACTGATCGTAATGTCCGCCAATAGCAAAGATGTAAATGTAGCCTTTATCGTATTTATAAATAACACGGTCTTTCTGGCTTATTCGACGAGACCATAAACCAGAGAGGTTATGCTTTAATAGCTCAGGTTTGCCCGTTCCAGTACGTGGATCTTCACGGAGCATCTCTTTCAACAAACGACAAAACACCTTGTGTAGCTTTTTGTCTTTTTGCCTAAGTTCTTCATATGCTGCCCAGGTATTACCCTCAAATACCAGTGATCTCATCCAGCTCTCCAGCCGTCGGCTTATATCCCTTATTTTTTGCATTTGTAGATACTGAGGCAGCAATCTGCTTCATTAAGTCATTGTTTTGTAAAACATATAGTGTTTCTTGTTCACGTTCCCAGTCGTCAGCACTTAAAACCACAAAATCATCTCCACTTCTACGTGTTACTTTAAGCGGTAGATGTTCGGTAACTACTTGTTCTACAAAAGATTTAAGATTATCTCTAAATTTATTTACACTAACACTATTCATGCTGCACCTATAAAACGTACTGTAACTCCGTACATAATAGTAACAAAGCCCTAACAAGTCAATTAGCGGTACAACAGAGTAACAATAGGGCTCAGAGAGGAATGGCACTTACTTAAGCAACACACTGTCATACCGGCGTGTTTTTAGCCGGAATCCATGCTTTAGATTGGTAGAATAGATTGCTATAAAGGGTTATATTGCGTTTTCTACTAGATGGATACCGGCTAAAAACATGCCGGTATGACGAACTGGTAATAAAAGTTTTCTTAAGTAAGTGCCATTCGTCACCGACCCCTTTAATTATTCCCACGCGGGAACATGGGAACGAGGTGTATGGAGGTGTGAAAACGAGAGCAAAAACCAAACTAGCCCAAACTAGGCTCAGCCTCAAACAAAGGCGTAACCGTATCTTGATCAAACTTCCCGGTCTGCAAAAAAATAATAACCTGCTCCGCCACCTGCTTCGACATCAAAATACTAAGATGACTCTCTCGCATGACAATGGCATCCGTCGCCCCTTTCAACTCCGTCTCCTCAACAGAAACCGTCCCGTCATGCGGCAGTTTAGGCCCACCAGTAACCAATCCCATACCAATCGGAATGGTTCCTGCGATTACCCCGATATCCTGCCAGCCTTTCCAGTCGGGAACATCGCCTGATAAACCATTAACGTGACTTTGCCCTAACATCCACCGCGTCATCGGGTGCGCGTTGATGCGTTTACCCACTGCACTGCCATTGACGGGTGATGCAAGCAATACGATGCGGCCTTTTTTATTGTACGGAAACTGATCGAACAGGTGAAGTGTGATGATGCCACCAAAACTGTGCGTCACGATATGAACTACCGGTGCATCAATTTTTTTAATGAACTCGTTAAGTTTTACGGCTATATCCGCCGGTGGTTTGCCCCAGACATGGTAGTTGAACATGTGGCATTCATAACCAGCATTTTTTAGACGATTACGCAGTCGTAATAAATCAACACCTGCGACGCTCCACAGGCCGTGAACTAAAACGACGGCTTCACGCATTGTTAGAGGTGGTCACGTTAGGGAGAAACGTCCAGCATGCGGTCGAGTGCCCGTTTTGCCTGTTTGGCAACATCGGCTGGCACGCTGACCTGGTTAACCACATGGCCATCGACCAGATTTTCCAGTACCCATGCCATATGTTGAGGATCGATACGGAACATGGTGGAACACATACAAACATTGGGTGACATGAAATGCACATTTTTACCTTCATGTTTAAATTGTTCATGTAATCGATTGACCAGATTTAATTCGGTTGCCACCAACCAGCGCGATTCTTTTTCGGCATTGGCGATGGTATTAATGATGTATTCAGTCGAACCAATATAATCCGATTTCTGGCAGACTTCAAACGGACTTTCCGGGTGCGAGATAATTTTTGTTTCCGGGTATTTCTGTTTGAAATTATCAATCTGTTCCGGTTGGAACATTTGATGCACCGAGCAAAAACCTTTCCACAATATTATTTTTGCCTGCTGAATTTGCTCTACCGTTAAACCACCTTGTGGTTTGTCGTAATCCCATACCACCATCTTATCCAGTGGAATATCCATGGTAAAACCGGTATTTCTACCCAGATGTTGATCGGGGAAAAACAGTACTTTTTCTTTTTGTTTGAAACTCCATTCCAATACATTACGCGCATTGGTCGAGGTGCAAACAATACCCCCGTGTTCACCGCAGAAGCCTTTTAGGTCAGCGGCGGAATTGATGTAGGTAACCGGTGTGATGGTTTCTTCTGCATCCAGAATTTCGGATAGTTCCTGCCAGGCGCGTTCGACGTTTTGTAGATTAGCCATGTCTGCCATCGAGCAACCGGCAGACATATCCGGCAGGATAGCGACCTGCTCGGGGCGAGACAGGATATCGGCGACTTCTGCCATAAAATGTACGCCACAAAAAACAATGTAATCTGCTTTTGATGAAGCTGCCTGACGCGAGAGCTTTAGTGAATCACCAGTGAAGTCTGCATGTTTGAAAACTTCATCCCGCTGATAGTGATGCCCTAAAATAACCAGGCGCTCACCCAGTGTTTCACGCGCAGCGAGAATGCGAGATTCGCAATCGTCATCATCAAGTAACGTATAAGGTTGTATGGCAGCGCTCATGGTTTCACACCTTTTCTATTCTTTCTCTTCGGCTTTTTCGACCTTACGCAATTTTAAATTTAACTCGCGTAGTTGTTTGGTCGAAACCGGTGCCGGTGCCGATGTTAACGGACAGGCAGCTGATTGTGTTTTAGGGAATGCCATGACATCACGAATCGAACTGGCACCGCTCATTAACATGATTAAACGATCCAGACCAAACGCTAAACCTGCATGTGGAGGACAACCGTATTTAAGCGCAGTTAACAAGAAACCAAATTTTTCTTCGGCTTCTTCTTTTGAAATGCCCAATATATCAAACACGGCATTTTGCATATCCATCTTATAGATACGCTCAGAACCCCCGCCCAACTCTGTGCCGTTAAGCACCATGTCGTAAGCGCGTGAAAGTGCCGCGCCGGGATCAGCTTTAAAGGCTTCAATCGAATCAACCGATGGAGAGGTAAACGGATGATGTAATGCTGTCCAGTCGCCCTGACTATTTTTCTCGAACATCGGGAAGTTAACCACCCATAATGGCTGCCATGCTTCGTCAACCATTTCCATATCGATACCAATTTTCACACGTAATGCGCCGATTGATTCGTTAACAACATTGGTTGCGCCTGCGCCGAAGAACAGGATATCACCTGACTGGGTATCGGTTTTTGAAATGATTTCGGTTAACACTTCATCCGGTAAGAATTTGACAATGGGTGACTGCAAACCGTCACGACCGGCTGCAACGTCATTCACTTTTATCCACGCCAGTCCTTTTGCACCGTAACGACCCACATACTCGGTATATTGATCGATCTGTTTACGGGATAAGGTTGCACCGCCGGGTACTTTAAGCACAACGATACGGCCTTCGGGGTCATTCGCTGGTCCTGAGAATACTTTGAATTCGACATCTTTCATCACTTCAGCCAGATCAACTAACTCAAGCGGAATACGCAGATCGGGTTTATCGGAACCAAAACGCAACATGGCTTCGCTGTAATCCATGCGTGGGAACGGACTTGGTAAATCCACATTCAGCACAGACTTAAACAAACCACTGATCATTTTTTCCATGGCTTCCATCACGGCGTTTTCGTCCATGAAGGTGGTCTCGATATCAATCTGGGTAAATTCAGGCTGGCGATCTGCACGCAGGTCTTCATCACGGAAGCAGCGCACGATCTGATAATAACGATCCATGCCCGACATCATCAACAATTGTTTAAACAGTTGCGGTGATTGTGGCAGCGCAAAGAAACTACCCTGATGAGTACGGGATGGTACAAGATAATCACGCGCGCCTTCGGGTGTAGCTTTGGTCAACATCGGTGTTTCGATATCCCAGTATCCGTCTTCTTCCAGATGGTTGCGGATGTAGCGTGTAACCTGACTGCGCATACGCATGCGCGCCTGCATTTCATCACGGCGCAGATCAACATAGCGATACTGCAGACGTAGATCATCATGCACACCGGTATCATCTAACTGAAATGGTGGCGTTTCTGAGGCGTTTAACACTTCTAGTTCCAGACCTAGTATCTCGATTTGACCCGAAGTCAGTTCTGGATTGGCGGTGCCTTCAGGACGTAGACGTACCCTACCGGTCATGCGTAATACGTACTCATTACGCACATGTTCAGCAATCTCGAATATTTCTGCGCGATCAGGGTCGAATACCACCTGAACCAGGCCTTCGCGGTCGCGTAAATCAATAAAGATAACACCGCCATGATCTCGGCGACGATTGACCCAGCCACAGAGGGTGACTTCCTGATCGAGTAATTCTTCGGTTACTGCTCCGCAATAGTGACTGCGCATGTGTTAATCCAGTTAGTTGTGAGAAATGACTTAAATATGCCATTTGTCTTAGTTAATAGTTGTGGGTTAAACGATTGATTTTACCGTATTTAAGGGTGAGTGATAGGTTTTTTGCTTATGCCTTATGTCTTTTTAACTTTTTTTGCTTTGGTCGAGTCACCCTTGGGCTTTTTGTCTGCTGGTTTTTTAGTTTCAGCTGACTTTTTATCTGCTTTTACATCACCGGCTACGTTCTTTTTATTGCCCGATTTAAAATCAGTTTCATACCAGCCGCCGCCTTTTAAGCGAAACGCTGCGGCGGATACCTTTTTCTTCATGGTTGATTTACCGCAGGCCACACATTTTTTTAGTGGTTTATCACTAATCTTCTGCAACACTTCTTCCTCGTGTCCGCACTTGCTGCACTGGTATTCGTAAAAAGGCATCGGTCTCTCAACTTAAAAACATTAGCGCGTGATTATATATGCCATAGCATGAACACAGCAACACCCAAAATTAGGTTAAGCTTGCGTCATGCAAGCAGCCACTCTTGATGATTCCACACAAAAAACCGTATTAATTACAGGGTGTTCCACCGGCATCGGCTATTGCGTTGCCCAAGGCTTAAAGCAACGTGGTTATCGCGTTATTGCCACTGCCAGACGCGAGGAAAGTGTTAAACAACTGTCCGACGAGGGATTTGAAAGCCTGCTTCTGGATGTTTCCAGCAGTGAATCCATTCATCGCGCTTTCGAGCAAGTTATGCAACTTACCGACGGTCACCTGTACGCCCTGTTTAATAATGGTGCATTTGGTCTGCCCGGCGCGGTTGAAGATCTGACCAGGGAAAGCCTGAAATTTCAGTTTGAGACCAATGTATTTGGCTGGTTAGAACTCACTAATCTTATTATTCCTGTTATGCGCAAACAGGGTTACGGTCGAATTATTCAAAACAGTTCGGTTTTAGGTTTTGTTGCCATGCCTTTTCGCGGTGCTTATAACGCCAGTAAATATGCCATCGAGGGATTGAGCGATACACTGCGACTGGAACTGAAAGGCAGCAATATTTTTGTCAGCCTGATTGAACCGGGTCCGATTACCAGCCGGTTTCGTGCTAATGCAGTTATTGCTATGCAAGAACATATCGATATTGAAAACAGTGTGCATCGGGATAAATATTTAGGCGTACTGGAACGGCTTAATAAAGAAGGTCCGGCAGCGCCTTTTACTTTGCCGCCTGAAGCCGTATTAAAACGGGTTATTTATGCACTTGAATCTAAGAGACCTAAACCCCGTTATTACGTGACGTTTCCGACTTATTTATTTGGTTTTCTTAAACGCGTCCTTAGTGGCAGGCAGATGGATGCTATTCTGGGAAAAGCTGGGAATGATGGTAAGCAGTGATTAGGCCTTAAAAGCACTTTGAACCGCAGAGGCGCTGAGACGCAGAGAAAAATCTTGTGTTGTTAACCACGCCTTCGGCGTGGTTAACAAATTAAACTCTGCGCCTCAGCGTCTCTGCGGTTCAATATTTACCTCGTTCCCATACTCCTGCGTGGGAACGAGATAATCTAAACCCTGTTATTACATGACGTTTCCGACTTATTTATTTGGTTTTCTTAAACGCGTCCTTAGTGGCAGGCAGATGGATGCTATTCTAGGAAAAGCTGGGAATGATGGTAAGCAGTGATTAGGCTTTAAAAGCACTTTGAACCGCAGAGGCGCTGAGACGCAGAGAAAAATCTTGTGTTGTTAACTACGCCTTCGGCGTGGTTAACAAATTAAACTCTGCGCCTCAGCGTCTCTGCGGTTCAATATGTTTTTAAGTTTACCTCGTTCCCACACTGGAGCATGGGAACGAAATTTCAAGGTAACAATATGAAACTCTGTGCTCTCTGTGGTTAATAGTCATTAAAGTTAAAAACCTGTAATCAACCCGCAAGTTCAACACGTTCCGCAGGAATAAACCTAAGCTCAGATTCATCCACAACGATATTGATAACATCACCCGGCATATACTCACCTTTTAATATCATCTGCGCTAACGGATTTTCCAGGTATTGCTGGATTGCCCGTTTTAATGGTCTTGCACCATACACAGGATCAAACCCAAGCTCACCTAACATATCTATCGCTTCATCAGAAATTTGCAAGGTAAGATCTTGCTCCTGTAGACGCGCACCGAGATGCTGCAACTGAATTTTTGCAATATCACGAATCTGGTCTTTGGCTAATGGGTGGAACACAACCGTTTCATCGACACGGTTAATAAACTCCGGTCTAAAATGTTGCCCGACGATTTCCATCACCACCTTTTTCACACCTTCATAATCTTCATTGGCAGACAATTCCTGTATCTGTTGCGAACCTAGATTAGAAGTCATAATAATAACTGTATTTCTGAAATCAACGGTACGCCCCTGACTGTCTGTGAGGCGACCATCATCCAACACCTGCAATAAAATATTAAACACATCGGGATGCGCTTTTTCAATTTCATCTAACAGGATAACGGAATAAGGCTTACGTCTCACCGCTTCGGTCAGGTAACCGCCTTCTTCATAACCGACATAACCCGGAGGCGCACCGATCAAACGTGATACCGAATGTTTTTCCATGTATTCAGACATATCGATTCGTATCATGGCATCTTCTGTATCAAACATGAATTTAGCCAGTGCTTTGGTCAGCTCTGTTTTACCTACACCTGTTGGGCCAAAGAACATGAATGATCCATTGGGTTTACTGGGATCAGACAAACCGGCACGCGAACGTCGAATCGCATTAGCGACTGATGTCACCGCTTCATGCTGCCCTATTACCTGCGCACCGATTTCTTCTTCCATGCGCAAGAGTTTTTCTTGCTCACCTTCAAGCATCTTGCTGACTGGAATACCGGTCCACCTGGCGACAATCTCGGCAACCTCATCACTGTTCACTTTTGTACGTAATAATTGTGATTGATGATCACGCGCTAATTCTGCTGCTGCAACCTGCGCAATTTGAGATTCAAGTTTTGGAATCAAGCCGTACTGTAACTCTGACATACGCGCGAGATCACCCTTTCTATGTGCACTCTCCAGTTCCAGCTTTGCGGCTTCCAGTTCTTCTTTTAAATTGGATGAACCTTGTACCACCAGTTTTTCTGCGAGCCATTGCTCTTCGTAATCACCGTATTCTTTTTCCAGTGTTTTCAGTTCTTCTTCTAGATTTTCAAGACGCTGCTTTGTGGCTTTGTCTTTATCTTTTTTTAGTGCTTCACGTTCAATCTTTAATTGCACAATGCGTCGATCAAGTCGATCCATCACTTCCGGTTTGGAATCAATTTCCATACGAATACGGCTGGCGGCTTCATCGATTAAATCAATCGCTTTATCTGGCAGTTGACGACCACTGATATATCGATGCGATAAGGTTGCGGCGGCAACAATCGCAGGATCAGTAATTTCAACACCATGATGAATTTCATAACGTTCTTTTAAACCACGCAAAATAGCAACGGTATCTTCGACACTGGGTTCATCAACCTGTACTTTTTGAAAACGACGTTCTAATGCGGCATCTTTTTCGATGTATTGACGGTACTCATCTAAAGTCGTCGCGCCCACACAGTGTAGTTCACCGCGAGCCAATGCTGGCTTTAACATATTACCCGCATCCATCGCACCTTCGGCTTTACCTGCGCCTACCATAGTGTGTAACTCATCGATAAATAAAATGACCTGACCTTCCTGATGTGAAAGATCTTTCAGAACTGATTTCAGACGTTCTTCGAATTCACCGCGAAATTTTGCTCCGGCAATCAATGCACCCATATCAAGTGACAAAATACGTTTACTCTTTAAACCTTCAGGTACTTCACCATTTAAGATACGTTGCGCCAAGCCTTCAATAATGGCGGTTTTACCGACACCCGGCTCACCAATTAAAACGGGGTTATTCTTGGTACGGCGTTGCAACACCTGAATGGTGCGGCGGATTTCTTCATCACGACCGATAACCGGGTCAAGTTTGCCCTGCATGGCTTGCTCACTTAAATCAATGGTGTATTTTTCTAAAGCCTGACGATTCTCTTCTGCGTTAGCATCGTTTACTGACTCGCCACCGCGAACATTTTCAATTGCCTTTTCCAGTTGATTTTTTTCTACACCAGCTGATTTTAGTATTTCACTGGTAGCTGTTTTTGCATCAACCAGCGCTAATAAAAACAATTCACTTGAAATGAATTGATCATTTTTTTGTTGAGCCAACTTGTCGGTTTGATTTAACAAGCGAATAAGTTCACTGGAAAGCTGTACGTCACCTTCATGCCCCTGCACTTGGGGTAAGCGCTGTAAGCTTTCACTTAGTTTTGTTTTTAGAACATCGACACTGACACCAGTACTCGACAGTATTTGACTGACCGTACTGGCATCCTGTTCAAGTAGTGCCAATAGCACATGTACTGCTTCAATAAATTGATTATCTCGCCCAACCGCTAATGATTGTGCATCGGATAACGCTGCCTGAAATCGTGTTGTTAGTTTATCTGTTCTCATCATTTTCACTCTGAAATTTTGTGTATGGCTTACTGCAATTGCAGTGTATTACTTATTTATATGAGGACACAAACGATGGTTTCAAGGTGATAAAATTTTTGAGCCAACAGCCCGAAATACCGTTCAACTATTAAAATCAGCACTTTATTCAGAAAAATTAATTAATTTTTGATGGGCATCGAACTAGATGCTGCCAAACTGCTAGACTATATATAAATCAACATGATACGTACTCAATAATGTTAAAACAACGGTTCCATCCAGTCGCAATTTCGCTCCTCATTATCTATGGCAGCTTTTTTAGTGGCATAACATTTGCTGTGCCTGGCGATATTCTTTTCTCTGATAATTTTGAACGTGCGACACTCGCACCAAACTGGACAGCAGATGTGGGTACAGCAGCAGGGATTAATACCGATACAGCTAACTCACCGACACGCGCTATGTTTACCCGCCATGAAACAGTTATCGTCACTAGTAGCGTTATCGATTTAACCGTTTCCGGAACCGACCTGTCTTTTTGGGTTCGGCGTGGTGCTGATGCATTCTCAGAAGATCCTGATAACCTGGAAGATTTAGTCATCGAATTTCTAGACAGTGTTGGCACCTGGGTAAACATCGCCACCTATCCTGGTAACGGTACAGCGGGTGAAATTATTACCGACACCATCCCATTACCTTTTTCTGCACTGCACGCAAACTTTCGATTACGTGTGCGCCAAACAGCAGGCAGTGGCGCGGACTTTGACTACTGGCATGTCGATGATGTGGTATTGACCGAAACGGCAACCGCCAGACCCCCACTAGCTTTAGGTAGTTGTGACGATTTCGAACAGGGTTTATCAAATTGGACCATTACCAGTGCAGGCGGTAATGCCGGTATTAATACCGCTACCTTCCAGTCATCTACATCATCTATGTTTACCAATGGCGGAACCGTTACCGTTACATCCAATTCCATGGACACCAATACGGCACAATTTAGTGGCGTATCTATGTGGATTCGGCGAGGCGCTGATGCCTTTAGTGAAGATCCTGATGGCGGTGAAAATCTTGTCGTTGAATACTTGAACAATGCACTAACATGGGTTGCACTGGAAACCTTTAATGGTGCGGGTACGCAGGGACAAATATTCATTCGAAATTATAATCTTCCCGCATCAGCACAGCATGCTGCGTTCCAGCTTCGTTACCGTCAACTTGCAGGTAATGCGGGTATCTTCGACTTCTGGCATGTAGATGATGTCTGTATCGAAGGCACTGTGCCTTTCCCAACATTTGTCGTACAAAAAACAGTTTCGCTGGAAGACGACCCGGTTAATCTGACGAATCCCAAAGCTATACCACTATCCAATTCAATTTACAGAATTCGTGTCGTAAATGCCGGATTTGGGTCGCCAGACAATAACACCCTTCTTATTACAGACGATATTTCAGCTGGGCTCGAATTATTTACCGGTAATTTTAACGCTGGTGCACCGTACTCTTTCACTGATGGTACAGGCGGAGACACTAGCGGTGTAACCTGTGATTTCGTCAGCCTCGCCGATGCCACTGATTGCGTGACATTTCTTGACGCACTCTCTAACCCGATTATTCCAAATGGATCTTATGATTCGGCGGTAAGAACCATCGAATTTCGACCATCGGGGATTATGAACCCCAGCACCGGTTCCAATACGCCGTTCTTTGATCTTGAGTTTAGAGTGCGGGTTACTGGTCCTTGATACTTACACTAGCAAGAAAAGCATTTTACCGCAGAGGCACGGAGAAAAATAAGTTCAATCATAAAAACATTGCCATACTGACACGAAAACACTGTCATACCGGCATGTTTTTAGCCGGTATCCACGTCTAAGACCTACACTAACCTAATGGATGGATTCCGGCTAGAAGCGTACCGGAATGACGAACTAGAAACATACCGAAATGACGAAGTTCACTTATATCAACAATAATCAACTTTACTCTGCATCGCCGCAGCACCATCCCTGGCTCCTTGCGTCATACACCGTCATCCATGGACATAAAAAAGCCCCGCTCATTCGAGCGGGGCTTCTAACAAAGCGATATTAGTTGTGACTAGTTACTAGCAACATTCATATCTCCAGGCTTAACTGTTGTTAAACCTAATGATTGCCACATTTGCATACCACCACGATAATAATAAAGTTTTTCAGCAGGGTAACCCGCATTGATTAATGCACGAATCGCACGCGGTGACTGACCACACCATGGGCCATTACACCAAAGTAATAATTCTTTCGCATTCGTAAAATCCCATTGCTCTGTTTTCAGATCGCCGTCCATTAGTCCGAAACCTTCGGCCATGAGTAAGAAGGGGTTCACTCCATCACGTTCAACTGCACCTAAACTCTCAAAAATTTCCGCCAACTCAACCCCATTTACATCTTTTTCAAACATAGTAAACGGAATATTAATTGAACCAGGTATAGTTCCTTTTTTATGCCAGCTAGGTGTACGTGCATCAATCATTACGCCGTCACCTCGATACATTGATGTTTCCATAAACTTGATTACTTCTAACTCAGCAACCGTTTTCACACTCTCATTCAGGCTAATTGGATTAATACAAAATGGCGGACAAGGACGAGAAGTTTTAGCAAATGAACCATCAATTACATGTGAGGTATCTTGAATGCGTGAGATTTTAATTAACTCTTTGCCATCGTGGACTGTACTGTAGCTCATGTTTTTTGTTATCTTTACCTTTACTTCTTTAGCTGCCTGCACACTAAAAGAAACAGCGATAATTGCCGCCATTAAAATGCTGTTTAGTGATTTACTCATGGTTGAATACCCTCTTTATTTTTTTAAATGACTCAAAATATAATCACGAATCGAAGCAAAATTTACATTAGCAAATTTTGTGCAATGGTAATAAATGGTATGTTTATCTACAGAGTTCAGTCGCCGATAAAATACAAAAATTCCATTGCAAAATAAATTTTTCACAATTCTTGAAAATTATACATTTAGGCTCAATTAGAACTCGTAAATTAGAGTTCACGAGTTGGACAGTTTCCAAAACATAGTACAGTTATAGCACACGATTTATACAATGCTTAGAAAAATGATTTATTTTAAATATTTTTTACAGACTGTAAGCGATTGAAAAACATAAAATATTTTATATGTTTTACGCCGTTATCTTTCTACCCTTCTAGCAGTTAAATGCAAGGACGTTTAATACAATAAATGAGGCTACCCAGTATCACAAATAATTAACGATTGTTTTTTTCAAAGAGCTAAATTTGATTGGCGACGCATTTTTATATGTATCAAAAACCGCTGCCTGCGAGCCAACATCCAGTCGCCGGTAGAAGACGAACAGGCTCAAGGAGCACTGTTTAAGATAAGATGAAAATTCTTCACGATGCAGGTTCTGTTGCAAAACCTCTTTAGCGTAGTCACACTCTCCATGCCAATCTGTTTCCACTACATTCGACTGCTGTTCGCGTTGTTTAGGATTGGCATTACCAGAACCAGCTTGATCAAGTTGTACACTTTTTGCTTCAGCTTCCAACATTAACAGGTAGTCATCCGCTGCCACCGCATTTAATGAGAAAGACAGAGTTACTACAAACAGTGTTTTAACCAGGAGTTTATTAAATACATCCATTGCATACGCCCATATTTTTTTTGTTTTCAAGTAAAAGAACTAATGTCATCTAACTTTAAAAATGACATATTTTAAATATTCTTTTCTTATTCTAGTACAAACTTTTATAATTTGAACGATAGTGCAATTAATTAGATTAAATCTAAGTAAATCATCACAATTAATATCTTAGTTCGTTGCCGCGCTCTTACCATAGAACGAGATGAGGTTCGATTATTTATATCGAGACACCTCTTTTATTAACTCAACCAAATTAAATTTGCCATACGCCCTGTGCGGGGCTGCCGTCTGAAGGAATAAAATTGTTGATTGTCACGATAGGTACAATATTCTCCACCAGCAATTTTAGTTATACCCAACGTCTGCAATTCGATTCGCGCCAAATGATAGATATCGCATAAAAAATGATTATTGTCAGTTGCCACAAATGCTGACTCATTCGTATTACTACTATCTGTAAAGGCTTTAAATACATCTGTACCGACTTCAAATGACTGCGGACCGATTGCCGGTCCCAAACTCACCAGAATTTCATCAACAGATGATTCCATCGCCTGGATTGTTTTTGTAATAATTCCGGCATGCAAACCTCGCCAGCCGGCATGCGCTATCGCGATCTCTGTTCCTGATAAATTGCAGAAAAAAACGGGTAAACAATCCGCTGTGAGCACTGCACACACCACGCCTTTTGTACGTGAAAAACTGGCATCCGCCTGAAGCACTTCGCAATTAGCAGCATCTACCACTTTGTTGCTGTGCACCTGGTCTAACCAGACCGGTTCAGATGGCAGTTGCAAATCTGTGCATAATTTCTGCCGGTTACGTTTTACCGATGCAGGATCATCATCAACATGTGCGGCTAGATTGTACTCAGCATAATCACCCGAACTGATACCGGCTTTTATCAGGGTTGTTACGGCATGTACATTATTCAAACTTGCCTGCCCCTCAATTGGCCAACTGGCTGGCAGATAACTGTGCCTATCCATTTTTTTGCAAATCTGCGTCCAACAAACGAATTAGCTGTTGCATATCATCCGGTAGCGGTGCTTCAAAGGTTACTTCTTCACCACTATCAGGATGTTCAAATGTTAATTTCCAGGCGTGCAGTGCCTGACGCTTAAACTGCTGTAAAAAACTGAGCAATTCTGGTAGCGCACCCGCTGGATTCCGATGGCGGCCGGCATAGACCGGATCACCTACGATGGGGTGCCGTAGGTGACTCATGTGCACCCGTATTTGATGCGTCCGCCCCGTTTCCAGTTGCACTTTGATATGACTGTGTTCACGGAAACGCTGCAATAGACGGTAATGTGTCACCGCTTCTCGACCGTTTTGCCTTACAGCCATCTTGATTCGATCACGTGGGTGACGTCCTATGGGTTGATCGACCATGCCGCCTCCCGTCATCACACCAAATACGACTGCCTGATATTGGCGAACCACATCATGCTTCTGAATTTGATTGACCAGATATTTATGTGAACTTAAGTTTCGCGCCACTACCATCAAACCCGTGGTGTCTTTATCCAGACGATGCACAATACCGGCTCGAGGTATCGCGTTGAGTGATTCATCAAAATGCAGCAAAGCATTTTGCATGGTGCCCGAATAGTGCCCGGCAGCAGGGTGTACAACTAAACCGGCGGGTTTATTCACAATTATAATCGCTTCATCTTGATGGATGATATTGAGAGGAATATCTTCAGCGGCGATGTTTTCTTCTGATTCGATACTTTGTATGGTGAGCTGCAACTCTTCATCACCTGATATTTTTGTTTTAGGCCGGGATGTCTGACCGTTTAAGAGCACCTGCCCCTGCTCGATCCAAATTTTTAGTCGACTACGTGAGTATTCTGGAAACAGCTGAGCGAGCACGACATCTAACCGTTTCCCAGCATCTTCTTCGCTTAACTGCTTAATTATTGGTGCTTCTGACATATGCCCTCGACTGGAACTTCGTTATAATAGCGTATTCTAACGAAAACCCAGTAGCTACCTCAGAATTTTTTAATGCGTTTACTTTTCCCTGTTTTATTTTCAATCCTATTGGCAACCAATCTAGTCGCCTGTGCCGGCGTTGATAAAGACGAAACGGCAGGTTACTCTGCTAAAGAGCTTTATGATGAAGCACAAGTATCAATTGATGCGGCCGAATTTCAAACGGCTGTAAAACATCTGGAAACACTGGAAGCACGTTACCCCTTCGACCCTTATGCCAAACAAGCACAATTGGAAATCGCCTATGCCTATTACAAGTTTGATGAACTGGATCAGGCGACCAGTGCAATCGAACGATTTGAACGCCTACACCCACGTGATGCACATCTGGATTACGTGTATTACTTAAAAGGCATAATCAACTTCAATCGTGGACAGGGACTGCTTGATGCCTGGTTCCCTCGCGATCCGTCACAACATGACCCTGCTGTGCTAGAACAGGCATTCAACGATTTTTCCACACTGGTACGTCGTTTCCCCAATAGTCAATACGCCGGTGATGCGCATCAACGTATGATTTATTTACGTAACCAATTGGCTAAAAAAGAAATTGTTGTGGCTGAATTTTATATCGAACGTAAAGCCTGGTTATCGTCGGCCAAACGCGCCAAAGCGGTATTGACAGGTTTCCCGAATACCATCTGGACCGAACGTGCACTGGAAATTATGTTGTTGTCTTATCAGAAACTAGAGTTGTCTGATCTTGCTGCCGACACACAACGCATTATCGACTTTAATAATTTTTCAGAAATCGCGACGACTATCAATCCGGATAATTATGAAACATTAGCACCGTCTGCGTTGTAAGCAAAAGACAAATTGAACCGCAGAGGCACAGAGAAATATTTTTTTACTATGCCGTAGGCGAAGTAACTGTATTAAGCTCAGCGTCTCCTCGGCTCAGCGTTTTTCTGCATTTTATTTTCGACGATACCCCGATGTTATCGGATAACGCCTATCCCGACCAAAAGCCCGGCGCGTGATACGAATGCCCGGTGCAGATTGCCGACGCTTGTGTTCATTGCGTTGCACCAACGTAATCACATGCAAAACATCTGCGCGATCGATACCTTCTGCAACAATCTCATCGATTGGTTTATCCTGCTCGACAGACAACTCTAGTATTCGATCCAATATGTCGTATTCTGGCAATGCGTCCTGATCACATTGATCTTCCCTAAGCTCTGCCGTCGGGGGTCGCGTTAATACACGCTCCGGTATCACAACAGAAACACTATTACGATAACGGCACAGCTTATATACCAAAGTTTTACATACATCTTTTATCGGCGCAAAACCGCCACACATGTCGCCATATAATGTTGCATAACCTACTGCCATTTCGCTTTTATTTCCGGTCGTTAAAACCATTCGACCTGTTTTATTGGAAATAGCCATTAACAGCATTCCTCGACAACGTGCCTGAAGATTTTCTTCTGTTGTATCACTCTCTGCTCCATCAAAAATAGCGGACAATGAATCAATATACTGATTAAAAATACTTTCGATTTCGATTACATCATATTTTACATTCAGTGTTTTTGCTTCTTCCTGAGCGTCATAAAGACTCATATCTGCGGTATAACGTGAAGGCATCATCACCGCCTGCACATTTTCGGCGCCCAAAGCATCAACGGCAATCGCCAATGTCAAAGCTGAATCCACTCCGCCTGACAAACCGATGACTACGCCAGTAAAACTATTTTGTCGCACGAAGTCTCGTACACCCGTAACCAATGCTTTATATGTAACCGCTTCATCGAAAAATTCCTTACCAGATTCAACTTCAACTACAGGATATTGTGATGAAACATTTTTTCCATCAAACTGGATTGAAACGATATCTTTTTCAAATAATTTTGCGCGAGCAACCAACTCAGCTGCATTATTTATTGCGAGCGAGTCACCATCAAACACCAACTCATCCTGACCACCGGTCATATTTATATACAATATAGGCAGATCAAACTGTTTCGCATGTCGTTGTAAAACGTCGAGACGCTCACAATGTTTATTCATATGAAAAGGCGAAGCGTTTAACACGATAATTGCTTGCGCACCGCTCTCTTTTGCCTGATTGATATATTCCGCCTGCCACACATCTTCACATATGAGTAAACCGATTTTGTGGCCCTTAACTTCGATAATGCCACTTTCGTAACCTGCCTCAAAATAACGTAACTCATCAAATACAGAATAATTAGGTAAAGACTGTTTAACATAAATCTGCTTGATTTCGCCTTTATAAACATAAATGGCGGCATTATATAAGCTTTCATTTTCGACACTTGTCGCTTCTACTGGCAAACCAAACACTACACCTGTTTCACCAACGTGCTGCGCCAATTGTTGCTGAATTCTTTTGCATTCCACTTTTGTTTGATCTAGAAAGCCCCGACGATGTAATAAATCCTCAGGTGGATAACCCACTAAAGCCAATTCAGGAAAAACAACAAGATCGGCACCCTGCTGACTAGCCTGAATGGATGTTTCAATTATCTTATCGGCATTGCTTCTAATATCACCGACCTGAAAGCCATCTTGAACCATTGCGATATTAATGGGAGCAGGAAGATTAATTTCAGCTGAATTGTTACCACTCATGATATATTGCTCAAGACTTCTGTAAAAAATGAGATTTTAGCATGTTAAGAATTTTAGTAATCATCGTTGCGATATTCATTATTGTGGCGATTTTGTCCTTTATTGTTAAACGAAAACGACGAAAAAAATAGCTATTTTGAGAATACCACAATCCATCTCGTTCCCATGCCACAGCCAGACCCAGAATAACGCATTTACGCTATACTCAAACTTATAAGTAATCGAATCAGCCTCCAATAAAACACCGTGCCAAATAATCAGGTTAACTACACTAACACCACCATTCATCATCGTGCGCCGGACGCCTGGCATCGGCTACAGCTGTTCAACTATTTTCGCGGGCTTTTAGCTCTTTTTTTTATCACACTGTATATCAATGACTGGTTGCCACAACTCATACCAGCGGCTTTTTTACATAACACACTGTATTTAACCACCTCTATTACATACCTTGTAGCCAGCATTGCATTTGCTACCAGTATCAATCTAAAAAAACCAGGAATAAACAAACAGGTTGTCGTCCATGCTCTTACTGATGTCAGCTGCATTATCATCCTGATGCATGCCACTGGTGGTATTCGTTTTGGCCTGGGCATGCTACTGATTATCAGCCCATCAATGGCCAGTTTATTTTTGCGTAAACGCATCACCATTTTATTTGCGTCAATTGCGGCACTAGCTGTTATTGCCGAACAACTTTTTTCACAAGCCACACACACAAATTACACGCCCACTTTCACCCAGGCCGGATTGCTTGGAATACTCATTTTCATTTCAACATTTTTAACTATATACATCACGCGAAAGTTAAAAGAATCTGAAAGATTAACAGAACAGGCAAACACAGAATTAGAAACCATTATTCAAATGAATGAACATATTATCAACAATATGCGCACAGGTATTATTGTTATAAAAAATAATGGGCACGTACTCATGGCAAACAATGCGGCATTAGAACTACTAGGTAACATTACAGTTACTGCTAAAACAAAGTTGGATGAAATTTCCACTAAATTGCATGAGCGTTTTATTGACTGGCATAATAACGCCATACAAAATCATCAACCTATCTTGCAAGCACAGGGGCTACCAGATTTGCAACCTGGATTCAGCCATATCGATCATAATATAAATACAACAGATAACCCCTCAGGGCGAACGTTAATTTTTTTAGAGGACGCCACACAACTTACGCAACGCTTTCAACAGGTCAAACTCGCCTCACTCGGTAGATTGACTGCGAGTATTGCGCATGAAATTCGTAATCCATTAGCTGCAATTAATCATGCTGGTCAATTACTAGGCGAAACTTCAACTGATAGTGCAGACAAAAAATTAACTAATATTATTAACACTCAGGCAAATAGACTCAATAGCATTGTTGAAAACGTACTTCAACTATCCAGGCAACAACGAGGTACACCCGAGTCTATCAACCTCCAACAGTGGTTAGTTCAGTTTAGAGAAGAATTTATCGCAACCAATAAACTACAGGCTTACCAACTTCAAATACAGATCAAACCTACAACTATAGATATACTCTTTGATTCAAGCCAGCTACATCAGGTTATGTGGAACTTGTGCACCAATGCCATTAATCATACCAATATGGATTCAATAAATATGATGATTCATATCAAAGGTGAAATAGATGTAGAATCCAATCGGCCATACATCGATATTATTGATAATGGTCCAGGCATAGATGAAGACACACAACTGCATATTTTCGACCCGTTTTTTACGACTAGCTCTGAGGGCACAGGGTTAGGTTTATATATAACAAAAGAAGTGATCGAAAGTAACCGTGCTAAAATACGCCATATTTCTCCACCTACTGGTGGCACCAGTTTTAGAATTTATTTCCAACAAAGCCAACAAATAGAAAAAAACAAATAACAACCAAGAGTGGCATTCAAGGACTATTTATGACATCAAAAAATGTACTCATCGTTGATGATGAAGCTGATATCTGTGAATTGATTGAAATCACATTGATGCGCATGGATATTACATCGCAATCTGCACTCAATCTTACCGATGCTAAATTATTACTCGAAACAGAACGTTTTGATTTATGTTTAACGGACATGCGCCTACCTGATGGCAACGGAATTGAGCTTGTTGAGTATGTACAAAAAAAACATTCGAAGTTACCCATTGCTGTTATTACTGCACATGGCAATATGGAGTCTGCAGTTAAAGCACTAAAAGCTGGTGCGTTTGATTTCGTATCCAAACCAGTCGATCTACAAATTTTACGTAACCTGGTTTCATCCGCAACCACACTGCCAGGTAATTCTGAAAAGAAGAAAACAAATCCTAATGAAATAAACATCACCGGTAATTCGCCAGCCGTACAATCTTTATTAAAAAACATCAGCAAATTAGCACGCAACCAAGCCCCTGTATTTATCCACGGTGAATCAGGCTCGGGAAAAGAACGCGTAGCAAAAATGATTCATCAACAAGGTTCACGATGTGACGGCTCTTTCGTACCGGTGAACTGTGGTGCTATACCAGCCGAACTTATGGAAAGTGAATTTTTTGGTCACCTCAAAGGTAGTTTTACCGGCGCGCACTCAGACAAACACGGCCTGTTCACGGCTGCAAATGGCGGCACATTATTCCTCGATGAAATTGCTGAATTACCCTTAAATATGCAGGTAAAATTACTTCGCGTTATCCAGGAAAAAGCGGTTCGTGCAGTCGGTGCCCAGCAAGAAACGCCCGTTGATGTGAGAATACTGAGTGCCAGTCACAAAAACCTTGTCAAACTGGTATCGGATGGTACTTTCAGAGAAGACCTTTACTACCGTATCAACGTGATCGAACTGACTATTCCCAGCTTGCGCGAAAGAAAAGAAGACATCCCTGAGTTTGTCGAGCTGTTATTGGCCAACCTTTCAAAAAAAATGGGTATGGAGCCACCATCAATAGACGCAGATGCGTTAAATGAATTAAATAATTATCACTTTCCGGGTAACGTGCGCGAGCTGGAAAACATTCTTGAACGTGCTATTGCATTATCTGATGATAATAAAATTACAAAACAGGATCTTCATTTAAAGTCGGTTCCCAGCAAAACCTCAATCAAACCAGAAGACACTACCATCGATCCTATGGATCTTGTTGGACAAGAACGAAACAGTATCATGCAAGCACTAGAACAAACCCGCTGGAATAAAACCGCTGCCGCCAAACTCTTAGGATTAAGTCTTAGGCAGCTTCGGTATCGTCTACAAAAGCTTAACATTGAATAGTTTTAATGCGGGTCAGAGAGAAATTGTTTCTAATATACTAGCCAAATACATAATAATCCGCGCAAACTTCCTCCACGCGTGGACGACCTGGCAGCTCTAATCGTGTCTGCCGTTTAGTTATTTCTTCAATCCTGTCTTTAAATCGGGACCGTCCTAAAACCAGTTCGTGGTTTAATGCATCACGAATTTGATGGATTATATCGTTATCTAGATGGCGCTGAAATAACTCTCGGTAAACAAATCGTCGTTCATCCCCAGTCTCACCCAAAGTCTTATATATCGGGTGACTATCGATAACTTTATTATCACTCTCCTGTGCATTTCTCTGGTAACTGGACCATTTATAATCACCAGGGTGCGCAACCATATTGGCTCTAACAGGGTTTAACTCGATATAACACATACAGGTAAGTAGATAGATATCAGAATCAATTAGACTAGACTTATAACGCCCTTCCCACAACGTCCCCGTTCGGTTGTGGGTTTGATTGAAATAATGCACGTAACGCCGACCAAGACTCTGCATCATCTGCGAAACCCCATCTTCAACCATTGGCGTCACCAACAAATGAACATGGTTTGTCATCAACACATACGCATGAATTCGACAATGATATTTAGAAGCAGACTGCTTCAAATCATCAAGATATTGCAGATAATCTTTTTCAGAATAAAAACAGGGCTTGCGATTGTTCCCGCGTTGAATAATATGCTGCGAAACACCCGGTAAATTAAAACGTGGTTTACGTGGCACGACTTACCTCCTTGTAAGTGAATAAATAAATTGCAAGAATTGATACTAACAAAGAACTATATTAGAAACAATTACTCTCTGACCTCGATTTTTCCTCTCTGACCCGAATGGCACTTACTTAAGAAAATTTTTATTACCAAGTTCGTCATACCGGCACGTTTTTAGCCGGTATCCATCTAGTAGAAAACGTAATATAACTCTTTTATAGCAATCTATTATGCCAATCTAAAGCATAGATTCCGGCTAAAAACACGCCGGTATGACAGTGTGTTGCTTAAGTAAGTGCCATTTCTCTCTAACCCTGGTTTTTCGTCATTGAGACCCTAATCCTGCGAACTCCGTTAGGCAGTCATTTTTAGTTGCAGGTATGTTCGTTGCAAATCGTACATAATCAAACTCAGCTCGTGTATCACCGGTGTTTGACCAATTGTGTGCAATAAGACCCACTTGTAAAGTATTTGGCATAAAGAAATTATTGGCGGCATCAAAACGAAAACTAATGGGGCTCGTATTACCGTCACTGGGAAGTATGTTAGCAATTTCCGGTGTGATACTTGTATTATTAGCTATTCGAGTTGATATCAAAGAACCATTTAAATCAGCATTATTATAAAAAGTCTCTTCGCGCCAATTATTAATCACATCATCCCAATAATAAAAATAGAAATTCTCATCGACCCGACAAACTAGCAGATGTTCCTCTATGTCGTCTTGATCAGTTAAAAACATATTAGAAGCTGAATTAACGGTTTTTTTGATTTCTCGTGAATAGTTGCTTGGTGTACCAGATGTTTGCGCGCCAATATTGTACATAACCCAATTTTCATTGCCGTTATGGGTGCCTGCTGAATCACGAATAACTAGACCACCCGCATTAAAATCAGTTGATGGTGGCTGCACATTGATATTATTCCGGCTAACAACTCTTAGCTTTGTGGCAACAACAAAATTACCACTCACTTCCTGATATAAATAGGCGCTATAAGTATCCCCAAACCACCCTAGGTTAGTCCCTGGCGGCGGTATTGTCGGCAACATGACAAGCCAGCCCGGTTTAGTCTGGCTGGCATCAATGCTATCTGTGCGTGAAGTTCCATCAAATCGATGTAGGTTCCATGTATTGCTGGTTGTAGATTCGAAATTGAATGGCGCGTTGAATTCATCGTTAATAGAACCTTCATCAACCAGGTCATCTTCGGCCGAGTTGCTGCTGTCGCTGGATGAACTTCCGCCGCAAGCTGTGATCATTGATAGATAAATGCTACCCAGTAGAAACATTAATATATGCAAACTTTTTTTATTTTTAATCATAATGACGCACTTTTGTTGGCGTTCTTACAACCAGCATCATAACCACTGGTTTGAGCATAATTGGCATCTGCCAACCAGGTTAGATTCGCCACATCATCATAATACGTTAGACCACCCAGACGCGAGACTAATGCTGCATCGGCACTGCTTGCTAAACCCAAACTGATTAAGCCCGCACTGATAACCACTTGTAAATTTTGCTTCCTCACAGTTTTTCTCCTTTTTGATATTGTTTTTTTTAATTATTAGAACCAAACATAGTAATACTTATAGCAAATATGCCGCTTTTTTCAATCTTTAGGCTAAATACCAAGTTTGACTGTAACTCGGCTACTCGACAATAGTGAGTGATAACTTGATATGGTGCCAAGGTAAGCTTTCACGAGGTTTACTGACTAAAATACACGACATAAAAAATGCCGACGTATTGTTATGATCAGGGAGAGTTCTGGGGACACGGCTACGACGAATCACGCTTTATGCTAATGATGAAATAGATGCTAATCGGTTATCTGGCGGAGCTCTCGCTTTATTAAAAGAAACTGTACCTTACAGGAGAACTTGCTCGCAGTGATGCCGCCAAACTCACCGGCGATCAAGAACGTCGCGGTCGACAAATATCGGTAAAATTAATTCAAAAAGGATTACTAGTCCCACAGAGCGCCCGTACGGTTAGGCTTCCCCACTGATATCGTTGAGTGTTAATTACCAAGGCTCTACCCTGTAGTAGCAAGGAGACAATATGCCGCTAAACCCTTTACTATTGATCGATCAACCCTTAAAAAGAGGCTAATCGTCAAACACCTTATGATGCTGACGGGTACAATATCAATATTAGAAACAATTGCTCTCTGAGCCGAATGGCACTTACTTAAGCAACACACTGTCATTCCGGCGTGTTTTTAGCCGGAATCCATGCTTTAGATTGGTAGAATAGATTGCTATAAAGGGTTATATTGCGTTTTCTACTAGATGGATACCGGCTAAAAACATGCCGGTATGACGAACTGGTAATAAAAGTTTTCTTAAGTAAGTGCCATTCAGCTCTGAGCCCTATTTTCTGATGTTTACAACAATGGGCTTGGTAACATTACAAAACAGTTGGGGGAATTTTGTTGAAAATTAACAACTTTTTTTAAGTGAGTTTTATTTTTGACTTTATCTCTTAATACCTAATTTTTTCTTAATTTAAATATCTCTTTCTTATCACCTAACTTATTAGATTTATTTATTAAATCAAGCGGCATATACAGTGTGCTAACAAGGTTTTCATTGGCGATAATGAATATTATTATATAATTTTCACACAGCCATATTGATATTTTTTTAAATATTACGACTAGTGGCAATGTCTAATAAGGGTTGCAACCTAACTTTAATCAACGAATATTCACTATTTTCATAAATTTTATCACCTAAATTTAATTTCTCAATAAATTCATTACTAGACTTATTAATGATGATGTAATCAATATTATTATTTAATAATATTACACGCCGCTCACTTTTAGATGCCTCATCATAAAATCCATCAATAATATCAATACGCTCGATAATGTCAGCGGAAAATGCATAGTGTTTCAAATATGTAACCTGTATAGATGCAAAGCTATTCTTTCCAGATAAATGAGATACACTGGACAAATAAGTATTAGAAGGCTCAATAACAACAGCGCCTATCGGAATATTAGCTTTAATAAAATCGGCAAGTGCCAGCTGCTGATTTATTATTTTTATATATTGATCACTATTTCTGACATCAAGAAAATACACTGTTCCAGAAAAAGAAAATAGGATAACAATAAGTGTTGACAACCTTCTCTTTACCGGACTAGCTATAGATGAAATTCTCCATATAAGAAAAAATCCGGCAGCATAAAGAGATTGATTAGCAAACCAACTAGCATTATTTATATTCGATTCTCTAGACCCAATGAATAGAACTTCTGAAAGAAGAAAGCCACTAACAATAAATGAAAGAAGAAATATAATCGTTGGATCCGTAATTTTATTCGTAAAGAAGTCATGCACATTTTTAATAAAGTATATTTTTAAACCAAAAACCCCTATTACATATACAAAAAAAACGACTATGTAAAACAGTATCAACAATATATGCTGGTCAGAAAAAGGCGTTATCTTTAAATTTCCTAGAGATCGACTTAGTCCATATAAAAAATCAAATTCAACAACTTGAATATTTTCTGTCGGTGGCGAGCGAAGATAATAATAATAAAAAATCATAATAGATGAAATGATAAGAGCTACCGTAATATCACGATTTTTTTTATTATTATTTATAAAATATAATGCAAAAAGGGAAACGAATGCTGAACCTATAATATGCGGCCCCATTGAACTTTTTACCTGAAAAGAATACGTTACAAACAAAATAAATAACAGAAGATATTTTCTATTATTTTCCTTGAAATAAGAATCAAACGCTATCGCCGCCCCAAAAAATAGGGGTATAGCCGGCATTATTCCATTTAATGTAAAAATCCCCCACATGGGTGACGCAAAAGCTATAGCTGCATTTACATAAGGCAAATTTTCTGAAATCTCTAACATTTTCAATAAAAAAGAGAGATCACTTGCAAACATAGTAAAGCCGAAAAGAACGCTAAAATAAATGTTTTTTGTTAATTGATAGAAAAATATTGCAGGTATTGCGATTATTAAAACAAAATAAAACAATGGTAAAAAGTAATAGACCATCAATATAGTACTAATACCCGTAAAGCGACATAGTAATTCCGCGAAGACATGCATACCAAGGTGATAAGGTAAGTTGTAACCACTAAAATAAGGAAATGTTGGCGTTAAATCATCCGCTATTGCATTTATAATTCCAAGATGGAACATCGATTCTGTTGTTGGGTGACTTCTTAATAAATAATCCTTATCTGCTAATATCACCCAATCACTGAAGTGACTGTAGTTAAGTAAAAATAGTAGGATAAATAATACAAGCAATCCCATCCACCATATTTTTTCCATATGATGTCGTTGCATGGTCGTCAACAACTGTAGCGTAATATCTTTATTTTCCTTAATAAAATAAATTAAACATAAGAAAGAAACCAGCAAAAATAACCACGGAAGACCTATGATTCTAGTCAAAAAATATATCGTTGGACCAAGAGAAGCCCCTACTAGAAGAGACAGAAAAATTCCCGATACAAGGTTACCACTGTAATCAACTAACTTAAGCACTGTGTAACCAGGCACGTACACAAGAAACAATATTGCGGTAATAAATTTCAGACAATCAACCAAAGCTATCAACTGTACAGCTACAAGATAGAGCGTTGAAATCGAAAACACGACCACAACCATCATAATTGCAGATACCATATCGTTATGTATTAAATATTTATCATTGTTCATTATGCTATACCGAAAAACTCTCTCACACATAGTAACTAAAAACGCAGTATCCTTAAAAAAATTATCAATGCAAGGTCGACACAAACATCTAATCATGTCTGCCAAAAATTGATATTTTTATTATTTCATACATCCATTACCGTAAAAACACTGACTGCAATCTTTGAAAAAAGCAGGTCGGCAGACCTTACTACATTCGATATTAATCGTATAAAAGAGGCGTTTAGCATGGACAATAGTAGATACTATTCAAGCATTATCAGCCGACCTGTCCTATGACAGCATCTACAAAGAAATTTTAATAATATCGGTTATTAACAAAATTATTCGCATCTACATCATTCGATATCAAACACAAAAAAACGGGTAAGAATATACATGCAGATGGTGTAAGCAACCGCCGCAATGAGCTGTGAAGCAACAGCGTGTATACTCAAATAAGTTATAGCTAAATGCAAAACTAGTAGATTTAAAAAAAATGAAACAATAAATGCCAAAAGATAACGAACACTTTCGGTTAAAAAATGGCCATCACTACGAAAAATAAATTTTTTAGAAAGTACGAATCCTAGAATAAAACCGATAGCATATCCTGCCACATTCGAAATTACCGGTGAAAAGCCGACAGCCATTGCTGACAATATAACAAAGAAACCGACAACTGTATTAGCCACGCCACTACCAGTATAACGAGCGATATACTTCGCCTCTATAGCTCGACCACTTGCCTGATTCTGTTTCATTGTGTAATCGCTCGGTACATCTGATAATTTGAATTTTTATAAATAAGTAGTTATCGATGCGACCGAGTAAATGAAGATCGTTCAGCAGCTAAAACTTGCGCTACTCCTACCAGTAAACTCGTTCTTGATACTTGCTCATCAATAGCTACTGTTACCGATCGAAACTGTATCCGCCTACTATAGAGACTGGAAAGTTTACTAGCGCTGGCCACTATCCTCGGTCGACGTCTCGCTATTCGATTAAAAACTGAAACGATTTCAGCAATTGTTGTCGCTTTTTCAGAAGCGATTATCTTAGTAAAAACTCCAAATTTTCCGTGCAATATAGTTAGCGACGCCACCATCATAGATGCCGCATCATCAGCTGTAATGTAATCTCGAATTGTATCTAAGGGTACAAAAATATTTACAGATTTATTTCGCAAAATACACCGCGCGATATGTGCTAGCAGGCCCTGTCTTTTACCGTCTGCTTGCCCTGGCCCATACAGTGTAGATATACGTGCCAGCAATACCGTAACTTTACCATTGCGTTGCCCAAAATTCGTGAGCAAATTTTCCTGCTTGATTTTTTCTTTTGCGTATTCGGTGGTAGGAGAAACCGCTGTATTTTCACTAATAATGTCATCTTTTGCACCTGCGTAAATTGCACCCGCTGAGCTTGAAAAAGCAAAACAACCCACAGAAGAAACTAACCCAGATTCGGACTCAATGAGTTTAAGTAAAGTCGAAAGCGTTCGTGTTTCAGTTACAAGATCATCCTTAGAACTAGCAAAATTACCGATACCCGCTGCCCAGTATATTTGCCAATCATTTCCGTTATCGACAAAAGTCGAAAATGCTTTAACCGCAGCCGCTAACTGCGAGTTTAATTCAGACTCATCACCCCAATTAAATCGCTGTGCCGGCGTAAACAAATTTTTACTTTGACGCAATAGTACTCGCTGCAATGCTGACCCGAGCAAACCGCTGCCACCTATTACCCAAATAGCGGTCATTTTTTTTCTTCAGGCCGAGTTGGTTTGGTACTGACTACATATAATGGCTTACCCATAACGATGCCCATTGTTACAGCCAGGTATTCTGCTATTACTCCGAGAGACGTTAAGGTGGCGCCCGAGAAAAATGCGACAACTATCAATAAAGACGCCCAACCTTGCACCGGCACATCAAGAAAAAACTTTCCGTACAATGCATATGCAGTAATCATTATCGACAAAATGACGGAGCAGAATCCCATAACAGTAATCACACGCAATGGTCGCGTGCCGGTAGTAAGAATTAAATTCCAGAAATGCCCGAACAATTTTGAATACGAATAACCTGATGGTCGATCCATTTCATTTCTTAACTTCAAAGGACAGTGACCAATACGACCAACCATCCAATAAAGCCCGACATCAAGGTACACACCACTACCACAATAAGCGGCAAGGGTTCGTGCAATCTCTCCATCTATCAGACGAAAACTGTTAAACCTCCCCATCGGGCTGTTATTTAATAATTTAATGGTGATGGATTTAGCTGCACGACTGAGAGTGTTGCGCAACCAACCATGAGAAGGCAGGTTTATCGGTTCAGCATAAACCAGTTGCAATGATCTATCTAGTGCAGTATCCAACATACGTCCAATGTCAGCAGGATCTTGTTGCCCATCTTCATCTAGCGTTACTACCCAATCGCCCGTGGCGCTTGCCATACCTGCCATTGACGCAGCATGTTGACCATAATTTTTTGACAACCATACCGGTTGTACGAACGAATGCTTATCCGCAAGCTCCTGTATAACGATATCAGATCGGTCGCATCCACAGTCATGAACCAGAATGAGTTCACAAACGATAAAAGCCCGACCATTTGGAGTTGTCGATTCATGTGTTAAAGGCTCAATATCATTGATCAAAACAGGCAGTGTTTTCTCGCCACCATAAACCGGAATCACAAGAGAAACTCTCTGGGGTATTAACTGATTCATAATGTTTGGTTCCTATAAACCAATGTTATTTTAGGCTGCATCATTTTCTGACAACAGCAAGGATAGAAACACCGAAAGGTAGATTTAAAAATTTCAGTAGATATTTTTCAATACCGAATATATTTTTAAGAACATAATTTACAAATTTACTCGGCATGTCTACATCGGACGCACCATCACGCTTCAGTATGTTATTCAGCATACGCACCAGATAGATAACTGGAAAAAGCAAGGTATTGTAATAGGATATTTTTTCTACAGTGAACCCCGCCTGCACCAGTTTTTCTCGAAGCTCCAAACGGGAATATCTGCGTTTATGCTCATTCATTTCATCAAAAGACGACCAGAGAAACATGTAAGCAGGAACAGTAATAATAACTTTACCGCCGGTTGCCAGAAGTGAGTGTATTGTTTTTAATGAATCAACATCACGATCGATATGCTCAATCACATCTAACGCAATTATTAAATCGAAAAATTTTTCCTGATATGGGACATTGTCTGGCAAATAACCATTTTTCACCTCGCCAGAAAATGCCACTTTACTAAATTTAATAGCATCATCTGACATATCCATACCATATGTCTCTCCAATGGTATCAAGCGCACTTAGCATGACCCCGCTACCACAACCAATATCTAGTATTTTGGGCTCATTCGATATAGCTAAATAACGAGAAATCATAGCTAATACAATGTTTTTCCTTGTCAAAAACCACCAGTGTTTATTCTGGATATCGAAAAACCTTTGATACATCTCAATGTTCATTACCTGGTGGGCCCGCTGCATTTACTTTATTCTGGAATTATAGCTGAAATTACAATAACCGTTATGAGTCTTAACTGCATTCAACAGTGACATGTTAATAGTTATCAATATATTTTTACTTACAAAGGTGCTCAAATGACAAAACTTTGTCATTACTATAATCGAATTTTTTTAACTTTTCTTCCAATTCAGCCCTATACGTATCTTCAAATTTTTTCAGATCAATGTTTTTTTCTAAAATACCCAAGACATGAACCATTATAGCGATTTTATCAAACGCAAGATTTTTTTGTTTTACATGCTTAGTAACGAAATAGAAGTAATACAATAATTTTTCAGCTTCATCATATTCTCCGTTTTGCGCCATATGATAAGTTTGTAGCAATATATCATATTCATTTTTTGACTTTATTGATTTAAAAATAGTTGTCGATGCCTCAATATTTTTTTCTTTTAACGCAAAATAGGAGGCAATACGTCGCACACCATCAGTCTCAAATGCACCCAAGTCAACATCATCAAAAAATTGTTTTTTATCATTGTGGGACAAATAATCTTGCATAAAAGCCAGAACAAATTGCAGCTCATAAGTTTTACCTGAAAAAAGCGACTCCGATAATATTATTTCGCGTTTAATACCACTTTCCCATTCATCACTCCAACAAGACGGAAACACCAACAATGTACTTGACAGTGGAAATGCATTTTTTTTCTTTTCAGAAAACAACAAATAATTTGTATCAGCATAATTAAGCTCAAGCATTTCATTTTTCTTTAGCTGCGAAAATACTTCAGGTGTATTATTGAACAATGCATATTTCACATCATGTTTTTTAATCGTTTCATTTAGTTCAGCCGGTTTTTTTAGCAAAAACAAGTTGTGTTTGAAAAAATCTATTGGATATAAAATATTTGTTCTTCCATCAAAATAAATTTTAAATTTAGAGTCCAGCTTATTAATCAAATACCCCCCCAAGTGCATAACATTTAAAATATTACCTCCCTCCTGGTAAAGGTTCATATATTCAACAATTTTCACAGGATAGCGTGATTCTAATACTTGTTCTTGATCCCTATATTTTTCTATTGAAGCCGAAGCCTCAGATATTAATATATAAGTAGTCCACACTGAAATTCCTGCTGCGACAACAATAAGTGACTTTTTGACTGAAGAACGAATCTCGAATCTCCCTCTTTCATTATAAAATTCACTAAGATACAAAGCCAATATACAAAAATTTATAAGCATTGCGACAGAAATCAGCCTGACAGTCGACCATGAGAAATAGGTCAACAAAACCACTATCAATGCAAACCCATATTGTTTTTTGATCAAAGACCAGATAGCAACATATATCGATAACATCCATGATGCATGAACTATTATACTTAGAGAATACACTTTGTATGATGACATATACTCATTCGTATACTTCGCAAAATCTTCCGTCAGTAAAGAATAAACAGTAATTAAAAAATGTTGCCCATTGGGTCGAACAAACCCGATAAGAAATACGATTACTCCCCACGAAAACCAGAATTTCCAACTAAATGAGTTATCTCCATAGAAATATTTATCTATAGCCTTATCCATGAAGACACCAAAAATAATGACATAACCAACTATAGGCGAATGATAATTAACCCAAAATAGCAGCAACAAACATATCTTCAGCAATTCTCTAGTAGAAAAATTTTTTTTCGCATCAAGGTAAAATAATAAACAGATAACCACCAGGACATTAGAAAATATCTCGGGCCTTATCATTAAACGCGCTTGTAAGAAATAAATTATTAGCGGTAGCAACACAAAAGCCACGAACCAGTTAGCCTTTATTCTTCTAAAGTAGACATATAACAATGACATCATAATTGTCACATACGCTACTTTTAAATAATAAAATCCTTCGTTTTCACCAAAAACAGAGACAAACTTGTACAACAAAACTTGAAAAATTACAGGGATTGTGGAAATTTCTTCGCCGTAAAAACTAAAGCTATAATGGTCAATCCAGGGAGAGAGACCATTCTCTATAAGATCCTTACCCATCTGCAAATGCCAGAAACCATCAAATGAGGAAACTGGACGCATTGCAATTATGACGACAATGATATAAAAAACTAAAAATACTAAACTAATACAAAAAACATTTAAACTTTCTTTATCATTACTAAACACTCAGTCGTCCTCTTAATTCTTAATAAATTTTATAAAATTAATTAATACAGTAGCTATTTCATACACTTTATTCTTGCAGTTAAAAAACTAATGTGATACATGATTACCAATTCACGTTAAACACCAATATTTCTGAATAACATGGAGCTCAGAACGATTAAATTTCACACAAAAAAAATCGACCTACTGGTCGATTTTTTTTTGCGCCCAGTTAAGCACGCGTAACAAATAATATACTTTACAAACCAGCACCAGTTATACATTGTGCATCAGTTGCTCCAGCAGTCACATTATTCGCAATGTAATTCACACCACCAATATTAGAAACGTTTGCTGTTACTGAACACGCATCAGCAGTCCAAACTAGAAGCGCCGCGTTATCCTGTGTAACCGTTATATCAGCCAAAGCATTTTCAACGTTAATTGCATTAGTTAACTGGTTACAACCAATACCAGAACCGATACATGTTTGCGTCTGCGATACATAGCCGCCTATACCTTTCATTGCAGCGCCACCTTGTGAAGCAGCAACGTATTCTTTGTATGCTGGTACCGCTACGGAAGCCAGAATACCAATAATCGCCACAACAATCATTAATTCGATTAGTGTAAAACCTTTTTGGGCTTTTTTCATGCCACGTTGAAATTTATTCATGTTTATCTCCGGAATTTGAATATTATATTTTTATATGTTGTTTGTTTTTAAACATTTGTCGTGTCTATAGCAAGACTACCTTCCACGATGCAGGTAGTGTGCCAGCTTTACAAAACTGACGTAACTATATATAGATCAAGCATTTAATATATTCAACTGATTATATAATTTTGTATCACGAAATCTAATTTTTGTCACAATGTGACATTTTTGTAAAACAATAGACCAACTTTCCATAAAAACCTGGCTCGCTTGACTATGACTTCACAAGCCTCACCCTTGCAATAATCACATACTAGATTAAGCCGCATACTTCACAATAAAGTAAAACCTGTAAGTTACAATCAATTTTGAGGTTAAACCACCCACACAATGCAATCTAACTAGTGTCGAGTTATAGACATTTTATAAAAATAGGCTATGTTTTATATGCTAATACAGTAACAAAAATACAAAAACAAGATTTGTTACATCTGGGGATAAAAAATCATATGGCTGCAGAAATAAAATTAAATGGCTTACCGCGCAAGCTGGTTAATGATGGGCTACTTGAAGAAGGCGTTGCAATCAATGCACTAAAAGCGTCGGTAAAAGAAAAAGTGTCATTTACCAGCTATCTTGTCAGCAATAAGTTACTTTCAGCCACCAAGATTGCCATGGAAGCTTCTAAAGAGTTCGGCTTGCCTGTTTTTGACCTTGATGCCATCGATCCCGAATCCATACCACGCGATGTCGTTGATGACAAACTCATACAAAAACACCATGCACTGCCCCTCTTTAAACGCGGCAACCGTTTATATATTGGTATAGCCGACCCTACTAATCTCGCTGCCATTGATGACATCAAATTTCAGGTAGGCGTAAACACCGAAGCAGTACTGGTAGAAGAAAATAAGCTAGCCACCTTAGTCGAAAAACTACTGGAAGAACAGGAAGAAACCATAGACGGCATGATGGACGAGGATCTGGATGATCTGGATTTTGAAGATCCAAGTGCGGCTCCTGCGGATGATGACTCTGATTCTGGCGTAGACGATACACCGGTCGTTCGTTTTGTAAACAAGATATTACTCGACGCCATCAAAAAAGGCGCTTCTGATATTCATTTTGAACCCTATGAAAAGATATACCGGGTTCGCCTCCGAATAGATGGCGTGTTAGCCGAAGTAGCAAGACCCCCCGTGGCAATGAGTCCTAAATTATGTGCCCGTATTAAAGTTATGTCACGTATGGACACGGCTGAAAAACGGATACCTCAAGATGGACGTATCAAATTAAAAATTTCCAAGACTAAAGCAATCGATTTTCGTGTCAATACATGCCCGACGCTTTTTGGTGAAAAGATTGTATTACGTATTCTGGATCCGTCGAGCGCATCATTAGGCATCGATGCACTCGGATATGAACCTGAGCAAAAAAAATTATACCTCAGCGCACTTGCTAACCCATACGGCATGATTTTGGTTACTGGACCAACCGGTAGTGGTAAAACAGTATCGTTATATACTGGTCTAAATATTTTGAATACGGTTGATACCAATATTTCTACCGCAGAGGACCCTGTCGAGATTAACCTAGAAGGGATTAATCAGGTCAACGTCAATGACAAGGTCGGGCTGAATTTTGAAACCGCACTGCGCGCATTCTTACGTCAGGATCCAGACATCATCATGGTCGGTGAAATACGTGATCTGCAAACCGCTGAAATTGCCATTAAAGCCGCGCAAACTGGTCACATGGTGATGTCTACCCTGCATACCAATGATGCACCATTAACACTGGCTAGATTGGTGAACATGGGTGTGCCACCGTTTAATATTGCCTCTGCCGTTTCATTAATTATTGCTCAGCGATTAGCTCGTCGATTATGCGGCAGCTGTAAAGAGAAAGTTGATATACCGCGCCCCGCACTGGAAGAAGAAGGCTTTACTGACGAACAGATTAATGCAAACTCAGAGCTATACAAGGCCGTTGGCTGTGACCAGTGCAGCGACGGCTATAAAGGACGTGTTGGTATCTATCAGGTTATGCCCATCTCAGATGAGATTGGTCGAATCATCATGAATAATGGAACGGCCATTGACGTAGCAGATCAAGCGGTAAAAGACGGTGTTGATAATCTAAGACAATCAGCAATTAAAAAAGTGCTTGCAGGACTAACTAGTCTCGAAGAAATTAATCGCGTAACCAAAGACTAAAGCAACAACATATTAATCAGGGTACATAATAATGGCTAAGGCAAAAAAAGCAAAAAATGCGACATTTACCTGGGAGTGCACCAATACTAAAGGCGCAACAATAAAAGGTGAAACAACAGCTGTCAGTGCTGACGTGGTAAAAGCTCAATTACGTAAACAAGGCCTCACACCTAAAAAAGGAAAAATAAAGAAAAAAGGAAGTTCTCTTTTTCCGGCAAGCACCAAGCCCATCACTACAAGTGATATTGCTGTTTTCAGTCGTCAGTTAGCAACCATGATTAAAGCAGGTGTACCTATGGTGCAGGCATTTGATATTGTTGGCCAGGGACACTCTAATCCCAGTATGGGAAAATTAATTATGGAACTAAAGGCTGATGTGGAAGCAGGTGGTACCTTAGCCACTGCTTTAAGCAATCACCCAGCCCAATTTGATGAACTATTTGTCAGCCTGGTCGATGCCGGCGAGCAATCAGGTGCGCTAGAAACACTGCTTGAAAAAGTTGCAACGTATAAGGAAAAGTCTGAAGCCTTAAGAATTAAAATAAAAAAAGCACTGACTTATCCGATTTCAGTATTAGTCGTTGCCATAATTGTCTCCTCAATTTTATTAATTTTTGTTATACCCATCTTCGCAGACATGTTTAAAAGTTTTGGTGCAGAACTACCTGCGTTTACACAGTTTGTTGTCGGCTTGTCTGATGGGCTAATTGCGAACGTCTGGTATTTTATCGCAGTAATAATCGGTATCGTTTTTGGTTTAAAACAGCTAAAAATTCGTTCCAAAGCTTATAACGAAGGAATGGACAAACTGGCACTGAAACTACCAGGTGTTGGCACACTGACCACCAACGCTGCTATAGCTCGCTTTGCTAGAACATTAGCAACGATGTTTGCTGCTGGTGTGCCCCTTGTTGAAGCAATGGTCTCAGTAGCTGGTGCTGCGGGCAATGTCGTTTATAAAAAAGCTATTTTGCAAGTACGAGATGATATTGCTGGTGGTACAACTTTACAAGCAAGCCTGTCTCAAAACAAAGACCTGTTTCCTAATATGCTAATTCAAATGGTAGGTATCGGTGAAGAATCCGGCGCGTTGGATGATATGTTAGACAAAGTCGCTGAATACTACGAATCCGCAGTTGATGATTCAGTGGATAACCTGACGGCTTTAATGGAACCTTTGATTATGTCATTCCTTGCCGTAGTGGTTGGTGGTCTGGTGATAGCCATGTACATGCCTATCTTTAAGATGGGATCTGTTATGTAGGGCTTAAACGCCCCTGTTATTATGCTTGAAAATACACTTGTTTTTTTTCAGTCTGCTCCATGGGCATTCTATGCCACTGTTCTATTTTTGGGGCTAAGCTTTGGCAGCTTTCTTAACGTAGTCGCCTACCGTTTACCTATGATGATGGAACGGGACTGGAAACTTGAATGTCATGAGTTTTTGGAACTAGACCCACCAAAAATTAAAGATGATTTATTATCACTCAATCTTTCAACGCCAGCATCAGCTTGTCCGAATTGCGGACACAAAATACGATTTTGGGAGAATATTCCCGTTTTCAGTTATATACTTTTAAAAGCAAAATGCTCTTCATGCTCAACCACGATATCATTACAATACCCGGTCGTTGAGTTACTCACTGGCTTTGCATCTTTAACAGTTGCATACACATTTGGCCCATCACTGCAGACAATAGCAGGCTTGATTTTTACCTGGATATTAATAGCACTAACTTTAATCGATTTAAAAAAACAACTATTACCAGATAATATAACCCTGCCACTTTTATGGGGCGGCATCTTACTTAGCTTCTATGACGTATTTACTAATATAAATGACAGTGTAATCGGCGCCATTGCCGGCTATCTTATTCTTTGGTTCGTCTACCAGTTATTCAAATTGCTAACAAAAAAAGAAGGCATGGGTTTTGGTGATTTCAAATTACTTGCCGCACTGGGTGCCTGGTTAGGTTACAGTTACCTGCCACAAATAATTCTGGTTTCTTCAGTCGCCGGTTCGGTAATAGGCATTACTATGATTATTATTGGTAAGAACAAACAACAACAGCCCATTCCATTTGGTCCTTATCTAGCAGCGGCTGGTTGGATAGCACTTTTATGGGGCGAAGAAATCAACACAACCTACCTTTCATTTTTATAGTGCATGTTAAAAATAGGACTAACAGGCGGAATCGGCAGTGGAAAAACTGCAGCATCAGAAATATTTGAACGATTAGGCATAGACATCATTGATACAGATGTTATCTCACGTCAACTTATCAACCATGATAAGCCAACAATAAAAATCATCCTGAATACTTTTGGCGAAAACATCCTGACTTCCGATAAATCAATTGATAGAAAGAAATTAGCCCGTATTGTCTTTTCTGATAAAGACAAAAAACAATTACTCGAAAATATTCTCCACCCTAAAATTCGAGATGAAGTTAACAAACAGATTCTCAGCCTCAGCCAATCTTCAGCACCAAACTATATTATAGTGGTCATACCTTTACTGTTAGAAACCGGTTTTAACGACATAATTGATCGTGTACTTGTTGTATTGACTGATGAAGGTCGCAGAATTGACAGGGTCTTACAACGAGACGAAAGAAACCTGGACGAAATTCATTCAATCATCACCCACCAGGTTCGTGATGAAACAAGGATTAAAGCTGCTGACGATATTATTACAAACAACCGCGATATCAAGCACCTACAAAGCCAGGTTCGTCAACTTGATAAAAAATATAGACAAATGTGAAAATAGTATGACTATCACCGCAATAGATAAGGCGACCTACAGTAAAAAAAAGTGTAAAATTTGATGTACGGCAAGATTCACCCGAATGTTAATAGAATCATCAACCAAGAAGTACCGCAGTGACTGACTACTACGTTTACGAACAACCATTAAACGAAAAAATACGCTCATTTCTGCGTCTGGAAAAACTGTTTCAACAGTACAGTTTCAATTTGAAACATGGTTCTGACTGGAACAACCGCGTGGCGATCGACTCAATATTAGAATTGCTTGCATATACCACACGCAGCGATATAAAGTTAGAAGTATTAAAAGAACTTGAACGTCAACACACACGCCTGGAACGTTTATCAAAACGTCCTCAGATTGACCAATCACAATTATCATCTATTTTAAAAAACATAAATAAACGAATGGGTGACTTACAGGCTATTAGTGGCCAGTTAGGGCAGGATACAAAAAATATTGAGCTACTTTCCGCTATCGCACAGAAGAACTCAGTACCAGGCAGTATATGTGACTTCGACTTACCTGCTCTCAAACACTGGTTAACCCAACCCAAAGCTACCCGCCAACAACACATCGAAAAATGGTTTCAACCCTTTGGATATCTTGATCGTTCAGTGCAATTAATTTTAGACGTGTTACGACATAGTGCCGAAAATACAGATGAAGTCGCTCAGAATGGTTTTTTTCAAAAATCACTCGATACTAATCAGGCAGTACAATTGTTACGTATATCCATTCCTAAAAACGGCGAATGCTACCCCGAGATTAGCGCCGGAAAGCATCGGTTTTCAGTACGATTTATGAGCAATGATGACCCATCATTACGACCTGAACAATGCAAAGAAAATGTAGAATTTAAAATGATGATGTGTACAATTTAAAAAACATGTAACGTCTATTGTTGAACGACTACACTTTTACACCAAATTTAATTTCGTTAGCAGGAACAGGTTTGCCGAAGTAATATCCCTGAACTTCATCACATCCTTCAGCTTTCAGAAAAGCAAGCTGCTCTGCATTTTCTACTCCCTCAGCAATTACTTTCAATCCAAAACTTTTAGCCAGTGCAATTGTTGCACGAATGATTGCCTCATCATCTTTATCTCGACTAACATCTCTGACAAAATTACGATCGATTTTCAATCGTGTCAATGGAAAATGTTTCAGATTTTCAAGAGACGAATATCCCGTGCCAAAATCATCAATTGCTAACAAGATTCCCATAGCATGCAACTTGTTCAAATTTTCGATAGCAACAAATTCTTTATCTAAAATCGCACTTTCTGTGATTTCGAATTCCAGGTGTGCATTTTTTTGTTTTTTTAGAAAATCTGCGACATGAGATGAAAAATCAGGATCGACTAATTGTTTGCGAGAAATATTTATAGCTATAACGATTTTTTCATGCCCCTGCGAATGCCACTCATCTTGTTGCAAACAACAGGTTTCTAAAACAAAATCACTAATTTCACCGATGAGATTCGTTGTTTCTGCTATATGAACAAACTTCGAAGGGGACACAACGCCGAGATCAGGGTGCTGCCAACGCACTAAAGCCTCAACACCGATTAGTTTTCCTGTTTCAATTTCATATTGAGGTTGATATAGAACAAAAAATTGTTTTTCAACCAGGGCTTTTTTTAACGACATTTCCATCGAAAAAAATTCGAAAGCAGTGTTGGATAGTTCTTGTGTGTAGAAACGGTAACCACTAGAACCTTCTGCTTTTGCAGAGTACATGGCCGTATCTGCAAATTTAATAAGATCTAAAACATTTTTGCTATCACCCGGAAAAACACTAATACCTATACTTGCGTTCACTTCTAATTCATATTCATCAAGCGAGAAGGTTTTTTTAAATACCTGAATAATTTTTTCTGCTACTACTGCAGCCTCACTAATATCTACCAGGCCTTCAACAATTAAAGTAAACTCATCGCCGCCTAAACGAGATAATGTATCAGTATCACGACTCATTTTTTTAAGGCGTGCTGCAACCTCACGCAACAGTTCATCACCAATATGGTGACCTAAATTATCATTCACTAATTTAAAACGATTTAAATCAAGAAAAAACAGCGCGCCTAATTGATTTGTTCGCAACGTTCGTGCAACAGCTTGCTCTAGTCGATCCTGAAATAATACCCGGTTAGGAAGATCCGTTAAAAAATCGTGAGTTGCAACATGCTCAAGTTCTTGTTGCGATTTTTTAATCTCAGAAACATCGGTTAAAATTGCAACAAAGTGACTGATATCACCTTCATCGTCTTCCACTTTGTTTATCGTCAACCATATTGGGTATATACGACCTGATTTATCACGACCACTAATTTCACCCACCCAGTGGTGATCGTGCTGTAATTCGTCCAAAATTGAAGTGCCAGAAGAATGCATACTTTTATTACTAATAAATAGTGGTGATTCCCCAATAATGCTTTCTATGTCCTGCCTCATGAACATGCCATAAGCTTTGTTGGCAGAGACAATTTTTAGCCTTTCATCCAGAATAAGCATACCTTCCTGTCCACTATCAAACATGGTTGATATTAACCGTTGTTGAATTTGCGCCTGATGAATTTCAGTAATATCAACAGCCACAAATACGACCGTGCTTTTTCCGTTAATATTCAGCTCTGTTGGTAACGCTCTTCCCTGGTAATAACATTTTTTCCCATTTACATCTTGATCATAATTTATTACTGCAAGTTTATTTGTTTTTATAGAGTTCTGAATCGCCAATAAAAAATTTTCAGCCAAATCTGTTGAAAACACATCATGCACTTCTTTCCCAATAATTTCATTTTTGTCTGAAAACATTCCTTCATTTCTTCCAGACATGATTTCAATGAAACGACCATCTTCATCAAACAAGAAAATTATATCGGGAATGGCATTAAGAATAGAGGATAGGCGTGCTTCGTATGATGTTTTGAGTTTTTCGTTTAAATCCATCATCTCTTCAGAAGAAAGATTTAATGAACGTTCTAGTGTATAACGATGTTGATCAGCTTCATCATATGCAACCTCAATGAGTTGAATGAAAGACCGCCATTGATTATAAGAAGGCTGCTCATTCTCTAACAGTTGTATTCGTTTTAATTGACGTTGTAATAACCGGTTCATTGTGAATTCGGGTAAATTTAATCTTCCCAGAATGTTGTCAGTGTCATCGTCTGATTATGTAAATCACAACGCCCACTTGATAATGGTGAAATTTCCCCGTAAGAATAAAAACCGATTTGCTTTACCTGCTCAGGTAACTCATTTGCAACAACTTCAATTTCTTCTTCAGCTCGTTGCCCCAGAATCAAACGGCGGCCTACGCAACTAATGGCAATATTCATAATAGAACCTCTAGAATACTCGTTTATATTGATATCGCCAGCTGCATCAGCTGCACCATCAATCAAACGGTCGAAGTTCGCACTCATTAAACGTACAAATACACCTTCAGGAATATTTCCAGCAAAAGTTATGGAATCTTCCTCTTCGTTAATCCCTAAAATCGTACGTACCGTGTATCCATCGATTTCTTCATCGTTTTTAATGGCCAGGGGGAATAACAAACCTGTTCCTGGAAGACCGTCTGCTCTATCACCCAGGTACTTTTTATAGAGTGCTAATGCAGGTTGCCCGTCCAGTTCATATAAAACGTTATCTTTTGATTTTGTTACTTCTCTATTCGTACCAAGAACATCCCATCCACCTCGCGATCCATGTTCGATATTTATAGATTCACCATAGAAACCCACTGCGGTAATACAACCACTGAGCATTTCACCATCTTTCCAAGTCCATGTTTTTTCGAAGCGATCATCATCTCCACCAAGTCCACCTGTAAGAATGACGCTGTCATCGATTTGTGACGATATCGCTGCCACCAACTCTGATCCATTTACATCAATACCATCTGATAACACGAATATGGAACGAAGACCATCCGCATTCAATGCATTGGCAACGCGTTCACCACAATGCACGCCATCTTCACCATTATTGCTTAATAGTTCACTGGCAACTTTTATTTTAGTCTTATCAAATTTAATGATAGCCAGACTAATGCCATGTTCGTAGATAGCATCCTCATATATTTCGCCAGCAGTCGAGCAACCCATTTTTAAAGAAAGAGGAAAATTTTTGCTTAGGGAATGAAGTGTCGACTCAACGTCTTCAGAATGAGCGGAGCCAAAAAATAGTAACAAGGTTGAATCCGAGTCCAGACTTGCGTCAGGCTCTTTATCCCATTGACTTTTTTTAGAATATCGGTATGTGAAAACTTGCATTATAGGTTACCTTTTAAAAATAGGTCACCTATAAACTATAGTTCAAATGCCATCTTAATAGAACAAATAAAGCTTATTACTATGTAAAGATTCTACGGTTAAGTATTTTCTTATTCACTCAATTCCAGAAGGCACTAATCGCTGCCACACCTTGTGCGCCATGTTTCCAGGCCAACTCAATATCTTGTTCAGCGACCCCGCCAAGCGCGTAAACAGGTACACTAATTTGTTCAATCATATCTGAAAACGTTTGCCAGCCTAGTGCAGCCATTTCAGGATGGCTAGCAGTTTTTTGTACCGGAGATAATACGACAAAATCAGCCTTTAGCTTAATGGCGTATTGCAGCTCTTCCTCATTATGGCAGGAAGCGGATAACAACTTTCCATTATCATGTATATTGATAGTGTCAGTACATAGAGAGATGAGTGTTTTACTATCAAGATGATAGCCATCAAACTCAATTCGATTCGAATGCACCCATTCAATACTATCTGCAGGAACATTAAGCATTAATTTTACTGCTGACTGCTTACAAAGATAAGAGGTCTGTGTGAGTATTGTTTGCAGTTGCGTTTTATCTTCGCAGTTACCTGGCTTCAATCGCAATTGCATTAGTTTTATATTTTTCTCTAGTGCTTTTTTCAATTTACACAGGTAATCATCGGCATCTAAGAAATTACCGGTAATGAGATATTTGTCTGAAAGCTGCAATGATTTTATAATGGGAATATTGGCTTTAGGAAAATCATATTCAGAAAGCTCAGCGAATGAAATCCATTTTACAATTTGGCCTTCCATTCCTACAGCTTCACCTCGATAACTCACAATTTTATTAACATGCAAACAAACTTTTTTATCTGTGTACTCATGTGTGATACTAATTAGTGGACGAGATTTAAGTATCTCAAGATTAAGCTCTTCCTTAATTTCTCGAACAAGCGCTTGCTCTACTGTTTCGTCGTGTTCTATTTTTCCACCGGGGAATTCCCATAAACTACCCTGGTGCGCATCTTTGTGACGAAGACTAATACAAACTTGTTGTTTTTGATTGACGATTACCGCGACTGCAACCTGAGTGATTTTAGTCATCAGAAATATATAAGTGCCTAGGAACGATATTCAGAGTTAATTCGGACATATTCATGCGATAAGTCAGACGTCCACAGTGATGTCGATTCATCACCCCGAGATAACTCAACTTTGATGATAATTTCATCTTGATTCATCACAGCCTGTCCTTTTTCTTCTGTATAGGCAGCATCAACACCGCCATTTCTAACAATACATACATCATCAAGAAATATATTTACGCCTGTAATATCCAATTTGTCTACACCCGCACGCCCAACAGCGGCGAGAATTCTTCCCCAATTCGGATCACTTGCAAATAGTGCTGTTTTGACTAAGGGTGAATGCGCGATGGTATAAGCCACATTGTTTGCTTCGGCTTTAGACGTAGCCTGTGATACTGAAATCGTGACAAATTTAGTTGCGCCCTCAGCATCACGAACAATCGCCTGTGCAAGCTGCTGGCAAACCTCATCAAGAACATCAATAAACGTTTGGGCTTCAAGGGAATTTGCCTTAAGTTTCTCGTTTCCCGCTTTATGGCTTGCGACAAGAACACAGGCATCATTGGTAGACGTATCACCATCAACGGTAATTGCGTTAAAAGACTGAGCAACGGCAGTAGACAGACAATGCTGTAAAAAATCGTGTTCAATAACAGCATCTGTCGCAATAAAAGCCAACATCGTTGCCATATTGGGACAGATCATTCCCGACCCTTTGGCGATACCACTGATTGTCACCTCTACACCATCAAGCGTTATTGTTTTAGATATCGCTTTAGCGATGGTATCAGTCGTCATTATGCCCCTTGCAGCAGACAACCAATTATCTTTTGACAGGTCGTTGATAATTTTTTCTATGCCATTTTGCAATACGGGCATGGGCAGTTGCTCACCGATAACCCCGGTAGAAAAAGGTAAGATTTGATTGTGAGAGCACTGCAACTTTTCAGCTAACCATTGACAACTTTGTATCGCATTTTGCATACCGGTTTCACCGGTTCCGGCATTGGCATTTCCAGAATTAATTAAAAGTGCGCGAGGAGAAGCATGTTTAAGGTGTTTTTTAGCCAGTATGACTGGCGCTGCACAAAATGCATTCTGGGTGAATGTGGCAGCACAACTTGCTCCCTCATCGATAACAAGGATAACGAGGTCATCGCGTCCGTTTTTCTTGATACCCGCTGAGACAGCGTTAAGTTTGATACCCGCTATAGGTAGAATTTTTTCAGGTTCAGGTAATCCGACGGCCATTATTAGAAACCTTTATGTGATACAGGCGCGAAAGGAAAAAAGGCTAAAATTTTACTGATTGAGGGAAGACATGCAGCTAATAGCTGGCTATTGGCAAGTTTTCTAATGATATTGCCATGAATGACAGATAGCAGGGTAATGCAGGAGCAATTACCGAAAAGCAGTGAAATTTTAAACATTTTTACTGGTGATTGTATGGTGCAAAGGTCTCTATTAATAATAACTACGTTAATTTTCCGTGGCACTGCTTATATTTCTTGCCTGAACCGCAATGACAAGGCTCATTACGCCCTATTTTTTTCTGATCTCGATGAAATGGCTGGGCCGCAGCGCCTTCAGCAGCAGCTTGTTCACCATTAGCAGAACCTTCACCTTCTGGTTGCTGCATTCCGGCACCCGATGCATCAGCATGTTGATAATTTACATTTTCAACTTGTGGATTCCCATTTGCTTCCAGCTCTTCAACCTGCTCATTCGACTGGATGTTCACTTTAGAAATAATCGTGACTACTTCATACTTAACGCGTTCCAACAACTCAGAAAACATTTCAAACGCTTCACGTTTATATTCCTGCTTAGGATTTTTTTGTGCATAACCACGAAGGCCGATACTCTGACGCAAATAATCCATCGCAGCCAAGTGTTCTTTCCATAGTTTATCCAACACGTTTAACATCACGTGTTTTTCGTAATTGCGCATACCTTCCGCACCGACCATCTGTTCTTTGCTTTCAAATTCAGTAACAATTTCCGCAAGAACTTTTCTGCGTAAGCCGGCTTCATCCAACATATTATCCTGCTCTAGCCAATCTGAGACAGATAACTTCTGACCAAAGTCTTGATCTAGATCTCTCTCCAGACCTTCAATATTCCATTGCTCATCCAGGCTGCCGTGTGGAATATTAGTAGTGATAGTATTATTAATCACTTCTTCACGAATGGCTTTGATTGTCTCTGACAAATCGGTTTCAGCCATCATGTCATTACGTTGCGCATAAACAACTTTACGTTGATCGTTAGCAACATCATCATATTCCAGTAACTGCTTACGAATATCGTAGTTGTGTCCTTCGACTTTACGTTGTGCATTTTCTATCGCGCGGTTAACCCAGGGGTGCTCAATAGCTTCACCTTCTTCCATGCCTAGTTTTTTCATTAATGAGCCGACTTTGTCAGATGCAAATATACGCATCAGATCATCCTGCAATGACAGATAAAATCGACTGGATCCGGCATCACCCTGACGACCTGAACGGCCGCGTAACTGGTTATCGATACGACGTGACTCATGACGCTCACTGCCGATAACATGTAAACCACCTGCTTCTAGTACTTGTTCATGACGTTGTTCCCAGTCATGTTGTATGCTGTTGAGCTTATCTTCACCTGCATCTTTATTTTTAGTGAGTTCAACTTCCAGATTACCACCCAGTACGATATCTGTGCCACGACCCGCCATATTGGTAGCAATAGTTACGGCTGCAGGCAGACCTGCATTCTCAATAATGTGCGCTTCATTTTTATGTTGTTTGGCATTTAGCACGTTATGCTCAACTTTATTATTCTTCAGTAATTTTGAAATTAATTCAGAAACCTCAATAGACGCAGTACCCACCAGAACAGGCTGTTTTCTTTCAACACAGTCTTTAACATCATTAACAATGGCATTATATTTTTCATCTGGCGTCAAAAATACAAGATCGGTATTATCGATACGTGTCATCTGTTTATTGGTTGGAATAACAACCACTTCAAGGCCATAGATCTGTAACAACTCTTCTGCTTCTGTATCAGCTGTACCTGTCATACCAGAAAGTTTTTCATACAGTCTGAAATAATTCTGGAAGGTAATCGACGCTAAAGTCTGGTTCTCGTTTTGAATAGAGACATTCTCTTTCGCTTCAACGGCCTGATGCAGACCTTCTGACCAACGACGCCCTTCCATGGTACGACCGGTAAATTCATCCACTATAATAACTTGATCATCGCGCACGATATAATGCACATCTTTCTCAAACAAAACCATGGCGCGTAGCGCTGCGTTTAGATAGTGCACCAGATTAATATTAGTTGCACTGTATAAGGAATCATTTTCATCAAGGATATTTTCTTCGACGAGAATATCTTCAATTTTTTGATGCCCTTCCTCGGTTATGTGAACACTCTTGTTCTTTTCATCAACTGAAAAGTCGCCTTCTTCCGGTTCTTCTTTCGTTGTTAAGCAACCTTGCTCAAGTTTTTTAACGATGTCTTTAAACTTCAGGTGAAGATCACTGTTTTCACCGACAGATCCTGAAATAATTAAAGGCGTTCTAGCTTCATCAATTAGAATTGAATCAACTTCATCGACGATAGCAAAATAAGGCGGGCGCTGAACTTTTTCTTCAGCAGTAAAAGCCATGTTATCGCGAAGATAATCAAAGCCAAATTCGTTATTGGTGCCGTAGGTAATATCTGCAGCATATGCCTGCTTTTTAGCAACATGATCCATGCCAGAAATACTGACGCCGGTCGTCATACCAAGGAAGTGGTACAACTTACCCATCCATTCGGCATCACGTGAAGCAAGGTAATCATTAACTGTGACCACGTGCACACCTTTACCAGGTAGCGCATTTAGATAGGCAGCTAATGTTGCAACCAAAGTTTTACCTTCACCAGTACGCATCTCTGCAATTTTGCCATTATGTAAAACTATGCCACCAATAAGCTGCACATCAAAGTGACGCATATTAAAAACACGACGCCCGGCTTCTCTTACTGTCGCGAATGCTTCAGGTAATAATTGTTCAATGGTTTCACCCTCTGGATTTTTGTCACTTTTTAAGCGTTGACGAAATTCCTGCGTTTTTGCAGCAAGTTGCTCATCGCTGAGTGCTTCAAACTCAGGCTCAAGGGCAGTAATTTGATTGACAGCTTTGCGGTGCTTTTTAACCAGTCGATCGTTTCGACTACCGAACACCTTTTTAACGGCATTTAAAATCATTGTGAATATTTAACCTGTAACATTTATGTGTTATTAGAAAAGCTGAAGCCCGTTCTAATGGTAAAAATACGATGTATTATGCCTGAGAACCACTGGCGGGTCATATAAAATTATTGATGGTACAACCTGAAATGGTATGACATGGCGCGGAGTCGCCAGTTCATTATTATTTTCTTCCTAACCCTGCTATTTTAGCGCAACAAATTTAGCCGGATTTATCTGACGATCATTTTTTAGTACTTCAAAATGGACGTGGGGACCAGTAGATCGACCGGTTGAACCCATGCTAGAAATCGCCTGACCTTTTTCGACTGAGTCGCCCACGCTAACCAGTAATTTAGCATTATGACCATATCGTGTGCTGTAACCATTACCGTGATTAATTTCAATCAACTCACCGTAACCATATCGATCACTTGCCCAAATCACCACACCACTGGCAACAGCAACAATCTCACTGCCTTCTTTACCTGCAAAATCCATTCCTTTGTGCATAGCCAGACGACCACTAAAGGGGTCTGTTCGTTTTCCATAATACGATGAAGTCCAGCCTTTTGTAATCGGACGACCACGAGGTTTTGACGCTCTTCGCAATTGCCTGTTCATAATCACTTCTTCAAGAACATCCAGCTGCTCTTCACGGCTAGCTAATTGTTTATCAAGATTAGCAACAACATCATTAAAATACATGCTTGCTACACTATCGGTTTCTGCTGGACCACCGTATGCAGGGGTATTTTTAAAATCAAATTCTTTAGAGTCAAGTTTAGCCACTTTTACCAAACGTTGACCTAATGCGTTTAAACGGATGACATTTGCTTGCATCTTTCCTAAACGTGCAGCTAACGCATCAAGTTCTGATTCAGCAGATTGACGGGCTTCATTAATTAATATTTTCTGAGTTGAAATATCATGTTCGAGTGCTGCTAACTCGTTTACGGCAGCATTGGTTTTACCATACCAATAACCACTGCTTACCAATAAACCAGCAAAAAGGCTTATAATAGTTGCACAGGTAAATAACTGTCGCGTCCCGTCTAACTGGCAACGTAACGGTTTACCTCTAAATTTTCCAACAAAAATAATATTCATAAGTAAGCTTTATATCGGTCTACAGGTTAATAAGTATAGTCAATATGTCGATTTTTTTAGCACCATGAAGCCAATAAATGAGCAAATTAATCCTGAAATGGTGATACAGGCCCAAAAACTGGCCAAATTCACACATCTATTGCACAATATTTTGCCCATAGAATGTCGTAATCACGTTGCAGTTGCCAACATTCGCAATCAAAACTTGATGCTTATAACCGATTCCCCAGTGTGGACGACCAGACTACGCCAGCTTAGTCCACAGATTTTGCAGTATATTCAAGAAAACAGCACGGATACTGACACTGGAAGTGGCAATAATCAAGTCATTCATCACGTACAGATTCGTACCCGATATAGCCCTGCTGGCGCTGAAGCGTTACACGCCTCGAAAACAGCTAGAAAACCTGCACCGAGAATCAGTGAAAAAACAGCTGAATTATTGTCACAGTCCGCTAACAGTATCGATAATGAAAAACTCAAAACTTCATTATTGAAAATGGCAAGGCACGTGGACTCTAGTATCCCAACCAGAAACAAACGTTAGCAGAATTAACACCACAGCCTAACACCGCTTTTGTTTTTAACCTTTCCACCTTAGGCAAGCCATTTAGGGTAGAACTTTATGGAGTAACTCGCCTGCGGTGCGAGAATCGCATCGCAATGCTTAAATAAATGCAAGTTGTGACTGTTAGAAAAAAGAATGCGTCAATCTAAAGGCTATGCATTCCCACGCAGAAGCATGGGAATGAGAAACAAAAGATGAAAAAACTTAGAAAGTTTGCAAAGGTTGTGCGTAAGAAATAGGCGAAGACGCTTTTTCATCTTCAAAGGTAACCTCTTCCCATGCTTCTTTATCGGCACACAAAGCTTTTAACAGTTTGTTATTCAGTGCGTGGCCTGAGCGATAACCAGAAAAAGCACCAATTGAACTATGACCTAATAAGTACAGGTCGCCGATTGCATCTAGTATTTTATGTTTAACAAATTCATCTTCGTAACGCAGGCCGTCTTCGTTTATAACACGGTATTCATCGACTACGATAGCGTTATCGATACTGCCGCCTAGTGCCAAATTATTTTTACGTAAAGCTTCGATGTCGCTCATAAAACCAAAAGTTCGTGCGCGACTGACTTCTTTTACGAATGAAGTGGTAGAAAAATCTATTTCTGCAGTGCAGGGAGAATCTTTAAATGCAGGATGATCAAAGTCGATTGCAAAACTAACTTTAAATCCATCGAATGGATCAAAGCGTGCCCACTTACCTTCTTCTTCAACGATGACAGATTTTTTAATGCGGATAAAACGCTTGGGGGCATCCTGTTCAACAATACCTGCTGATTGAATTAAAAATACAAATGGTCCAGAGCTACCATCCATAATCGGCACTTCAGATGCACTGACATCAACATAGGCATTATCGATTCCTAGACCAGCCATGGCTGAAAGTAAATGTTCAACTGTCGAAACACAGACACCATCTTGCTCTAAGGTTGTCGACAACAAGGTTGCACCGACATTTGATGCCGTTGCTTTTATTTCAACCGGCTCATTTAAATCAACTCGACGAAATATAACACCGGTATCGGGCTGAGCCGGACGCAATGTCAGGTAAACCTTTTCACCAGAGTGTAAACCGACGCCTGTTGCTCGGATGACATTTTTTAATGTTCTTTGCCTAATCAAAACTTTAAATCCCATGCAAAATCCCGAAATCAAATGCCAACGTAGCACAGCAATTTCGAGAAAAATCGCCGTATTATCACATAATTACCGCCTAAATTGGAAGCTCGTCGTTAAACATTCGGTTTAACAGCTTGCTTTTCACCTTCTTTCAGACCGATAAAATGCCACTCGAAGCATATTTAAAACTATAAGAAACAATTGGTTACATAATCACATGCACACCTTTTTACTTTAATCTGCTTGTCGACGTAAGAATGCAGGTATATCCAGCATTTCTTCGTCGTATTCACCACTTGCTGTAACTGGCTTAGCTGCAGCCTTTGCTTGTCGAATAGAAGCCGGTTTATCAAACTCTTTATAACTTGGCTCACTCTCTAGAGCTGTTTCTTTTACTACTTTAATTTCAGCGGCTGGTGGTGGGGTTGGAATGGCAGCTTTGTGTGAATTACCCAAACCTGTCGCAACAACCGTTACTCTAATTTCACCATCCAGTGATTCATCAATCGCTGTACCCATTACAACCGTAGCGTCTTCAGAAGCAAAACCGTTTATGACTGCACCGATATCCTGGAATTCACCCAGTGTCATATTTGCACCGGTCACATTCACTAGAATGCCTCGCGCACCTGCAATATTGACATCTTCCAGTAATGGGCTGGCAATCGCTGCTTCTGCAGCTTCTAGAGCTCGGCCCTCACCCGTTGCACGACCAGAACCCATCATACCCATGCCCATCTTAGACATAACGGTTCTGACATCTGCAAAGTCGACGTTAATGACACCAGGATTGGTAATCAGTTCAGTAATACCCTGTACTGCACCGCAAAGGACATCGTTCGCACCGCTGAAGGCATTCATTAAATCAAAGTCACGACCGTAAACATCCAGTAACTTATCATTTGGAATAGTAATTAAAGAATCAACATGATTGCTTAATTCTTTGATGCCCTGCATTGCAATTTTCATTCGAGCCGCACCTTCAAACGAGAATGGTTTAGTTACAACACCAACAACCAGTATGCCCATTTCACGAGCAATCTGTGCAACCACTGGCGCAGCACCGGTTCCGGTTCCTCCACCCATACCTGCAGTAACGAATAACATGTCAGTGCTGGATATTGCCTCCTGAATTAATTCGCGATCTTCTAATGCTGCTTGTTGACCAACTTCAGGTGTTGCGCCCGCACCTAAACCTTTGGTGATGTTGCTACCAATCTGTAAAGATTTTGCACCGTCGAAGCGAGCGAGTGCCTGAGCATCCGTATTTGTACAAATAAAATCAACGCCGTTGATACCACTGCGCACCATGTGCTGAACAGCATTACCGCCACCGCCACCCACACCGATGACTTTTATTACCGCATCTTGTGCACCGGAATCCATCAATTCAAACATAGGCATGGCCTTTCTCCTCTATTAGGTTATTTTTAATTATTTTGTTCATTTGTGTTTTTTCATTATTTTGTTATTGCCACTAAATCATCGTGGGTTAAAAGTTTCCCTGGAACCAGTTTTTCATCCGATCAAAAATTCCTTTAACACCACCCTCCATCATGATATGACTGGTGCCCATCGTTCTATGCTGATTACCAAATAGTAATAAGCCGACACCGGTTGCATAAATTGGATTGCTCACCACATCAGACAAACCTGAAACATATTGTGGTACACCTAAACGTACGGGAGCATGGAAAATCTCTTCTGCTAAATCGATAACACCTTCCATCTTGGAGCTGCCCCCTGTTAACACGACACCAGCAGCAATAATTTCTTCAAAACCACTGCGACGCAATTCGGCATGCACCAGATTGAGCAACTCTTCATATCGTGGTTCGACAACTTCTGCCAAAGTTTGACGTGATAATTTTCGTGGCGGACGATCGCCGACACTGGGTACTTCGATGGTCTCTTCTGGATTGGCTAACTGACGTAATGCGCAGGCATATTTAATTTTTATTTCATTAGCATATTGCGTTGGAGTACGTAACGCGACAGCGATATCGTTCGTCACCTGATCACCAGCAATGGGAATAACGGCTGTGTGACGGATGGCACCTTCTGAAAACACAGCAATGTCTGTTGTACCACCACCGATATCAACCAGGCATACACCCAGTTCTTTTTCATCTTCAGTGAGTACAGAATAACTGGATGCCAGTTGCTCAAGGATGATGTCATCTACTTCTAGACCACAACGTCGAATACATTTAATAATGTTTTGCGCTGCGCCGACCGCTCCCGTGACCAGATGAACTTTTGCTTCGAGGCGAACGCCGGACATACCAATTGGCTCACGAATACCTTCCTGGTCATCGATGATAAATTCTTGCGGCAGGATATGCAGTACACGTTGATCAGCAGGAATGGCAACCGCTCGTGCTGCATCAATCACTCGATCCAGATCACCGTTGGTTACTTCACGTTCACGTATAGCAACGATGCCATGTGAATTTAGACTACGAATATGGCTGCCGGCGATGCCGACATAGACAGAATTGATCTCACAGCCGGCCATCAGTTCAGCTTCTTCAACGGCATGTTGAATTGATTGTACGGTGGATTCGATATTAACCACCACGCCTTTCTTCAAACCGTTAGATGGATGCGATCCTAGACCAATAATTTCGATATTACCTTCATCGTTTACTTCACCGACGATGGCGACCACTTTCGAAGTGCCTATATCAAGACCAATTAGCATACCTTTATCAGACTTTTTTGTCATTTTAAGCCTCACACCTTTGCGTTATATCGATACCGTTCAAACACACAAAGTAACGTGAATTATTGTTGTTATTATTTTTGTAATTTCTGGCCAAACTCAAAACCTGAGAATGTATATTTTTTGTTAACTGCTTACCATCCATTTTTACAGCGAAGCCATTTGGATAACGCATGTCGATGACTTTTATTTTATTTGTCGCAAACCCATCAATACTTGCACTACCATACTCTGTGCTTAAAGCTGGCAAGATACGAACAAATCGCTGCAGACGCTTTTCTGTATCAAACCGTCCCAGTCGAACATCAATTCTGTTGTCGCCCTTCTCATTTTGTTCGACAATAACAAGTTGCCATGCTCGTCGTTCATCAAGATTAAGATGCACAACTTCATAGTTAAGTAAGGCCGTTTCCTTGTACAAAACATTCATAAATTGCCAAACATGATGATGCTGTCCCTGCGGACCATTTAGCCCGGGTAAGTTTAACCTTTTATCGATGCCAGCAGGTTTAAAAACATCGCCTTTTTCACTTAAAAACGCATTTTTATTCCAATAAGCAATGGGCACCTGTTCTTCGATAAGCACATTTAAACTTGCCGGCCACTTTCTTCTAAGTGAAACATTTTTCACCCACGGTTTTTGCAATAACAAAGTACGAATACCTGCAAGGTCCACCGTGAAATACCCACCTGTTATATTTTCTTTTACCAGCATTTCAATTTCGCTTTTATCTACAAAATTTAATTCGCCGCTGACCTGAACATCACTAACAGGGAGCACCGTTGGGATATCGATACCTTGCATTAACACACCCAGATAAATCACCGCGACAACACCCATCAACACAGGCAATGTTTTTATGATGCGCTTAATCATTGATGGTTTATTTTTTCTTTTCATTGCTTAATAAATTTGTTATTAATTTAGTTATTAGCTTCGCAAACAAAGTTTGCAATCTGCCGTTTTTAAAATCGTTAAAACCAGGTCATCAAATGATAATCCTGCCTGATTTGCTGCCATCGGTACCAGCGAGTGACTGGTCATTCCTGGTACAGTATTCACTTCAATCAACCATGGCTGATTATTTGCATCAACCATGAAATCGACGCGACCCCATGATTCTGCCTCAACCGCATCAAATGCCTTTGTCACCAGCGACGCATATTCCGCTTCGCGTTCTTCAGACAGACCACATGGACAAATGTATTGCGTATCATCCGCCTCATATTTAGCGTCGTAATCATAAAATTTATGGGCTGTTTTAAGTTTAATCATGGGCAATACCTGATCATCTAATACAGCTGCGGTATACTCATCACCCTCTATCCAGCGTTCAGCAATGACAGTACCGCCACACTGTTTTGCTATTTTCCAGGCCGGCACTAACTCCTCGATGTTTTCTACTTTACTCATGCCAATGCTGGAGCCTTCTAACACCGGCTTGATAATCAATGGCAAACCCAGTATATCCAGTGCCTGCTCACAACCCTGAGTCGAATCAAGAATATGAAATTCAGGTGTCGGTAACCCCATTGCCATCCAGATTTGCTTGGTTTTTAATTTATCCATTGAGATTGACGAAGCCATCACACCTGATCCTGTATAAGGTAACTGCATGGTTTCTAGCAAGCCCTGAATCGTGCCATCCTCTCCACCGCGACCGTGCAAAATGATAAATGCCTGCTGATAATCACCGTTATTTAATTCCTTGACGATATTTTCGCCGACATCAACACCATGTGCATCGACACCGCTATTTTTTAATGATGCAAGCACTGCACTGCCGCTGAGCAATGAAATTTCGCGTTCTGCAGAAAGGCCACCCATCAGTACAGCAACTTTCCCGAGTTCTTTTGTATCTAATTGTGTTGCACTTGCCGTCACACCTGTTCTCCAACTATTCTCACTTCAGGCTGCAAAGTCACACCCTGTTTTTCTTTTACCACCTGCTGTATCAATTTAATCAATGATTCAATGTCTTGCGCACTGGCGTTATTTTCATTGATAATAAAGTTTGCGTGTTTCTCAGAAACCACCGCACCACCGATACGTTTACCCTTTAATCCACAAGCCTCAATTAATCTTGCGGCATAATCGCCTTCAGGATTTCTAAATACTGAACCGCAACTGGCTACACCTGTAGGCTGTGAAGCACTACGTTTAGCTAGCAATTGTTTGATATCGATTGCATTGCCCTGCTGATCAATTTTTTCATGCAAGCTAAGCGTTGCACTAACAAACCATTCATCCTTAGGGCCATTGACATAACGATAAGAAAAACTAAATTCACTGGCCAGGCGGGTTTGAACCTCACCTTGTCGATTAATCGTTTCAACTTCGGTAACCAAAGGCCAGGTCTCACCACCAAAAGCACCGGCATTCATCGCTAGCGCTCCACCGACCAACCCAGGAATACCTGCGAAAAATTCTGCGCCCTGTAATCCATTTTTACTGCAAAAACGTGCAAGTTTTGCACTTGCAACGCCAGCACCGACATACACTGTGGTTTCGTCCAGCATTTCCAATTGCGAAATTACACCCTGCGTAGCAATAACGGTGCCGTTGAAACCGCCATCACGTACTAAGGTATTACTGCCTAACCCCATCCATAATAATTTTTCATCGACAGGTAAAGTAGTAATAAAAGAAGCCAACGCGTTTAATGAGACAGCTTCGACGTATTGTTTTGCCACACCACCGGTGCGCCAACTGGTGTGTCTGGACATGGGCTCATTTTGTTTAATTACTATGTCGTTTACTTTAGTCATAATATTCATGACCCAGCTTCCAGCGTTGTTTTTAAGCTGGATGCCACACGCCCGATACTACCTGCACCCATCGTTAACACTAGATCGCCATCCTGTAAAATGGATTGCAAATCATCACCTAACTGCTCGACATCTTGGATGAAAATCGGATTCACTTTTCCACGTGCACGAATAGCTGCACACAATGCACGACCATCCGCACCTGCAATTGATTCTTCGCCAGCAGCAAAAACTTCTGTTAGGACTAACACATCACATTCAGCCAATACTTGTGAGAAATCTTCAAATAAATCACGTGTGCGTGTAAAACGATGTGGTTGAAAAATAGCAACCAGTCTTTTATCTGGCCATGCATTTTTAGTTGCACTTAAGGAAGCGGCCACTTCGGTAGGATGATGCGCATAATCATCAACTAATGTGACACTACCGTTTTGCACTTTGATATCACCATATGCATGCATGCGACGACTAATGCCTTCAAAACCAGATAATGCCGATTGTATATCCGACGTAGAAACACCTAATTCATGTGCAACACAGATTGCTGCCAGGGCATTTAAAACATTATGTCGCCCCGGCATGTTCAATGTAACTCCAAATGATTCATCGGCTTCTGGCAACATCACATCAAAAATACTTTGCGTGCCTTGATAACGTATATTTGACGCACAAACATCGGCGTCAAATTCGATACCATATCGGATAACCGGACGTGTTATTTCTGGAAGCAAACTGCGCACTTCATCGTCATCAACACAAACTACAGCTAATCCGTAAAAAGGAAGATGATGCAAAAATTCAACAAAGGTTTGCTTCAAGCGAGAAAAGTCACCGCCGTAAGTAGGCAGGTGATCCGCGTCAACATTGGTTACGATTGCGATCATAGGTTGCAAATACAGGAATGAAGCATCACTTTCATCCGCTTCTGCCACCAAATATTTCCCGCTGCCTAAACGAGCATGGGTCGCTGAACTATTCAGTTTGCCGCCAATAACATACGTTGGATCTAGCCCTGCTTCTTCTAACACACATGTCACTAACGATGTTGTCGTGGTTTTACCGTGTGTACCTGCAACAGCAATACCGTGGCTAAAGCGCATTAATTCCGCCAACATTTCAGCGCGCGGTACAATCGGAATTCTTAATTTTTTAGCGGCCTTTACTTCATCATTACTATCTTTAATTGCTGTGGATGTCACTACAACATCGACTTCACTGATATTTTTCGCATCATGTGAATGGTGAATCGTTACACCCAATTTTTCCAGACGTTGCGTCACAGCATTATTTGCAATATCGGAACCGCTCACCTGGTACCCCAGTGTATTCATCACATCAGCGATACCGCTCATACCAGCACCACCGATACCAACAAAATGAACTTTTCGAATTCGGCGCATGAAATTTTCATGACTGCGATCATTATTATTTTGCACGGCAGACATCAGGCAATGCCTCCCGCAACCAGACAGGCATCAGCAATATTTTTAGCCGAATCAGGTATAGCTAACTTGCGCGCCGCCACTGCCATATCCAATAATTTTGTCCGGTTGTTATCAAGATCATTAATAATTTCAACCAGGCCATCCGCGGTTAATTCATCTTGTTGTTTGATGATTGCCGCACCTGCATCTTCCAAATATTTTGCATTAAACGTTTGATGGTCATCGACTGCATAAGGGTATGGCACTAATACCGATGCGATACCAACAGCAGTTAGTTCAAATACAGTCATCGCACCTGAGCGACAGATAACCAGATCGGCCCATTCATACACCGATGGCATATCATCGATAAACGCTTCTATTTTTGCTTCAACGCCCGCTTCACTGTAAAAAGATTTAGCCGACTCAATGTTTTTCAAACCCGTTTGATGAATCACTTCAGGTCTTCTATCCTTATCAATTTTTTGCAAAGCTTGCGGTATCACTTCATTTAATTTCGTCGCACCTAAACTTCCGCCCACGATTAACAAGCGGAGTGGTTTCAATTGACCCTCACTCTGATAATTTAAAAAACGTGTTTCCGGTTTTTCTATTTCACAGATTGTCTGTCTAACGGGGTTCCCCATGGTTACACCACGTTCAAACACCGATGGAAAAGCCTGCAAAACTTCAGTAGCAAGTTTGGCGAGAATTTTATTTGTTAAACCTGCAATCGCATTTTGCTCATGAACAATAAGTGGTTTACGAATCAACCACGCCACTAAACCACCCGGCCCCGAAGCAAACCCACCCATACCAAGAACAACACAGGGCTTGCGCTTGAGCAGAACAACTAAAGCTTGCCAACAAGCCATTATGATTCGTAACGGCGCAAGAAATAACGTTAATGTGCTTTTACCACGCAGACCAGTAATACTCATCCACTCGATTGGATAACCCGCTTCAGGCACTAGCCTTGACTCAATACCTGCACGTGTTCCTAACCAAACCACTGGTATGCCCCGTGATTGCAATTCATCAGCAACCGCCAAAGCCGGGAACACATGACCGCCAGTACCGCCTGCCATAATTAAAACAGGGCGTGCATTAATCATAATAATGCACCTCGTTTAAATTTAGCGGCTGCCGTCTTTCTTGAACTTTTACGCCCGCCTTGTTTTCTGCCAGACTGTTTTCTTGCCTGCTTGACTGCACCACTGGTTTCATAATTAATGCGTAATAACAGACCAATCGCCATACAACATACGATTAGACTACTGCCACCATAACTCATCAATGGCAGTGTCAGACCTTTTGTTGGTAACAGACCAACATTCACCGCCATGTTAATAACGGCCTGCATTGAAAGCCATATACCAATACCGTAAGCCATATAAGCAGCAAAATAGTTCCCTACGGCTTCTGCCTGTGCTGCAATTTTTAATGACCGGAAAAACAATGCACTAAACAGTGCAATCACTATTACCACACCAATAAAACCTAACTCTTCTGAAAGCACGGCAAACAGAAAGTCAGTATGCGACTCAGGTAGATAAAATAATTTTTGTACGCTTCCGCCCAGCCCCGTACCAAACCAACCACCGGTGCCAATCGCAATTAACGATTGTGTTAACTGGAAACCTGTATCAAATGGATCAGCCCATGGATTTGCAAATGAAGTTAAACGCTGCATACGATAGGGTGATGTCACAATCAACAACATGGCAGCGCAGGCGAACATAAAGACAAATAAAATAAATTGTGTGAATCGCGCGCCAGCTAAAAACGTCATACCCAACACCGTACCCATAATAACAACGGTGGCACCAAAATCAGGTTCAAGTAATAACAACAAACCAGCGATACCGACCATTGCCATCGGTTTCAAAAAACCAATCAAAGTGTTACGAACCGCATCACCATGCCGCACAAGATAACCTGCGACATAAATCACCAAAAATAGTTTTACTAGTTCCGATACCTGTAAATTAATTAACCCTAAAGGTAACCAGCGAGTACTGCCATTTACCGTTTTACCAACACCAGGTATTAATACCAGCACTAACAGAAACAAAGCGAACAACAATAACGCCACGCCAGATTTTTCCCATTGTACTAATCGAATTTTGAAAACACTTATTGCTGCAAAAACACCCATGGCGATAAAAACCAACTGGCGCTGAAAATAATAAAATGGATTAGAAAAGTTTCTATCGGCAACACTAATAGACGATGATGCCACCATGACGAGCCCGATTGCTAGCAACGCAACAAAAACAATACTGATTATCGGATCAAAATCATCGAGATCAACCTTAAAATTAAAACTACCGAACAAACCTTTGCCACTGGCGGGAAGTGACTGTAGCTTTGAAATCATGTCAGCGGTTACACTCACGATAGCACCTCTAATTGAAGCGCCTCGACTGATTCAATAAACATATCACCACGATGTTCAAAATTTTCGAACATATCAAAACTGGCACATGCAGGTGCCAGCAAAACATTATCGCCCGCTTGCGCCAGTTTTGCCGCAGCACGAACCGCACTGTCCATATCCGTCGCACTTTCGACATTCAAATCAACGGGTAATACCGCTTTTATTTTTTTTGCATCTTTACCAATCAATACCACGGCACGGCAATGCTGCCGTGCCGTATCTGCCAGCTCTGTAAAGTCAGCGCCTTTCGCTTCACCACCTGCGATTAAAACATGTTTACCGGGCATACCGGTAAGCGCAGCGATAGCAGCGCCGACATTGGTAGCTTTGGAATCATTTATCCAGTTAACACCCTCTATTTCAGCAACAAATTGCGTACGGTGAGGCAAACCTTTAAATTCTTTTAGCGTAGTGACCATATCTTCTATAGCCAGACCACTCGCGTGTCCCAAGGCAAGGGCAGCCAGTGCATTTTGAATATTATGAGAACCCTTTATTTTTAGCTGGTCAACAGCGACTAAAAAAATTTCACCAAAACATAGGCTTTCACCATTGTCTTTTTCACACACACCGAATTCATTTTTTTCGGGCTTGTTCAAGGTGAATTTAATTTGTTTCTCTGCTGCGCCGGCGTAATGCCTTACTTTAGAATAATTCGCCAGCTCATCATCTTTATTAAATACCAAGACTTCGGCGTTTTCGTAAATAACCTGCTTACTCATCGCATAAGTAGCAATATTTTCATATCGATCCAGATGATCTGCACTAATATTTAAAACCACCGCCGCTTTCATCGACAGATGTTGCAAACTTTCTAGTTGAAAACTGGACAACTCAAGCACGTATAAATCTACATCATCATTTAATGCATCCAACACAGGCAAGCCAATATTACCGCTAGCAACAGCGTTTTTTCCAGACTGTGATGCCATTAATGCTAACAACGTAGTAACCGTTGATTTACCATTCGAACCCGTTATACCGACAACGGGTGCTGTCACTTCATGTGCAAACAAATCGACATCACCAGTAATTTCGATATTATTATTTTTTGCTTCGACAAGCGCTGGCTCAGACAACGCCACACCTGGACTAACTACGATACGATGCGCCCCGGTAAATAAAGCAATGTCAAAACTGCCGGTATAACATTGAACGTCAGGATATTCGTTTTTAATTATCGATAAACCCGGAGGAAGGTCACGGCTATCAACAACAATCACAGTCTCACCCAATGCGCGTAAATAGCGCACAACAGACAAACCGGTTTTACCTAGCCCTACGACCAATGTATAAACAGTTTGTTTAGATTTAGCAGTCATTGTATTCAAAGCACTCATACACTTAAATAAACTATCTAACCTTCAACGACGCTAGCCCAATAAGCACTAACACCACAGTAATTATCCAGAAACGCACAATCACGCGCGGCTCTGGCCAACCTTTTAATTCAAAATGGTGATGAATCGGCGCCATTCTGAAAATTCGTTTACCCGTCAACTTGAATGAACCAACCTGTAAAATAACGGACACGGTTTCCATGACAAACACACCGCCCATAATAACCAGCACCAGTTCCTGCCTCACGTAAATAGCGACAATTCCCAATGCCGCACCTAAAGCTAATGCACCGATATCACCCATAAAAACCATTGCAGGGTAGGTGTTGAACCAGAGAAAGCCAAGTCCGGCACCAACTAGTGCGCCGCAGAATATTGTTAATTCACCCACGCCAGAAACATAAGGAATACCAAGATAATTTGCGAAGGTAGAGTGACCAGTAAGATAAGCAAACACACCAAGAGCACCGGCGACCATAACCGTTGGCATTATCGCAAGACCATCTAATCCATCAGTCAGGTTCACTGCATTACTACTGCCTACGATAACTAGATAAGCCAGCGCCACAAATGCACCGCCCATAAATATGTCGCCTAGCGGAATTAATACATCTTTCATAAAGGGCACAATCATCGTGGTTTCAACTGGCGTCTTTGCACTGATAAAAACAAAATAAGCAGCGGCTAAGCCAAAGACTGTTTGCCAAAAATATTTGGTTTTTCCTGAGATGCCTTTTGAGTTGCCATAGACCAGTTTTTTATAGTCATCAATACCGCCGATTAAACCGAATGACATTGTAACGGCTAACACCACCCAAACTTTTTCACTGGAGAGGTCGCTCCATAAAAGGGTACTGATTGCTATCGACACGAGAATAAGCGCGCCACCCATAGTAGGTGTGCCGGCTTTTGAAAGATGCGATTGCGGCCCATCATCACGTACTTGTTGTCCAATCTTATAACTGGACAATTTACGGATCATATAAGGACCGATCACAAGGGATAAAACCAGCGCGGTAATGGTGCCAAGAATGGCACGTAAAGTAATATATTGAAAAACGGCAAAACCGCTTTCATATTGTTGTAGATATTCAGCTAATGTTAAAAACATTAGTTCACCCTCTTATTATTATTTTTGTGGGTTAATATCCATTCAACTACTTCCTCCATAGCCGCACTGCGAGAACCTTTAACTAAAACAACGTCGTTTTTTGTTAATTTTTCCTGTAGAGCATTTATTAATTCTTTTTTGGTTTTAAAATAAAAACCATTTTCCCCGAACGCCTCAATGGTGTTCATGCTTAATTCACCGGTAGCGTACAAGCTATCAATACCTGCTTCCTTAGCTTTACGTCCGACATCAGCGTGTAAATTTTTAGCACTTTCACCGAGCTCTCCCATGTCACCTAAAACCAAAACTCGATTACCTGACTGTTCAATCAGCACATCAATCGCAGCGAGAACTGAAAGCGGGTTGGCATTGTAAGTATCATCGATAACACGACAACCCGAATCCGTGACAGTCACCGTTAATCGACCTTGGATGTTTTTAAATTCAGACAATGAAGTAACAATGGAAGATAGCGAAACACCAACAGACAAGGTTGCAGCCGTAGCAGCAAGCGCATTCATCACATTGTGCTTGCCGGGCACTTTTAATGATAACTCAGCTTCTGAATTAGTAATAACAATTAGATACCGACCATCAGCAATATGTTTTGCGTACACATCTGCGTCCGAATCATTCATTGAAAAACTAACGATTTTTTTATTGACGCAAACCTGCTTCCAGACAGAAGAAAATTCATCATCAAGATTAATTACTGCAATACCATTTTCAGGCAGGCCATTAAAAATTTCTGCTTTAGCATTAGCCGTATTTTTCAACGAGCCAAAACCTTCGAGATGAGCAGGGCCAACGTTATTGACGATAGCCACATCAGGTAATGCGATCGATGTCAGATAGTCTATTTCGCCGACGTGGTTTGCCCCCATCTCAATCACGGCAAATTGATGTTGCTCCTGTAATTCAAGCAACATCATCGGTAATCCGATATCATTATTTAGATTTCCTTTTGTCACTAACACGGCAGACTTACCAGCATAATCAGCAAGAATTTTTCCGCACATCTCTTTAACAGAAGTTTTACCGTTACTCCCTGTAATACCGATCATCTTTCCAGTTGACGACTTTTGTCGCCACAATTTGCACCAGTAAGCCGCCAGCTGGCCTAATGCTAGTCGCGTGTCACCAACTTGCACCTGTGGCATCTGTTGATTTTTTTCATCTATCTGAAGATCACTTACCAACGCACCAACCGCGCCAGCTGAATTTGCATTCTCAATAAATTGATGGCCGTCAAAACGCTCACCTTTTAATGCCACATACAGATCACCGGTATGAATATCACGCGTATCTTTTGACACGCCCGTCATCAACACATCATTACCATGCAATGTTGCATCCAGTGCCTGCGCTATTTGCGACATCATCATCACGCAAGCACTCCACTTTCTCTAGCCGTTAAAAATTCACGAGCGACACGACGATCGTCGAATGCGATATGAACATCACCGACTATCTGACTGGTCTCGTGGCCTTTACCTGCCAGCAGCACCACGTCACCGGGTTGGGCATTTGAAATAGCGACGTCGATTGCTTGCCGACGATCAAGAATGGCCTCCACATTTTCGAGTGATGAAAAACCTGTTAACACCTCATCAATGATACTTTGTGGATTTTCATGGCGCGGGTTATCAGTGGTGACGATAATCTTATCTGCAAATTCTTCAGCTACTTTTGCCATCAGTGGTCGCTTACTACGATCCCGATCCCCCCCGCAGCCAAACACACACCATATTTTTCCGCTAAAGTGGTCACGCATAGATCGACTAACGGCTGCCAGACCCTGTTCTGTATGTGCATAATCAACGACCACAACTGGTTTGTCGTCTTCGGCTATGATTTCAACGCGACCATCTACCGAGCGTATTGCAGTCAGGCTCCTTATCGCATTTTCGAGAGAGAACTGACTAATCAATAACGTAGATAATACCGCCAGAGCATTTGAAACATTGAAGCGCCCCAGTAAAGGAATATCGAAACAACTTTCACCTTTAGGCGTGATAATGGAAAGGTGTGTCCCTCTTTCGAAAGGTTTTATTTCCTGTGCAGCAACAAAGTAATCGGCATAATCTTGGTATTTAGAAACATCTTTTTCAAGACTGTAACCCCAGACACACACATGCTCTCGCACTTCTTTTGCCAACTTGCGACCAAACTCATCATCAAGATTAATAACTGCCGAACTCAGACCCGGTGTATAGAACAGACGCCGCTTTGCTGCTGCGTAGTTGTCGACGGTACCATGATAATCAAGGTGATCAACAGCCATATTACTCAACACGGCTGTTGTAAATGCAACACCATTAACACGCCCCTGATCCAGACCGTGCGAAGACACTTCCATCACTACATGCTTCGCACCCGCCTGTTGTATATCAGCCAATGTTTTTTGCACCAATAATGCATCAACGGTGGTCAGACCGGTTGGATGCAAATCATTAATAAAGCCGTTCCCCAATGTACCTAACACACCGCAATGCACATCATAAGCATCCAGACATTGTGCGAGAAAGTGTGCGATTGATGTTTTACCATCTGTTCCAGTAACGCCGATCACATTCAATGATAATGAGGGCTGCTCGTAGTAACGCGAAGCAATGGGACCAACTTTATACTTAAGATCTTGACACTGTATACAAAGTACTTTGTTAGAAATCGAATCCAAAATTTCATTTCTGTTTTCGAGATCACCATCCCACAAAATAACAGACACACCTTTTGCCACAGCATCTTGTGCATAGAGTAAACCATGTGTGTTATATCCTTGATGTGCAATGAACAAGTTACCACTGCGTGCTTTGCGATTATCTTGCACAATCGCATTAACTGCAATACCACGGCACTGGTCAATAAGCACGTCATCAATAAAACCTTCGAGTAAATAATCTAATGCAATTTCATTTTGCATCATCAAGCCCTGCCATCTTTTACTGAAGCAGATTGCGATGGTACCGAATCAGCATTCATTAGTTGTTTTTTTGAAATTTCATCGGGTGCGATATCTAATAAACGCATGGCACCCGACATCACTTGACTAAATACTGGTGCTGCAACCAGACCACCAAAGTGCTCACCGTTTCTTGGCTCATCGATCATTACAACCATAACTAACTCAGGTTTGTCGGCAGGAACCATACCGGCAAAAATTGAAAGGTAACGGTCTTCCGCGTAACCGCCAGCAATAAACTTATGCACCGTACCGGTCTTACCCGCTACTGAATAATTTGCAACATCTGCACGTTTACCCGTACCTTTATCTGAAATAACACGGCGCATCATCTTACGAACAGCGCGCGCCGTTTCAGCAGACATGACTCTCACGCCGTCTACCGGTTCGCCTGCTTTTTCTTCATCGTATAAAAAACTAACCGGGCGTAATATTCCATCTGATGCAATTGCCGTATAGGCATGCGCCAATTGCAAAGGTGTGACCGAGACGCCGTACCCAAATGAAAGTGAGGCTCTTTCAAAATCATTATTTAAAGCATTTAAAGACAACTGACCGCTGGCTTCACCAGGAAAACCACTGCCGGTTACTACACCGAAACCCAATTTTTGGTACATCGACCACTGCTGCTCAGCATCCATTGCTAAAGCAATTTTTGCGATACCGACATTGCTGGATTTTTCCAGTACCCCACCTACATCCAGATCACCATAATTTTTATGATCACGAATCATATTGCCTTTAACCGACATATAACCCGGCGCAGTTTCAACTTTATAGAATGGTTTCCAGCGACCACTTTCCAGCGCAGCCGCAATTGTAATTGGCTTCATCGTTGATCCCGGCTCGAACACATCAGTAACCGCTCGATTTCTAATCGATTGTGGCTGCAACTGGCGACGATCATTCACATTGAACGATGGCTGATTCGCCATCGCTAACACTTCACCCGTGCGCACGTCTAGAACAACCGCCGAACCGGCAACGGCATTGTGTTTCAATACCGCAGCTTTTAATGTGCGATATGTAATATATTGCAATCTTTTATCGATACTTAATTTTATGGCTTTGCCGGGTTCGGCAGACTTAATACGCTCAATATCATCGAAGGCACGACCCAGGCGATCACGAATAACACGTTTTTTACCTGGTATACCTTTTAGCCACTCATCAAATGCTAACTCAATTCCTTCCTGTCCATTATCATCGATGTCTGAGAAACCCACGATATGAGCAGCTACTTCACCGCTAGGATAATAACGGCGATATTCATTTAACAGGGCGACGCCCGGTACTTGCAGCGCCATGACTTGTTCAGCCAATTCAGGTGAAGCATGGCGTTTTAGATAGATAAACTCACGACGTGTATTTCGTTTAATTTTTTCTTTCAGGCTGATAACATCAATGGATAGCAGTTTTGCCACGTCACCTAATTCATCCAGATGATCAATGGCAACTTTAGGGTTTAACCAGACACTATTTACCGGCGCACTGACTGCAAATGGCTCACCATTTCTATCAACGATATCACCACGGTGTGCAGAGATGGCAACCGTACGCAGTTGACGTGCATCACCCTGCTGCTCAAAAAATTCACTATGCAAAATTTGCATATCAAGCGTTTTACCAATCAATACAGTGACTAATAATACAAAAACCACAGCCGCAGAAAAACGCCGCCATACCATCGATGACTCAGATCGCGCACGTTGTGTTTTACGTTTATTTTGTCTGTATGATTTGATCAATTTATTACTGTCTCACAAAAACCACATCTGAAGAGTTTGGCATGACCATAGTCAAACGTTTTCTGGCTACACGTTCGATTCGCCCGTGACCCGACCAGGCACTCTGTTCTAATTGCAACTGACTCCATTCTGTATTTAAGGAATCGACCTCATGTTTTAACTGCTGTAATTCAACAAAAAATTTTCGGCTCTGGTGCTTGCTATAAACCAGCAAAATTGCCGAACCTAAAACAAAACCAAATAAAAGCGTAACAATTAACAATATGCGTTGTCTCTCACTCATAACCGCCTCTCCAGTACGCGTAACCGCGCACTTCTTGCTCTCGGATTTACCTTTAATTCCTGCTCACCCGCAACGACCGGTTTTCCTGCCAGTCGATAAGGCACTTCTATATCTGCTTCCATAACCGGCAATCCAGCAGGTAATTTTGGCCGACTGGAAATATCCCGCATAAAGCGTTTTACAATTCTGTCTTCCAGCGAATGAAAACTGATAACAGACAAACGCCCACCTTTCGCTAATACAGAAACCGCACCTTGCAAACCCTGCTCAACCGCACGCAACTCTTCGTTAATATAAATACGAATCGCCTGAAAACTGCGCGTTGCAGGATGCTTGTGTTTTTCTTTTACTGGAATTGCATTTGAAATGATTTCAGCCAGATCACCGGTCTCGGTAATGTCGCGTTCGGCACGCGTCTCAACAATGGCTGTCGCAATTCGTTTAGCGAATTTTTCTTCGCCGTATCTTTTGAGCACATTTATTAAGTCTGCCGGTTTAACTCTGGCCAGCCATTGCCTGGCTGTTTCTCCCTGACTGGTATCCATACGCATATCCAACGGTCCTGAACGCAAAAAACTAAATCCTCGCTCTGCGTCATCTAGCTGTGGCGATGAAACACCTAAGTCCATCAACACGCCATCAATTTTTTCTTTCAAGCCATACCTTTCAATCACATCTGCCACCTGGTTAAAGTTACAGTGTTCAATCGATAAACGCGGCTCATCAGCAAACTGTTGCTTAGCAAAAGCCACCGCTTCAAGATCCTGATCAAACGCAATCAATCGACCCTTTGCGTCTAACTGCTGCAAAATGGCCCGGCTGTGACCGCCGCGACCAAATGTTGCATCAATATAAATACCTGACGGACGAATATTCAGCGACTCCAGCGCCTCGTCTAAAAGCACTGCCTGATGATTGAAGTCGCCCATTAACTAAAGCGACAAGTCTTCTAATGCTGCCGGAAGCTCACCATCATCAGCCTGAACGGCTGCAACCCACTCTTCCTGGCTCTCATTCCAGGTTTCTTCGTCCCATATCTCAAACTTTTTGCCTTGCCCGATTAAAACGGTTTTTTTCTTCAAACCCGCAAAATCACGCAACATGGCGGGCAGCAAAATTCTGCCCTGTCCATCCATATCTAACTCAGTTGCATGCCCAATTAACAAACGCTGCAACAAACGCGACTGCTTATTTAAGCTAGGCAGAGCATTTAATTTTTCTTCAATGATTTCCCACTCTGGAAGGGGGTAGACCAACAGACAGTGATCACGATCAACCGTAACAACCAAACGCCCGCCGCAACTTTCAAGCAAACGCTCGCGATAGCGCGCAGGCATAGCCATTCTGCCCTTCGCGTCTACTGAGATATTGTTGATTCCTCGGAACTGCATTTGTTATTATTGTTTCCAGTTGGTATTCTTTGCTTACTAACAGGCCTCTTGAGGCCAATTCATTAGGAGATAGGGATTGAGTTAATACAAAAAACCACAATTCCCCACTTTCCCCCACTTATTGACACTATAGGTATTTTGAGCACCTTATGTCAAGTATTTTTGTACCTTCAAAGTCAGAAATTTCTATAGCTGACAGCAACTTAGCTAATATTTAAGAAAAACAGGAATATCTAATAGAGGATATGCTTTTTAATTCATTAGCTTGCTCTTGTAAACTAGAATTCACTTTAAGTTTGAGGCGTTTTTTAGAATTTTTGGGCAGGATTTAGGTGGATTTCATTAATAATGGTCATTTTTGAGCATTATTTCGACTGACTCTTAAGATTGGTTTTTAATTTCCGGCTATGAGGAGTGCAAACAAAAAAGTCTGGTTAAAAATAGAAACATGCTCGTGCGAATAAATTATTCGGCATATCCTATGCCTCACCTCTTAGGGGCTGACGTGATAAATTGTTCCAGACAATTTATTCACACCTACAAAGTACAGCAAACACAAAGGATACGCTCCCACGCAAAAACGTGGAAACGAGAAAATAGAAGGGAGTCAGCCGATAAGCCGGGTTCTGTCGTGGACAATCATTCATCTGGATACATGTCACCATGCATCTCAAGCAACCTACCCGGGAACAGCGCGGACCACGCATTATGTTCCCCTATTTGGTCTTGCTCCGAGTGGGGTTTACCATGCCACAAGCGGTTACCCGTTGCGCGGTGCGCTCTTACCGCACCATTTCACCCTTACCGATTGCATGGGGGCAGAGCTAAAGATCTGACCCCATGCTAAAAGGCGGTTTATTTTCTGCTGCACTTTCCGTAGGCTTTCACCCCCCAGGCGTTACCTGGCACTCTGTCCTATGGAGCCCGGACTTTCCTCCCCAAAATGTCGAAACATCCTGGCGCGATTGCCTGGCTAACTCCCAGATGTGATTTTACACTATAAGTGATTTTACTTGTATCTCGTAGCCGTCGAATGCGACTAATAAAGCAAACCCTAATAAAGCAAACTATGAACCGTAGTCATCGCACCAGGACGCCGAAGCATACGGCCAAAGAGCCGATTGAGTTTATGACCACGTGGCAAGAAAGAAAAACAACATTTTTTACGGCAATCCAGTTTGGCACAGGCATAATTTAACTGCTTATGATCAGGATCTATTTTTACGCCATGTCGAACAGCATCAACCGCACGTTTTCTATTATTACTATGCCATTCTGCACAGGCTAAATTTAAGAACACTGCACCATCAAACACTTCATTGCTGGCAGCATCACGGCATAACAGCAAACCATTAGTATTTGAATTTAATACCTGAGTCAGGCCATAATTAGATAACACGCTGTTATATTGCTCATCGTGCTCTTCCATTGATTCAATCGTAATTTTAAATGCACGCTCAGCTGCTTTGTAATCTTTATCTTTAAGCGCATTCTTTGCGTTTTGATAAGCTCCCACATCCATAAAACGGCCCTTTAAATTACACACAACAAAGCTTAGGCTACACCTCCTAAACAAAAAACACCATAAGAACCCTATAACATTCTTATATGGAAAAGAACGATATGAGCTGGCTACAAATTGCTATCAGTACAACTAAAAACCACGTGGAACTCACAGAAGATTGTCTGTTTACTGCTGGCGCCCAAACAGTCACCTTAACCGATGCGGCTGATCAGCCTATTCTTGAACCTGGACCAGGTGAAACCCCGGTTTGGAATACCGTTATTCTCACTGGCCTATTTAGTTTTGAAGACAATGAAAAAACGTTACTTAAATCCATACATCACTGTCTAAATGATATCGATTTCACTCACGCTACAGAAATTTTAGAAGATCAAAACTGGACACGAGCCTGGATGGAACATTTTCACGCCATGCAATTTGGTCAACGACTATGGATATGCCCGTTGCATATTGACCCACCTGAACCGAAAGCAGTAAATCTTCGGCTGGATCCAGGGTTGGCATTCGGCACCGGCACCCATCCAACAACGTCATTATGTTTACGTTGGCTGGATAAAAATGTTGGGCTCAATACAACACAACAAAACATTCTTGATTACGGTTGCGGCTCCGGCATTCTTGCTATCGCTGCCTGTTTGCTCGGAATGAAACAAGCGGATGGTGTCGATATCGACCCACAGGCATTAATTGCCACTTCTGATAATGCAGAAACCAATCATGTTCAACAAAATATCCAAACCTACCTGCCAGATGATTACAACAAGCAACATGCAAATACGTTGTACGATGTCGTCGTAGCGAATATTCTTAGCGGCCCACTTGCTGAATTAGCACCTACGCTTGCACATCACACAAAAGCAAATGGAAACATCGTTTTGTCGGGCATATTAAGAGAACAGGCGCAGTCTGTACTTGATACTTATAGTGAATTTTTTATTATGGATGAACCGAAATTTGAAGAAGATTGGGTGATGTTGCATGGTGTTAAGAAGTAGCCACTAAATTTTTAACTAGTGATAGTGGCTATCTCCACTCTTAAACTAGCACTTAAAACAAAATCAAAAATAATTTCACCACAGAGACACAGAGGGCGCAGAGTAAAACTGGACATTGTTTGTATTTACGAACTATGCAGGTGTGAATTTATTCGCACCTACACAGGAAAAAGCCCTATATTAATAACCTTATTCTCTGCGCCCTCTGTGTCTCTGTGGTAAAATCCCTTTAAGTTTCTAAACTACCCACTAAGCATAATGAAGGGCCAATAAAAATACTATTTGGCAATTAACGCTTTAGATTTAGCCCTGAATTGTTTTATCAATTCATCCGCCTCCGATTCAAACGATTCGAAATCTGCTTTATCGGCATTACTCACCCCTGTTTCATCCACACGATACCCAGAAAGACTGATGACACGATTAGAACTCAATGTAAATTTTTTCCGGTATTCAATAAACTCGTTTGTCGTCTGTTGCTTATATTGCTCGAACTCATTTTTTATATCTTGCTGAGCTTGTTGATACTGCTGTTTAAATTGTGAAAACTCATCCATTATTTTTTTCTTGTGTATTTCAAACACCGGGCCGTTTGATTCAACTTCTAACAGGCCTTCTTTCAACGCAACTGATTCACCCTTTTCATTTTCACTGATAATAAAAGTTGTACCACGAACACCAATGGTGGCTGCACGTGTTTTAATCCGGCGCGGGTCACCAAAAACTTTTTTGAAGGTGAAATAAACTTTTCCACCCAAATACGAAAACCAACTGGTTTTTTCTACACGCAATCGACTCTTTTCATCAAGCACTGATAGTGCACCATCATCAAGCTGCACGACGATTCGAGCACCTTTTTTAGTCACGATAGTGTCCATTTCATTTAAAGGTTCATCTACCTGCTTGACGACACGCGTTTCACCTTTTGCATTAACTACTTCAACATCACCACTAAACTTTAAAATTTTACCGCGGTATTTTTCCTGATCAGCCATTGATGCGAATGACTGCAAAGAAACGAATAGGCACATCATAAAAGTAATGATTTTTATATTAAACATTTGAATTTTATCCTGCATAATCGTGACCACAATACAAAAGTATATTTGTGTCATTCCGGCATAGTTTTATGCCGGAATCCATTCTACAACACAATCGCAACTCTATTGGGTGGATACCGGTTACAAACATGCCAGTAAGACAGTAGTACTTATCAGTGTTGTCATATCTATTGTTCCAACTCTTCCCAACGAGTATAGCAATGTGACAAGCTATTTTCTGCCACCAGCAATTGATCCTGCAATTTTTTTATTTCTTCTTGATCCTGCTTATAGAAGCTATCGCTCGCCATAATCTGCTGTAAAGATTTAACCTCACCTTCAAAATTTTCTATCTGTGCGGGCAAGGCATCCAGTTCTCGCTGGTCTTTATAACTGAGTTTTTTTGATTTTTCGATTTTTTTGTTTTGACTAACTTGTTTCTTATCAGCCACTTCTGTTTTACTTTGTTTTTTAGAACGGGCGGTCGCATACTGCAGCCAGTCGTCATAACCGCCTATATATTCATTTACTTGCGCGTCACCTTCAAAAACCAGTGTACTGGTAACAACATTATTCACAAATTCTCTATCATGACTGACCACCAGCACCGTGCCTTTGTATTCCATCACCAGTTCTTCAAGTAACTCTAGTGTTTCGATATCAAGGTCATTAGTTGGTTCGTCTAATACTAAAATGTTCGATGGTTTAGAAAACAACTTGGCTAATAGTAGTCGATTACGCTCACCACCCGACAACATACTGACTGGCGAACGCGCCCTTTCTGGTGCAAAAAGAAAATCTTGCAGATAACCGATGACATGTTTTCTGTCGCCATTAATTTCGACAAATTCTCTACCCTGCGACAGGTTATCTATCACCGATGATTTATCATCCAGCTGCGCGCGAAACTGGTCAAAATAAGCAACCTCCAGTTTGGTGCCATTTTTTATACTGCCGGTTATCGGTTCAAGATCACCTAGCAGCAGGCGTAATAATGTCGTTTTTCCCGCACCATTTGGACCGATTACTCCTATCTTGTCACCGCGTAAGATAGTGGTGGTTAAACCGCTTATTAATGCTTTATCTTCATAATTAAAGCTAACATTTTCAGCTTCGGCGACAATCTTTCCTGAACGGTCAGCTGAGGCAACATTCATCGATACCTTACCGACTTGATTACGCCGATGGTTTCGTTCCACACGCATTTTTTCCAGTGCACGAACTCTACCCTCGTTACGAGTACGACGTGCTTTTATGCCTTGTCTAATCCAAACTTCTTCCTGTGCCAGCTTTTTATCAAAATGAGCATTCTCAACTTCTTCAGCATGCAATGCTTCAGCTTTACGACGCAGGTAAGTATCATAATCACCCGGATAACTGGTCAGTACGCCACGATCAAGCTCGATGATTCTTGTCGATAATTTACGCATAAAGGAACGATCGTGAGTGATAAACATCAACGCGCCTTTGTAGTTCAGCAACTGTTCTTCCAGCCATTGGATTGCATTTAGATCAAGATGGTTGGTTGGTTCATCGAGCAACAGCAAATCCGGTTTTATCACCAGTGCTTTTCCTAATAGCACTCGACGTTTCATACCACCCGAAAGCGAATCATAATCGGCATCACCGTCAAGTTTCATCCGACTCAGGACTTCTTCCACTTGTTGGTTTAACTGCCAGGCATTATGGATATCGACTTGATCCTGTGCACGCTCTAACTCAGCTATGGTTTGATCATTATTGTTTTCAGAAAAATTATGCAGCGCGTGATGATAATCCTGTAAATATTTTGCATTTTCGCCCAGGCCCATGGCGACAACATCAAAAATACTTCCCGTCAGATTACCGCGTGGCTCTTGATCCAGAACAGCAATTTTTAAACTTTGCTTGTATTCGAGGTCACCACTGTCGGCTTTCACTTCTCGCGACAGTACTTTTAATAATGTTGATTTTCCGGTTCCATTTCGACCAAGTAAACATAAGCGTTCACCGGTTTCAATTGAGAGACTAATATTTTCAAGAATGGCAGGGCCGCCAAAACTGACCAGGATATTTCGTAAACGTATTAAAGACATGAAGGACTACTGACGATAAAAATAATTGGCTTATTATACCAGCCTATGGTGATGGACATTTATTGTTCATGATATTTAAAACTTGTTAGCAATACGTTTGGCATAAATATAAAAGGGGTGTCCACAACTTTATCCACAAGAATTGTGTATAACTTTTTGTTTACTTGCATTTAGAGGCACGGAGAGGCACGAGCTATTAATCTTTTCGTTGTTATTCTGGACATGCACGCACCGCCATCCTTGGCTCTTTGCGTTATACCGTCCATCCCTGGACATATACGCACCGCCATCCTTGGCTCTTTGCGTTATACCGTCCATCCCTGGACATATACGCACCGCCATCCTTGGCTCTTTGCGTTATACCGTCCATCCCTGGACATAAAAAAGCCGGTGCAGAACACCGGCAATAGATGAGAGTCTTACTCATTGAAGAATGGCGAGTGATTAGCCCTATTCAATCAATCGCCTAACCATTGTATCCATTGCGAAAAAGCCACAATTCAAATGGACACATAGAATTATATTGCAGCATTCGTGCCACAAAACTAACCTTGGCATATATACCAAGGTACACCTCTAGTATTTATATTTAACTATTTGATTAATATTGTTTTTTATTCAATAAAAAAACGAATACTTGTTATTCGCTTCCACCTATAAAAGCATTAATAGATACTAATATGTAACGTCAACCGACAGCAGCAACCCTTGACATAACTATGGAAAAACAAGATATCACTATAAAATACAACATGTTAAATAAATCAAACATAGTGTAATAATTTATGACGCTTAATTGTGATCTACGTCAGAGTCACCTTAAGTATCATATTCCAAAACAGGCGCCAACCAACGCTCGACCACACTCAATTCATCACCTTTGCGTTTGGCATAATCTTCCACTTGATCTTTTTGTATCTTGCCGGTACCAAAGTATTTTGCATCCGGATGCGAAAAATAAAACCCTGAAACCGCGGCGGTCGGTAACATCGCAAAACTTTCCGTGATGGTAATGCCTGCATTTTTATCCGGTTCGATTAGCGACCATAATGTTGCCTTTTCAGTATGATCCGGACAGGCTGGGTAACCCGGTGCGGGTCGAATTCCCTTATAGTTTTCTTTGATCAGTTCATCGTTAGAATGTTTTTCATCCGATGCATACGCCCAGAATTCTTTACGTACACGTTCATGCAAATGCTCGGCAAACGCTTCTGCCAGACGATCAGCTAAAGCTTTTAACAGGATACTGTTGTAATCATCATGGTCATCTTCGAAGCGTTTTACATGTTCGTCAATGCCAATACCGGAAGTAACAGCAAAGGCACCGATGTAATCATCTTTGCCTGAGTCTTTTGGTGCGACAAAATCAGAGATACAACTGTTCGGGCGATCGGACGGTTTAGCCATTTGCTGGCGCAGGTGATGTAACATAGTTCTAACTTCTGCACGTTCATCATCTACATACACTTCGATATCATCACCGATACTGTTGGCAGGAAAGAAACCAATAACGGCGCGCGCGGATAACCATTTTTCTTCGATGATTTTTTTCAGCATCTCCTGTGCATCGGCAAATAATTGTGTGGCTTCTTCGCCAACAACTTCATCTTTTAATATTTTTGGATATTTACCGGCTAACTCCCAGGCATGGAAGAACGGTGTCCAATCGATATAGCGACTGATTTTTTCTAAAGAATAATTTTCAAAAGATTTCAGCCCTAAGAACGTAGGTTTTGGCGGCGTATAATTTCCCCAATCACCTTTGTATGCGTTAGCTTGTGCCTGTTGCAATGTAAACGTTTTACGTTTAGCCGTGCGCTTTTTACGCTGCTCACGCATGTCATGGTATTCGTCTTTAATACCTTGCATATAAGCTTGCTTACGTTCATCACTTAACAGGTCGCCCGCAACTCCTACCGCACGTGAAGCATCCGCGACATAAACCACCGCATTATCATATTTTGGATCAATCTTAACCGCGGTGTGAATTCGCGATGTTGTCGCGCCGCCAATCAGCAAAGGAATCTTCAAACCAAGTCGCTGCATCTCTGCCGCCATATGCGCCATTTCATCCAGTGAAGGTGTAATTAAACCAGACAAGCCAATGATATCAACATCATGTTTTTTCGCTTCCGCCAGAATGGTTTCGGCAGGTACCATGACACCGATATCGATGACTTCATAGTTATTACATTGCAACACCACACCAACGATATTTTTGCCAATATCATGCACATCACCCTTCACTGTTGCCATCAGAATTTTGCCATTGGTCTGCAACTCACCTTCTTTTTCGGCTTCCAGATAAGGCATCAAATGCGCCACAGCTTTTTTCATGACTCGCGCCGACTTAACCACCTGTGGCAAAAACATTTTACCCTCGCCAAACAGATCGCCGACGGTATTCATACCATCCATTAGCGGGCCTTCAATAACATGCAATGGACGCTCGGCCTGCTGGCGAGACTCTTCCGTGTCTTCTACGATAAAGTCTGTAATGCCTTTTACCAGTGCATGCGATAAACGTGCATTCACCGGCATCTCTCGCCAGGCTAAATCTTTTTTGCTTTCCTTAACGCTACCATCACCGACATATTGTGGCGCGATATCCAGCAATCGATCTGTGCCACTCTCATCTTTATTCTGAATAACATCTTCGACAGTATTACGCAGTTCTTCAGGCAAATCATCATAAACCGCCAACTGTCCAGCGTTAACAATGCCCATGTCCATACCGGCTTTAATCGCATGATATAGAAAGACGGAATGAATCGCTTCACGAACGGGATTATTACCACGAAATGAAAACGATACGTTTGATACGCCACCAGAGATCATCGCATGCGGCAAGGTTTTTTTAATAGTGCGTGTGGCTTCGATAAAATCGACTGCGTAATTATTATGTTCTTCGATACCGGTTGCGACCGCAAAGATATTCGGGTCGAAAATAATGTCTTCCGGCGGGAAGCCCACTATTTCGGTTAATACTTTGTACGAACGCGTACAGATTTCGACTTTACGCTCATAAGTATCTGCCTGGCCGTTTTCATCAAACGCCATAATAATAACGGCTGCACCGTATCGACGAACCAGTTGTGCATATTTAATAAAACTTTCTTCGCCTTCTTTTAGCGATATCGAGTTAACGATTGATTTACCCTGCACACATTGCAGACCGGCTTCGATGATGTCCCACTTTGATGAATCGATCATCACCGGCACACGAGCAATATCCGGCTCGGAAGCAATTAGGTTTAAAAATTTAACCATCGCCTCTTTCGATTCCAGCATGCCTTCATCCATATTAATATCAATGACCTGGGCACCATTATCAACTTGCTCGGCTGCTACGCTTAATGCTTCTTCGTATTTTTCTTCTTTGATTAATCGTTTGAACATCGCCGAACCGGTAACGTTATTACGCTCACCGACGTTGACGAATAAAGAATCGGCACCGATGTTAAATGGTTCCAGACCTGAGAGACGACACTCAACAGGAATATCGGGCTTAACACGCGGTTTTTTATCTGCCACGATTTTAGCGAAAGCACGAATATGGTCAGGCGTAGTGCCACAACAACCGCCGACTATATTCAAGAAACCACTGTCCGCCCATTCTGCAATAGCAAGAGACATTTCATCCGCTTCTAAATCGTAACCGCCCATTTCATTTGGCAGACCTGCGTTGGGATGTGCTGAGGTATACACTTCGGTGATACGTGACATTTCCTGCACATACTGACGCAGGTCGTCCGGTCCAAGTGCACAATTTAAGCCGATGGAAATCGGGTCGGCATGGCGCAATGAATTATAGAACGCTTCGGTTAACTGCCCGGTTAATGTTCGCCCAGACTGATCGGTAATGGTGCCGGAAATCATAATCGGCAACTCGATATCATCTTCAGCGAATACCTGTTTAACCGCAAAAATGGCAGCCTTGGCATTCAGTGTATCGAAGATGGTTTCGATTAGAATAATATCTGCACCACCTTCGATCAAAGCACGGGTTGATTCGACGTACGCATCCGATAATTCGACAAAATTAATATTACGAAAACTGGGGTCATTTACATCCGGTGAAATCGAGCAGGTGCGATTGGTTGGTCCTAACACACCCGCGACATAACGCGGTTTGTCGTCAGTACTCAACTTGTCTGCTGCCTTACGTGCTAATCGAGCGCCTTCAAGGTTAATCTCATAACTGAAATCTTCCATATTGTAATCGGCCATCGCCACACGTGTCGCATTGAACGTATTGGTTTCAAGAATATCCGCACCGGCGTTCAGGTAATCCTCGTGAATACCTTGAATGATTTCTGGCTGAGTGATTACCAGCAAATCATTATTGCCTTTTAAGTCGCTAGGCCAGTCGGCAAAACGTTTACCACGGTAAGCCGCTTCATCCAGTTTATGGCGCTGAATCATGGTGCCCATGGCGCCATCAAGTATCAAAATACGTTGCTTGAGTGCGTCGTGAAGAAACTGGATGCGTTGTTCTCGGGTCATTGCCATGGTTATCTATACAGTAAAAATTAGCGGGCGATTGTACCATTTAATGGCGGTGGGGCGTATTTTTACAAGGGAATACACAAAGGCATAATCACAGGCGAGTATCGCTAATTCAGACTAAACTTATGATATGAACACCCGCCATCTACAGCTCTACATCACCGCAGAATCACCCTGTAGCTATTTCGATGAACGTGCGAGCAGCAACTTGGTGCCCGACCCGCAATTACACCTGAATATGCCCATCTACAATCAGTTAATCCAGCATGGTTTTCGTCGCAGTGGGTCGCATTGTTACCGACCACACTGCAATAGCTGCCAGTCTTGTGTCGCCTGTCGGTTGCAGGTTGATGCATTTATCAGTAGTCGATCACAGCGTCGCTGTTTAAAAACTAATATGGATTTAACGATGAACGTTGTCGACGCTGACTTCACCGAAGAATACTTTACACTCTACCAGCGTTACCTTAATTCTCGCCACGTCGATGGCTCGATGGCTCATCCCATAGAAGACGACTTCAAACAATTTTTATTTTGTGACTGGTGTGACACACAATTTCTTGAGTTTCGTCAAAATGACAAATTAGTCGCCGTGGCAGTAACCGATATGACTAGTAATGGCGTCTCTGCGGTTTATAGTTTTTTTGACCCTGATTTGCAAAATCGAAGCTTGGGTACCTATTGCATACTTAAACAAATCGAATACGCAAAGAAACAACAATGGGATTATGTTTATCTGGGTTACTGGATCGATAACCACGACAAGATGCATTACAAACAAAACTTCAAACCGTTACAGTTGTATGTTGATGAACAGTGGAAAACAACGGAGACACCACAAAAGTAAATAACTCAATCCATGTAGGCGTAAATTTATTCGCACCTACAGTATTGATAACACGAATAATACTGCCTATTAGGTGATATTCAGGCAACCTACTGTGGTATGATTAAACCATGACCATTCAAGAAACAATCACTCAAAAATTAACAGATGCTTTTGCACCCGAGCACCTTGAAGTAGTGAACGAAAGCCATATGCACAACGTACCAGAAGGTTCTGAATCTCACTTCAAAGTTCTTATCGTGTGCAATGAATTCAAAGACAAAATATTGATTGCCCGCCACCGTTTAGTCAATAAAATTCTGGATATGGAACTCAAACAAGATAAATCGGAAGGTGGCATTCATGCATTGGCCTTACACACCATGACAATGGAAGAATGGTTTATAAAAGGGAAAGCACCCGAGTCACCGGAATGCCTTGGCGGCGGAAAATAAGGATTAACTAGATAAGCGTATCTTAACCCTTTAGATTTAACACAGTGAGCATCAACATGATCGATATTCCACCCATCATCTTAAATTTTGTTTACGTCATCCTTGGCGGTATTTTAACGCTTACCTTTATGAAGATAGGCTGCAGCATGTTTAACAAGATTGTCACTTTCAATATAAGTGATGAACTGGGTAAAGGAAATATCGCTGTCGGCCTGATGGTTATGGGTTTGTTTATCGGTATCGGCATCGCACTAGGCCTGGTAATCGGTCTTGGCCTTAGTTAATTACATACTTCGTTTATTTAAAGTTAAATGCGTCACGTACATATTGCATTAACCGCTACGTTGCTCTTATTTTGCAGCCAAAATGTAACAGCAAGTTTCATCGATCATCCTGTTCATTCCCAACACTGGACTAAAAAATACGACCGCCATTTTAAGAAATACAGCAAACGATATTTCGGTCCATTATTTGACTGGCACTGGTTCAAAGCACAGGCCATTGCCGAATCCGGGCTAAACCATAAAGCAGAAAGTATTGTAGGTGCACGCGGACTCATGCAGATTATGCCGGGCACATTCGGCGACATTTCAAAAAAGAACCCACATTTTACCGAGCTAGATAAACCACACTGGAATATTGCGGCTGGTATCTATTACGATCGCACACTTTACCGAAAAATCAAAAATGCACCTGCACAAGATAAGCTCTATATGACCTTTGCCAGTTATAATGCGGGTTACGGTCGCATTTTAAATGCTTCGAAACGTACGGGTAATAAAGAAAAGAACTGGGGTGAAATAAAAAAGTACTTGCCAAAAGAAACGCGCGGTTACGTTCATCGCATCAGAAGATTAATGGGTGAGCACTGAATAAAAACAGAGTCAGAGAGGAATGGCACTTACTTAAGCAACACACTGTCATTCCGGCGTGTTTTTAGCCGGAATCTATGCTTTAGATTGGTATAATAGATTGCTATAAAAGAGTTATATTACGTTTTCTACTAGATGGATACCGGCTAAAAACGTACCGGTATGACGAACTTGGTGATAAAAATTTTCTTAAGTAAGTGCCATTCCTCTCTGACCCCCATTTAGTCAAACTAAAAGCGGAAAATTTATCGTGATAATCAAACCAAAAACTCGTGGTTTTATTTGTATTACAACCCACCCCACTGGTTGCGAGGCCAATGTTCAAGAACAGATAGCACGTGTAAGAGCTGACGGCGCTGTAGAGAATGGGCCTAAAAAGGTTTTAGTCATCGGTGCGTCTACCGGTTACGGTTTGGCATCGCGTATTACAGCGGCCTTTGGCTCAGATGCGGCAACACTTGGTGTCTTTCTGGAAAAACCCGCCACAGAGAAAAAAACTGGTTCTGCTGGTTGGTACAACTCAGGCGCATTTGAAAAAGCAGCACATGCAAAAGGGTTGTATGCAAAAAGCATCAATGGCGACGCCTTTTCAAACAAGATGCGCGACAAAACCATTGAAATAATTAAAGAAGACCTAGGGCAAGTGGATCTCGTAATTTATTCGCTGGCTTCACCTGTACGTAAATTGCCTGACACGGGCGAAGTCATTCGATCGGTTTTAAAACCTATCGGTGAAACTTATAAAGCCACTGCGGTTGATACCAGTAAAGACATTCTTGTTGACGCTGAAATCGAACCCGCCACGGAAGAAGAAATTCAAAACACCATTACCGTAATGGGTGGAGAAGACTGGGAATTATGGATGAATGCATTAAACGATGCCGGCGTTTTGGCTGACGGCGTTAAAGCCGTTTCTTACAGTTACATCGGCACCGACATTACCTGGCCAATCTACTGGCATGGGGCACTCGGTAAAGCTAAAGAAGATATGGATCGTGCAGCGGGTGCGTTGCGAAATTCGCTTGCCGATATAAATGGCATAGCCAATGTCGTGGTTCTTAAAAGCGTTGTTACCCAGGCCTCTGCGGCTATTCCCGTTATGCCTCTTTACATTGCAATCGGTTTCAAAGTAATGAAAGAACTGAATATTCACGAAGGTTGCATCGAACAGATAAACCGCATGTTTCGCACCCAACTTTATAAAAATAACGGAGCTGATTTAGATGAATCAGCACGTATTCGAATGGATGATTGGGAATTGCGCGACGATGTACAAAACAAGGTAAAAGAGCTTTGGCCACAGATAACCAATGAAAATATTTTTCAGCTAAGCGATTATCAAAGTTACAAAGATGAGTTTTTAAAACTATTTGGTTTCGGTGTTGAAGGTATCGACTATGAAGAGGATGTCGATACGCTGATTGAGTTCAAACCTGAAACAATATAAGACATGCCTGAACTAGTCACAATTATTGGTGCCAGTGAAAAGGAAAATCGCTACGCACATAAGGCAATGACGGCCTTGCTGAAACATGGTCACGATGTAAGACTCGTCAACCCGTACAAAGAAACCATAGACGGTCACAAATGTTTTAACACTGTGACCGACATCAAAGAAAAAATTAATACGGTTACCTTATATGTTAATCCACAAAGATTTAAAGACCATATAGAAGAAGTCATACAGGTAAAACCAGAGCGTGTCATTATGAACCCTGGAACGGAAAATCCTGATATGGAGAAAACGCTCGAAGAAGCAGGAATAAAAGTAGATCGTGCTTGCACACTTGTGCTTTTATCAACAGGCCAGTTTTAAAACTATTTATAGATGTATAACAATTAGCTGCATATCGTTTATCGCTTCAAATTTTATTGAATCACCACGAATCAGATTACCTTCTTCTACCGATTGATTATTCGCTAGCCCTTTGCCGCGTGTCACATAGGTTAAAAATGATTCATCTACTTCAATAATATCTCCACCTCTAAGCTTTGCGACATCGATTTTTGTCTTTGCTGGAAAATCATTAACGTCATTATCTATTCCACCATAGACTCTAGTGAGTTCACCTGTTACTGGCTTGTACACTTTATAGTCGGCTGCTTGTCCAGCTACTTCGGGTAGAACCCACAGTTGAATTATACGATTCCACTTATCATCCGGGTTAATTTCATTATGTGAGAAACCTTCACCACCTGCACGTTGCACTTGCACATCATCACGTATCAAATCTTTTCCGCTTTCAAGCGAGCCCTCATGTTTGATATTGCCATCTACCATGACTGAGATAACATCGATCTCATGATGACTGTGCATATTCGTTTCGCCGTGTGGCATAAAACGCGCATCTGCAAGGTACACAAAATTACCGATGCCGGGCCAACTGCCGTCTCTATTTTCCTGGGAACCAAATAAAGTGGGCGCTTTCACCAGACGAAACTCTTTTAATCCAGCAAAACCGCCTTCAATCAAACTATCTCGTTTTAAAATTTCCATCATCGTCTCCTGCTATTTTGTAACTGCTACTTTTAAATAGCCTGTTTTGTTTCAATTACAGAATTATCAACCAAATTATTCACTGTAGTGACTAACTGCGTATTGATTTTACGCATTATTAATACGCCCCCTTTCAATATCAAAGTGTTCCTAAAAGTCGGGGACGAAAAAACTACCCTTAACAATACCATCAAAAAATGGCGCAGAGGCTACCGCTGATGCCAACACACTGGATGCGCCTCCTGAACCTGGTATTAAATATCAGACGGGCCCCAGAGAATTTCATCTAGATCTTTATCTTTTTCAGATTCGGCAGACAGTACTTTTTTATTGATAATTTTCACACCTTCATTTTTCAGTAATTTCTGCTGCTTTTGGTACGCGTCACTACCATACTCAAAAGCAAGTGTACGATCCGATCGTACCACTCGGTACCAGGGGAGTGTTTCTTGCGATCGACTTATCGCCTTACTCACCATTCTTGCATGGCGAGGATAACCTGCTGCTCTTGCAACATCGCCATAACTCATAACGCGTCCACGGGGTATTTCTGAAACAATTTTCCAGACTGCTCTATCAAATGTATTTTGGAATTTAGTCACAACTATAAAAACTCAATTTATATTAATACTATAAATTCACGTTCCACAAAATGTTTTTTCAACTATTTCTTCCGGTTCAGGAGGCAGCATATAACTTTCTTTACCCGTTTGCTGCACATATGGATTCTGCAAGATATCATGCAGATAGTTGAACACAGAAAAATCACCAAAATCTTCAGCTGCTCTAATAGCAGATTCTATTTGGTGATTACGTGGGATATAGACCGGATTGACTGCCTGCATCAAAGACTCACGCGCACCATCACTATGTGACTCTTCACTATAACGCCTACGCCATTTCTCCAGCCACGGTTTTATTTGTTGGGTGCCGCCAAAAAGATCGTGAAATGATTCTTCATGTGAGGAATCAGTACTGATTCGTGATAAATGATAAAACGTTAGCGTAAAATCAGTCTTATTGGCAGCCATGATATTTAACAGGTCTTCGACAAGTTCTTTATCTTTTTCTAACGGTACCGACAAACCCAATTTTTCTCGCATACCTTTCAGCCAGTTCTGCTCATACAATTCAATATAGCTTTTCAAAATATCTTGTGCCACTTTAGCTGCTTCATCGTTATCATCTGCCAACAGCGGTAAAAATGTTTCAGCTAATCGTGTTAGATTCCATAAGCCGATGGAAGGTTGATTACTGTATGCGTAACGCCCATTTCGATCGATAGAGCTATAAACTTGATCGTGATTGTAAAAATCCATAAACGCGCAGGGGCCATAATCAATGGTCTCACCCGCTATCGACATATTATCGGTATTCATTACACCGTGAATAAAACCAATCTGCATCCATTTCGCTATTAATTCAGCTTGTCGCTCAACAATCAATTGCAGCAATGTTATGTAGGGACTATCTTCATTTTTTGCCGACGGATAATTACGATCAATAACAAAATCAGCCAGTGTTTTTATCGCACCGACATTGTCCCTGGCGGCAAAAAACTGGAAGGTTCCGACTCGAATAAAACTGGTTGCGATACGTGTGATGATGCCGCCTGGCAATAACTGCTGTCTCGCAACTTCTTCACCCGTAGTCACAACTGCCAGAGCTCGCGTAGTCGGCACACCAAGTTTCGCCATGGCTTCACTGAGTAGATATTCGCGAAGCACAGGACCGAGTGCGGCGCGCCCATCACCATCACGTGAAAAATAGGTGCGCCCTGAACCTTTTAACTGAATATCAAAATGCGTTCCGTCAGATACATCAATCTCACCCAACAAGATCGCACGACCATCGCCCAGTTGCGGGTTAAAGTGACCAAATTGATGACCAGCATAAGCCATGGCTATCGGTTGTGCTCCATCCGGAATTTGATTGCCTGCGAAAACGGCCATGCTGTCCGGCAGATTTTCTATTGCATTCAAACAAGTTTCGCTCAGCCCTAGCTGCTCTGCTAAATTATGATTAAATTTAATCAGCGCTGGATTCTTCACTGGGTCCGGACGAGTCTCGACAGAATAGTCTTTACCTAGTTTGATATAACGGTTATTAAACGCGATGGATTTCAATGTTCAGGGCTTAGGTTTTAAACGTTAACCTTCAGGATTAAATCCGAAAGCCTTGTCATGCACGTAGACCAGTTTGCAATTTTCCAGATAACTGGCATCGTGAATTCTGCCTGCTTTTACGTAGCCAGTATCGCCTTTGTTTAAAATGAGAGGCTCACCGTCTTTAATTAACCCAGCTTCGGACTCTGTGAAAAACTGGATAGCCATCTTGCCTTCAACAACAATCGTCATATCATCACCAGGGTGTGAATGCACTGGCTCAGCAGAACCCGCATCCCACTGCTCCAGCATAACGTCTGCGCCATGGGGATTGCCTGGATAGGTTGTTCTTACAGTAAAACCTTGTGGTGTATCGGGTACCGTAACATGGTTATGCCAAACAGCACTATTTTCTACATTGCTCTCTTTCGTATCGTTAGTCATAATTAATATGTTTACGTAAATTGAATAAACTTTATTTTAATACTCTACGTTGATAAGTTCACATAGATAAATTAAGGGCTTTTATGCTTTAGCTATATATTGGCACTACCATATATTTTGTACATTGCCTTATAAACAGCAAACATTATCAATTCCTTCTAATTATTATGGCCATATTGAGTCGGAGATAATGATGAAAAAAACAACAAGTGCAACCTATAGGCAACGATTTACGGCTGTCATTGAATACATGCATGACAACATAAATGGTGATCTGGGCGTCAATGCCCTGGCAGATATTGCGATTATGTCACCCTATCATTTTCATCGTATCTACCGGGAGTTAATGCAGGAAACGGTTAACGCTACGGTCAGACGCCTCCGACTTCAGAAAGCAGCAATTGATCTGATTCGCACAGATCAATCAATTCAAAGTGTTGCACAGGGCATATCATACGGCAGTGTAGAAGCATTCTCCCGCGCGTTCAGCAGACAATTTTGCATATCGCCAGGCGAGTATCGCAACACTAAAAAACACGATTGCTCAAACGATGAACCCTTCATTGCAATGCTACCCGCAGAACAAAAGAGGTATGACAACATGTACGAAGTGAAAACCATCAGTATTGATAAAATCCATCTAGCCGGTTACTCCCATAAAGGGGATTATATGGCGATTGGCAGTACGTTTGAAAAATTATACATGAACGCAAGCAGCCAAAATTTACTGAACGAAAACACACGTTCAATCGGTTTGTACTATGATGACCCGAAATCTGTTGAGCTTGATGCACTACGATCCGTTGCCTGTATTTCAGTAGACAAGTCGCAAGCTCTCGACGGTGGGCTAGAGCGAATGACAATTCCAGCGGGCAGCTGCGCCTCCATTTTATTCAAAGGCCCGTATGCCGAATTAGAAAAGCCATACGACTGGTTAATGGGTCACTGGATACCCAATAACAACAAGGAAATTGCTGATTTCCCGCCATTCGAAGAATATTTAAATAACCCAAGGGATACGCCTCCAAATGAATTATTAACGCGTATATATTGCTTGCTGGCCTAATTTGTCAGAATGGATATAAAAATTATATCGATGATAATAGTTTATACATAGGGTATTCGCGATTATCAAATAACAATGTAATTATATTTGTACTCTCTAATTTGACAGCGACCAAAACTCAGGCGTATGATTCACATCCGCTGTGTAAAGAAGCGCCGCTTAAATGTGAAAAACAAGGAGGAGGAATATGAATACGAAGAAAGCCAACGAGGTTGAAACAAAAAAATTAACATTCGTAGTGATTTTTATGTCGATGATTGTTTTTGTAGTATTTGGGTTTATCCCAACGGCTTAAAATATAAAGTTATATCGCGATTAAATACATCGCTTATCAAACACGGTTCTTTGTACCGTGTTTTTTTATTCCTGAAATTTAATCCTCTATAAATTTATTCTGATTTTAACAGCCAGTTAATTTCACTTTGTCCCTGCTGTTTTAAAAATTGATTCACCTGTGAAAAAGGACGGCTACCAAAAAATCCACGATATGCAGATAACGGCGAAGGATGCACCGAACGAAGAACAAGATGCCGAGATGCATCAATTACTGCCCCTTTTTTCTGTGCATACGCGCCCCATAACACAAAAATAATAGGGCGATTCTGCTCGTTGATAACTGAAATCACCTTGTCAGTAAATTGCTCCCAGCCCTTGCCTTGATGTGAATTGGCCTGTCCGCGCTCAACGGTCAGCACACTGTTAAGCAGCAAAACACCCTGCTCCGCCCAGCTTTGTAAACAACCATTTGTGTTTTCGATACCAAGATCATCAACCAACTCTTTATATATATTAATCAATGATTTAGGGATTGGTTTTACTTCAGGTAAGACTGAAAAACATAACCCATGAGCATGCCCCTGCGTCGGGTAAGGATCCTGCCCCAGTATTACCACTTTCACCTTATCCAATGGCGTACTTTTGAGTGCATTAAACCATAATCCGGAATGCGGAAGAATGACTTTTCCTTTGTCTTTTTCTGTCCGCAAAAAGACTTTTAGTGATGCCATATAATTTTTTTCAAACTCAGGCAGTAACGCATCGTTCCAGCTTTTATCAAAAGACATAGCATCTGTCATTGTAGTTTTTCTCAGTAATATCTTCGCCCATTGGGAGAAAGTTAGAGCCTGCCCCGGACTTGATTCGGGGATGAGGGCGTATTTATATTTTACACATCAGATAATTCATTCCAGTAAGTCCTTAGTCTTTTCTCTGAAACCGGCATCATTGTTTTTAATTCCTGTGCAAACAATGAAACCCGATACTCTTCAAGTAACCACCGATAATGATTAAGCTGTTCAGAATCGATATGTTGCTTCTCCAACGATTGCTGCCGTTTAATGTACTCGTCCCACAGCTTCGTAAAGTCCAGTCTTAACTGGCGATCGCGTGTAGCGTTAGATTTTGATTTTTCAAATCGTTTATTAATTGCAGATATATATCGCGGATACTGCCGCAACCATTGCTTATCAATCAAGCTAATAAAGTCTTTAGGAAATAAGTTATTTATCTGCTGTTGAATATCCGTTACTGTATCCAACTGCGTTAACGAAGGGTTTTTAAGTAATTTTTTAACTGCTCGATACTCATCAAGAATAGTGGAAAGCAACTGACCCCATTGTTTTAAACAGTCGTGTAACTCACCTTTCCCACTTTCTAGTATCTTATTGAAATCACTTTCTGATTTAATTTCTTCGATAAGAAAAACATCATCGAATACATTGTTTAAGATATCTCGCTTAAAGTCTTCACAACAACCAATATCCGTATATCTTAAACATAGATTTTGTATATCCGGTATAGATTGCTTGAGATATTTAAACTGTTCAGGTAATGCATTGATATAGAGTTGCCTCAAGGCACGATGCGTTTTTTCTTTCGCATGATTTTGGTTCTCTAACACCATGAGGTTAACCTTTTTACCTTCTACCACTAATGCAGGATATGCTTTGATGATAACACCCTGCATTTTGATTTCAACCGTATCGTCCAGTAATGAAAGAACCTCTGCACCTACATTATCTTGCCTGTATTTTTCTGAATATTCGTATTGTGTGTCTTGATTAGCATTGTCCGCTATCAACGTAGACGATTCACGTTCAATGCCAGACAATTTATCTTTGATAGCCTGTAGATTTCGCCCCTCTTCAATCACGTTTCCATAACTGTCGATAATCCTGAAGTTCATGAACAAATGTTGGCTTAATTCTTTTGACAACCAGGCATCATACGGAATTTTCACCCCGGTCATTTTCTTTAGATGAATGGCAACGGCAGTACATAAGGCTACGTCTGAAGGTGGTAAGGCTTCTATGCAGGCATCAGTAAAATCAGGAACGGGAACAAAGTTTTTTCTAAGCTGCTTTGGCAATGAACGGATCAATGCCGTTATTTTCTCATGTAGAATTCCCGGAATTAGCCATTCACATCGCTGCGCATTGATTGCATTTAGTCCAGCAACAGGCGTAACCAGTGTTATACCATCACAATGATTTCGTGGATCAAAGTGATATTCGACAGGAAATTTCGAACCCTGCATTTCTAAATGATCGGGAAATTGGTCATCAGAAACAATGGTTGCATCATCCCGTACCAGATCACCTGTAGACAAGAACAACACCTTTGCCTCATCTGCATTATGGCGAATCCATTTATCTAATGTTGCGCCGCTGAAAACATTATCGGGTAAATTTTTATTATAGAAATCATACAATACATTATCGTCTACAATGATATCTCGGCGCCGAGATTTCGCCTCCAGTGTTTCGAGCTCACTGAGTAATTTTTTGTTATGAAGATAAAAAGCAGCCTTACTTTCAAAATCACCTTCGACTAATGCAGAACGGATAAATATTTCTTTCGCTTCTGTAGGGTTAATTTGACCATAGCTAATTTTTTTATCTGCATGAATAATTAAGCCATACAAACTAGACTGCTGGTGCGCAATAACATTCGATTGTTTTTTTTCCCAGTGTGGGTTGTTGTAATGATACTTAAGCAGGTGTGAGGCTCTTTCTTCTATCCAGCGAACGTCGATTTTTGCATTGGTGCGTGCGAATACACGTGATGTTTCAACGATTTCAGCTGCCACAATCCATTGCGGTGAAGATTTAAATAGCGCTGAACCGGGGAAAATAGAAAACCGCTTATTTCGTGCGCCTAAATAATCTTTGCCTTCATCTTTAAAGCCTATATTAGCCAAAAACCCTATTAGTAAGGCTTGATGAATTTGATCAAAGTTCGCTGTTCCGTTTTGAACATGGGAAATTTTCAAGCCTGACAACATACGTTTAATTTGATTATGCGTATCGAGCCATTCCCGCATCCGCATCCAGGAGATAAAGTTCTGTTTACACCATTTACGCAGCTGATTTCCAGATAACGTTTTTTTTTCCTGATGATATGCCATCCATAAATTGATATAAAAAATAAAGTCGGAAGTCTTATCAACAAATGCCCTATGTTTCTCATCGGCTGCCTGTTGCTTATCAAGTGGTCGCTCACGAGGATCTTGTGTCGCTAATGCAGAGACTATAATGAGCACCTCAGTCAATGAATTTTCTTTTACTGCCTGTAACAATATACGAGCCAGTTTGGGATCAATGGGAAAATGTGCTAACTGCTTTCCAATTTTTGTAATCGTATTTGTCTTATCGATTGCGCCTAATTCAAATAACAGTTTATAACCATCATTGATCAATCGATCTTCTGGTGGTTCAACAAAGGGAAAGTCATCAATATGCCCCAACTTTTGATTTTCCATCTGCAAGATAACTGACGCGAGATTAGTACGCTGAATTTCAGGTTCGGTGAACTCACTGCGTAGATCGAAATCTTCTTCTTCATAGAGCCGTATACACACACCTTCCGACATTCTGCCACAACGTCCTTTTCGTTGATTCGCGGAGGCCTGCGACACCTTTTCTATTGGTAAGCGTTGAATTTTACTGCGCCAGGAATAGCGTGAGATACGTGCAACACCAGAGTCAATAACATATTTTATACCCGGGACCGTTAAAGACGTTTCAGCCACATTCGTGGCAAGAATAATGCGACGTTTACTGGATGTGTGAAATATTCGATTCTGCTCTGCATTGGATAAACGAGCGAGCAAGGGTAGAACTTCTGTATTATCGAGAGAACGGTTAAAACGTTGCTTTAATAAAAAGTCTACAGTATCTCGAATATCCCCCTCACCACTCAAGAATACCAGGATGTCGCCTCTGTCAATTTTTGATAACTCATTAATTGCATCGAGTATGCCATCCTGCAATGTCTTCTTTTCTTCACTATCTGCACTTTGATACGGGCGGTACCTAACTTCTACTGGATACGTCCGCCCAGATACATTTATGACGGGCGCATTATCAAAATGCTTGGCAAATCGATCAGGATCGATGGTTGCCGAGGTGATAATGATTTTTAAATCTTTCCGTTTGTATGTGAGCAGCTTTAAATAACCCAGCAAAAAATCGATATTCAGACTTCGTTCATGCGCCTCATCAATAATAATAGTGTCATACTGAGTCAAGAAGCGATCATGATTACATTCTGCCAGCAGAATACCATCTGTCATTAACTTGATATAACTATTGTCATTCGATTGATCTGAAAATCGAACTTTAAAACCAACTTCATTGCCAGGCTGTGTATTTAATTCTTCTGCAATGCGTTGTGAAACGGCGCGCGCTGCCAGTCGACGTGGCTGCGTGTGACCAATTTTCCCTCTTATACCTAAACCAATATCCAGACAAATTTTGGGCAGCTGCGTTGTTTTACCCGACCCTGTCTCACCACATAAAATCGTCACCTGATTCTCTAAAATGGTTTTTTTAATCAGCTCACTTTTTTGTGCAATGGGTAATTCGGCAGGGTAAGTGATTATCGGCAGATTTTCTTTTCGTCGCTGTACAGT